>ERZ650306.604-NODE-604-length-21829-cov-30.949389_pt1 | contig 21829 bp, 21 predicted proteins | sample MGYA00376242_ERZ650306 | MGnify/ENA primary metagenome ERZ650306 (study PRJEB26733, sample SAMN07839244) | wastewater metagenome | biome: urban; feature: wastewater treatment plant; material: waste water | place: USA: North Carolina | collected 2016-03-31 ... | reverse complement strand
AGATCCCGGTCTTCCACGACGACCAGCACGGCACCGCCATCGTGGTGGGCGCGGCGCTGCTCAACGGCCTGCACCTGCTGGGCAAGGATCTCTCCAAGGTCAAGCTGGTCACCTCCGGCGCCGGCGCCGCGGCGCTGGCCTGCCTCGATCTGCTGGTGATGCTGGGCGTGCCGGTGTCCAACATCTGGGTGACCGACATCGAAGGCGTGGTCTTTGAAGGCCGCACCAAGCTGATGGACCCGATCAAGGCCCGCTACGCCAAGGTGACCGACGCCCGCACCCTGGGCGAAGTGATCGAAGGCGCGGACGTGTTTCTAGGCCTCTCCGCCGGTGGCGTGCTGAAGCCCGAGATGGTCGCCAAGATGGCCGTCAATCCGCTGATCATGGCGCTCGCCAACCCGACGCCGGAAATCCTGCCCGAAGAAGTGAAGCGGGTGCGCAGCGACGCGCTGATGGCTACCGGCCGTTCGGACTACCCGAACCAGGTGAACAACGTGCTGTGCTTCCCGTTCATCTTCCGGGGCGCGCTCGATGTGGGCGCCACCACCATCACCGACCAGATGAAGCTCGCCGCAGTCAAGGCGATCGCCGAGCTGGCCCGCGCCGAAGCCTCCGACATCGTGGCCGCCGCCTACGGCGAGAACGTCTCGGGCTTTGGCCCCGAGTACATCATCCCGAAGCCCTTCGATCCGCGCCTGATCGTCAAGATCGCGCCTGAGGTTGCCCGCGCGGCGATGGAATCCGGTGTGGCAACCCGCCCGATCACCGACTTCGACGCCTATCGCCAGCAGCTCAACAACTTCGTGTGGCAGTCGGGCCTGGTGATGAAGCCGGTGTTCCAGGCCGCCAAGCGCTCGCCCAAGCGGATCATCTTCTCGGAAGGCGAATCCGAGCGCGTGATGCGCGCGGTGCAGACGGTGGTGGACGAAGGCCTGTGCCGGCCGATCCTGATCGGCCGCCCGGACGTGGTGATCGAGAACATCGACCGCTTCGGCCTGCGCCTGCGCCCCGAGCTGGATTTCGAGCTCGTCAATCCCGAAACCGATCCGCGCTACGACCAGCTGTGGACCCACTACCACTCGCTGATGGAGCGCAAGGGCGTGTCGGTGGATTACGCCAAGCGCGAGGTGCGCCGCCGCCCCACGCTGCTCGGTTCGCTGCTCCTCAAGTTTGGCTACGCCGACGGGATGATCTGCGGCACCTATGGCATGCACGGCCTGCACCTCAAGTTCATCGAGACGGTGCTCGGCCGCCAGAAGGGCGTGCGCAACTTCTACACCATGAACCTGCTGGCGCTGCCGGGCCGCACGGTGTTCCTGTGCGACACCTACGTCAATTACGACCCGACGCCCGAGCAGGTGGTCGAGATGACCCGCCTCGCCGCCGACGAAGTGCGCCGCTTCGGTATCCATCCGCGCATCGCGCTGCTATCCCACTCCAGCTTCGGCACCGACAACTCGCCCACCGCCGAGAAGATGCGCAAGGCGCTGGTGATGCTCCACGCCGAGCACGGCGATCTGGAAGTCGAAGGCGAGATGCACGGTGACGCGGCGCTGGATTCGGCGATCCGTCAGCAGATCTTCCCCAACGCCAAGATGAAGGAAGACGCCAACCTCCTGATCTTCCCGACCCTGGACGCGGCCAACATCGCCTTCAACCTGCTCAAGACGGCGGCAGGCGAGGGCATGACCATCGGCCCGATCCTGCTCGGTTCGGCCAAGCCGGTGCACATCCTCACCCCGACCGCCACCGTGCGGCGGATCGTCAACATGACGGCGCTCACCGTCGTCGAAGCGGGTCGCTGATCCGCACAACCGGCTCAGTTCCGGCCGCCGCGTGCCGTTAAGCTTCACAGCAACCGGGTGGAGGGTGACGGCATGACGGACGGCAGGGCTGCGCTGGTGCTCACCGGCGGTGGCGCGCGGGCGGCCTATCAGGTCGGCGCGCTGATCGCCATCCGCGACGTGTGGGGCAAGCGCGCGGAGAACCCTTTTCCGATCATCTGTGGCACATCTGCTGGCGCGGTGAATGCCGTCGCGCTGGCGGTGTTCTCGGCCAACTTCAACGAGGCAGTGAAGAAGCTCGCCTTCATCTGGCGCAACTTCCACGTCCATCACGTCTATCGCGCCGACACCCTGGCGATCGCCGAATCCGTGACCCGCTGGGGCTCGGCGATGTTCCTCGGCTGGCTGTTCCGCCAGTCGCCGCGATCCCTGCTCGACAACCAGCCCCTGCGCGAGCTCCTCGAAGCCCAGCTCGATTTCGGCGCCATCGGCCACGCCATCGCCGACGGCCACCTGCAGGCGGTGACCGTGACGGCCTCCGGCTACACGTCGGGCGAGAGCCTGTCGTTCTTCCAGGGCCGCGAGGATCTGCAGCCCTGGCGGCGGGCCCAGCGCGTCGGGGTGCGCACCGACATCAAGGTCGAGCACTTGCTCGCCTCCAGCGCGATCCCCTTCGTGTTTCCGGCGGTGCGGATCAACCGCGAGTATTTTGGCGACGGGTCGATGCGCCAGACGGCGCCCATCAGCCCGGTGATCCACCTGGGCGCCGACCGCATCCTGGTGATCGCCGGCGGCCGGCGTTCGGAAGAAGCCCGTCAGCGGACGGACATGTATCCCTCGCCGGCGCAGGTAGCGGGGCACGCCATGTCGAGCATCTTTCTGGATGGCCTGTCGATGGATCTGGAGCGGCTCGAGCGGATCAACAGCACCGTCGGTGCGCTGACGCCAGCCCAGCGCGAGGCGGCCGGGATTGCCCTGCGGCCCATCGAAACCTTTGTGATTGCGCCATCGCAGCGTCTGGATTATCTTGCCGCCCGCCATCGCAACGCGCTGCCCCGGGCCCTGAGGCTGGTTTTGAGCGGGATTGGTGCAACGCGAAAGAATGGCTCGGTGTTACTCTCCTACCTTTTGTTCGAGCGCGGGTATACCCGCGCCCTGATGGAGCTGGGTTACCGGGATGCGATGAGTCGGCGTGCCGAGCTCGCCCGCTTCCTGAGGGTGCCCGGGCACTGAAGGCCATCGGCACTTCAGGCTGATCCGGATCGGCCGTCGGTTACAAAAAAAGATTCACAAAAAACTTCAAAAATTTAGAATAAGCCATTATTTTAAATAGAAGTCTGCCGTTAACGGCTTGTCGCCCAAAATGAGGCGTAGCCCGCGGCAGTTTTTCGTCATCGGGTGATGACGAAGCGTACATGCGAGCTTCATCGCGTCGATTTTTTTGCAGCGGAGGCGTGCCTCCGCTGATGTCTAGATTTGGTTTGAAAACGATGAAAATCCGTCATTCTCTGGTTGCCCTGCTGAGCGTCTTTGCGCTTGGTTCGGTGGTGTCGGTCGATGCTGTTGCTGCAGTGCAGCGCGCATCCGCCAAGAAGGTCGCTGCGCCGGCCAAGTCCGTCGCCAAGGCTGGAAAGCCCGCCAAGGGCGGCAAGCTGGCCGCGGCTGCGCCGGCCCGGTCCGGTGGCAAGGTCGTCGCCCAGCGCGATCGTGGCCATGCCCGCTTCCACGCTGCTGCTCCGGTGGCCCAGCGTGCCGCCTTTGCCCCCGCTGTCTCCGAGATCGACCAGGAAGGCAACCCGCTGCTCCACTCGGCGGCCTTCATGATCGCCGACCAGGCCACCGGCAACGTGCTGCTCGAAAAGAACTCCGACGCCGTGCTGCCAATTGCCTCGATCACCAAGCTGATGACCGCCATGGTCGTGCTGGACGCGCGCCTCAATCTGGGTGAGATCCTCACCATCGGCCAGGAAGACGTGGACACCCTGCGGGGCAGCAGCTCCCACGTGCCCGTTGGCACCGATCTGACCCGTGAAGACATGCTGCGTCTGGCGCTGATGTCGTCCGAGAACCGTGCCGCGTCGTCTCTGGCCCGTCACTACCCGGGCGGCCTGCCGGCCTTCGTGGCGGCCATGAACCGCAAGGCCGCGTCGCTGGGCCTGCGCGAGACCCGTTTCTCCGACAGCACCGGCCTCAACTCCGCCAACGTGTCGAGCGCCCGCGATCTGGTCAAGATGGTGTCCGCCGCGTCGCGCTATCCGCTGATCCGCGAGTTTTCCACCACCGCCAATTACGTGGTGTCGCTCAATGGCCGTCAGCGCCAGTTCAACAACACCAACGCGCTGGTGAGCAGCCCCGACTGGCAGATCGGTGTTTCCAAAACCGGCTTCATCAACGAATCCGGCAAGTGCCTGGTGATGCAGGCCTGGCTGCTCAACAAGCCGATGATCATCGTGCTGCTGGATTCCTTCGGCCGCTTCACCCGCGTGGCGGACGCCCAGCGGGTCAAGCGCTGGCTCGAGAGTGCTGCCGTGCAGCAGAAGGTGGCGGCCAACGGCCGTGGCCCGTCGACCTGAGCGGGAAGTTGCCTCAAACAAAACGGGCGCCAGATGGCGCCCGTTTTGTTTTGCCTGAGCAACTGATGACGAATCAGCGGTTCGGCGGCATGTAGCCCAAGGCGCGACTGATCTCGTCGGCGGTTTCGCGGATCAGCGGGGCGCGGTCCGGGTCAAAGCGTTCGGACGGCGTGGACAGCGACAGGCCAGCGATGAGCTCGCCGCTGTCGTCGCGGATGCCGGCGGCGATGCAGCGCACGCCGGTTTCGACCTCGTCCATGTCGAAAGCCACGCCGTGACGGCGCACCTTGTCGAGCTCCTTCTCGAGGCCCTGCAGGGTGGTGATCGAGGTGGCGGTGGACGACGGCAGGCCAGTGCGCTTGGCGTACTCCTTGACCTTCTGGGCGCCGTCTTCCACCAGGAACAGCTTGCCGGTGGCGGTGGTGTGCAGCGGCGCCCGGGCGCCGACGATGTGCACCACACGCACTGCCGATTTGCCGCTGGAGGTTCGCTCGATGTAGACGATCTCGTCGCCAGCGCGGATGCCCAGGTTGACGCTCTCGCCGGTGGCGGCGTGGAGCTTGAGCATCGCCGACATGGCGGTTTCGCGCAGGGAGATGCGGGATTTGACCAGACTGCCCAGTTCGAGCAGGCGGATGCCGAGGCGATACACGCCGGCGTCGCTGCGTTCGACAAAGCCGCTGCTGGTCATCGCGCCGAGGATGCGGTGGGCGGTGGACGAGTGCAGGCCGGTTTCGAGGGCGAGCTGCTTGAGCGGCACCGGATCGGGGTGCTCGGCGAGGACGTCGAGCAACTTCATCATGCGCTCGATGACCTGGATGGGATTCTTCGCGGTTTCTGGCGTGGACAAAGCGTTTTCTGCGTGGGTCGTCAGGGATGGCGAATGGTAGCGCAGTCGTGTTGATTTCGCCTAGTGAAATGCTGCGCTGCGAAACCGGGCCTAAAGGCGGATCGAGAACGGCGTGAAATCGGTGTTCACGTCGTAGTGGTCCTCATGCTCGGCGCGCTTGAGGAAGGCCACGATCTTGTAGGTGAGCGGGGTGAACAGCACTTCGACAGCCACCTTGGAGACGAACTGGGTGAGCATGATCCCCGGCAGCAGCTCGTTGGGAATGAGGCCGGAATTCCAGAAGGCGATGGGGTAGAAGAGCGCCGAATCCACCCCTTCGCCGACGATGGTCGAGCCGATCGTGCGCTGCCAGAGGTGGCGCCCGTTGTTCTTCACCTTCATGTGGGCGAGCACGAAGGAATTGACGAATTCGCCACAGAAAAACGCGCACAGCGACGCGCCGACGATCCGCCAGGTGGAGCCGAAGGCGATCTCGTAGGCGGGCTGGTTGGTCCAGCCGGGGGCGGGCGGGAGCGCCACGATGACGGCGGCCATCACCGAGGCGAAGATCATCGCCGCAAAGCCGGCCCAGATCACCCGCCGGGCGCGGGCGTAGCCATACACCTCGGTGAGCACGTCGCCGAAGATGTACGAGACCGGGAAGAACAGCACGCCGGCGCCGAAGGTGACCGGGCCCCAGCCGGGCAGCTCGAGCTGCGCCGCCTTGGCGGGGCCGATCAGGTTGGAGCACAGATACACCGCCACGAAGGCAGCCATCACGAACTCGTAGTAGCGGTACTGGCGGTTCGGGTCGGGCTGGAGGTGGGGTCCGGGGGTGGGCATCGCGGGTGGCTTCAGCCGATCAGCAGATGACCGGCGGCGCGTACCAGGATGCCGACCACCGCGCCGAGGGCGGCGGGCTTCCAGACATCCGCCACGCGACGGCCGGCGGAGATCAGCACGGCCACGCCGGGGATGTCCAGCGGGTGGATCAGCAGCCCGGCGCTGGCGCCGTTGAGGGTGGCCGCGCTGGCCGTGCCGGCCCGCAGCATCTCGTCCATCACGCCCATCATCGCGGTGCCACCGGCGAGAAACTTGGTGAGGGTGGGCAGGATCAGGGCTGGATCGGCGCCCACCGCCAGGAGCGCCGGCGACAGCCACAGGGTGAGCGCATCCAGCGCCCCCAGCCGGCGCAGGGCCAGCACCACGGTGAGCGACAGCACCAGCATCGGGATCGAGCCGACGGCGATCTTGAAGGCTTCGGCACCGGCCCGGTTGATGACGTCAAGAATGCCCTTGGCGCTGTCGGCCACCGGGTGCTGGAGGGTTTCGTCGAGGGTGTGCTCGGTGGCGGACAGCTGGCGGCCGAAGACGTAGTACGTGGCTGCTGCGGCGACGAGCCCGCCGACCATCGACCAGGCCAGCACGATGCCGAAGTGCAGCCCCATCGCCGCCAGCGGCATCGACACGTTGGCCTGGGCCATGGCCATCACCATCGCCAGCGTGGCGGCCAGGTGACGGCTGGAGGTGCCGCGCTGATCCATCATCGCCAGGGTGGCGACCGGCGCGGCAAAGCTGACGAAGTTGATCTGCACGGCGGCGAACACCCCCAGCCCGGTCAGGCCGAAGGGGCGCAGCAGCGGCGCGATGCGGGCCACCGCCCAGTCGAGCACGCCGCGGGCTTCGAGCATGCGCATCAGCGACAGCATGACGATCATCACCGGCAGCAGCACGAAGAACGACAGCTCGACCGCGGAGCGGCCGGCACGCAGGATCACATCGATGAGCAGGTCCATGGTTGCGGTGCAGCAAAAATGCGACGACCCCGATTATCGGGGTCGTCCGGATGGCGGGCAAGCAGGGCAGACCCTACGGCATGGCTTCAGGGCTTGAACAGCCCGGCCACCATTGGCAGCAGCCAGGGCAGGGTGAGGGCGGTGAACAGGCCGTTGAGGCCCATTGCCAGGGCCGCGAAGGCGCCGGTCTGCTCGCTGATCTGGAAGGCCCGGGCGGTGCCGATGCCGTGGCAGGCGAGGCCCAGCGCGAAGCCGATGCTGGGGTCGTCCTTGACGCCCATCCGGCGCAGGATGCCGTCGGCGAAGATGGCGCCGAAGATGCCGGTGAGGATCACGAACACCGCGGTGAGCGAGGCGAGCCCGCCCAGGCGCTCGGCAATGCCCATGGCGATCGGGGTGGTGACCGATTTGGGCGCCAGCGAGATCACCGTGGGCGTGCTCGCCCCTAGCAGCGCGCCGATGCCGTAGGCCGACAGGCCGGCAACCAGCGAGCCGACCACCAGGGCGATCAGCAGCGGGCCGCTCATCTCCATCAGCCGCTTGAGCTGGCCGTGGAGCGGCACGGCGAGGGCGACGGTGGTGGGGCCGAGCAGGAAGTGCACGAACTGGGCGCCGTCGAAATAGCGCTGGTAGGGCGTGCCGGTGGCGAGCAGCAGGCTCACCAGCACGGCCACCGAAATGAGCACCGGATTGACCGCCGGATGCCCGCCCGCCTTGCGGTGGAGCAGGATCGCCAGCATGTACACCGCCAGGGTGAGGGTCAGCCACAGGAGCGGCTGGGCCGAGAGGTAAACCCAGATCTCGGTCATGCTTTCGGTGTTCATCGGGTACCTCCGTTCGCGCGCTTGCGGGTCAGGTAGTGCAGCGTGAGCCCGGTGGCGGCAAGTCCGAGGATCGTGCTGGCGACCAACGCAATGGCGATGGGCCAGGCCTCGTCGGCCAGCCGGCTGGCGTGGAGCATCACGCCTGTGCCTGCCGGCACGAAGAGCAGCGAGAGGTTCTGCAGCAGGCCGCCGGCGGTTGTGCGCAGGTGTTCATCGGGGCCGCGCCGGGCGATGAGGTACACCATCAGCAGGGCCATTCCCAGCACGGGGCCGGGTACTGGCAGATGCAGGGCGACCCGCAGGGTCTCGCCGGCAAGCTGGAAGGCGAGGAGGAGGGCAAAGGCGGCGATCATGAAGGTGCCTTTCTTGAAACGATGCGGAGGAACAGGGCGCCATTATCCGGAAGCGGCGGGTGCGGTGCAGCAATCGTCGGTGTGCGTGCCGATTTTGCACCTGTTGCAGGGCGTGGGAGTTCCGTTGGCAGCGGGTGTCGTTGCCGATGGGCCGGCCGAAAATGAAAAAGGGCCGCGATGAACGCGGCCCTTCGATGTCACCGGAACAGCAGACTTACTTCTTGGAAGCCTTGGCAGATGCGCTGCGGGCAGCCTGCATGAAGTTGTCGAAGCGGTTTTCGGCCACCGCGAACCACTGGAGCTGGTCGTCGCGGAATTTCTTCCAGGAGTCGTAGATTTTCTTGAACTTGGCGTTCTTGGCGGCGGTTTCCTCGTAGAGCTCGTTGGCAGCCTTGTAGGCGGCGGCCATGACCTCGTTGGGGAAGGGGCGCAGCTGGGTGCCGGAACCGACGAGCTGCTTCAGCGCGTTGGGGTTCTTGGAGTCGTAGCGGGCCTGCATTTCGGCGTGGGCGTAGAGGCAGGCGTCTTCCAGGATGGTCTGGTATTCCTTCGGCAGGGAGGCCCACTGCTTCTGGTTCACGTACATGGCGATCTGCGGGCCGCCTTCCCAGAAACCCGGGTAGTAGTAGTACTTGGCGACCTTGTTGAAGCCGAGCTTCTGGTCATCGTACGGGCCGATCCATTCGGCGGCGTCGATGGTGCCTTTTTCGAGGGCCGGGTAGATGTCGCCACCGGGGATCTGCTGGGGCACCACGCCGAGCTTGGCGAGCACCTGACCGGCGAAGCCGCCGCAGCGGAACTTGAGGCCGTTGAGATCCTGGACCGTCTTGATCTCCTTGCGGAACCAGCCGCCCATCTGGGCGCCCGTGTTGCCACAGGGGATGTTGTAGATGTTGTATTCCTTGAAGAACTCACGGAACAGCTCGAGGCCGCCACCGTCCATCATCCAGGCCGTCTGCTGGCGGCTGTTGAGGCCGAAGGGCACGGCGGTTTCGAAGGCGAACGTGGGATCCTTGCCAATGAAATAGTAGGAGCAGGTGTGGCCGCATTCGACGGTGCCATCCTTGACGGCGTCGAGCACGCCCGGGCCCGGAACGATTTCACCGGCCGCGAAAACCTGGATCTGGAACTTGCCGCCAGTGGCAGCGGCAACCCGCTTGGCGACGACGTCAGCGCCGCCGAAGATGGTGTCGAGACTCTTCGGGAAGCTCGAGGCGAGACGCCACTTGATGGTCGGCAGGTCGGCCGAGAGGGCGGGAGCAGCTACTGCACCGGCCGCGACACCTACGCTGGCCTTCTTCAGAAATGAACGACGTTCCACGTTGTCTCCTTTTTTGAATTGCTACATGGGTGCTCTGATTATTCATGAGCCCTATCGGGCGAGACAGTACGGAAAACCCTATGCTGCCCCGCCGCAAAAAACCGGTCTCACGAATGATGTCCGGCGCCGGAAAAACCCCGCGCCGGATGGTGCCGCAAAGGATGTCACTTCTTGCCCGGAATGGTGCCGTGGCGCGTGGCCTGCATGAAGTTGTCGAAGCGATTTTCGGCCACCGCGAACCACTGGAGCTGGTCGTCGCGGAATTTCTTCCAGTGGTCGTAGATTTTCTTGAACTTCGCATTCTTGGCCGCGGTTTCCTCGTAGAGCTCGTAGGTGACCTTGTAGGCGGCGGCCATCACGTCATTCGGGAAGGGACGCAGCTGGGTGCCGGAGGCGAGGAGCTGCTTGAGCGCGTGGGGATTGCGCGCGTCGTAGCGGGCCTGCATCTCGGCGTTGGCGAAGGCGCAGGCGTCCTCGAGGATGGCCTGGTATTCCTTCGGCAGTTCGGCGAACTTCTTGGCGTTGACGTACAGCGACAGCTGGGCGCCGCCTTCCCAGAAGCCCGGGTAGTAGTAGTACTTGGCCACCTTGGAAAAGCCCAGCTTGAGGTCGTCGTAGGGGGCGACCCACTCGGCGGCGTCGATGGTGCCTTTTTCGAGGGACGGGTAGATGTCGGCCGGCGGGATCTGCTGGGGCACCACGCCGAGCCTGGCGAGCACCTGGCCGGCAAAGCCGCCGATGCGGAACTTGAGTCCCTTGAGGTCCTCGATCGACTTGATCTCCTTGCGGAACCAGCCGCCCATCTGGGTGCCGGTGTTGCCGCAGGGGATGTTGTAGATGTTGTAATCCTTGAAGAACTCGCGCAGCAGCTCGAGGCCGCCGCCGTTCATCAGCCAGGCGTTCTGCTGGCGGCTGTTGAGGCCGAAGGGGATCGCGGTGTCGAAGGCCAGCGTGGGGTCCTTGCCGATGTACCAGTACGACGCGGCATGGCCCATCTCGACGGTGCCGTCCTTCACCGCATCCAGCACGCCGGGGGTCGGGACGATCTCGCCGGCGGCGAACAGGGAAATCTGGAACTTGCCGCCGGTGGCTGCGGCGACGTGCTTCGAGACCGTTTCGGCAGCACCGAAGATGGCGTCGACGGTCTTCGGGAAGCCCGAGGCGAGGCGCCACTTGATGGCCGGCAGGTCGGCGGCGAGGGCCGGCGCAGCGGCCGCGCCGGCAGCAAGGCCGGCACCAGCCTGTTTAAGGAAAGAACGTCTTTCCATGGAGTTCTCCTCTTTCTTGTTTGGCGATCAGGCGAAAGTGTTGCGTGCCGGCATCAGGCGCCAGCGACGGTCATGCGGTCGACGAGGATCGAGCCGCAGTGTTTGGAACCGCGCACGAGCACGTCCGAGCCGATCTCGCGGATGCCCATGAGCATGTCCTTGAGGTTGCCGGCGATGGTGATCTCATGCACGGGGTATTGGATCTTGCCGTTCTCGACCCAGAAGCCAGCGGCGCCGCGGGAGTAATCCCCGGTCACGTAATTCACGCCGTGGCCGAGCAATTCGGTGACCAGCAGGCCGCGGTCCATCTGCTTGACGAGGCCGTCGAGATCGTACTGGCCGGGCTTGACCAGCAGGTTGTGGCTGCCGCCAGCGTTGCCGGTGGTCTGCATGCCCAGCTTGCGGGCCGAGTAGGTGCTCAGGAAGTAGCCCTGCAGCACGCCGTCGATGATGACCTCGCGGTCCTTCGTGGCCACGCCGTCGTCGTCAAAGGGGCTGCTGGCGAAGGCTTTGGCGAGGTGCGGGCGCTCGGAGATCTGGATGTGGCTGGGGAAGACCTGCTTGCCCAGGCTGTCGAGGAGGAAGCTCGACTTGCGGTACAGCGCGCCGCCGCTCACGGCATGCACGAACGCGCCGATCAGTCCGGCGGCGAGCGGAGCCTCGAACAGCACCGGCACTTCGCAGGTGGGGATCTGGCGGGCGCCCAGGCGGGCCAGGGCGCGGCGGGCGGCGAAGGTGCCGATCTCGTCGGCGTCGGCCAGCTCGGCTGGATCGCGCTTGCTGGTGTACCAGTCGTCCCGCTGCATGTCGTCGCCTTCTCCGGCGATCACCGAGCACGACAAATAGTGGCGCGAGCTGGCGTAGCCGCCCATGAAGCCCAGGCTGTTGGCCGAGATGAAATGGGATTCCTGCATCGACACGCTGGCGCCATCGGAGTTGCGGATCTCCGGGCTCACCGCAAAGGCGGCGCGCTCGCAGCGGCTGGCGAGCTCGATGGCGTCTTCGGTGGAGATCTTCCAGGGGTGGTACAGGTCGAAATCGGGGAAGTCCTTCGCCAGCAGGGCTTCGTCGGGCAGGCCGGACGCGGCGTCGGGCGCGGTGAAGCGGGCAATGGAGACGGCCGCATCCACGGTGGCCTTGAGGGCATCCTTCGAGAAATCGGAGGTGCTGGCGTAGCCGCGCTTCTGGCCGTCGTAGATGGTGACGCCGACGCCCTTGTCGCGGTTGTATTCGATGGTGTCCACCTCGTCGCGGCGGACGGTGACGGACTGGCCGAACCCTTCCGACACATCCACCTCGCAGGCGGTCGCGCCGCGCTTCCTTGCGAACTTGAGGATGTCTTCGGCGATGGTCTTGAGGTTGTCCTGACTGAAGCTGAAACGGTTGTCGGCCATGGCTTTGCGGGTGGGGCTGGGGCTAAAGGCTATAATCTTACCCTTCCCGCGCCTTTTTCACCCCCCAGATGGCCAAGCACAAATACAACCCAGACGAAGAATTCGACGGCCCCAGCAAGTCGCAGCTCAAGCGTGACAGCGCCGCCCTGCAGGATCTCGGCCGTGAACTGGCCGAACTCGGCAAGGAGCGCCTCGCCAAGGTGCCCATCGACGAAGACCTGCGCGACGCGGTCAAGGACTACCAGCGCTTCACCGCCCACGAGGCCAAGCGCCGCCAGCTGCAGTACATCGGCAAGCTGATGCGCAGCGTCGACCCGGAGCCGATCCGTGCCGCGCTCGACGCCTTCAAGGGCGTGTCGGCGGTCGAGACCGCCAAGATGCACCGCCTCGAAAACCTGCGCACCAAGCTGCTTGAAGACGAGAAGACCCTCCACGGCATCGCCGAAGCCCATCCGGGCGTCGATCTGCAGCAGCTGCGCGTGCTGCGCCGCAATGCGATCAAGGAGAAGGAGCAGAACAAACCGCCGCGGGCCTATCGCGAACTCTTCCGGGTGTTGCGTGAGCTCGAAGAAGGCGGCGCCGCGACCGAGGAATTCGACGACGAAGCCGGAGACGAGGAATGAGCGACGTGGTGAAGATCGGCCTGGTGTCCATCAGCGACCGGGCCTCGGGCGGCATCTACGAAGACAAGGGCATCCCGGCCCTGCAGGACTGGCTGAACAAGGCCCTCACCACCCCGTGGGAGCCCGTTGCCCGCCTGATCGCCGACGACCAGCCGACCATCGAGGCGACGCTGATCGAGCTGTGCGACGTGGCCGGATGCCATCTGGTGCTCACCACCGGCGGCACCGGCCCAGCCTTGCGCGATGTGACGCCGGAAGCCACCCTGGCCGTCGCCCACAAGGTGATGCCGGGCTTTGGCGAGCAGATGCGTCAGGTGAGCCTGGCTTTCGTGCCTACCGCGATCCTGTCACGGCAGGTGGCGGTGATCCGCGGCAGCAGCCTCATCATCAACCTGCCGGGCCAGCCCAAGGCGATCGCCGAAACCCTGGAAGGGCTGAAGGACGCCGACGGCAACCCGAAGGTGCACGGCATCTTTGCGTCGGTGCCGTATTGCGTCGATCTCATCGGCGGGCCGTACATCGAGACCCACGACGCGGTGGTGAAGGCCTTCCGGCCCAAGTCGGCCATCCGTCCGAAGGCCTGACGGCGCTTCAGCCGAGCCCGAACCCGAACCCGGCGCGGAGCGTGGCTGCGCCGGGGGCCGCGAGCAGCCAGCCGACGGCTGCGCAATTGAGCAGCACCGTCATCCAGAACACCGCGCGGAAGGATTCCTTGCGCGTCTTGTGGCGCAGCACCTGCTGGGCGACCACCGCGCCCGGCCAGCCGCCCACCAGCGCGCACAGGTGGAGGGTGTTTTCCGGTGTGCGCCAGGCGTCGGTGAGCGCCGCGCGCTTGTCCATCCAGTAGAGCAGGAAGGCCAGCACGCTGGCGCCGGCGTAGAGCCATAGCAGCGCGCGGGGTGCGAAGCCCTTGAGCGTTGCGCCGATCAGCACGACGCTGAACACGGCCGCCACGAGCGGTGCGGCCGTGCTGTCGCTCCGTGGGGCGCTGCCTTGCCGGGCCTTGCCGACGAGGTCGATCTCGTCGGCCCGAGGCCGGCCTTTGCCATCCACGCCCAGTTCGTAGGTCAGCAGATCCCCTTCTTCAGGCCGGCGCCCGCCCGTGCGGAAGGATCTGGCGTGGACGAAGACGCGGCCTCCGCCGCCGTTGGGCGTGATGAAGCCAAAACCCTTGGCGTCGTTCCACTGGGTGAGCCTGCCTTGAAAACGCATGACGGGACTGAGCCGGATGAAATCCTTGCGGACGGGATGCGCATTCTATCCCATCGGACTATTTTGCGAAGATCCGGATCACCTTGCCTGTAAGCCTGGGCGGCTGGGGCAGATAGCCGCCGGCGAGCTGCTTGCGCCGCTCCTGCTCACGCCACCAGGCACGGATGCCGAGGAGTGCGGCGGTGATCACCGCGTAGATCAGCGGCTCGGTGATGTCCTTCTTCACCAGCCACCAGAAATGCACGCAGCCCAGCACGGCGATCGGGTAGATCGCCCGGTGCAGCGCCTGCCAGCGGCGCCCACCGAGGCGCCGGATGGCCGCGTTGGACGATGTTGCTGCCAGCGGCGCCATCAGCACCAGGGCCGCGAAGCCGACGGTGATGAAGGGGCGCTTGAGGATGTCCTTGGCGATCGCGTTCCAGTCAAAGAACTGGTCCAGCCACAGGTAGGTGAGCAGATGTGCTGCGCCATAGGCAAAGGCGAACAGCCCGAGCATGCGGCGCAGGCGCACCACCCAGTGCCAGCCGGTGAGCTTGCGCAGCGGTGTGACGGCGAGGGTGATGAGCAGGAAGCGCAGCGTCCAGTCGCCGGTGCCGCGGGTGATGGCCTCGATGGGGTTTGCGCCGAGGGTGTCGAGCTCGAAACCGCGCCACAGCAGGAAGGCCGGCAGCAGGCAGGCGGCGAAGAGGACGGTCTTGATGGCTGCGAGGTGGGTGTTGCCAGGATTGATCATTATCGGAAATCAGAAGAAGCGGCGCAGATCCATGCCGCCGTAGAGCGACGCGACCTGGTCGGCGTAGCCGTTGAACATGAGCGTCTTGCGTTTGGTGAATTCGCCGATCCGGCGCTCGGTGGCCTGGCTCCAGCGGGGGTGGTCGACCTCCGGATTCACGTTGGCGTAGAAGCCGTATTCGGACGGGCCGGCCTTCATCCAGGCGGTGAGCGGCTGCTTTTCGACGAGGCGGATCGCGACGATCGACTTGCCGCCCTTGAAGCCGTATTTCCAGGGTACGACCAGTCGCACCGGCGCGCCATTCTGGACCGGCAGCACCTCGCCGAACAAGCCCACGGCCAGCAGCGTGAGCGGATGCCGGGCTTCGTCGAGGCGCAGGCCTTCGAGGTAGGGCCAGTCGAGCACGCCGCGGGTCATGGTGGCCTTGTCGTAGTGGCTCACGAACTCCACGTACTTGGCGCTGCCCTGGGGATCGACCTGCTTGAGCAGCGCGGCGAGGGGAAAGCCTACCCACGGAATCACCATCGACCAGCCTTCCACGCAGCGCATCCGGTAGATGCGCTCTTCCAGCGGAACGAGCTTGATGAGCTCGTCGATGCTGAAGCTGCGGGGCTTGTTCACCAGCCCCTCGACCCGCAGCGTCCACGGCGCGGGCTTGAGGCGGAAGGTGTTCTCGGCCGGGTCTGCCTTGTCGGTGCCCAGCTCGTAGAAATTGTTATAGGTGGTGACAGCCCGGCGCGATGTGGGCGGCTCGGTGGTGCTCAGGGGGCTGGCGGCGATCGGGCCGAGGCCAGCGGCGTTCGATGTGATCGGCAGGGCGGACGCCAGGGCCAGCGTGCCGGCCTGGGCCATGAAGCGGCGGCGGGCGTGATACACCGCCGGATCGGTGATCTCGGACGGCAGGATGTCGTCGGGGCGACGGATCAACATGATGGGCTCTCGGTGTTGGTGTGCTCGGGTAGACGCGGCGGGGCGCTGGAAATTACAGCGCCGGGCGATTTTATTTTCGTGGTTCGGGGCATTTGTCGCCGGTTGCCGGCTTTGGGTTCCCGGCGCATTGATCCGACATTACCGCAAGCGCTTCGGCATCCGGCTGCCCGGGTGGCTTCGCGCGTCGGGTGGGTTCGTCGGATGGCGGGGTTTGCGCCTAGCAGGTGCCAAGCCGACTCTGCTAAACTCGCCGACTGTTCAAGGTCTGCCGCGCGCTGCCGTCTACCCGGGCTTCATTCTGTTCGGGATACGGGTCTGGCGAGCCTGCATCCATTCTGCCAAGCCTGACTCCGGTTCCTCCATGCGCATTCTGCTCAGTAACGACGACGGTTATTTCGCCCCTGGCCTGCAGGCCCTCGCCGCGGCTCTTGCCGAGGTCGGCAAGATCGATGTGGTGGCCCCGGAGCGCGACCGCAGCGGCGCCAGCAACTCCCTGACCCTCGATCGTCCCCTGTCGTTGCGCAAGGCGGCGAGCGGCTTTCACTATGTGAATGGCACGCCGACCGACTGTGTCCATCTGGCCGTCACCGGCATGCTCGACGAGCTGCCGGACATGGTCGTGTCGGGCATCAACCACGGCGCCAACATGGGCGACGACACCATCTACTCGGGCACCGTGGCCGCGGCCACCGAAGGCTTTCTCCTCGGCGTGCCGGCCATCGCCATCTCGCTGGTGGCCAAGGGCGCGTCGGATTTCAGCGCGGCGGGGCGCATCGCCCGCGAACTGGTCGAGCGCTTCCAGCGCGACCCGGTCCGCCAGCCCACGCTGCTCAACGTCAATGTGCCCGATCTGCCCTACGACCAGATCAAGGGCATCCAGGTGACGCGCCTCGGCAAGCGTCACAAGGCCGAGCCGACGATCAAGTCGCTCACCCCGCGCAACGAGACCGTCTATTGGGTGGGTGCCGCCGGCAGCGCCCAGGATGCGGGCGAAGGCACCGATTTTCACGCCGTGGCCAACGGCTACGTGTCCGTCACTCCGCTTCAGATCGATTTGACCCATTACGGGCAGGTTGCCGGCATTCGCGACTGGCTGGGCAAATGACCAGCGAGGTCTTGCGAACGGCCCTCCAGACCGCCCAGCGCTCCCGCGCGCGGATGGTCGAGCGTCTGCGCGAGCAGGGTGTGCGTGACGAGAAGGTGCTGGCGGCGATGATGGCCGTGCCGCGCCACCTGTTTGTCGAGGAAGCCCTGGCCACCCGTGCCTACGAAGACACGGCGCTGCCCCTCGGCCTGCAGCAGACCATCTCCCAGCCCTTCGTGGTGGCGCGGATGATCGAACTACTGCGCGCCGGCCGCGAACTCGGCAAGACGCTCGAGGTCGGAACCGGCTGCGGCTACCAGGCCGCGGTGCTGTCCCACGTGGCGACCGAGGTGTATTCCGTCGAACGGCTGCGCCTGCTCCTCGACCGGGCGCGCAACAATCTGCGCCATCTGCGCCTGCCCAACGTCCGCCTGAAACATGCCGACGGTAGCGTCGGCCTGAAGGAAGCCGCGCCCTTCGACACGATCATCGTTGCCGCCGCCGCGCCCAAGGTGCCGCCGGCCCTCACCGAGCAACTGGCCGAAGGCGGCCGGCTGATCCTGCCGGTGGGCGCTGCCGACCAGAGCCTGGTGCTCATTGAGCGCACGTCCCGCGGCCTCCGAGAAACACGCCTGAGTGCAGTGCGCTTCGTGCCGCTGCTGCCCGGCACAGAATGACTGACCCGACCGAATGATGTTGTCCCGTTTCAAGTTTGCCCGTGTTCCTGCCGTCTTCGCCGTCGCCCTGGTGATGGCGGGTTGCGCCTCGAAGGCGCCGGCGCCCGTCTCCGATCGTTCCCGCCCGGGCTCGGCGGCCACGTCCGCCTCCACTGATCAGCCTGCGCCTCCGCCGCGGGTGGCCCGTCCGGGGTATTACATCGTCAAGCCGGGCGACACCCTGATCCGCATCGCCCTCGACCACGGCCAGAACTACCGCGACATCGCCGCCTGGAGCGGCCTCGAGAACCCCAATCTGATCGAGGTGGGGCAGGAGCTGCGCATCCGTCCGCCCGAATCCGGCGCGGTGGCGCGGCCGATCAACACCAACTCCGGCGTCGAAGTGCGTCCGGTGACGCCGGTGGCCAGCGCACCCGTCGCGGCCAGCGCCTCGTCCGACGGCCTGCGCCGCGAGCCCAAGGGCGGCAAGGTGCCGTATTCCGAGCAGGCCTGGGCCCAGGCCCAGAAGCCCGAAGCGGCTCCGGTTGTGGTGGCGAAGGTCGACCCGAAGCCGGAAACGAAACCCGAGGTCAAACCCGAAACCCGGCCCGAGGCGAAGCCGGAACCCAAAGCGGATACCAAGGCCGAACCCGCAAACGGTGAAAAAATTGACTGGGCATGGCCGACTTCCGGCAAAATCATCGCGGGTTTCAACGACACATCCAGCAAGGGCGTCGACATCGCCGGCAAGCCGGGTGACCCTGTGCTTGCCGCCGCCGGAGGCCGCGTGGTGTACGCCGGCACGGGTTTGCGCGGATATGGCAAACTGGTGATCGTGAAGCACGACAACAGCTTCCTCAGTGCCTATGCCCACAACCAGAACCTGCTGGTCAAGGAAGGCCAGGCGGTGACGAAGGGGCAGAAGATCGCCGAACTCGGCGATACCGACAGCGATCGGCCCAAGCTTCATTTCGAGATCCGCCGGCAGGGCAAGCCTGTTGATCCGGGCAAATATCTCCCTCCCCGCTGATTCTGGCGAGTCTCGGGGGAAGCAGGGTAGAGTAGGGCTAGTACGACTATAGACGCCGGATTTCACCCTCGCCGATTTTTGGGTGGATACCGGACGGACGACAGGCGCGGTGCCGGCCTGTCGGTGTTTCTCCCCAAAAGAGACAGCGAGGGCGTCATGTTCGATTCGGCAGTGCCGGAGGAGATGGAAAACACCGAACCGGATCTACCCCCGGAGGTTGAAGTCTTTCTCGAAGCTCCGGTCGTATCGTCGGTGGATACCGACTTCCTCGGTGACGTCACCCAGCTTTACCTCAACGAGATCGGCGTCAATCCGCTGCTTACCGCAGACGAAGAATTATCGTTGTCCCGGCAGGTCCGGGAAGGCAACTTCAACGCCCGTCAGACGATGATCGAACGCAACCTGCGGCTCGTCGTCAATATCGCCAAACACTATCTCAACCGCGGCATCCCGCTCCTCGATCTGGTCGAGGAGGGCAATCTCGGGCTGATCCACGCCCTCGAGAAATTCGACCCCGAACGGGGCTTCCGCTTCTCCACCTACGCCACCTGGTGGATCCGCCAGAACATCGAGCGGGCGATCATGAACCAGTCGCGCACCATCCGCCTGCCGGTGCATGTGGTGAAGGAACTCAATCAGGTGCTGCGCTGCCAGCGCCAGCTCGAAGCCGCCAGCAATGGCGACACCACCGTCGAGGACGTGGCCCGTGAGCTTGCCCGGCCAGTGGCCGACGTGCGGGCGATCCTGGCCCTCAACGAGCACACCGCGTCGCTGGACGCCCCCCTCGACATCGATCCGACCCTCTCCATCGGCGAATCCCTGGCCGACGAAGACGCCGACACGCCGGATGTCCAGATCCACGATCTGGAAGTTGGCACCCTGGTGCGCGAATGGATCAATCAGCTGAGCGACAAGCAGCGGCTGGTGATCCGCCACCGCTACGGCATTGACGAGTGCGAGGTGCAGACCCTCGAGGAGCTCGCCGACAGCCTTGAGCTCACCCGCGAGCGTGTCCGCCAGATCCAGCTCGAAGCGCTCGGCCAGCTGCGCCGGATCATCAAGCGCCGGGGCGTCTCGAAAGACGTGCTGCTTTAACTTCCCGAATCACCCGAAAGTCCGTTCGCAATGACCGAATCCGTGCGCGTGTATCACAACGCCCGCTGCAGTAAGAGCCGCAGCGCCTGCCAGTTGCTCGAAGAAAAGGGCGTCCAGCTTGAGGTGGTGGAATACCTGAAAAACCCGCCCAGTCGCGATGAGCTTGCCGATCTGCTGAACAAGCTCGGCCTGCCCGCCGAGGCCATCGTCCGCAAGGGCGAAGACATCTACAAGTTCGACTACAAGGGCCGGAGCCTGAGCAACGACGAATGGCTGGATGCGCTCGCGGCGCACCCGATCCTCATCGAGCGGCCGATCGTGGTGCGCGGTGATCGGGCGGTGGTTGGCCGCCCGCCCGAGAAGGTGCTCGAACTCTTCGCCTGATCGCCCGATCAGGCGCCGGCCTCAGCGCTGGTTCTGGCGCTGGCTGACCTGGGCCGCCGTCCGCGCGGCCTTCACGGCTTCGCCCAGCTGGAACACCGACATCGCGTAGAAGCTGCTGCGGTTGTAGCGGGTGATCACATAGAAGTTCTGGTAACCCAGCCAGTATTCGCTGTCCTCGCCGGGCGTCACCAGTTCGACGAAGGCGGCCTTGCCGGCTGGCGTACTGCCGTCGACGGGCTTCACGCCGTAGCCGGCGAGGGTCGCGTTGTCGAAGGCGGGGTTGATGTCGTTGGCGATGAGCGGCGGCAGGTTGGCGCCGGGCTCGACATTTGCGCGGATCGCCACCGGCGCCCCGGTTTCCCAGCCATGCATCTGCATGTAGCGGGCCACGCTGCCGATGGCGTCGGCCGGGCTGTTCAGCAGGTCGATCTGGCCGTCACCGTCAAAATCCACCGCATAGTTGCGCACGCTGCTGGGCAGGAACTGGGGCAGGCCCAAGGCGCCGGCGTAGGAGCCCTGGTAGTCCAGCGGGTCGCGGTGCTGCTCGCGGGCCATCAGCAGCAGGGCTTCGAGCTCGCCGCGGAAAAGCTCGGCACGACGCGGGTAGTCGAAGGCGAGGGTGGAGAGCGCGGACACGGCCTGGTAGTTGCCGGTGTTGCGCCCGTAGATCGTCTCGACGCCGATGATCCCGACGATGATTTCCTCCGGTACGCCGTATTTCTCGCTGGCGGCCTTGATGGTCGCCTCGTGACGCTTCCAGAAGGCCAGGCCGGCCTTGATGCGGACGGGCTCGATGAAGCGGCCGCGGTAGCGCTGCCAGGAGCGTACGCCCGGGTCTTTCGGGGGCGAGATGTACTTGATCACCGACGGCTGGAATTCGGCGCGCCGGAAGATGTAGGTGAGGGCGTCCTTGTCGAAGCCGTGCTTCTGAGTCATCTCGTCGATGAACTGCTGGGCTTCGGGGCGATCGGCGTAGCGCTCGGCGTGGCCGGCGGTGGCGAAGAGGGACAGCAGGCCCGCAAGCAGGATCGGCGCAAGGCGCGGGCGGGTCGTCGGGGTGTTCATCGGGGGCGAAAGTTTCTGGTGGATTGGTGGAAGCGTTTCAGGCGGTCCGGGTCGGCCTCGCCGGGGCCGTAGCGAAGGCTGGCGTAGTCGGCGGCAATGGCGTTGATGGTGTCGGCCAGGTCGGGGCGTTCGCGGGCGAGCCGGCGGGCGTAGTCGAGGGGGCCTTCCCAGCTGTTTCGCGGCAGGCCCACGCTGGCCAGCTGCCGGCAGAAGCGGCGCCAGCCCCGGTCGATGGCGTCGGCCGGGGAGCGCTGGCGCAGGGCCCACAAGGTGAGCGCGCCCATGACGATGACGCAGCCACCGGCAAGCAGCGCCGCGAGGGTCTGCCAGTCTGGATCGCCAAAGCCGAGGCCCGACAGCAGGGCTCGCTGGCGGGCCGGATTGTACCCGAGAACCCATTGGTTCCAGCGGTTGTTGAGGGCGTCCAGACGGTCGCGCAGGCCGTGCAGCCAGGCCAGATCGGCGCGCACCAGCAGAGGCAGCCGGGCGCTGTCGGGCAGGGCTGCGGCGAGGCCGTTCTCGATGCGCTGGGGGGCGCTGGCGGCGGTCGGATCGACCCGCACCCAACCCCGCCCGGCGAGCCACACCTCGGCCCAGGCGTGGGCGTCGGACTGGCGGACGACGAGGGTGCCATCGACCGGATTGATCTCGCCGCCCTGATAGCCGGTGACGACCCGTGCCGGCACGCCGGCCGCGCGCATCACCACCACGAAGGCCGCCGAGAAGTGTTCGCAGAAGCCCTGGCGGGTGTCGAACAGGAAACTATCCACGTCGTCCCGCCCGAGGGGGAGGGGGTCTAGGGTGTAGCGCAGGCCGCTGCGCCGGAAGTGCTCGATGGCGAGATCGGGGATGTTGGCAGGGCTGCTGGCGCGGGC
>ERZ650306.601-NODE-601-length-21921-cov-29.251258_pt1 | contig 21921 bp, 23 predicted proteins | sample MGYA00376242_ERZ650306 | MGnify/ENA primary metagenome ERZ650306 (study PRJEB26733, sample SAMN07839244) | wastewater metagenome | biome: urban; feature: wastewater treatment plant; material: waste water | place: USA: North Carolina | collected 2016-03-31 ... | reverse complement strand
TGTATCAATCCCATTGAGGAACAGTCCGTGCTCCACGACGTCGGGGATTGCGGCGAAACGGGCGAAGACCGCGTCGCCATGCAGCTGAGCGCCTCCGGGCTCGATATCGCGACGGAGCATCCATGCCCCGCGGAGGTTCTGCAGGATTTGCACGCCCGCCGTCACGAGAGGACCACAGTCACGAGAGCACAAGCGCCCCTCTGTGGCGGACCGAAGCACGCAGCAGCACGAGGGACGCCGCTAGCAGAACTGCGTCCTTCAGTAGAAACTGCCCTGGTGCAGCCGAAATCGCAGGAAAGCCGCCGGCAGTCTGCTCCGCGACACCTGGAGTGGTGATGAAAAAGGTCAGCGTGATCAGATAGGTCGCTGCTGACATTAGTGCGCCTAGCGCAGAGAAGAGTGGACGAAATGCACCAAGGATCAGAACGAGACCGGTCGATAACTCGATAACGCCGATGAAATAGCTTTGCCCCTGCGTCCCGAACATGCCGAGCCAATTCATGATCGGGCTGTGTTCGATAAACGGGGCGATACCATAGGCCTCGTACGCTGTGAACTTCATCGCGCCGAACCACAGAAATACGATCACGAGAGCCCATCTAAGCAGGCCAAGATCCCTCCGACCGTGCTCGGGGACAAGAAATTCATAACGGTCGAAAATGCTCATCTAAAATTCCTCAACAGTGGTCCCGTGGGAACGTCACGAACGTCGTCTACGTGCTTCGGGCAGGCGTTGCAGTATATGCGCGACGCATATACTAATAAGCGAGATATGTCGAGCGGCTGGCTCGCGCTTCGCTGCCTCACGAAGCCATCCTCATCGGCGATGCCTTTACCCAGCAAACGCGCGACCTTTGCGGGATTTTGACTTGATGGGCGGAACGTGTCAATGACTTTGCGTCACCGTGCTTCATGAATTTACTGCGGAAGCCAGGATGTTCGAGTCGTCGTTCTTCTCCGTTGCGGGTGGGTTGATCCAGACGGCGCTCGGCAGCTCTGGGGGTTCAGGGCGGCGCCCCTTGAAACGTTTCGGGTTGGCCAGGAAGGCCGCGTCGAGGGTGTCCTGACGGAGCAGATGCGCCGCTTGTGCCTGGCCGTAATGGACGCTGCTCGGCGTCATGTAGCCGATGCCCGAGTGCCGGTGCTCGGTGTTGTACCAGGCGAAGAAGGTCTGGCAGTGGGCGCGGGCGTCGGCGAGGCTGCCGAAGCGCGCGGGGAAGTCCGGGCGGTACTTCATTGTCTTGAATTGCGACTCCGAATACGGGTTGTCGTCCGAGACGTGCGGGCGGCTATGGCTTTTGGTGATGTCCAGATCGACCAGCAAGGCGGCCACGGGCTTGGAGCGCATGCTCGCGCCGCGATCGGCATGCAGCGTGAGGGTGCCGGGCGCGATGTCGTGGCGGGACACGGTCTCGGCGATCAACTGTTCGGCCAGCTCGGCGCTTTCACGCTCGGCGATTAGCCAGCCCACGACTTGGCGGCTGAAGATGTCGAGGATCACGTAGAGGTGGAAACAGGTCCATTTGACCGGCCCCTTGAGCTTGGTGATGTCCCAGGACCAGACCTGGTTGGGCGAGGTGGCCAGCAGTTCGGGTTTGACGTAGCTCGGGTGGCTGAGCTGGCGCCGGCGTTCGCGCGTGCCGCCATCGGCGGCGAGCGCCCGGTACATGGTGCGCACCGAGCCCATGTAGCGGCCTTCGTCGAGCAGCGTGGCGTAGATCGCCGCCGGCGCCGTGTCGCAGAAGCGTTCGCTGTTGAGCACCTCGAGCAGCGCCTGCTGCTCGAGGGCGTCGAGCGCCAGCGGTGGCCGAGGCCTCGGCGCGCGGCGAGGGTGCGGTCCGTGAAGGGTGAAGCGGTGTGACCGCGCTCGGCTTCGGGCCGGTGCGCCGCGCCATAGCCCGACGGCTCGACAGGCGGCCGCCGTGCCGATAACCGGGGCGAGCTCATCCACGCCGTGCATCATTGTTTGCCGTGCGTGTCGTCGATCGGACTGCCCAGCAATGCGGCAACTTTTTTTTGGACTTCGATCACCAGCATCGCCTTGTCGAGTTGGCTCTTGAGGCGTTCGTTCTCACGCGTCAGCAGCGCAATCTGGCGCGCTTCGACGGCGGCGACATCTGGCTTGGGGCCCCGCTTTTGCGGCGCCAAGGCGGCCAACTCGGCGGCCTCGCGCTGGCGTCGCCACGTGCTCAGGCTTGACGAATAGACGCCCTCCCGGCGCAGCAGCGCACCGACCTCGCCGGGCTGGCTGCAGCGGTCGACCGCGTCGAGGATGCGCCGCTTGTCGGCATTGGAGAACTGCCGACGTCGGGCGCGTGGCACGACCTCGGTGTCGTCACCGGATGGCTTGGTCGGCGCCGCCGATCCGCTCGTCTCTTCAGTCGCCCTACGGGCTCCTTGCGAGACGAGCGGATCGGCAGAGGTCTTCAGAATGTGCATGGATGCCTGGGGTTGAGTGGTGGTCGTCATGCCTACCTCGTTGCTCACTAAATGATCAGGGGTAGGTGACGCAGGTCATATTGGCACAGGGGGGGGGCTGGCGCTCCGGGTGGGCCTATAGCCCGTTGGCAAACGTCCAGCCTGTACGGATGGACGCGGCCCTGGACGAGATAACCATGCCCACCGAAATCGTAGCAGCGATCGGCGAAGGCGCGCTCGCTTATCGAGAGAGCGGCATTCTCTCACTGGCAGATGGCAGAGTATTCTCCGCGTGCCGGCAGTATCGCTATCGCTTGAGCGAGGACAGTGTTGTCGTCGAGTTCGCAGACGGACCTCATATCGGGACGCAGTTCCTCAGCTTGAGTTTCTCGCGGACGGATACCGGGTTGGAAGCGAGTGGCGTCTATGCCTGCGGAGACGACACCTACCATGCAACCTACAGGATTCTGGGGCCGGCGGCCTTTGAAGTGGTCATCATGGTCCAAGGGCCTGCAAAGGCATACGAGCTAGTCAGCCGATATTCCCGGTCGGGATAAATGCTCATGTCAGGAGGGCAAGTCCTCTGTTGCCCTTATCATGGCCGTGAAAGGCAGCGCCGGAATAACTTACCACGCGCTGCAAATCCGAAGACGATTGTCGTCGTCATCAGAAGGTAGGCGACTATCCCACCAGGTGAAAGAGTCGGAACCGCTGCGAGGATCAACCCATCATTCCCGCCGGGTATGAGCGCGATGCCGATACCCATCAATGTGCCGCCGACGACAGATCGCAGAATGCCATTGGCTGTCGGCAGTTGGAGACGCAGATTGCCTTGGCGAAAGGAGGCGGTTAGGGCGCCTGCGATCGAAGAGATCACCGCAGTGAGCGCGACCTCGCCGGCCGGGGACATTCTGAGAGGAAGGGCGCGTTGAATCACGTCTGCGAAGGTCCAGGCCGGCGAGAGTGCATATAGAAGTCCGCCAGTGATACCGAGTCCAATCATCGAAGCGCCGAACGACCAACCCGGCTTTGTTCGCAGAACGCTCTTCGTGGAAACGAAAACGAGTGCCAGCACGAGCACAACTAGGAAGGCTAGGAGAGTAACGAGGCCTGTTGCGCTCGGTTTGGAGATTAAGCTTGGCCATGTTGAATCGTAGCCGAACCTGCCATGGTCGGCAGCCAAGATACCAATCGTTAATCCCAAGGGTAGAGCTAGAAGTCGCATCTCCCCATCCCCAAGCCGCGCCAGCGATCCGAGCAGGCATGTGTCATTAATGAGTGCGCCGAGGCCGAAGGCGATGGCGCCGATGAGCAGGAGGAAATTGATGCTGGTCGAGGGTGCGAGTGTTGCGCCCAGTGTTCCCGTCCAGACTATCGGGACCGCAACCAGGCCTGCCGCTGCCGACGCTGCGAGAAATCCGACGAACATTTTCGGCGGCTGTCTTCTGTGTAACTCATGAGCGGCCACCACTAAACAGGTTCCGCCTTGGTTCGCCGCATATCCGAACCCGAAGGCAAGTACGCATAGAAGAAGTTCGAGCGCAAACGATCCCATTATTTCAAGCCTGCCTGATCATATCGTCAGCCTTCTGATGCGACGTTCCAGCGTGGCGAGCGCCCCGGCTTAGCTTTACCACGGGAAGGCGCGATCCTGCTGTAGCCGCACAGATGGCAAAGGCTGACCGAGCCATCTTTGTCGAAGCCGTTTGCCACAAGGAGCCGCTCCGACAGCATGCCTAGAATGTCGAGGTCATTGGGCGACAGGGGCGAAATACATTCGGAGATCACCTGCTCCCGTGCCTTGAGCAAGGCGTCCGTTATCTTCTTCCCCGAATTGGTGAGGTGAATGAAGCGCGCCCGCCTGTCGGTGATTTGTCTTCGTCGTTCCACCAACTGTTCGCGCTCGAGCCTATCGATCAATCGCACCGTCCCGGCATGAGAAAGCCCGATCGAGGTAGCCAAAACGCTGATCGGCAGTCCGGGCTCCATGCTGAGTAACACCATCACGGCGGTCCCCGGGCCGCTTGGTGAAAACGAGGCCGAGACACTGGCGATGCTGTCTGCAACGGCCAACGCGAGTGCACCTAAATGGTACTTGGCGACCTCAGGCTCCATACCGCAAGAATATATGCTTCGCGCATAGACTTCAAGCGTGTGAAAATGTATGACCGCCGCATGCATCTATGACAGATTCGGACATGGTCATGCTCATTGAGGGGCTCAGCTCGGATTCCACATCTGAGATCAACGGACGTGCTCGTTCCCCAGGCGCTAGCGGGGGTGGGCTCGATGAAAGTGGACGTGCATGGGTGCCGCTCACCGGGCGCAGGCGGTTCGCCGATGAGACCGCCGGTATGATCGGACGGGTCTCATGCCCGACCTGACTCTTGATCTCCGATACCTGAAGTACGCCGTTCAGGTCGCCGAGGCCGGCAGCTTCCGCCGAGCGGCGGAGCGCCTATCGATATCGCAATCCACCGTCAGCCGACGTGTGCAGCTGTTTGAGCGCCAACTTGGCTTTTCTCTCTTCAAGCGTACGCGAGCGGGGGCAGGGCTGACTCCAGAAGGTGAGCGCTTCCTTCAACAAGCGGTGGTGGGAGCGCGCTACCTTCGTAACGCCGCAACGGAGATCCGCTCCGCGCGGAAACTCAAGACCGGGCTCGTGAGGTTTGGAATGCTTGAAGCGTTCCCGGCGTGCCCGATCATCAACATTCTCTCGGCATTCAGAAATAGACATCCGACGATCGAGGTAAAGCTTGAGGAAGGCACTTCAGAAGAAAACACTTTGGGGGTGAAGCGCGGATTACTGGACGCAGCAATCAGCCTGAGTGCGAGCAAGAGCCCTCAGTTCCAAGTTCGACGTCTCTGCGAACCAGATCTGTTCGTGGCATTGTCCCCGCTTCACGAGTTGGCAGCACGGCCACAGCTGTCGTGGGAGGACGTTTGTGACGAAGTCTTCCTCGTTCGCTCGGATGGCGCTGGGCGTGAGCTCGCTGGCATACTCCGGCGCATGGTGGGCGCCGGAGACGGAGCGGTTCAACTCTCGATCCAACAAGTCAGCCGAGAAACCCTGCTGACGATGGTCGAACAGGGCTTCGGCTTGACCATCACCAGCGTGATCTACCGGCCGGATATCGCGTTGATCCCGCTCCCATCGGCGCGGGCGCCGACGGCCGCTATAATTTCTTCCAGTGACAACGACAACCCGACTCTGCCGCTGCTGCTGAAGTGTTTCGACACCCCCTCTAGAGCGGGGACCACGGATTAATCGGCGCTCCCCGGCGTCAACGTTCGCCTGGCTTTGGCGAAGCCACGGTCTGTCGCGATGAACCGTTGTAACATCGGGACGATTAACCGAGCTGGGTCAACAGCGGACTGACCTTGCTCTCGGCCCAATAGGTGGGCGTAGTCAACAAGGTCCTGGTGGAGAGCTGCAGGTAGCTCGACCTGTACCTTAAGCGGCTTGTCGTCCGCGATGGGGCCTAGCTTAAGCTTCGACATCATCACCCTCCATATGGCTCCAGTACCAAGTCTCGCGTCACGAGAACGCGCACGGGAAATCCGGGCCGAATAGTGATCGTGGGCGCGACGTTGAGCTGACGCCTCACAATCTGCTGCCCTGCGTCGTTGATGGTGTCCTGCCCACCGTTCCGGATCGCCTGAACGAGCTGATCGTCGTTGTCGACCGCGAGTTCGGCGCCGACGCTCAGCAGTGTCGACAATCCCGCAGCCTTGGCCAGATCCCACCAATGGTAATCGACGCCATCCTGCAGCCCGGCGAACCCTTCAGCGTCAGCACCAGGCTGGCGCTCGAGAACGATCGAGCGCCCGTTCGGGAAGACGAGCCGAGTCCAGACGAGCAGGACTCGGCTCTGGCCGAACTGCACGTTGTTGTCGTACTGCCCGACCACACGAGTGCCTTGCGGCACAAGCAAGATACGGCCGGTTGGGCTGTCGTAGATGTTTTCGGTGACCTGCGCGGTGATCTGGCCGGGTAGATCGGATCGGATGCCGGTGATCAGCGCCGCGGATATCACTGCTCCCGCCTGAAGGACGTTCGGCGATACTGGCGCAGCGACGCGATCGGGCGCAACCGTCCTGCGATCGGCCGCGGCGTTCAGAAACGCGTTCTGCCGGTCCTGCGCCGAGGGCGTGGCGGGCGGCGGAGCGAGGCCAATGCTCGCCAAATCCGGCACCGGCGCGAGCGCTGGGGCAGCTCCCGCAGCAGCGGGTGTGCCCCGGCTTTCCGATCCGGAGAAGAGACGGCTGGTGCGCGCGGTCTCGATTTCCTGAAGGCGGCGCTGCTCTTCCGGGCTGATGCCGGGATTGGGCGTGGCCGTCCCGGGTGTGGGCACCGGCTGTCCGCGATCCTGGGTACTAAGGATCGGCCGGCCGAGGTCACCGGGAAGAGGGGGACCGAGCTGTGGCACGCCACTGTAATCTCGCGGCAGGCCGGCCAGTCCGTCAGCGGTCGAGCGGTTCTCGGTCGAATAGAGTTCGTCGTTCGGCCGACCGGCGTCGCGGGTCTGAAGCGCGTAGATCAGCGCACCTCCGAGCCCGACGCTGGCGACAAGACCGAGGCCGGCGAGAACCTTCCGCGACAACCGGGTGACGCGGGGCGGTTCGGCCCGCAGCCGCATCGGCGCAGGCCCGACCGGCTCGCCGGTCAGGGGCTGCGCATCGTCGTCCGGCACTTCCTCAATCCGGGGCGGGTTCTCGCTCACGAGGTCGGCCTCCCGTCTGTGCGGACGATCCTGACGCGCTTCTGCTCGCGGCCGGAGCCGAAGCGAAGTTCGGCAGCCGCGAACAGACGATCAACGATCATGTGGTGGCCGCGAACGCGATAGTTCACGAGCTCAGAGGTGTTGCCCTCGGGGCCGACGACGAAGAGTGGCGGCATCTCGCCCTGACCGATGCCGCGCGGAAACTCGATAAAGACCTGGCGTCCGTCGTCGAAGGCGCGCAGCGGCCGCCACGGCGCACGGTCGCCCTCGATCGCATAGCGGAAGTTGACGTTCGCGAGATCGACGCCGCTCGCCACCGGCTGGGCCGCCTGCGCCTCGGCGTTCTGACGGCGCAGCGCAATGAGCTGGTCTTGCGGATACTGCCATGAGACCGACGCCATATAGGTGCGCTCTGTCGAGCGCAGCTCCATGTGATAGGTGCGCATGTTGGTGTTGATGACGAGGTTTGTCATCAGGTCGGCGCGGGTGGGCTTTACTAGGATGTGGATCTGGCGCGTTGCCCCCGATCCGCTCTCGGTGTCGCCGATGATCCAGCGCACTGTGTCGCCGGCGGCCACCGGGCCTGCGCCGACAAGCTGCTCCCCGGGTTGGAGCGCGATGTCGGTGATCTGCCCGACGGCGGTATAGACTTGATAAAGCGCCCCTTGAGTCCACGGGTAGACCTGCATCGAGTTAATGAAGCCGTCGCGCACCGGCTGGACTCGTGCCGCCTCGTTTGCCTGGTTGACGCGAGCGGTCGGATTAGAAGGCTCCGGGGCACGCCGCGTCTCCTCCACACGCTGCAATTGGCCAGGCAGCGGCAGCGGCCGGGGCAGCTCGACCACGGTGACCGGCGCGGGTGGATCGACGGTCTGCACCGCCGGAGCCGCATTGTCGTAGGAAATCTCCGGCGGCGGATTGGTGGTCGCGCAGCCCGCGAGCGCGGTCGCCGCTAGCAGAACGACCGGGAATGCGGCTCTACGGAGAGCCGGGAGTACGTGTGTGTGTGAAGCCGGGTTTCCGGCTTTACGGAAATACGGCTTCATTGCCCAAGCTCCCGTGACCAGTTGATGGCGTTGACGTAGATGCCGAGCGGGTTCGCCCTGAGCCGGTCGGCGTTTCGGGGGATCTGCACGACGATCGTCAGGATCGCGGTCCAGCGCGTGGTCTCGGCGAGCTGGCCATTTTCGTATCGGCGCTCGACCCAGGCGACGCGGAAGCTGTCCGGGGACGCGCGGATGACGCTGGAGACGTCGACAGCGACCTGCTGCCGGCCGACCCGTGTAAAGGGGTCGTTGGAGCGGGCGTAGTCATTGAGCGCCATGGCGCCGCGGTCAGTCGTGAAGTCGTAGGCGCGCAGCCAGTTCTGCCGGACGATGATCGCATCGGCCGGAATGCTCCGGACCTGCTCGATGAAGCGCGCTAGGTGGAAGGCAATCTGCGGATCGGTCGGACGATAGTCGGCCTCGGCGGGCGCGACGGCCTGCGCCTGACCGATGCGATCGACTTGGACCACCCAGGGTACGATCGTCCCGCGTGCTGACTGCACGACGAGCGCGATGGCGAACCCGGCCGATAGGATCAGCGAGCCGAACGCCATGAGCCGCCAGTTCTTGGCCTGCACGCGCGAGGCGCCGATGCGCTCATCCCAGACCTGGGTGGCGCGTTGATAGGGCGTCGCCGGCTCGGGGGCCTTGCCATAATGGGTAGAGGGTCGTTTGAACATCAGCGATCGCCTTCGGAAAGATTGATGGAAGAGCCGCCGCCGTGGGCGTCGCCGGAGCGGACGGCATGGGCCGTGGCCTGGACGGCATGGGTCACGTGCTGGGATCGGCGCATCCGCTGCGCCCAGGCCGGCGGACCGCCGGCGTTCGCGGAACCGGCGGCAGCGGCGCCATCACCGGCCGCGTCACCGCCGATCGAGCCCATGGTGGAAGTGCCGCCTGTCGCCTCAAAGGCGGCCTTGCCGCCAGCGTTGAAGCTTGAGCGCATGCTTTCGGCGGCACGCGATGCGGCGCGACGCAGAGGTGAGACGGCGGCGCTGCCGCCGGCACGCACGACCCCGCCGAGACCGGAAGCGACACCGACCGCGCCGGCCTGCCCGGCTGAGCCAAGGCTGTAAGCGGTGGACGCGCCGCCGGCGATCGCAGCACCGCCACGAGCGGCGGCGGCGGCACCACCGGCCAGCGCAGCACCACCCGACGCAGCGGCGCCGACGGCGCCAGCGCCGAGCGCGACCATGCCGCCTGCGGCCAGGCCAGTGCCGACTGCTGCTCCGGCGCTGAGCTGGGGACCACCGGAGACGATGCCGCTTGCAATACCGGGACCGAAGATACCGAGGCCGAGCAGCGACAGCGCGGCGAGCACGATCGCCATCGCTTCGTCGATTGTCGGGTTCTGGCCGCCGAAACCGGATGTGAATTCTGAGAAGAGCGTCGAGCCGATGCCGATGATGACGGCCAGCACCAGCACCTTGATGCCGGAGGAGATGACGTTGCCGAGCACGCGTTCGGCCATGAAGGCCGACTTGCCGAACAGGCCGAACGGGATCAGCACGAAGCCGGCGAGCGTCGTCAGCTTGAACTCGATGAGCGTGACGAAGAGCTGGATGGCGAGGATGAAAAAAGCGAGCAGCACCAGCGCCCAGGCCAGGAACATGCAGGCGATCTGGATGAAGTTCTCGAAGAACGACCAGTAGCCCATGAGGCTGGAGATGGAATCGAGCAGCGGCCGTCCGGCGTCGAGCCCGGTCTGAGCGACCTTGCCAGGGCGCAAGAGGTCGGCCGTGGTGAACCCGGTGCCGCTAGCCTTCAGGCCGAGGCCGGCGAAGCTCTCGAAAATGATCCGGGCGAGGTTGTTCCAATTACCGATGATGTAGGCGAACACGCCGACGAACAGCGTCTTCTTCACCAGGCGGGCCATGATGTCGTCGTCGGCGCCCCAGCTCCAGAACAGCGCCGCCAGCGTCACGTCGATGACGATCAGGGTGGTGGCGATGAAGGCGACTTCGCCGCTGAGTAGCCCGAATCCGCTGTCGATGTAGCGGGTGAAGACCTCAAGAAAATGGTCAATGACGCCGGTGCCGCCCATGATCTTATCTCGCCTCGTCGAGCTGCGGCGGCGCGATCGGTGCGGCGGGCTCGAAGGCCGGCTGATCGGTGCGGTCCGATTGGGGTATGAGAGTGTTTCGCGGCGCTGGCGGGATGTCCGGCAAGCGCTCGGTAGGTCGCGCGCCGGGCGCGAGGAAGCGGTTGCGGTTTTCGGCCCAGGCCCGCAGGCACGCCGGATCGCGCGGCCCCGCTTCGCCGAGCACCTGGCAGCGGATCATTTCGTCGCGCAACGGATCGCCCTGCGCTTGGGTGGTCCGGTCGGACGGCCACGCCTCCCGCACTTCCTCTTTCCGGTTCATCTCGATCGCGGTCGCAGTGATCGCGACGGCCACGAACACCACAGCGCCGAGCCGTGCGAGCATCTTGCCGTCCATGGCCGCGCCCTCAGTTGCCGTTCGGGAACATGCGGGCGTTGCCGGGCTGATAGCCGGTGCCCGGCGTCAGGAACCGTCGGCGCTGTTCGCGACCCTGTTCGGCCGCGGCAGATCGCTCGGCCTCGGACAGGCTTTGCGCCCGGCCGTTGGCGGCAACGACGGCGGTGAGATCGGCAAGCTGCTGCGCTTGCAGCGCGAGAAGCTGGTTGCCGGCCTGCGTCGCCTGCAGCGCTCCCGTCGCGCCCTGGCTCTGGCCGACCAGTGACGACATCTCGGCGCGGTTGGTGTCGATGTTGCCGACCACGCCGGCCTGGACGCGCATGGCGTCCTGCAGGCCGCCGACCGTGTTCTGCCAGCGCTCCCGCGCCTGCGCCACGAGCGCCTGGTCGGAGGCGGACATGGAGGCGTTGCCGTAGGTCGACGTGAACGCCTGGTCGATGCGCTGGACGTCGTAGGCGATTCCCTGCGCCTGTTGCAGGAGCTGCTGGGTGCGCTGAACCGACTGCTGAAGCTGCTGGAGCGAGGAGTATGGCAGGCTGGCGAGGTTGCGGGCCTGGTTGATCAGCATCGTCGCTTCGTTCTGAAGCTGGGTGATCTGCTGATTGACCTGCTGGAGGGTGCGCGCCGCCGTCAGGACGTTCTGCGCATAGTTGGTCGGATCGTAGACGATCCATTGCGCAGCGGCGGGAGTGCTGAGGATCGGCGAAAGCGCGATCGGCGCGGCAAGCAGCGCTGCGGTGATACGCAGTGCAAGCGAGCGGGATTGAGTAGAACGGGTCATGGGCGTGTCTCCGGATCGGTTTGGGGGATGACATTGGTGAGGTCGGCGATGAGGTCCGCGGCCCAGGCAAGCCGGTTCTCGGCGAGCCACTCAGCGAGGAAGCCATCCGTGCCGCTGCGGGCGTGAACGTCCGCGATCAGCGCCTGGTGCTGCTTGGACGACGCGGCGCAGAGCGCGAGCGCCACGTCCGACAGCCCCAGCTCGAACAGCCGGTTGCCGCGCCGCGACTGGCAGTAATAGTCGCGCTTAGGCATCGCCCGCGCGAGGATCTCGATCTGGCGATCGTTGAGCCCAAAGCGGCGATAGATGGCGGTGATCTGCGGCTCGATCGCGCGTTCGTTCGGCAGCAGGATGCGAGTCTGACAGCTCTCGATGATGGCTGGCGCGATCGCTGAGCCGTCGATGTCGGAGAGCGACTGCGTCGCGAAGATGACGCTGGCGTTCTTCTTGCGCAGCGTCTTCAGCCACTCGCGGAGCTGACCGGCGAAACCCTCGTCGTCTAGCGCCAGCCAGCCTTCATCGACGATCAGCAGCGTGGGGCGACCGTCGAGGCGGTCCTCGATGCGGTGGAAGAGATAGGCGAGCACGGCGGCGGCGGCGCCCGTGCCGATCAACCCTTCTGTTTCGAAGACCTGGACATTCGCTTCGCCCAGATGCTCGGCCTCGGCGTCGAGCAACCGGCCATAGGGACCGCCGACGCAATAGGGCCGAAGCGCCTGCTTCAGGTCGTTGGACTGCAGCAGGACGGACAGGCCGGTGAGCGTCCGCTCGTTGATCGGCGCGGACGCCAGCGAGGAGAGCGCCGACCAGAGATGCTCCTTCACCTCGGGCGTGACCGGCATGCTCTCTCGCCCCAGGATCGCGACCAGCCAGTCGGCGGCCCAGGCACGTTCGGCGACATCGTCGATCCGGGCCAGCGGCTGAAGCGACACGCTGTCGTCGGCGCCTTCGGTCAGGCCGCCGCCGAGATCGTGCCAGTCGCCCCGCATGGCGAGCGCGGCTGCTCGGATCGATCCCCCGAAGTCGAAGGCGAAGACCTGGGATTGTGGATAGCGCCGGAACTGAAGCGCCATCAGCGCGAGCAAAACGGATTTTCCGGCGCCGGTCGGACCGACGATCAGCGTATGGCCGACATCGCCGACATGGATGGAAAGCCGGAACGGGGTCGAGCCTTCGGTTCTGCCGTAAAGCAGTGGGGGTGCATCGAAGTGCTCGTCCCGTTCCGGTCCCGCCCACACCGCCGACAGCGGGATCATGTGGGCGAGATTCAATGTGGAGATCGGAGGTTGCCTGACATTGGCGTAGACATGGCCGGGCAGCGAGCCGAGCCAGGCGTCCACGGCGTTGATCGTCTCGGGCATGGCGGTGAAGTCGCGGCCCTGGATGACCTTCTCGACCATCCGCAGCTTCTCGGCTGCAATGCGCGGATCATCGTCCCAGACGGTGATCGTCGCGGTGACATAGGCCTGGCCGGCGTAGTCGGCGCCCAGCTCCTGCAACGCCATATCGGCGTCGGCGGCCTTGTTGGCCGCATCGGTATCGACCAGCGCAGAGGCCTCGTTGGTCATCACCTCCTTGAGGATGGCGGCGATCGACTTGCGCTTGGCGAACCACTGACGCCTGATCTTCGTCAGCAGCTTGGTGGCGTCGGTCTTGTCGAGCAGGACGGCGCGTGTTGACCAGCGATAGGGAAAGGCCAGCCGGTTCAGCTCATCGAGGATGCCGGGCGTGGTCGCGGTCGGGAAGCCGACAATGGTGAGGATGCGGACATGTGCGTCGCCGAGCCGGGGTTCGAGCCCACCGGTCAGGGGCTGATCGGCCAGCAGCGCATCGAGATATATCGGCGTCTCGGGCACGCGGACGCGGTGCCGCTTGGTCGAGACGGTCGAATGCAGATAGGTCAGCGTCTCGCCGTCATCGAGCCAGGCGCATTCCGGCATGAAGGCGTCGATGAGCTGAAGGATGCGATCGGTGCGGTCTGCGAAGCCGCGCAGGATCTCGTGCGCATCGACGCCAGCGTGATCGCGACCCTCATAGAGCCAGGTCTCTGCGCGCGCCGCGTCTTCGGCCGGGGGAAGGTAGAGGAAGGTGAGGAAGTAGCTCGATTCGAAGTGCGCGCCGGCTTCCTCGAAGTCGGCTTTCCGTTCGGCGTCGACCAAGGCCGACGCGCTGTCGGCGAACACGCTGGCCGGATAGGTCGCGGCACCATGGCGCTGCGCCTCGACGAAGATGGCCCAGCCGGAGCCCAGGCGACGGAAGGCGTTGTTGAGGCGCCCGGCGACCGCGACCAGCTCGGCCGGAACGGCACTGTCGAGGTCGGGTCCGCGAAACCGTGCAGTTCGCTGCAAGCTGCCGTCCTTGTTCAGGACGATGCCTTCGCCGACCAGAGCGACCCAGGGCAGGAAGTCGGCGAGACGGGTATTGCGGTTGCGATATTCGGCGAGGTTCATCATCGGCGTCGCTCCTCAAACCGACAGGTGGCCGGGGATGCGCAGATGTTTGCGCACGACATCGACGAACTGCGGATCGCGCTTGGCCGCCCAGACGGCCGCGAAATGACCGAGAGCCCAAAGGCCCAGGCCGACCAGCCAGAGGCGGAGGCCAAGGCCGAGCGCGGCTGCCAGCGTGCCGTTGAGAATGGCGATCGAGCGCGGAGCGCCGCCGAGCAGGATGTGCTCGGTCAGCGACCGATGGACCGGGACCGAGAAGCCCGCCAGCTCGCCATGATGATCTGCGCCGTTGGCCATCAGACGAGCGCCCCGCCGCCGAACGAGAAGAAGGACAGGAAGAAGCTGGACGCAGCGAAGGCGATCGACAGGCCGAAGACGATTTGGATGAGCTTGCGCGCGCCGCCCGACGTGTCGCCGAAGGCCAGCGTCAGGCCGGTGATGATGATGATCATCACCGCGATAATTTTGGCGACCGGGCCCTCGATGGATTCGAGGATGGACTGTAGCGGGGCCTCCCAGGGCATTTGGGAGCCGGAAGCGTGAGCGGCAGGCGCGAGCGCCAGCGAGACGAAGGTGACGGATACCGCAGTCGCGATATGGCGGCGGAAACGCAGGGCATGCTGGATCATGACGGACCTCCTGTGAGGGGCTGGCTTGCGGGCGTGACGCGGTAGTCGCCGTCGGGGCCAAGGCCCTCGATGCGGGCGAGTTCGGCGAGGCGGCGCGACGTGCCCCGGCCGGAAAGCACGGCGACGAGATCGATCGTCTCGGCGATCAGGGCGCGCGGGACGGTGACGACGGCTTCCTGGATGAGCTGCTCCATCCGACGCAGCGCGCCGATGCCCGTACCCGCGTGGATGGTTCCGACACCGCCGGGGTGTCCTGTGCCCCAGGCCTTCAGCAGATCGAGGGCCTCGGCTCCCCGGACCTCGCCGATCGGAATCCGATCAGGGCGCAGGCGAAGAGAGGAGCGGACAAGATCGGAGAGCGAGGCGACGCCGTCTTTGGTCCGCATGGCGACGAGGTTCGGCGCGGCGCATTGCAGTTCGCGCGTGTCTTCGATCAGGACGACGCGGTCGGAGGTCTTCGAGACCTCAGCCAGCAAAGCGTTGGTGAGGGTCGTCTTGCCGGTCGAGGTGCCGCCGGCGACGAGGATGTTGCGCCGATCGGCGACGGCCTGGCGCAGCGTCTCGGCCTGATGCGCCGCCATGATCCCGGCGGCGACATAGTCGTCGAGCGTGAACACGGCGACGGCCGGCTTGCGGATCGCGAAGGCCGGGGCGGACACGACGGGCGGCAACAGCCCCTCGAACCGCTCCCCCGTTTCGGGCAACTCGGCTGAGACACGTGGGGCGCCGGGATGAACCTCGGCCCCGACATGATGGGCGACGAGGCGGATGATCCGCTCGCCGTCTGACGGCGACAACAGTTCACCCGTGTCGGAAAGTCCTTCGGAAAGCCGGTCGACCCAGAGCCGCCCATCGGGGTTGAGCATCACCTCGACGATCGCGGGGTCTTCCAGAAACCGGGCGATCGCCGGCCCGAGGGCCGTGCGCAGCATGCGCGCGCCGCGAAGGATCGCCTCCGATTTCTGGTGAGTGGCCGCCACGTCGTCCCCGTTCTCTTGCGGGACCGCGACATGCGGCCCTGGATCGGGGATGAGTAGAAGAGGCAGAAATCATGGCCTGACAACAACCATAATGTGGTCGTCGTACTGTAGCGTACAAATACAGGGAAACGGCGGAACGCCGGAATACTTGAAGTGGACGTGGCCGTGATTAATCCGCGTCGTGCGCGGGCGTGATGTCCTCGGAAATTTCCTGCCTAAGCTTCGGCCCGTGAGCGAGTCGCCGGCCGAGCGCGGTGACGAACGCTTCGTAGCGTTCGCCGGCTTTGGCGCGCGCCGCTGCCTGGGCGGGCTCGGGGAGCGGCGGGTTCGTCGTCAGCCAGAATCGGATGAAGACGGCCAGCGTTTCGACGGCGATTCCAAGGTCACGCTCCATACGCGCCATTCGCCGGTCGAGCTGGTCGAGCCGTTTCGTCGTAGCCGCCTCCTGCCGTTCGGCAGCGTCGGGCGACAGGAAGGAGGCGATGCCAGCTTCCGCGATCAGCGAGAGGGATTGATCGCGCCGGGCGGCGTGCGCGGCGAGCGCCTTCATGACGTCGGGTTCGAGATACACCGATAGCCGCTGCTTTTTGGGAGGCTTTGCCATGGTGCCTCCTAAAGCTCGATACCGTCGCCGGGATCGAGCGATGCTTGGCGTGCGACCTGGCGCATGGTCTGATTCATGCGCGAGAGGCGAGCGGCGTCCTCATCGGCATCGTCGCGGGGATCGATCTCGAATTCGTTTTCGATGGGCTGCATTGGCTCGACGGGCTTTGCGCGGCTCAGTTCCGGCTGATGCCGGCGCTCGGAGTCGGTCGTATCCTCATCCTCCGATCCGCGCTCGCCGTCGGTCGCGATCGACACGGTCGGCGCCGCTGGAAGCGGCAGCGCGCTCCAGTCATCGGGCCGTGCCGTTGTCCGTTTCACCAGGTTCGGCGGCGTTACGATGCGCTCCTGAAACCGGCGATCCTCATAGTACCGCGCTTTCTTCGCGCGGATCGGTGGCGTACCGGCGACCATGACGATCTCGTCGGCGGGCGGGAGCTGCATGATCTCGCCGGGCGTCATCAGTTGCCGCGCCGTTTCCGAGCGCGACACCATCATGTGGCCGAGCCAGGGCGACAGGCGATGGCCGGCGTAGTTCTTCATCGCCCGCATCTCGGTTGCGGTGCCGAGTGCGTCCGAGACCCGCTTGGCGGTCCGCTCATCGTTGGTGGCGAAGCTAACCCGGACATGGCAGTTATCGAGGATCGAGTTGTTCGGGCCGTAGGCCTTCTCGATCTGGTTCAACGACTGGGCGATGAGAAAGGCCTTGAGGCCGTAGCCCGCCATGAAGGCGAGAGCGCTCTCGAAGAAGTCGAGACGACCGAGGGCGGGAAACTCGTCGAGCATGAGGAGCAGCCGGTGGCGGTTTCCGTTCGCCTGCAGGTCCTCGGTCAGCCGGCGGCCGACCTGATTGAGGATCAGGCGGATCAGCGGCTTGGTCCGGTTGATGTCCGACGGCGGCACCACGAGGTAGAGCGTCGTCGGATGCTTGCCGCCGACGATATCCACGATGCGCCAGTCGCAGCGGCGTGTGACCTCGGCGACGACGGGATCACGATAGAGGCCGAGGAACGACATCGCTGTCGACAGCACGCCTGATCGCTCGTTGTCGGATTTGTTCAGCAGCTCGCGCGCGGCGCTGGCGATCACCGGATGCGGTCCGGCCTCGCCGAGATGGGCTGTCTTCATCATGGCGGCGAGCGTCGACTCGATCGGCCGCTTCGGATCGGAGAGGAACGCCGCGACGCCGGCAAGCGTCTTATCAGCCTCGGCGTAGAGGACATGCAGGATTGCGCCTACCAGCAATGCGTGGCTGGTTTTCTCCCAGTGGTTCCGTTTCTCCAGCGAGCCCTCCGGATCGACGAGGATGTCGGCGATGTTCTGGACGTCGCGGACCTCCCATTCGCCGCGGCGCACCTCGAGAAGCGGATTGTAGGCGGCAGATTTCGTGTTGGTTGGATCGAACAGCAGCACGCGACCATGACGCGCGCGATAGCCGGCGGTGAGCGTCCAATTTTCCCCCTTGATGTCATGGACGATCGCGGAGCCCGGCCAGGTCAGCAGCGACGGCACGACCAGGCCGACGCCCTTGCCGGATCGCGTGGGCGCGAAGCACAGCACATGCTCGGGGCCGTCATGGCGGAGATAGTCGCGGTCGAACTTCCCGAGCACGACGCCGTCCGCGCCCAGCAAGCCGGCGGCGCGGACTTCCGCGGCGACCGCCCAGCGGGCGGAGCCGAACGTCTCGGCATTCCTAGCTTCACGCGCCCGCCAGACCGACATGCCGATCGCGACGGCGATGGAAATGAAGCCACCGGACGCCGCGATATAGGCTCCCTCGATGAAAATCGGAGGTGCATAGGCGTCGTAGAAGTACCACCACCAGAAGAAGGCGGGCGGATAGTAGATCGGCCAGCCGGCCAGTTCGAACCACGGAAGTCCGAGCTGCGGCTGGAAGCCGAGCCGATAGGCCGTCCACTGCGTCGCCGCCCAGGTCGTCATCAGCACGATCAGGAAGACAGTGAGGATTTGGCCCCAGAGGATTTTGGTCGCCGACATGGCGGGCACTCCTTTCTTGATTGGGCTACATGCCGAGGCCGCGATTGCGGCCGAAGCTCCAGTCGACGCCACCGGCGCCGCGCGACACGCCGGAGACGTGCTGACCGATCTGACGCTCGATCGACGGCGACCAGGGCACGAGCTGGAAGCCGAGGCCGTCGTCGATCATGGCGAAGCGGCCCGACGCGAGCGCAAAGCGCTGGCGATAGGTGCCGGCCACATATTCGCCCGCCGCGGCCTTCGAGAATTGCCGACCGGTCTCGGCCGCAAGCTTCTCGCCAAGGGCGTCGACCTCGCGCTGGCGCAGCGTGTCGATCAGCCCGGGGGAGAAACTGACACCGCGCGTCTGCCGCTCGGCAAGGCCCTGACCAACGAGGTGCTCGGCCCGCCTGTCCATCGCGTGACGAACCTCCGCGCCGAATCCGCCGCCGCCGAGCGCGACGGGATCGCGGGCGATCGCCTGCCGGTCGAGCCAGGTGGCGCCGGTCGCATGGACCTGCCGCTCGATTTCGAGATCGGAGCGGACGGCGAGCGCGACGCGCCTGCGCCCCTGCGCGTCGTCAAATTTGCGCAGCTCCACGATCGAGCCCGGCGCGCTGTCGCCAGCGGCGTCGAGGTCGGGCAGCTTGATGTGATGGGTGCGTCCGTCGGTGCCGTCGACCACGGCATAGGCGGTGCCCTTCAACTCGTCGTCGAGACCACGGTCGACCAGCCGGCCGATGACCGGATCGTCGAGGCTCTCACCGGCAAGCACGTAGCTGGCCGCGCCGCGCTGGATGCCGCGCTCGGTCAGGCCACGGTGAATGCGCTTGATGATGTCGCCACGCTCGCCCAGCTCCCGCAGCGTCGCCTCGGCATTCTCGGACACGACCCATTGTCCGGGGCCGACCTGATCGGCGAGGCCGAGGGTCTCCAGCTTGCGGAGGCGGCCGACCTTCATCGCATGGAATTCGTCGGGCTGGCGGTCAGGGAGCGGGGCGAGATCGACGACGCCGGTGCGATAGCTGTCGCGGGCAAGCTGGCGGTCAAGATTGGTCCAGCGCTCCGCGTCGATCTGCCGTTCGAGATTGCGGCGGATCTCGTGATCGGTGCGCGGCCCCAGCTCCTGGGTGACGAGGTCCTGCGCGCGGGCGCGCATGCCTTCCTTGATATAGTCGCGCGAGATGACGAGGTCCTGACCGTCATCGGTGCGCCCGCGCAGGATGATATGGACATGTGGATTATCCGTGTTCCAGTGATCGACGCCGACCCAGTCGAGCTTGGTGCCGAGGTCTGTCTCCATCTGCCCCATCAGCTCGCGGGCGAAAGTCTTGAGGTCGGACATCTCGGTCGCGTCCTCAGGTGAGACGATGAAGCGGAAGTGATGTCGGTCGTCCTGAGTGCGCTCGGCGAAAGCCTTGGCGTCGGCCGCCTCCGTCTCCGGCCCGAACAACTTCGCCTTCTCCCCATCCCGGGTGACGCCTTCGCGCTGCAGATAGCTGAGGTGGGCGTTGAGCGGCGCCGAGCGAGCGGTGTGCCGGACGACGCGCGTCTTGATCACGGTGTTGCGCGATCGGTTGGTGAGCAGTCGATTGGCCTGGACGGTCGCTCGCTGGCCGCGCCCGAAACGCGAGCGGTTGCCCGAGCTGATCTTGCCGGAGCGCGAGACCCTGCCGCCGGCACGCTGGGCGGCGGCGAGGGCCTGGGCGATGAAGGGCCGCGTTTGCTGTGCGCGGGTGGAGCGGATACGGCCTGGCCGGATGCGGAAGTCGTCCTCGCCGCTCATGGCCGAGGCTCCGCACATCGCGCAAACGCGCGGAAATCCCTCGCGAAATGGCGAATGCGCAGGCTGCGTCGATCAGGCGCACCTCGCGCCAATTCGCCATAAGTCTCTGAAAACACACGACCGCACCAAGCCGCACATCGCGCGCTTTTATCTCGCCATCGTGCGGTTGTGTTGCCTGCTCTCCGTCCTCGGACCGCCATCCCTGCGCCAGAGCACGCCATTCCACGAAATGCCGCGAACACCGTCATCGCGGCCCCCGATCGGCGTTTCGGGCGACAAACAGGCCTGCGGATTGCGGAGCGATGGCTGTGACATCGCGCACCGGAATGGCGGCCGGAGTGTCCTCGGAAGCGCCATTGTTGGACGTCGGAACGGCGGTCGTCGCGTGTTCGGACTGCGCGATGAAGAGCGGAGACCGCGTCCAGGCGTTGGGATCGGCTGCCGCGACCGTAACGGGAGCAAGCGCGTCTGCGCCGCCGATGACGGGTGCGAGCGCGGCGACATAGGCGCGAGTTTCGGCCGGCAAAGGACGGCCGGCGAGATACTCTTCATAGCGGCCGGGACCAGCATTATAGGCCGCGAGAAACCCCGGCGAACCGTAGCGGTCGTGCATCTCGCGCAGATACGCAGTGCCCGCCAGAATGTTGTCGCGTGGATCGTAAGGATTCGCGCCGAGCCGGTGACGGACGCGCAGATCGGCCCATGTGGCGGGCATGACCTGCTTCAGTCCCATCGCGCCGGCCGACGAGATCGCCCGCACGTCGCCAGCGCTTTCGATGCGCATGACGGCACGAATCCAGTGCTCTGGAACGCCGAACCGTTGCGCTGCCTCGGTGATGAATGTGGCGTAGGAATCGGCGCGAGAGGGCCCCTCGACCGACACCGTCTGCGCAGTCGCGGTGGCGCAAAGCGGCGCGGAAAGCAGGAGGCCGGAAAGGAGAAGGAGGGCTGTGCGCCGGGCGGCGTTGGACCGCCCGACGACAGCTTTGAGGTGCGGAGCCGACATCGCTCAGTCCCGCTCGGCCCGCTTGGGCGGGCGGTTCCAGTGCAGGCCCCAGGCGGACTTGTCGTCGGCCGACTGGAAGAGGTTGGCGCGGATCGGATGCCCGAAGGTCGGATCATCGATCTGAAGCGAAACGTAGTCGCCGGCCTTCTCGCCGGTGCGCTTCCAGCCGGCGCCGATCTCCGCGCCGGTTTCGTTGTTCATGCTGTCGAGCACATGGACGCGGAAGTCGGGCGCGTTCTCGGCATCGGACGGTTCGGCCGGAACGATGATGATGTCCTGGTGCAGTGACAGCGTCGTCAGGTGGCCGACGAAGCCATCATTTTCGCGCGTGAATTGACCGATCACGGACATGGGTCGTCTCCTTCAGATTGCGGTGGACAAGGTCATGGGCGTGCCGTCACCGCGTCGGCGCGCGCCAGACGAAGCGGCCATCGCCGTCCTCGTCGGTGTAGAGGGGTGTGGCCCGGCCGATGACCGAGTTGGCGGGGAGAGGCCCGAAATAGCGGCCGTCGAGGCTGTCGCGGACCTGCCAGTTCATCAGGAACAGTTCGCCGTCCGCGACCATGCGGCAGCCCTGCCAGATCGGCAGCGAGCGACCGCGACGATCGCGGTCCAGCGCATCGCCCATCGGCACGGCATCGACCGTGATGGCGAGCCCGGTTCTGCACACACGTTGCCCGGGAAGCGCAGCAACGTGCTTCATCAGCGGAACGCCGCGCGGCAGATATCCGCCATCCGAAAGGAAGGTGGCGAGCGGCTCTGGCGCGCGCACGGCGACCAGATCCGTCACGTCGACCCGGCCGGGTTCGCCGATCGCATACAGACCGATCGGCGTGCTGGCCGAGGCATTCCAGACCAGCTTTGGTGCGAATGACGCGATCGACGTGATGCCGAGCAGCGATACGGCGGCAGTCGTCGCGAAGGCATAGCCGAGGCGGGTCATGCGCCAATCTCCCGGCGCAGGAGGAAGGCGCGATGCTGCTGCATGTCATAGGCGCGGGGCGCTTCACCGACCGTCAGACGGTTGTGGGGGAACCGCAGAATTCGGAAAAAATCGTACGCTAAGCTAACGGTGTTCTCGTG
>ERZ650306.599-NODE-599-length-21971-cov-13.255430_pt1 | contig 21971 bp, 20 predicted proteins | sample MGYA00376242_ERZ650306 | MGnify/ENA primary metagenome ERZ650306 (study PRJEB26733, sample SAMN07839244) | wastewater metagenome | biome: urban; feature: wastewater treatment plant; material: waste water | place: USA: North Carolina | collected 2016-03-31 ... | reverse complement strand
TACCAGACAGCGCCTGTCATAGCGCTGCGCGCCATGCCCGGCGCACAAACAAAAAGGGTTCGCAGTGATGCGAACCCTTTTTTATTGCGTCGTCAAAGATAGATTTGATTACATTTGATAAGCAAAATTCAGGTAGTAACTGCGACCTTGCGGTACATAACCCCGAACGGTCACATATTCTTTATCAAACAGATTATCAATCCGACCACCTAAACGCAGTTGCGGCAACAAATGATAGCCCGCTGACACATCCCATAAACTGTAGCCACCCAGTTCAATGGTGTTAGTATCATTGGCAAAACGTTCGCCCTGGAATATCCAACTCGTGGCTGCATCCCATTTCTGCCAGCTGGTTTCTGCCTGCCATTTATAGGATTGGTGTGCACGCTCTTTCAGCTGTTTGCCCGTCTCTTCATCTTTCGGATCAGCAAAATCTGCCGATAAATGGTGACGAACCAAGCCAGTTACAAAACTCACTTCTGTTTCAATACCCTGTAAGCGGGCATGGCCAATATTCACCGGAACATAGGATGCGTTAGGCGTGATCATGTTATCGACTAACGAACGATAAGCACTGATTTTCCACTGGAAAAATTCGTTCTGACCTTCCAGACCAACCTCACCACCCTTCGCTTCTTCCGGGTTCAGATTAGTATTGCCATATCCCGGGTAATATAAATCGACAAAACTTGGGGCTCGGAAGGCAGTGCTGTAATTCGCCGTTAAGCGGTAATCCGGCATAAATGCCCAGCCAGCACCTGTGCGCCATGTCTGGTGCGAACCATAGGCAGAGTTATCATCATTACGGCCACTAAGTTCCCAACTCCACGCATCTTGTTCATACTGCACTAATGCGTATTCACCCGTGTTGTGTATTTGGGCTTCAAAGGCAGAATCTGGCTTCAGACGGTTTTCACGCCAGTCCGCCCCACCACCCAGCGAAAAACCGTGTGACAATGGCACGAGGTTATACCAGCCCAATGATGTTTGATCGGTATAGTTTTTGTACGTTGCATCATCTTTAGACTGATCACTGTTAAAGCCGCTCAGATAATCAGTGTCAGCATACTGGACAACCACACTGCTCTGATAATGATCCGTGCTGGTTTCTAATGCCGCTTGATATGACTGATCAGCAGTGTAACCAAATTGCTTTTCATTCGCCCACGTAGTTGCGTTACTGCCCGCATAGGCATTTTGCATCTGCATCCAACGTGCCGAAGTAAACAAACGCCATTCATCATTAATCTGATGTTCATTATTAACTTGTGCGTTTTTGCTCCAGTAACCATGTTCATCACTTGGGTCACTTTCACTTGGTCGGATGTTGTAACCAGCTTCACGAGAATAAGCAGCACCAACTTTTAGGGTATCTTTTTCCGTCGCCGCCATACGGCTTGACCAGTCAGCATTGTTATAACCATTAGAGCCAATGCCCATCGCTACCCGATGGCCGTTTTCACCCTGATTACTTCGGGTGATGATATTGATCACCCCAGCTACCGCGTCAGCACCATACACAGAAGCCCGGGCACCACGGATGATCTCAATTCGCTCAACCTGATTTAAGGGGATAGCACTGATATCTGCAGACCCCATGCTACCACGGCTTAAACGCATACCATCGACCAGCACCAGTGATTGTGCAGGGCTAAAGCCACGCATATAAACACCGGTACTCTGACCTTTACCACCATTACCACGTACTTCCAATGATGGCTGATTACGCAGCACTTCGCTCAAAGTTGCCCAACTATGGCGCTGAATTTGGTCTTTCGTCACCACGGTGACGGGAGCTAAAACAGTTTTAGTAGATTCTTTAAAGCGTGTCGCCGTTACCGTGATCGGCAGGCTGGTAGATTCTTCGGCGTGTGTTGGCGCAGCAATAGCCAGCGCCGACAGCACAGAGGCAGTCAGTCGTTTCGACATGTGGGCAATCCCTAGTTCGCGTAGTGGTCCCTAATTGCCATATCAGATGATATGACCCAGATTTTGCTCTGGCAGGTCTTCGGGCTTAGGGGCTGATTTTGTCCTACGGCGATGGCTTCCCACCCAATGGCAGTGCCTGAGTTTGCACTCGGTCGCTTTCGTTCCCCATTACCGCTGCGCGCCAGCTCCGGATTCACACCGGATTCCCTTTTAAGCAGGTTAAGCGCCAGAGAGTCGCGGATTATAGAGAGCGCTTTATAGGCTGTATAGCAGTATTTGACATTTTATTAACAATAAACGGCGGCTCTTTGCAGAGTCCGCCGTCACAGTTTTAACTTTTTATTCGACAATTCAAGCTGCTGTAGTATCAGTCACATTGGTTGGCTGACTACCTTGCAGTGCGGCCAGCGCCTGCTGCATCCGCTGGTTAAAGCTGACAAACTGGCTTATCTGATCATCAGATTTTTCCGGATGCTGCTGTTTGGCGACCCAACTTTGCAGATTGCCGTGCAAGTCGGGGTTAAACGAGGCAATCATCTGGTTAAACACCGACTGTAACTGGGTCAGGTAATCGCCTAACTGAGTAAATACCTCTGGCAATGCGGCAGCAGTCTGCTGATTATCGCTCAGCGCACTGTCATCTTCCTTATTACTGGTGGTATTGCTGCTGTCAGTATTATCACTTTGCGCTGACTGCCAGCCAACCGCCTGCTGCTGATACAGATCCAATGATAAGCTGGTCAGCTCGCTGTCACTCAGATCCAGTTTCTGCGCCTGTTGTAGTGCATCATCCAGATTGCCGTTAAAGAAACTGTCGGAAAGTCCGCCAATTTTATTCATCATGTCAGAGATCGATTTCAGTTCATCGCTACTGAGATCACCTTCCACTTTGAAACTAAACTGGGTGGTGTGGCTATAGAAGGCAGAGCTGCTATTGCCCGTTTTCTTCAGGTTCTGACTGTTTCCGGCCAGTTCTCCGTAAGTCTGCAGGGCTTTCTTCGCCTTCCCGCTACTTTGCAGCTGCCATTGTTGCTGGTCATCAAACTGGATCGTGACTTTATCACCCTCTTTCGTCACCAACTCCAGACTGGCCGATTGCTTGCCGGTCATGGCAGCCAGCAAGCTGTTACCTATCTCTTTGGGTGTTTTAACGGCATCGGTCGTTTCAGCGTCGTCTGTTACCGGTGTTTTGGTTCCAAATAATTCCTCTTCAAAATCGCTCATGCCCTTTTGGATCAGATCGTAACTTTTATCGATCCCCTCTTTCAGCGGATCAGTTAGCACTCCGCTCTTATCCAACTCTTTACGTGCATCGCTGAAGCCTTTATCAATGCCTTTATAGGCTTGCCCCAGCATTTCTTTCAGCGCTTCGTCATCATCACCGCCCTGTTTGCGGGCCCGGATGGTATTTGTCACAAATGACAGCACGTTATCCGCGACTTTTTGAAAGTCAAAGAGTGACTCGACACTGTCATCCGAAGCCGGTTCCTGCGTATTCACGCTGAAACTTTTGCCGCTAATCGTCAGTGATTGCGACAGTGAAAACTGAAGCACCCGGTTACCCAACTTTGCGGAATGGCTCAACGACACTTCATCGTTCGCCTGCGTTGCCGCCTGAGCACTTTTACCGCTGTTACGCTGCGTACTTTTCAGCATATTCTGCAGCACAGAACTGTTTACCTGATCTAATTTCATGATCGTCTCCGGAACCGATTACACGTACGGTTATCTGTATAGCGGCCTGATTGCACAAAACTTAAGCAGAAAAACTGGACAACCTCGCACAACTGCATACAATTTCCGCCCTTCCTGCAGTGACGGAGTACAACATGACAAACACGGTCCATTCGGATGCCCTTTACCAGCAACAATTGCATGATAAACAGCAGCGTCTGACGCAATTGCTCGCCCCCTTTCAGGCACCAATGCCACAAGTGTTTGCCTCCGCGCCAACGCATTACCGGATGCGGGCTGAATTTCGCATCTGGCACGAAGGCGACGATCTGTTTTATGTCATGTTTAACAGCGAAACCAAGCAACGCTATTACGTGCACGAGTTTCCCACCGGCAGTCTGCTGATCAATCGTCTGATGCCGCGCATGCTTGAGTTGATCCGCAATAATCACACACTTAAATATAAGCTGTTTCAGATCGATTTTCTGACTACCCTCAGTGGTGAAGCGTTGATCAGTCTGCTCTATCACAAACCCCTGAATGACGCCTGGCAGCCAGCCGCCACCGAATTACGCCAGAGTCTGCGGGCGGAATTTGGTGAAGTTGATGTGGTCGGCCGCGCGCACAAACAAAAGATCGTATTAGAACGTGAATATGTACTGGAACAGCTGCAAGTCGGTGAGCGCACGCTCGAATATATGCAGATTGAAAACAGTTTCACGCAGCCGAATGCCGAAATGAATCAGCAGATGCTGGGTTGGGCCATTGATGTCACCAGCAACTGCCAGGGCGATTTGTTGGAACTGTATTGCGGTAACGGCAACTTCTCGCTGGCACTGGCGAAAAATTTCAATCGCGTGTTAGCCACCGAAATTGCCAAACCATCGGTGCATGCGGCACAACATAATATCGCCGTGAATAACATTGATAATGTACAGATCCTGCGGATGTCGGCAGAGGAGTTCACCCAAGCCATGAACGGCGAACGTGAGTTCACTCGTCTGCAAGGCATTGATCTGCAAAGTTATGAGTGCAATACCATTCTGGTTGACCCGCCACGGGCTGGGTTAGATCCGAAGACGCTGACCATGATCCAGGCTTACGATCAGATCCTGTATATTTCCTGTAATCCGGAAACCTTGTGCGACAACCTGCAGACTTTGTGTCAGACACATGCGATTGCCCGTTGTGCCTTGTTTGATCAGTTCCCGTTCACCCATCATATGGAATCGGGTGTCTGGCTGGTGCGGAAATAACACTCAGAATTAACTATTGCACACATCAGGAATAAGAAAGAGATGAAACAGTATCTGCCAGTAACTCGCTTACTTATTCTTGCTTTGTTTTTCTTTTCTGCATCAACAGTCGCCGAGCTGACTGCCAGTGATGTTGCAGCGACAGTGAGTTCCGCAGAACAAGGGGATCCCAATTCTCAATATAACCTCGGATTGATGTACGAAAATGGGCAAGGAATGCCGCAAAACTTTCAGCAAGCCGCATTCTGGTATCAAAAATCAGCGCTGCAAGGTAATTCCAAAGCGCAGTTCAATCTCGGTTTTATGTATGACAATGGCTCTGGTGTAACACAAAATTTCCAACAAGCAGCATATTGGTACACTCAGGCCGCTGAACAGGGTGATCCTTACGCACAATATAACCTTGGTTTAATGTACGACAGCGGGCAGGGTGTGACTTCGGATGTCAAACAAGCTTTTCTATGGATAAATAGAGCTGCAAAAAAGGGACATGCCGCCTCACAATTCACACTAGGGCAGATGTTTACCCAAGGTCGGGGCGTTACCAAAGACTTGAAACAAGCCGCTAATTGGTATGGCAAAGCTGCGGAATTAGGCGATATCAACGCTCTATTTCAGTTGGGTATACTGTATCAACAAGGTCTGGGCGTTGAAAAAGATCCAACTAAAGCAGCAGATTTCATCCGTAAAGCGGCAGAACTGGGCCATATGCCAGCACAATTTAACTTAAGTCTGATGTATCAATCCGGTAACGGTGTTTCAAAAGATCTGGTACAAGCAGCTAAATGGATGCGTAAAGCAGCAGAACAAGATAACTACGAAGCACAGTGCAATCTGGGTGTCATGTATGCCAAGGGACAAGGTGTTCCGACTGATGATGTTCAGGCTTATGCGTGGCTGGCCGTTTCTGCGGTGAATGGCAATCAAATTGCTGTAACCAATAAAGAATTGGTCGCATCACGTCTCACGCCAGAGAAACTAACTGAAGCAGAAGCACTGGCATTACGTTATTTCAATTTATACACAAAACCGCGTTATTAAATAGATAACAAAACGGCGTTATTAAATAGATAACAAAACGGCGTGCAGGTTAAACCGACACGCCGTTGTTCCTTTGCTTCACTGAATTAATGAATTTCAATTTCCAGTGGCTTATCACCTGTCGGTGTACTCTTTTGCATATGCACGTACAACATGCCATCACTGAAAGTGGCGCTGACGTTTTCTGCTTTAACATCATCCGGCAATGTGAAACTGCGACTGAAACTACCGTAGTAACGTTCGATGCGATGATGTTTTTCATCGCTCTTTTCCATCTTCCGTTCGCCGGTAATCGTCAGCATGCCGTGGTTAATTTGCAGTTTGACGGCATCGCGCGGGATTTCCGGAATTTCGACTTTGAGTTGATATTCTTTGTCATCTTCCACAATATCCACAGCAGGTACCCATTCACTGCCAACCATAGATTCCCGACTCATAGATGGGGTCAGGAAAGAACGCTGATAATTGTGGAAAATATCGTCAAGGTCACGGAACGGGTTCCATTTTTCGAGACGCATATAAACCTCCTTTCGGCGCAGGTGAGATCAACATAAACGATCACGCCTACTATGGTTATAGGACTATATACACAGAGATCAAGCCCATTTTGCTGGTTTTTTATACGATAGCTGCCGCGTGACGTAACAAGCCAAGCGCAATCAACCACATCAGTACACCCACCCCGCCATCAATAAATTGTTGCACCCGAATACGCTGCAATTGCGGCGCCAGCCAGCTGGCAAGCAGCGCTAAACCAAAGAACCAGAGAAAAGATGCAGAGATACTGCCCAGTGCAAAACTAAGCTGCTGCACACGCGGATATTGCCCGGAGACGGCGCCCTGGATCATCACGGTATCCAGATACACATGCGGGTTTAACAACGTCACCGCCAATGTCATGCTGATGGCTCGTGCGCGGGTCATACCACCTTGTTGTGCGAGAGTTTGCGCCGTGGCCTGCCATGCGCGCACTAAGCTCGACCAGCCATAACGCAACAAAAATACCGAGCCGCCCAACGTCAGTAATAACTGTAATGTCAGCGATTGTGCGATCACTTTACCGGCTCCGCCTACGCCCAAAGCAATCAGAAAGGCGTCGGCCAGAAAACAAAGCCCGGCCACCAGCAACGCATGATTGCGGCGAATTCCCCGCTCCAGCACAAACGCATTCTGTGCACCAATCGGCATGATCAAACTGGCCCCCACCAGCATCCCCTGCAAATAAATGGCTCCGTTCAACATGCTGCTTCCACCTCTATTTCGATCATGGCTGCAGCATAAGAAAAGCGTACAATTAAGTAAAATTCATGATTCTTATACGAGATAAGAAAAATTAATGAATCATCTCGACTATAAATTGCTGCAAGCACTCGATGTGGTGCTGCGGGAGCAAAGCTTTGATCGCGCCGCACAACAGCTGCATCTGACGCAATCGGCCGTATCACAACGCATCAAACAGTTAGAGCTGCTGGTGGCACAGCCGGTGTTGATCCGCTCGCAGCCGTTACAGCTCACCGCAATGGGGCAACTGCTGTTAACGCATTATCAGCAGGTGCAGCAGCTGGAACGGGAGTTGTTACCGCATCTGTCACCCGATGCGCCGGCGAAACCGTTGCCAGTTACTATCGCCAGTAATGCCGATAGTCTGGCGACCTGGCTGATCCCGGCGTTGGCACCGTTGCTGCAGCCGGGTCTGATTGAGCTGAATTTGCTGATTGAAGATGAGAATCGCACCATCGATCGCCTGCGTCGCGGCGAAGCCTTTGGCGCCATCACTACACAGGCCGAACCACTGCCGGGCTGCCAGTCTGACTTACTTGGGTTTATGGATTACGTGTTAACGGCATCACCGGCCTTTATCCGGCAATATTTCCCCGACGGTCTGACGGAACAAGCGCTGCGGCAGGCACCCGGCGTTGCCTTTGATCAGCGCGACGACATGCATGTTGGGTTTGTGGCGCAACATTTTGGCTTAGAGCCCGGCAGTTATCCCTGCCATACCGTGCGCTCCTCCGAAGCCTTTGTGGCCCTAGCAAAAGCGGGCGTAGCTTATTGTTTGATCCCCAAATTGCAGATCAGTGCGGAATTACTCAGTGGCGAACTGGTGGAGCTGATGCCACAAACCCCGCTGCGGGAACGCACGCTGTACTGGCAACGCTGGGTGTTGGAGCGCGGCATTTACCGGCGCATTTCACAACAATTGCTGGATTGGTGTCATCAGCTCTTGCCGCAGCAATAAAGCAACTCTCTGATTTAGCACGGTCAGGCGATAAGACGGCTCTGGTATCCTGAACATGATTGGCTGATAATCAAACAATCAGGCCGACAACAACAATAAAAGGACGGGATATGTCTTTGCGTCACTCGATTACCGGCGGATTTATTTTATGTACATTATTTAACCTTCCCGCGCAGGCTTGCAGCGACGACAGTTGCTACCCAACCTGGGATCTGAAACGCGATCTACTCGACACCTGCAATAATACGCCGTTTCTTTCACCGGCAAACGACAGCCGGGTCAATCTGCAACTGCTGCTGGCCGATTACGCGCACACACCGCTAATCACACAAACAGCTGATAATTATTATAAAGATCAAGGCTATGCACAGGTGCCATTCCCTATCGACTTGACTGATGAGGCAGAAACCCCGGCGCTGGCACAAAGCTCGCAACCATCGCCCCTCACCGCCCAAGCGCTACAATTAGGCGTAACCAGTGAAACGGTGAGCACCTTACTGACAGAAAATAATAACTGGGAAGGTAGTCGCTGCGCGTCGAACAATCAGCAAACGGCTCTGATTTATCTACAACAACTGAGCCAAGCCAAGGATATTCCGGCGGAAGAGCAGCAGTCACTGGCACAAAGCCGTCTGGCAATCCTGCAAAGCTGCGATGCCGAGCAAAGCCAGCAAGCCGAGCTGCTTCCAACCAATATCCAATCACCAAACGGCCTGTTGTTTGCCAATTATCTGCAAGGGGCACTGGCGTTTTATAACGGTGATTTCACACAAGCGCTGGCGGCATTTAATGCGTTGAGCCTCAGCCCACAACCATGGCTGAAAGAAACCGCCAGTTACATGAAAGGACGTGTTTTCTTAAATTCGGCACAACAAAATGCCTTTGATGACATGGGTTTCCCCAGCACAGACAAAATGGATGTTGCCTCCTTGCAGGCTGCAGAATCCGCCTTTAACAGCTATCTGACGGAATATCCCAAAGGACAATACGCCGCCTCCGCCACCGGATTATTGCGCCGGGTTTACTGGCTGATGAATGATCAAAAACGACTGGCACAGGCGTATGCCTACTGGTTTGAACACCCGGGAACTGAAGCAAACATCAGCAATAATCAGCTGGTGCAAGAGATCGACAATAAATTGCTGCTCTCGGTCACCGACACCAACAATATTCATGATCCACAACTGTTGGCTATCATTGATTTGATGCTGATGCGCCAACGCAGCAATGATGACAGTCGCCTGCCGTTTACACTGGCCCAATTACAAGCACAAGAAACCCGCTTTGCCCAACAACCTGCCCTATACACCTATCTATTAGGGGCTTATGCGTTGTATGTGGAAAAAGATGCGGATAAAACATTAACTCTGTTACCGGAAACAGCAGATGACACCGAGCTGGATTATCTGCATTTCAGTCAGCAAACCTTGCGTGGTTTTGCACTGGAAAGCAAAGAGCTGTGGGCACCAGCAGAACAACTGTGGTTAAAACTGTTATCGCGGGCTAAACAGCCGTTACAGCGGCAACAATTAGAACTGGCCCTGGCGATGAACTATGAGCGGAGCGGAAAAGTAACTCAGGTTTTTGCTCACAACACAGTCGTCAAAACCCCGATGGTGCGGGAAATTTTACTGCGTAATATTGCCAGCCCTGCGTTACTGCGCCAACAAATCGCGCAACCGGCGTCAGCTCAGGAACATGATGTCGCACTGTTTACCCTGCTGTATAAAGATCTCACCCATGGCTTTTATGCCGACTTTCTGAACGATATAAAACAGTTACCGGCAAAAGCCAGCACCGAACTGCTGTTTATGGGCTCAACCTACAGCGCCCAGCAGGCTCTGGCGCTGTTTCAGTGGGACGGTAAAAACGCGACAGAATATCAATGTCCGGCGTTAAATGACGTCGTGCAAAAACTGCAGAATGATCGTAGCAGCCCGCAGGCCCTGAACTGTCTTGGCGAGTTTATACTGCGACATGGTTTGGATGATTTCCCACTCAATAGCCAGCCGGAAAGTCATGAACTGGGCGGTACCGCCACACAATTTGCCGGGAAACCATTTTCCCGTTTAGAGGGTTATCAACAAGTGATGGCGAATAAAACCGCTGCGCATGAGGATAAAGCCTATGCCCTGTATCGCGCGGTAAACTGCTTTGCGCCAAGCGGTTATAACAGCTGTGGCTCACAAGAGATCCCGATTGAGCAACGGAAACAATGGTTTCATACATTGAAATCGCAATATGCAGATACCCGTTGGGGTCAACAACTCAAATATTATTGGTAATGCCTAAACTAAGTTTTCTACTCTGCTTGCTGGCCGGAATGACCGTCCTGCCAGTACAGGCTGCAGTCAATGCCGCCGAACACCGGGCCTTCTGGCTGTGGAGCGCGGTCCGTCCGCAACCTGTTCTGGCACAAGCTGAATCACTGTATATCTTGCAAGGGCAAATCAGCGAACGTCGCGGCCAGACACAGTTTATTCCTCAAGGTATCAGCACACCACGCCTGCGGCATGGTAAAGTCTGGCTGACCTACCGGGTAGAAACATTAGTGTGGCCAGAACCGGTATTCCGCACTATCGAACAGCAAATAAATCGCTGGAAAAAACAAGGTAATCCGATCATCGGGATCCAGATCGATTTTGATGCCCGCACGCTGCGCATGCAGCAATACGTCTCGTTTTTACGTACATTACGCCAGCAATTACCCGCACAATATGCACTGAGTATTACCGGGTTGCTCGATTGGAGTAATCACTCCTCCCCTGATGTCGTGAATCAGTTGAGTGACGTCGTCGATGAAGTGGTGGTGCAGACCTATCAGGGTAAACAGACTATAAAAAATTACGAAGCTTACCTACCGCGACTGGCGCAACTGCGCATTCCATTTAAGGTCGGGCTGGTGCAGCACGGTGAATGGCAGGCACCGGATTATCTGGAAACCGCGCCATTCTTCCGCGGTTATGTCGTGTTCTTATTAAACGAACCGAATTGATAGCTGGCGTTTATACGCTATTTTCCAACTGCCGCAACAACAGTAATAACGCCGCAACACTACGCGCCTCATGAAACTCCGGGTGCTCTAGCAGCGCTTCGGCGTCATGCAGCGGCCAGGGTACAATTTCCAGCGGTTCCGGTTCATCGCCCACTAACTGTTGCGGATAAAGACCCTGTGCGAGAAAAATAGCCATCCGGGCATTCATAAAACCAGGAGCCAGTGACACCTGCTTTAAAAACGTCAGTTGCCGCGCAGCCATGCCAACCTCTTCCTGCAACTCACGATTAGCCGCTTCCGCATCAGTTTCGCCAGCATCGACCAGCCCTTTCGGAAAACCCAGTTCATAAGCGTGAGTGCCCGCCGCATACTCTCTGACCAGCAACATAGTACCATCTGGCTGAACAGGAACTATCATGACTGCATGCCGGTTGCCACCGGGAATACGTTCATAGACTCGTTCTTCACCATTGCTGAAACGCAGATGTAAAGCTTCAACCCGGAACAGGCGACTCTGCGCGACGACATCGCGTTGCAGAATTTCAGGTAAAATATGGTCTGATTTAACCGGCTTATCTGACATAAAGATCGCATAATGTTAAAAAACGGTAACAACAGTATATCGCCAGCAATTAACACTGTCTTTGTTGATATTCTGTGATTTTGCCGATGATTTCCGCATAAGCCCCTGCAAATGGTTGTGTAGTGGGATGTCACATAGCAAAATGATTCTCCCTGACGATGGGCATAAATATAAAGAGAATAAGCGATGAGGCTATTGGCGATTCGAAGCTGGTTACTGAGTGAACAAGGTCTTTCCGGGCTGCAACGCGCTATTGTCCTGATTTTACTGTTAGGCAGCAGCTATCAACTCGCCCAGATCAGCTGGCAATTATTACCAACACCTATAACAGCACAGCCAACAGCCCATAGCTCCAATTTATCTGCTCCAATCGATAGCAAAGAGACCAACCAGCAGCGACTGTCAAGCATCCGGGATGCGGCACTGTTTGGTGTTGAGATAAAAGATCCGAAGACAGCCCCCACATCTGCGCCTAAAAGTCGCCTGAACGCACAATTGACCGGCATCATGGCCAGCAGTGTGTCCAGTCGTTCTATCGCTATTATTGCCCGCGAAGGACGGCAACAAAGCTATGGTGTCGGCGATGTGATCCAAGGCACCGATGCCCGTATTACCAATATCCTGCCTGACCGCGTCATCATTACCCGTCAACAGCAACAAGAATCCTTATTGTTGGATGAGAATGCAACAACAGCACCGGCAGCCACACCAGTATCGAATAATCCGGGATTACCTGCTGCCCGACAGCAAATACTGAACAATCCGGGACAATTAATGGATTATCTGACTATCGCCCCCGTCAGAGAAAATAATCAATTAAAGGGATATCGTCTAAACCCCGGAAAGAACCCTGAGTTATTTACTCAAGTAGGCTTACAGGCAAATGATCTGGCTATCAGTATTAATGGATTAGATCTGCGCAACAACAACGAAGCCATGCAGGCAATGCAGCAACTTGCTCATCAGACGGAAATGAATATCTCGGTCGAGCGCAATGGCGAAACGCAAGATATTTATGTCAATCTGGCACAACCATAAGCACGCGGAGTGATAAACCCAAGATGAAACACTTTTTCAAACGCAGTCTGATCATCAGTTACCTGCTCACACAGCTTAATGTGCAGCCGGTATTGGCTGCTGAATACTCCGCCAGCTTCAAAGGCACTGATATTCAGGAATTTATCAATACGGTCGGAAAAAACCTGAATAAGACTATCATTGTCGATCCCAGTGTGCGTGGCACGATCAATGTCCGCAGTTATGACCTGCTGAACGAAGAACAGTATTATCAGTTTTTCTTAAGTGTGCTTGATGTCTATGGCTTTGCCGTAGTGCCAATGCCAAATGGCATTATGAAGGTCGTTAAAGCACAAAATGCAAAAACATCCTCAATCCCCGTTACCGATGATGCCAGCCCTGGCAGTGGTGATGAGATGGTGACCCGCGTCGTGCCGGTGCGTAATGTCTCGGTGCGCGAACTGGCACCGTTATTGCGCCAGCTGAACGACAATGCCGGTGGCGGTAACGTGGTGCATTACGAACCGTCGAATGTCTTACTGATCACCGGTCGGGCTGCCGTGGTTAATCGTCTGGTGGAAATTGTTCATCGGGTCGATAAAGTCGGCGATGAAAATGTCGATATCATTAAATTGAAATACGCCTCTGCCAGCGAAATGGTTCGCTTGATCACCGCCTTAACGAAAAGTGATAAAAATACACTGTCTAATGTATTAACGCCGAAACTGGTGGCCGATGAACGCACCAATGCAGTTGTCATCAGTGGTGAGAACCAGTCGCGTCAACGACTGATCAACATGATACGCCAGTTAGATCGGGAACAACAAAGTCAGGGCAACACCCGTGTTTTTTATCTGAAATATGCCAAAGCCAAAAATCTGGTAGAGGTACTCTCAGGTGTCAGTAAAACGATCCAAGCTGATAAACAAGGCAATCAAACTACCGGTGGCATGAATGGTACTGCCGGCTCATCTACTGGTTCCACATCCGGTGCGAGCGGCTTCAACGGTAAAGATCTCAGCATCGTGGCAGATGAACAAACCAATGCGCTGGTGATCACCGCACAACCGGATGTGATGCAGGAACTGGAGCGTGTGATTGCGCGTCTGGATATCCGTCGCGCGCAGGTGTTGGTCGAAGCAATTATCGTCGAAGTGCAGGATGGCGATGCGTTCAATCTGGGCGTGCAGTGGGCCAACACCAATGGCGGTGGCACACAATTCACCGCTACCGGTTTACCTACTACCACGGTTGCCAATGCCGCAATCGAATATAACAATGACGGCACACTTTCCAGTAACACCACAAAAGCACTCAGCAACTTCAATGGTTTAGCGGCTGGTTTCTATTCCGGCAACTGGGCCGGCTTAGTGACTGCGCTGTCCAGCAATACCAAGAGCAATATTCTGGCAACCCCGAGCATTGTCACGCTGGATAACAAAGAGGCGGCATTTAATGTTGGGCAGGAAGTGCCTGTCGTGACCGGCAGCCAATCCAGCACCACCGGCAGTGTGTTTAATACCGTAGAACGGAAAACCGTCGGTACCAAACTCAAAGTCACCCCGCAAATCAATGAGGGCGACTCAGTATTAATGGAGATTGAACAAGAGGTCTCCAGTGTTGCTTCGTCGACTTCGACGTCTTCTTCCAGCAATTCCGATTTGGGCGACACCTTTAACACCCGCACAGTGAAAAATGCGGTGTTGGTGAAGAGCGGTGAAACCGTCGTGTTAGGCGGATTGCTCAGTAACAATACGGCAGAATCGACCTATAAAGTGCCATTACTCGGCGATATTCCGGTGCTCGGTTATCTGTTCCGCTATAACAGCACCTCAAAAACCAAACAAAATCTGATGGTGTTCATCCACCCGACGATATTACGCGATCCGGTCACTTACACTGGTGTTTCCAGCAGCAAATATAATCTGTTCCGGGCGGAGCAATTATCTCAGGAACAAGAAAGCGATAGCTTATCCCCTTCGGTTGATCGCCCGGTGTTGCCGGCTTATGGCACTGAAACAACCTTGTCACCGAAGATGAAAGCATTACTGGAACAACAACGTCAGGCTGAGGGTGTGCAGTAATGGCGACCAATGCCACTATGTCGGATGCACCGGTAATTCCGGCGCAAAATGCGCGTCTGAGCTTTGCATTTGCCCGTGATCATGGCGTATTACTGCAATGGCAACATGCTGAACCTGTGCTGTTTTGCCGGGCGAATGTCAGCCCGCAAACATTACAAGAAGTACGTCGCTTACTGCGGCAGCCTTTTCAGTTACGCTGGCTAGACAACGATACCTTTGAGCAACAACTGACCGACGATTATCAGCGTGACTCTTCCGAAGCGCGCCAGATGATGGAAGATATTGGTAATGAAGCCGATTTTTTCACCTTGGCCGAAGAGTTACCCAACAGTGAAGATCTGCTCGATGCCGATGACGATGCACCGATCATCCGGCTGATCAATGCCATGCTGAGCGAAGCTATTAAACTGGAAGCATCCGATATTCATATCGAGACCTTTGAAAAGCATCTGACTATCCGTTTCCGTATTGATGGTGTGTTGCGTGAAATTCTGCGCCCACAACGCAAACTGGCCTCACTGCTGGTCTCTCGTATCAAGGTTATGGCGAAACTGGATATTGCCGAGAAGCGTTTGCCACAAGATGGCCGCATCGGCCTACGCATTGGTGGTCGCGCAGTCGATGTGCGTGTATCGACCATGCCATCCAGCTATGGTGAGCGCGTCGTATTGCGTTTACTGGATAAAAACAACGTGCGGCTGGAGCTGAAGCAGCTCGGCATGACCGATGCGAACCGGGCATATATCGCCGATTTGATCCGCAAACCACATGGCATCATTCTGGTTACCGGCCCAACCGGTTCTGGTAAATCGACCACACTGTATGCGGCGCTGTCAGAAATTAATACCAAAGATCGCAACATACTGACTGTAGAAGACCCTATCGAATATGATTTGGAAGGAGTCGGGCAAACTCAGGTTAATCCCAAAGTGGATATGACATTTGCGCGTGGTTTACGCGCCATTTTACGTCAAGATCCTGATGTCGTGATGGTCGGTGAAATCCGCGATCTGGAAACAGCACAGATTGCCGTGCAAGCATCATTGACCGGTCATCTGGTATTATCGACGCTGCACACCAACACCGCGATTGGTTCCATTACGCGTCTGCGCGACATGGGCATTGAACCATTTCTGTTATCCACCTCCCTGCTGGCCGTGCTGGCACAACGATTAGTGCGCACACTGTGTCCGGCGTGTAAGCAACCACAAATGCTGAGCGAAGAAGAGCGTGTACGCTATGAAGTACCTGTTGGTACACGCCATCTGTTTGCCGCTAAAGGATGCGATGCCTGTAACTTTACCGGTTATAAGGGGCGTACCGGGATTCATGAATTACTGATCGTCGATGAAAACGTGCGCGAAGCGATCCATGCTGGCAAAGGTGAACTTGAAATTGAACGCTTGATCCGCAGTAACACGCCAAGTATCCGGGCGGATGGTTTACAAAAAGTGCTGAACGGCGAGACCACGCTGGAAGAAGTCTTACGTGTGACGCGGGAGGACTAATATGTCTGCGTTCGCATATCAAGCGCTGGACGCTAAAGGCCGGCGTAAAGAAGGCATGATCGAGGCAGACTCAGCCCGACAAGCCCGACAAGCATTACGTGACCAGGGATTAACACCGCTGGCACTAACCGAAGCCGTCGAACAGGTTCGTCAGCAAACACAAAGCCGAAGCTGGCTGCAACCTCGGATCAGCACCAGTGAACTGGCGTTACTGACCCGACAACTGGCAACGCTGGTGGCGGCTGCGTTACCGATAGAAGAGGCACTGAAAGCCGTTGCGCAGCAGACAGAAAAAGCCAAACTCAGCACTCTGATTGCGGCAGTACGCACCAAGGTGCTGGAAGGCCATTCTTTGGCCGATGGTCTATCAGCCTTTCCGTCGATCTTTGATCAGCTATATCGCGCGATGGTCGCCGCCGGAGAGAAATCCGGTCATCTGGATACCGTATTAGATCGTCTGGCCGATTACACCGAGCAGCGGCAACAGATGAAAAGTAAATTGCTACAAGCGATGATCTACCCCATCATTCTGACACTGGTCGCAATCAGTGTTATTGCGATCCTGCTGGCTACCGTTGTACCCAAAGTCGTCGAGCAGTTTATTCATATGAAACAACAACTGCCCTTCAGTACACGCTTTCTGATGGCTGCCAGCGATCTGGTGCGGGATTACGGGCTGTGGTTTTTACTGCTTACCGCTATCGGGTTGGTCAGCTGGGGCAGCTGGGTCAAAAAACCACTGAATCGCCGACATTATCATGCCATGCTACTGCGTTTACCGGTCATTGGCCGGGTGAGCCGCGGGCTGAATACCGCCCGTTTTGCCCGTACATTAAGCATTCTCAACTCCAGCGCCGTACCACTGTTAGATGGCATGCGCATCAGCGGCGAAGTGCTGAGTAATGATGAGGCAAAGATCCGGGTGGCAGAGGCAGCAGAGCGGGTTCGGGAAGGGGCAAGTCTGCGGGCGTCGCTGGAACAAACCAAACTCTTTCCGCCGATGATGCTACACATGATCGCGTCGGGCGAACGCAGTGGTGAATTAGATAATATGCTGGAACGCGCCGCTGATAATCAGGATCGTGAATTCGAAAGTCAGGTGAATATTGCACTGAGTATTTTTGAACCGGCACTGGTGGTCAGCATGGCGGTGATTGTACTGTTTATTGTTCTGGCCATTTTGCAGCCAATACTACAACTGAATAACATGATTGGGCGTTAATTTTTGTTTTGATTATTGTTTTTGATTAATTAGGGAGTTAGTTATGCAACGCAGACAACAACGCGGTTTCACGCTACTGGAAATCATGGTCGTGATCGTGATCTTAGGCATTCTGGCCAGTCTGGTCGTCCCTAATTTGATGGGTAATAAAGATCAAGCGGATCATCAAAAAGCCGTCAGTGACATCGTGGCGCTGGAAAATGCCCTCGACATGTACAAACTGGATAACAGCCGTTATCCAACGACCGATCAAGGCCTGAACGCCTTGGTCATCAAACCAGACAGCGAACCGGCCCCACGAAACTACAAAGAAGGTGGCTACATCAAACGTCTGCCATCTGATCCGTGGCAGAGCGAATATCAACTGCTCAGCCCCGGTGAACATGGCAACATCGACGTCTTCTCGATGGGCGCGGATGGTCAGGCAGGGACAGATGATGACATCGGTAACTGGAATCTGGACAAGCGAGACAATCAACAGTGATGCAAAGAACCATGCGTGGTTTCACGCTGATTGAAATTATGCTGGTGATAGTGATCATCGGTTGTGCGGCCGGTATTGTGGTGCTATCGATCCCCGGTGGCCCCAGTCCAAAACTTGGCAGCGATCTATCAGAAGAAAGTCAGCAATTGGCGGCCACCATTCAAGTCATGAGTGAACAAGCCACCCAGCAAGGACGCACGATTGGGCTGCATATTTCTGAGCATGGTTATCAGTTTATGATCCGCCAGGAAAATGCCCCGGCCAATGAAGATAACGTTACGCAAACTACCAGCAAAGCGCTTGATACCCTGCTTGATTGGGATCACCAGTCATGGCAGCCCTATCAGAGTGAGAAACTGCGCACCGCAGGTGAATTTGATGAACAGATCTCGTTGGCGCTGACGTTAGACGGCCTGCAATTACAAGATGAAGAAAACCGTCTGGGACGCTCAGAACCACAATGGTTTGATACTGAAAATCAGCTCGCCGCCAAGACACCGCAAATTCTGCTGCTGCCTAGTGGCGAAATCACGCCGTTCTCACTGACACTGCAGGAACAAGGCAGCGATAGTCCCCAGTTCCGTCAAATCAACGGTTTGGAAAATGGCCAAATCGACGTGCTGACAACCCAAACTGACCCGCTTGCCGGAGGACACTCTTGAGTTGCCGAGGTATGACTTTGCTGGAAGTGATGGTGGCGATGGCAATTTTTGCAATCGCCGGCATTACGTTGATGAAAACTGTCACCGAGCAGGTCGTAGCACTGGCAACGCTGGAAGATAAAACCTTTGCTGGTTGGGTGGCAGATAACCAGCTGGTTACTGTGCACCTGGCCGAACAATGGCCTAATCTGGCCTGGACTAATGGTCAGGAACAGATGGCCGGACGCACCTATTACTGGCGCTGGCACGGTATCGAAACCGCCGATCCGCAATTTCGCGCGATTGATGTCGAAGTCCGCGATGCCGAGAAAGCAACCGATCCCCGCGCAACACTGCGCAGTTATGTCTCGAAGAACTGACCGTGCACACCACACTGACGTCACCTAAATCTCGCACAACCGGCTTTACCTTACTTGAGGTGTTACTGGCGCTGGTCATTTTTGCCATGCTAAGTCTCAGCGCCTATGCTGTGTTACAAGGGGTGATGCGCAACGATGAAGTTTCGCGCGCCAAAATTACCCGATTATCTGAGTTACAACGCGCATTTGCCACTTTAGCGCGAGATTTTACACAAGTGATGCCGCGTCCGACCCGGCTCAATGGCGAAGCCAGTACTACGTTATTTCAAGCAGAGCGTTTTCAACTGGAAAGTGAAGACGGATCAGTGATGATGGTACGTGCCGGCTGGTTTAATCCCGGTGGTGAATTGCGCCGTTCCGAATTACAAAAAGTAGGCTACCGTTTACGCCAGCAGCAACTGGAACGACTCACGTACCTGTATCCGGATGCGGTCACCGGAACCGAACCCGTCGCCACACCGTTACTGAGCCATGTGTCTGCATTTTCACTGCGTTTCTATAAAAACGGGGAATGGCTGACCCAGTGGAATACGCCTGCCGTATTACCGGCGGCAGTGGAAATTACCCTGACCCTTGATGATTATGGCTCTATCCGGCGCCTATTCCTGTTAACAGGCTCTCCCACTACCAGCAGTGGGGCCAGTGAATGAAACAGCAACGGGGAATGGCACTGTTAGTCGTCTTACTACTACTGGCTGTCATGGTAACAATGGCCAGCAGCATGACACAGCGCTTTCGCATGGAATGGCAACGTACCTATAATCAACAATTGCAGTTACAAAATTACTGGTATCTGCTGGGTTCTGAAATGCTGGTAGCCAAAGTGCTGGGGCAAGATCTGAAAGATAATCCGGAAAAAACCTCACTGGCACAATATTGGGCCAGCGAAGGACAACTATTTCCGGTAGAAACGGCCATCCTGCAGGGGGTCGTGCGAGATTCACAGGCTTGTTTCAATCTCAACGCCTTAAGCTCCACCAGCGCTGGCTCTGATGAAGAAACAACCAGTGCCAGCGCGTTATATCGCGCGAATGTATTTCGCCAGCTATTGATCAGCTTAAATGTTGATGATTACCGGGCACAGCAAATTACGGCGGCGCTACAAGACTGGCTGGACACCAATACGATCGCTCGTTCGCTTGGGGCGGAAGACAGTGAGTATGAAGCACTGTCACATCCGTATCTGCCCGCTAATGGTCTCATGCTGGATGTTAGCGAGTTGCGGGCGGTAAGAGGCATTGACGCCGCGCTTTATCGTCGCCTGTTACCATATGTCTGTGTCATCCCAGAGAAAACCTTACAGATCAATGTGAATACCTTACGCACCATTCAGGCACCGTTATTAGCCGCCCTTTTTCTCAATAATCTGAGTGTAGATGACGCACGTAACATATTGGAACAACGCCCGCGCGAAGGCTGGAACAGTGTGGCAGAATTTCTCGAACTAGGTGCTCTCAGCAACACGGCTGCCGCGGGTGATCAAGTGCAGTCAGCACTGACGATCAAAAGCTTTTATTTTCTGGCGACCTTACAAGCAGAAACGGATCGCTATCAAACTCGTATCGTCAGCTTGTTTAAACGTCAAAGTAATAATCAGGTGACTGTTATCCGTCGTCACTTCGGAGGGTTAGAGTGAACGAATTTTTACTGATACGACTGGGTTCCCGTCATCAGGATGCGGTGCACTGGCTGGTGTGGTCATCCGCGCAGCAAGCTGTCATTGCCAGTGGACAACTCAGTAATGCGGCCCAATTATCCGAACTGACAGAGCGGGCCGGCCATCGTCCGGTGATTGTTCTGGTGCCCGGCTCAGATGTGATCTTCCGCGCCCTGACACTCCCCGGCCGTTTAACAGCGCAAACCCAGCAAGCACTGCCTTTCATGCTGGAAGATGAAATCGCCAGTGACGTGGAAAAATTACACATCACGGTATTAGCGCATCAGGGACAACAGGTTCAGATCGCAGCAGTAGAACAGGAACAAATGCAACGCTGGTTATCCTGGCTTGCGGATGCCGGGCTGACAGCCCAGCAATTGTTGCCGGATGTGCTGGCATTACCACAACCAGCCGATGACAGCTGGTCGATGCTGCAGTTAGGTTCACAATGGCTGATCCGACAAAGCCAGTGGCAAGGCACCGTGGTCGATGACAATTGGCTGCCCATCTGGATGAGTAGCCATGAACAGTTGCCGCGTTTACACAGTTATACGCCGGCATCGGAAGCCGTTACGGCTGAATGGCAAGTTTCACTGTGTGAATTACCGTTGCAACTCTTTGCAGAACACCTGCCAGCCAAACAATCCAATTTATTACAAGGTAGCTATCGAACGGTCGCGCCGTGGAAAAAACAGTGGACTCGCTGGCGTTTGCCTGCATTACTGGCCGGGTTCTGGCTGTTGTTATTCGTCGGTAATCAAAGCCTGGAATATCGCACATTGAGTCAGCAGCAACAGCAATTACAACAGCAGATGACCACCCTCTACCGCCAACTGTTTCCGGCAGAAAAACGGGTTATCAACCCCCGCGTGCAACTAAAACAACATCTGGATGCGCTGCAGCAAAAACCACAGTCCGACAGCTTTCTCAGTCAACTGGCCTTGTTAGCCCCGTTGCTACAAAAAACCTCAGGCTTAGAACTCCAGCAATTACAATTTGATGCTGGTAAGCAGGAATTCCGACTACAGATCAGTGCGAAAGATTTCCAGACCCTGGAACAATTCCGGGGAAAAGCCAGCGCAGCCTTTGAAACAGAAACCACCAATATGCAAAATCAGGATGGTCAAGTCCGTGGCATGTTGATGGTAAGGAGCAAATCATGAAACAGTGGTGGTTAAATCTGGCAGAGCGCGAACGCCGCATTCTGCTGCTCGGCACCGCAGCCGTATTATTCGCCCTGTTATACTGGGGCGGCTGGGCA
>ERZ650306.597-NODE-597-length-21987-cov-11.464116_pt1 | contig 21987 bp, 17 predicted proteins | sample MGYA00376242_ERZ650306 | MGnify/ENA primary metagenome ERZ650306 (study PRJEB26733, sample SAMN07839244) | wastewater metagenome | biome: urban; feature: wastewater treatment plant; material: waste water | place: USA: North Carolina | collected 2016-03-31 ... | reverse complement strand
CCGCTCCGGGCGGGAGGATCAGGCCATGATGACGACCCTTGCCGGCCTTGTGGTGGTCCTGTCCATTCTGGTCAAGCAGATCAGCGCATTGTTTGTCACCATAAAATCTTTATTCGCACTATGAACCTTGCTCTTTCCAGCCTTGCCATTGCCGTGCTGGCGGCAGTTTTGTACGCACTGTTCCAGAAAAGTGCCCCGACTTTTTCACTGCTGGTTTCCATGGCTGCGGCCCTGATTTTGCTGGCCACGCCGGATGCCTGCGTGCGCTGGAATCTGCAGCCCCGCGCCCAGTGGCTGGCCAGCGCCTCTATTGGCGCAGCCCCCGAAACACCACTGCTGGCAGCCATTGCCGCAGCCCGTATGGCACTGCTGCGTGGTGCAAAATCACTATCAAAATCAGAGCTGCTTGCGCACACTGGGCAAGCGCCAGCGGCCCATTTGATTCATGCACCGCTGCCCTGGCGCCGCATGATGCCGGCGCTGGCGGGCTACACGCTGTTTGGCGTCGGTTATCTTTCTTTTATTTTCAATGCATTAGCGGCTAATTTACGTCATACGCACATCTGGCTGTCATTTGGACCCATCATTGAACGGGTGATTAACAGCCCGGCGCAACATCAAATCCATCACAGCCGAAACCCTGCCCATTTTAACCGAAATTTTGGCACGAACCTTTCGCTCTGGGATTGGCTGTTCGGCACGCTGTATGTCACCGGGGCAAAACCAGAGCTGCTGGAATTTGGCGTGGCGCCGAAAGACAACGAGCGCTATATGAAATTGCACAATCTGGTGTGGCGGCCATTCTGGGTAACAGGGCTGAAATTCTGGCGACAACTGGCCTGTAAACATCCGCACCAAACAGAGTCGCCACAGATCAAATAAGACTCAAGAAAGGCGTGTTCTTTCTGGCAGTCAGGCCGCAAAGTGCTATAGTAAATGGTATGACGCAGCCGCCTGAGCTGAGAGAATACATGCGTAACTTCGCCGATAACCCTGCACTGCTTGACGAGCAGATAACGGCGGTCATGCATGCATTTGCCGCTGAGAGCGATATTCCTGTGCATAAAATCATGCCGCTGTTAGCTGAGATATCAGCTTATCTGCGACAGCAAACAGCCAACAGTTACCGGCTTTTTTTTGAACAAGCGAAAACCCCCATTCTGCTGATTGACCCTGCCAGTAAACGTATTGAAAACGCCAATCAGGCTGCCGAGAAATTTTATGGTTACTCGCGCGACCAGTTATTACAACTGTGCATTCATGACATCAATTGCCTGACTCCAGAACAGATCAGCGAAGAGATGGCCAATGCACTGGCAGAACGGCGCTCCTTTTTCTTGTTTCCACACCGGCTGGCATCCGGCGAAATCCGGCAGGTTGAAGTCCATTCCGGCCCGATTATGGTCGATGGTCATTATTATCTATACTCCACCATTTATGACATCACCGAATGCCTGCACGCCGAGGAACTCTTACGGATAAAACACCAGCGGCTGGAAAACATCATCACCGGTACCCGCGCAGGCACCTGGGAGTGGAATATCCCCGCTGGGACTGCCGTACTGAACTCACGCTGGGCAGAGATGATTGGCTATACCCTGGGGGAGATCGCACCGATCGATATGAACATCTGGCGGCGTTTTGTACATCCGGATGATGCACAACGGGCCGAGCTGTTACTTGCCCATCATTTTGCCGGGATCAGCGATTATTACGAATGCGAACTGCGCATGCAGCACAAAAACGGGCATTGGATTTGGGTATTAAGCCGCGGGCAGGTGCTGGAATGGGATCAGGCACAGCAGCCCGTTCTGATGGCGGGCACGCATCAGGATATCACCGCCAGCAAACTGACCGAATTGCAGCTGCGGGAAAGTGAGGCGCGCTACCGGGCGCTGCACGACAGTTTACCGGTCGGGTGTATTTTACAGGATATGAATCACCGCATCATCGCGGTCAATGATGAAGCCTGCACTATTTTTAAAGTCGATAAAAATCAGTTGCTGGATAAAAATCCACTCTACCTGCCTTGGCAACGGATCCACGAAAACGGTGAGCCTTTAAGATTGGAAGAGCACCCCAGTATTCAGTGTTTACGTACCGGTCTGCCGATCCGTAATTTTATTATGGGAATTCAATTCAGCGACCATATCACCTGGCTGAGTGTGAACAGTCAGCCACTCTATCAGCAGGATGCCGCACTGCCGTATGCCGTGATCAGTAGTTTCAGTGATATCACCGGTCAAAAGCAAAACGAGGAAAAATTGTCGCTGGCAGCCAGTGTATTTACCGAAGCCAAAGAGTCGATCTTGATCACCGATGCCAGTGGTCAAATCGTGCAGGTAAATAAAGCGTTTACCGATATCGCCGGTTATAACGCCGAAGAAGTATTAGGCAAGAATCCGAAAATTCTGCAATCCGGATATCATGATAAAGCCTTCTATCAGGCTTTCTGGACACAATTGCTGACCCATGGCCACTGGAGCGGCGAGATCTGGAACCGGCGCAAAAATGGCGAGATTTACGCAGAATTAGAAACCATCAGTGCCGTTAAAAATGACAAAAACGAAACACACCATTATGTCTCGCTGGCTTCAGATATTTCCCATCAAAAACAGCTGGAACAGCAGGCGTATTATGATCTGCTGACCGGGTTACCCAACCGCAAGCGATTAACGGATGAGCTCACACTGGCTATTCAGCACTGCCAGCAAACAGATAATGTCCTCGCCGTGGCGTATATTGACCTTGATGGTTTTAAGCAAATCAATGATACCTACGGGCATGCGGTCGGTGATCAACTGTTGATCGTTGTGGCTGCACAAATGAAAAAGACCCTGCGGGAAACCGACACGGTGGGTCGTATCGGTGGCGATGAATTTGTCGCCCTGCTGAATGTCGGTAAAGAACTCAATCATTCACTGCACTTAGTAAAGCGACTATTACACACCATTGCGCAAACCATCATGATTGATGATCTGTCATTAAAGATCAGCGCCAGCATTGGCCTCTGTTTTTATCCACAAGCCGGCGAGATCCATGCAGAACAGCTGTTAACTCTGGCCGATCAGGCGATGTATCAGGCCAAACAGGCGGGTAAAAATCGTTATCATATTTATGAATCCGCTGTTGAGGAGGCATTTCAACAACACTCAGATATCTGACCTATCGGTCAACTTTTGCGCCATTTCGGACCATTTGCCCTTTCCTCTGCACCATGATTGTTTTTCAACCAATCATAACAGCCAGCTGGATACCTCTTTTTTGCATTTAATCCGCTGAAAAAACGTAGTTTTATAAATTGGCATGCCGTCTGCAAAGAAAACCTAACCAAATAGTCAAAAAAATGCAGAGGCGTGGACGCCATGAAACATTCCCTTCAACTGCTGACAACGGAATCGTCGCCTGTTCAATCAGAGCCGGCATTGGCGCGCCCTGTCATTGTGGCCCGCAATGCCAATCTGATTTATCCCGCTGCGGATAAACCGGTGCATGCATTACATGACATCGACCTGACCATCCGTCAGGGCGAATTTGTCTCACTGATTGGCCCCTCCGGTTGTGGCAAAACCACCTTGCTACGAGCGATTGCCGATCTGGAATCAATTACCTCGGGTGAGTTGTTAGTTAACGACATGACGCCATCGGAAGCACGGTTGTCGGGGGCATACGGCTATGTATTTCAGGCTCCGGCACTGTTTCCATGGCGCACGGTGCTACAAAACGTCGTGTTGCCATTACAGATCCAGGGCAAGATGGCGGCTGAGGCCGAAGAGATCGGGCGTGAACAGTTAGCGCGTGTTGGTTTAAGCGGCTTTGAAGGGAAATATCCGTGGCAGTTATCCGGCGGCATGCAGCAACGAGTATCCATTGCCCGCGCACTGGGCTTTAAGCCAAAAATTCTGATGATGGATGAACCCTTCGGCGCACTGGATGAAATCACCCGCGACAGCCTCAACCAGCAGTTGCAAGATCTCTGGTGTGAAGAGCAACGCACAGTGGTGTTTGTCACCCATTCCATTTCCGAAGCCGTTTACCTTTCCACCAAAATCGTGGTGATGTCACCACGTCCCGGTCGCATCGTTAAAATTATCGATTCACCACTGCCGCGTGAACGCACCTTAGGGCTACGCGATACCCCCGAATTTATGCAACTGGCCCATGAAGTCAGAGAGGCATTGGCGGAGGGGCACCATGAGCATTAACACCTTCCGCCAACATGTCATCCCGGTATCGGTGGTGGTGCTGTGTGGCTTACTGTTTTGGTATTGCTTAACTGTCGGGCTCAATGCATCTGGCGCCATCGCCCGCGTGCTACCGAAAGATGGCAGTTGGAGCTACAGCGACCTGATTCATGCCACGCTCTCGATGAGCCGCCCGATCTTACCGGCCCCCCACCAGATCATTCAGGATATTTGGATCAGCCTGACCAAGTGGTCGATCTCCTCACCGCGCAACTTATTGTTGCACACATGGGTCACCGCCAGTGCTGCACTGACCGGCTTTGGCATGGGTGTCGTTCTGGGGCTGCTGTTAGCGGTGTGTATTGTGCACTCCAAAACGCTGGATAAAGCACTGCTGCCATGGATTGTCGCCTCACAAACCGTGCCGGTGCTCGCCATCGCGCCGATTGTGTTGATTATCTTAGGCAGTCTGGGCATTACAGGCTTACTGCCAAAAGCGGTGATTGCCATGTATCTGTGCTTTTTCCCCGTCACCGTAGCGATGGTGCAAGGTTTACGTTCGCCACAACGCTTAGAGATGGAGCTGCTGCACACCTATGCCACTGGCAAGGTGGATACCTTCTGGTTGTTACGCTTGCCGGCATCGCTGCCCTTTCTGTTTCCAGCATTCCGGGTGGCCATTGCCAGCGGTCTGGTCGGCACCATGGTGGCGGAATTACCGACGGGTGCGCAGGCCGGTTTAGGCGCGCGCCTACTGACGGGGTCATATTACGGCAACACGGTGCAGATCTGGTCCGCCTTGGTGATGGCTTCACTGCTGGGGTTACTGCTCACGGCCATGGTCAGTCTGATTGAACGTCTCGTGATGCGCACTAGGAGACCCGCATGAAAACAACCGCTTCCGGCTCAATAAGCCTGACACTTGCGTTGCTGTTGACGCTGATCTCGTTTACGCAGCCATTCCAATATATTGAAACCGGCTTGATCTACACGCTGCATGGCCCGTCGATGCTGATTGGTGTCACACTGATTGCGGCAGTCTTATCTGCGATCTGGGCGCCGATAGGGCTTGGGTTTACAGCACTGTTCACGCTGCTGGTTGCATTGGCCGCCGGTCAGCTGGTGCATCTAGGCGCCTTAACGCAACCGGCATCCGGTTACTGGTTACAAGTGTGCGCGCTCGCCCTGCTGGCACAATTGACGGTAAAACGACTAACAGAATGTAATCACCCCAACCTGCCCAGCGGGGCCGTAGCCGCTCTGTTTGGTGCTTGGTTGCTCTATTTCTGGCAACTGCTGATTACCGTCTTTGCAGTGCCACAGGTTTTATTACCCACCCCATTCGCGATTGTGCAGGCCATCGTCGATAACGCCGGGTTACTGGCCGGTGACTTTGTGCAAACCGTCTTAAAGTCGGTGGTGATCGGTTATCTGCTGGGCAGTGGTTTGGGCGTGCTAACTGGCATTCTGATTGAGCGCTTTCCCTTCCTGCAACGCGGTTTATTACCGCTGGCGAATCTGACCAGCACGATTCCATTGGTTGGCATTGCACCGATTGCGGTGATGTGGTTTGGCTTTGACTGGCCGTCAAAAGCCGCGGTGATTGTACTGGTAACCTTCTTTCCCGCTCTCGTCAGCACATTGGCTGGCTTGCAGTCGACCGGCAAACTCGAAAGCGAATTAATGCATTCCTACGCTGCCAGCCCGCGCTTTACCTTGCTGGCATTACGTCTGCCGGCGGCCATGCCATTTATCTTTAACGCCTTGAAAGTGAATTCCACGCTGGCGCTAATCAGTGCCATTGTCGCGGAGTTTTTCGGCTCACCAACCGCTGGTTTAGGGTTTCGGATTTCAGCGGAAGCTGCCCGCATGCACATGCCAATTGTGTGGGCTGCGATCGTAGTGGCTTCCGTTGTCGGTTCTGGTCTGTATGCCCTTGTGGCCAGATTGGAACGTCGCGTTACGTTCTGGCACCCCTCCGTGCGGAGTGGTTCGTGAACGGATAGAACTAACCGCAGCGAGTTTCATAGGGACTTGATGTGTTTCGAAACAAAAACAGAGGATCAACCGATGACCAATAAAACTGCTTTTCGTAAACATATTCTCGCCGCCGCAACCACCATGGCGATGGCCTTTACCGTGACCGGTGCACAAGCTGCCGAAACGGTAACGCTACAGCTGAAGTGGGTGCCACAGGCCCAGTTTGCCGGTTATTACGTGGCGCAGGAAAAAGGCTTTTATAAAGACGCCGGCCTGGATGTCACCATTAAACCGGGCGGCACCGATATTTCGCCGGTACAGGTGATTGCCGGTAAATCGGCGGATGTGATCGTCAACTGGATGCCCGATGCACTGGCTGCGCGCGAAGCCGGTGTACCACTGGTTAACATCAGTCAAATTTATGATCGTTCCGGCATGATGCTGACCTGCAAAAAAGCCAGCGGCATCAGCACGCCAGCTGACCTGAAAGGCAAAACACTGGGCGTCTGGTTTGGTGGTAATGAATACCCGTTCTTCAACTGGATGAACAAACTCGGCTACAAACCGGATGTGGATATTAAAGTGCTGAAACAGGGCTTTAACGTTGATCCGCTGCTGCAAGGTCAGGCTGACTGTATTTCCACCATGAATTACAACGAATACTGGCAGTTGATTGATGCCGGCATGAAAGCTGATGAGCTCATTACCTTTGCTTATGAAGATCAAAAAGCTTCAACGCTGGAAGACGGCCTGTATGTGTTGGAATCAGATCTGAAAGACAAAGCGTTTGTGTCGAAGATGGCGAAGTTTGTCAAAGCCACGCTGAAAGGTTGGGATTATGCGGTCGCCAACCCGAAAGAGGCGGCTGAGATCGTTGTGGAACAAGATGCCTCTGGTGCCGCCACCGTTGAGGTGCAACAACGCCAGATGGAAAACGTCGCCAAGCTGATCACCAGTGCCAATACCCCCAAAATGGGCTATCTCGATCCGGCCGCTTATAAACGCACCATCAGCGTGTTGTTAAGCGGTGGCAGCTCACCGGTGATCAAGAAAGACCCGGGTGACAAAGCCATGACTCACGTGGTTTGGGACGCCGCCGCAAAACTGTAAGTTTCCACCTGCGATCTCCTGCGCCTCACCATTTAGGCCGGGAGATCGCACTTCCTGCTGCAAAATCGTTCTCGTTTGTCATGCCATAATGATAAAGTGCCCGCACATTCAGCCGTGCGATTTTCGCTTTTTTCCGTTACTGATGTACCCCTATGACAATCAATAACCTAGCTGCTGATAACGAATCGACCCCAACCAGCCCTTATTCGTTGCTGGATGAACTCTCTGCTCAGGATGAAGACGCCAAAGGCCGTATTCGCCTCAACAATGAAGCATTGATCCTGGCTGCTGCCGAACGCACGTTTTCCCGCAGTGGCTTTAAAGGCACCACCATGGCACAGATCGCCGATGAAGCCGAACTGCCAAAAGCCAATCTGCATTACTATTTTGGCAATAAACAAAACCTCTATCTGCACGTGTTAAATCAGATCCTGCACGACTGGTTAACCCCAATGGATGAGATCACACCGGAGTCCGACCCGAAACAGGCACTCGAAGCCTATGTGCGCCAGAAGATGAAGCTCTCGTTTGAACGCCCCGATGCCTCGAAGCTGTTCGCCAATGAACTACTGCAAGGCGCTAAGGTCATTCATGAACTGCTGCACACCGAGTTGAAAGAGCTGGTTGCCAGCAAAAAAGCGGTGATTGAAGGTTGGATAACGCAGGGCAAGATCCGCCCTGTCGACAGCACACACCTGTTTTTCTCCATCTGGTCGATCACCCAGACCTATGCCGACTTTGATATTCAGATCCAAGCCGTTTTAGGGGAAGAGGCGAATCATGCCGATGCGCAGGAACGTGCCATTCAGCATGTGTTATGCGTGGTTTTCCGCACTTGCGGGCTGGAATAATTTCAGCCATCTGCGCATTTTTACAGCAAATTCAGCCCAACTGCGGTGCAACTCACCCCAAAACGAACATCTTTTGCTCACCTTAGCTGACCTCTAATTTCCTTTTTTGCCGTTTAAATGCCTATTTAATAGGCGTTCCTGACCATTTGGTCAGCTTGGCACAATAATCGCAATGCTCCCTGTGAAATCCTAACCAATTAGTCAGGATTCTAATAACTACAGAGTTTCACGGAGGAGCGACCCCATGAAAAACCCGAATCCTGTCGGATCTGATGCCCCCGGTGTCTTGTCAGGCCGACTCAGCCCGGCTGATTACGCACGGAATTTCTGCGACAGCCATGCTCCGCTCAATGTCTCACAGGCATTAATTGAAGCGGATCGCTGTTATTACTGCTATGACGCGCCCTGCACCAAGGCATGCCCGGCGGGCATTAATGTGCCGAGCTTCATTCACCGTATCGCCCAACAAAACGTGCGGGGCGCAGCAGAAGTGATTCTGGAAGCCAATGAACTCGGAGGCATGTGTGCCCGAGTTTGTCCGACCGAAAGTCTGTGTGAACAAGCCTGCGTGCGGAACGCACAACAAAGCAAACCGGTGGAGATCGGCCTGCTGCAACGCTTCGCCACCGATACCTATTTTGTTGATCCGGGGAAACCGCTGTTCAGCCGCGCCGCTTTAAGTGGGAAGACAGTCGCGGTGGTGGGTTCCGGTCCGGCGGGTTTGACGGTGGCGCACCGCTTGTCTCGTCTCGGTCATGATGTCGTGCTGTTCGAAGCGAAAGATAAACTGGGCGGCCTCAACGAATATGGCCTCGCCAGCTATAAAACCACCAACAATTTTGCCCAGTCCGAGATCCGCTGGTTGCTCTCGATTGGCGGTATTGAAGTAAAAACCAGTCAGAAATTAGGCCGCGACTTCACCCTCTCTGACTTGCAACGTGATTACGATGCGGTGTTCTTGGGCATGGGTTTGGCGGGCGTCAATGCGCTGGGCATCAGTGAGCCCGATGTCAACGGCATTCGTGAAGCAGTCGATTTTATCGCCGAACTGCGTCAGGCCGACGATAAAGCTGAGGTCGCGATTGGCCGTCAGGTCATTGTGATTGGCGGTGGCATGACAGCCGTCGATGCGGCAGTGCAGGCGAAAAAACTCGGTGCCCGCGAAGTGACCATGGTCTATCGCCGTGGTGAAAGTGCCATGAAAGCTTCACAGGTGGAAATCGACTGGGCACGCAGCAATGGCGTCAGCATCCGTCACTGGGCCGCACCCAAAGCCATCGTCGCCGAGCAAGGTCATCTGCAAGGCATAACCTTCGCGGTCACGCACGAACAAGATGGCAAACTCGTCGAAACCGGTGAAACCTTCACTCTATCCGCTGACATGATCTTAAAAGCCATCGGCCAGACTTACCTGCCTGAAGCCGCGGGTGCATCGCTGCAATTGCGTGGTGGACGCATCGCCGTCGATGAGGATGGTCACACCTCTCTGCCCGGTGTCTGGGCGGGTGGTGACTGTGTTGAAGGTGGTTTAGATCTGACCGTCGATGCCGTGCGCTTAGGCAAACTGGCTGCCTTTTCGATCGATAAAACCCTGCGCGCCAGTGAAGGCGCATCCCCTGTTGCGCTGTCTGTAGAGGAGTCTTGTCATGGCTGATATCCGCAGTAATTTTCTCGGCATCAAAAGCCCGAATCCGTTTTGGTTAGCCTCGGCACCGCCGACTGACAAAGAGTATAACGTGGTACGCGCCTTCGAAGCAGGCTGGGGTGGCGTGGTCTGGAAAACACTGGGCATCGATCCGCATGTGGTCAACGTCAGCGGCCCACGCTACGGCACCTTGCGTTCGCAGGATCGTAAAATCATCGGCCTCAATAACATTGAGCTGATCACCGATCGCAGCCTTGAAACCAACCTCGAAGAGATCGCCCGCGTGAAACGCAACTGGCCCGATCGCGCGGTCGTAGTTTCCATCATGGTGCCGTGTGATGAAGAGTCGTGGAAATTCATTCTGCCGCTGGTCGAACAAACCGGTGCCGACGGCATCGAGCTGAACTTCGGCTGCCCGCATGGCATGAGCGAGCGCGGCATGGGCGCCGCCGTCGGTCAGGTGCCGGAATACATCGAAATGGTCACCCGCTGGTGCAAGCAATATTGCCGCCTGCCGGTCATCGTCAAACTGACACCGAACATTGCCGATATTCGTTTCCCGGCCCGCGCTGCAAAACGCGGTGGTGCTGATGCCGTGTCGTTAATCAACACAATCAATTCCATTATCGGTGTCGATCTCGACAACATGCTGATGAGCCCGAACACCGGCGGCAAAGGCTCGCACGGTGGTTATTGCGGCCCGGCCGTGAAACCGATCGCACTGAACATGGTGGCAGAAATTGCCCGCGACAGCGAAACGCTGGGCTTGCCGATGTCGGGCATTGGTGGCGTTTCCAACTGGAAAGATGCCGCAGAATTTATCGCACTGGGTTGCGGCACCGTGCAAGTCTGCACCGCCGTGATGGTGCATGGTTTCAGCATCGTACAGGATATGATCAGCGGCCTTAACAACTACATGGATCAACACGGTTACCACACATTAGATGATTTCCGTGGTAAAGCCGTGCCAACCGTGACCGACTGGCGTTATCTCAACCTCAATCACGTGGAAAAAGCCGTGATTGATCAAGACAGCTGCATCAAGTGCGGCAAATGCCATATCGCCTGCGAAGATACCTCGCATCAAGCCATCACCAACATGAAAGATAGCGAGCGCCATTTCGAGGTGAAGGAAAAAGATTGTGTTGGCTGCAACCTGTGCGTCTCGATCTGCCCAGTAGAAAACTGCATCAGCATGCGCAAACTGCAACCGGGAGAGATCGACCTGCGCACCAATACACCGGTCAGTGCGGAATATGCCAACTGGACGACACACCCAAATAACCCGATGGCCATCAAAACCACGGCGGTCGCCTGAACGACCTAACACAATAACCGAGCTGGCGCGTAAACCGGCATGCACTATGCGTAGTTATACCCAGCTTCACGAGAGGGATCTATTATGAGCAAAAGCGTATTGATTCAAGGTGGCACCGTCGTGAATGCGGATCAGGAATTCCGCGCCGATGTGTTGTGCGTGGATGGTCTGATTGCCGCCGTCGGAAATAATCTGGCCGCACAAGCACCGATCGGTTGTGAAGTCGTTGATGCCGGCGGGCAATATGTCATGCCCGGCGGCATCGACCCGCATACCCACATGAATTTCCCGTTTATGGGCACCACCACGGTCGATGATTTCTACAGCGGCACCGCCGCCGCACTGGCCGGTGGCACCACCTCGATTATTGATTTCGTGATCCCGAATCCGCAACAGCCGCTGATGGAAGCTTACCGCGACTGGCGTGGCTGGGCGGAATCAGCCGCTGCCGATTACGGCTTTCATGTTGCCATCACCTGGTGGGATGAGAGCGTGCACCGTGATATGGGCACGTTAGTTACACAGGAAGGGATCAACAGCTTTAAACATTTTATGGCGTATAAAAATGCCATCATGTGTGACGATGAAACGCTGGTAAACAGCTTCCGTCGCACACTGGAACTGGGCGCCATGCCCACCGTGCATGCCGAAAACGGCGAGCTGGTTTATCTGTTACAACAAGAAGTCGCCAAAATGGGCATCACCGGCCCGGAAGGTCACCCGCTGTCACGCCCGCCAATGGTGGAAGGTGAAGCCGCCAATCGTGCGATTGCCATTGCCGACGTGCTGGGGGTGCCGATTTACATCGTGCATGTCTCGTGTCAGGAATCGGCCGATGCCATTGCCCGCGCCCGTGCGCGGGGTCAACGCGTGTATGGTGAGGTGCTGGCCGGCCATCTGGTGATCGACGACAGCGTCTACCGCGATCCTGATTTCACCAAAGCGGCGGCGCATGTGATGAGCCCGCCATTTCGTGCCAAACCACATCAGGATGCGCTGTGGCGTGGCCTGCAATCCGGCCAGTTACACACCACCGCCACCGATCACTGCACCTTCTGTGCGGCACAAAAAGCCGCCGGCAAAGAGAACTTCGCCAAGATCCCGAATGGCTGTGGCGGTGTAGAAGAGCGCATGGCCGTGATCTGGGATGCCGGCGTCAACACTGGTCGTTTAACACCGAGTGAATTTGTTGCCATCACCTCAGCGAACACCGCCAAGCTGTTCAACATCTACCCGCGTAAAGGCATTGTCGCCGTCGGTGCGGATGCCGATCTGGTGGTGTGGGACCCAACCGGCAGTAAAACGCTGTCGGCCAAAACGCACCATTCCAAAAATGACTTCAACATCTTTGAAGGGCGCACCGTGCAAGGCATTCCCACCTACACCGTCAGTCAGGGCAATCTGGTGTGGGTCAACGGCGAGCTGCGCGCGCAGGCCGGTGCCGGCCGCTATATCAAACGCCCCGCCTTTGGCAGCAACTTCGCCGCCAACGCGTTACGCGCTAAAACGCTGGCCCCTACCGCCGTCAAACGCTGATCGCCACCACAAATTTTGAGGAGAAAGGAACATGGATACCGTCATCACAGCAAAACCTGCCTCTGCCGCCGTGTTACCGGATGTGCGGGTGAACGGCGATCGTTTATGGCAATCCCTGATGGAACTGGCCAAAATCGGCGCCACCCCGAAAGGTGGTGTCTGCCGTCTCACCCTGACCGACCTCGACCGCCAAGGGCGCGATTTGGTGATCGGTTGGGCCAGGGAAGCAGGCCTCTCTGTCACCATTGATAAAATCGGCAACGTCTTCATGCGCCGCGCCGGCAAGAATAACGCCCTGCCACCGATCATGACCGGTAGCCACATCGACACTCAGCCCACCGGCGGTAAATTCGATGGCAACTTCGGCGTGCTGGCAGGTTTGGAAGTGATCCGCACACTGAACGATTACGACATCGAAACTGAAGCGCCGGTCGAGCTGGCATTCTGGACCAACGAAGAAGGTTCGCGCTTTGTACCGGTGATGATGGGCTCTGGGGTGTTTGCGAATATCTTCTCGCTGGAACATGCCTACGCCGCCACCGATATCGAGGGCAAAACCGTCAGAGACGAGCTGGAAAAGATCGGCTACATCGGCACGGAGACCCCGGGCGATCACCCGATTGGGGCCTATTTCGAATCGCATATCGAACAAGGGCCGATTTTGGAAGATGAAGGCATCACCATCGGTGTGGTGCAGGCGGTGTTAGGTATTCGCTGGTATGACTGCGTAGTGACCGGCATGGAAGCGCACGCCGGCCCCACTCCGATGGTGCTGCGCAAAGATGCGATGCAGGTCGCCGCCAAGATAATGCAGGAGGTCGTGGCCATCGCCCACCGTTTCGGGCCGCATGGCCGTGGCACGGTTGGTATGGTGCAGGTATTCCCGAACAGCCGCAACGTCATTCCCGGTCAGGTCAAATTCTCGATTGATTTCCGTAACATGACCGATGCGCTGGTCGATGAGATGGATGCCGCCATTCGCGCCTTTGCCAAACAGACGGAAGCGGAAACCGGCTTAACCATCGCCATTCAACTGGTTTCTGACTACCCTGCCGTGCCCTTCCACCCCGACTGTAAAGATGCGGTGCGACGTGCAGCCAACAAACTCGGCTATTCCAACATGGATATCGTCTCCGGTGCCGGACACGATGCGGTGTATATGGCGGGGTTGGCGCCTACCGGTATGATTTTCATTCCGTGTAAAGATGGCATCAGTCACAACGAAATTGAAGATACCTTGCCGGAGCAAGTCACAGCTGGCGCCAACGTGCTACTGCACGCCATGCTCGAACGCGCTGGCTGCTAATGCCGTGTTTCACCTCGCTCGTAACGAAAACAGCCCATAAGGGCTGTTTTTTATCTTATCTCGATCGGTTCAACTTTTATTTTTTCATGCGCAGCATCAGCGCTATCACTGCGACTGCAGCGGCAAATCCCATCACGCCACTCCAGCCAAAATAAGCCAGCATCTGATTCGCAATCAGTGAACCCAGAGTCATGCCGATGAACACCATGACCAATAAGATCGCATTGAGACGACTTCTGGCGGCAGGTTCAAGGCTATATACCAGTGTCTGATTCGCAATCAGAGAGACCTGAACGCCCATGTCAAAACCCACAGTCCCAATTGCCAGCACGATCAGATGCGTCGTCACCGATGCTTCTACCCAGTTCATGCCCATCATTATGAGGAAGAACACGGCAACCAGCGCAGCGCCCATCAAAGCCACCCGAACCGGACCGCTGCGATCGGCCTGACGACCAGCAATCGGCGCCATCAGAGCGCCCGCTGCTCCTGCCAAACCAAATAAACCGGCGGCAGAACTCCCCATGTGGAAAGGTGCACTGTGTAACATCACCGCAAGCGTCGACCAGAACGCACTAAAGCCCATCGATAATAAACACTGCACCAGCGATGCCTGACGCAACGCGCCATACTGCTGCCACAGCCGGAATAATGAGCCCAGCAGCTGCACATACGGTAAAGACGAAGCCGCTGGAATATTTGGCAGCGCCCGCCAAGCCACGACAAATATCCCCAACAGGCTGATCGCCGCCAGTACAAACATACTGCGCCAGCCAAACCAGTCAGCAATGACCCCCGACATCACGCGCGAGAGTAAAATTCCCAGCAGTAAGCCCGTCATCACCGTACCAACAACTTTTCCTCGGCTTGATTCGGGCGCTAGTGTCGCTGCAGTTGGCACAATATCTTGTGCCATGGTCGCCATCAGGCCGATACACAAGCTCGCCGCCAGCAAGCCGCCTAAGCTATTCGCCAAAGCAGCCCCCAGCAAAGCCAGCATCAACAAACCCGCTTTGACTAAAATAATTGAACGTCGGTTATAGCGATCACCCAATGGCGCTAAGAACAAAATTCCCAGTGCATAACCGAGCTGCGTCAGACTCGGGATCCAGCCAATTTGTTGCGCTGGTGCCTGAAATTCTTCCGTCAGCATACCCAGCAAAGGTTGACTGTAATAAATGGTCGCAACCGAAAAACCCGCGCCGGCGGCAAAAAATGCTGTTAATGAAGTCGGTAATGCGCGAGGCGCTTCGTTGACCAACTCCCTCTGATGCGTTGTTTGTATAACTGTCATGACAACCACCCTTCTATTCATGCGTTTCATCACAATTTCAGTGTCGTTTTTTTCGCTCAAACGCGGTAGCCAGTCAGGTTGAACATCTGTTATACGTAATACGTATGAACCGCAGGAGGCAATCCGTATGCCGAACCCCCATTTGGAGTCACTCTTTTCAGCCAACACGCCCGACCGGTTAGAACTGTTAAAAACCTTCGTGCGTATCGTCGAGTCAGGCAGTCTGTCCGCTGCCGCTTCGCAGCTCAACACCACACAACCGACCATTAGCCGCCGGTTAAAAACGCTGGAACATGTCTTTGGTGTTCGGTTGCTGCATCGCTCCACCCATCATCTGCGCCTGTCTGAAGCGGGCGAACGCTGTTATGCCGGTGCGAAACAGTTTCTGGAGCAATGGTCGATTTTCGAAGCTGATTTAACTGGGATTGATCGCGAACCGGAAGGGTTATTACGTATCATCGCCCCCCATGCGTTCGGACAAGACGTCCTAGTCGAGCCGCTTGCTGATTTCATGCGATCACACCCGAAAGTCACGGTGGAATGGTTACTCCACGATGATCGCGGCATTCGAGACTTTATTTCGGAAGGCATTGATTGCGCCATTCAGGTCGGAGAAGTGCTCGATCCGGCGATGGTGCGCATCCGGTTGGCGGAGATCCCAAGAATTCTGATCGGGTCGCCCAAGTTATTTGCCGAACGACCGTTGCCACAACATCCGGATGATTTGAAAACACTCCCCTGGCTGGCTCTGCAAACGTTTTACCGGACGCAAATCACCTTACGCCATGTCACGGGTCATCCGCATCTGCAACAATCGATTACACCGATCTTCAGTACCGACAGTTTGTATGCCCTGCGCAGTGCCGCCGTGAAAGGATTAGGAATTGGCATTGGCTCATCCTGGCTGATGAATCAGGACATCGCGGCGGGTCGGCTGGTGCAGCTGCTACCCGAATGGGAAGCCGACCCGTTGCCGGTATATCTGGTTTATCCGTATGCCAAATATTACCCCGCCAAACTACGCCGTTTTATTGCTCTGATGCGGGAAAATATGCCAGCCATTATTCGGTCGGCGACGGATTAAGAACGACTTCGAGACTGACTTCGTGGCTAAGTTGCCGATAGAGCAACCAACCCGCACCCACGCCGCACACCGCCAGACCATACCAGATCCAAACCGGTGGCACCGAACCGGCAGCGCCGAGCAGGCTTCCGATCACCAAATTACTCAGTAACGCGACACACCCGCCAAAGCTGGCATAAAAGCCGTAATAACTGCCCATTTGCCCTGATGGGGCATAATGCGGCAAACGGGCAGAAAACAGCGGATAACACAGAATCGAACCGAGCGAAAACAGCACTGCCTGCATGATGCTTGCCATCACCGGCCAATGAGCAAGCCAGCTCATCATCAGATAACTCAGCCCCATCAACGCTAAACCCAATCCAATCGCCCGGGGCATGCCAAGGCTGCGTTGCACCCACTGGCTTGCTGGCAGTTGCAGCACAACACCAATCAACGCGGTGATGGTAAAGACACTGCCGAGCAAACCGGCGGTCTGATGCTGACTTTGAATAAATGCCGGTACGGATAAATAGAGCTGATGGAACAAGACACCATACGCTGCTGAGAACAGCGTAAACCGCAAAAAGGAGCGGTTTTTCACAATCGCATGCCATTGCCGGAACACGCGGGTTTCTATTGGTTGCACTGGTTCCACCCGCTTTGGCAGATAAAACCACTGCAGGCCGGTCAGCAGGAAAAACACGCCGCCCGAAACTAATCCGGTCATGGTGTAACTCAGATTAGTCAGTAACAGGCCGACCAGCGGGCCAAGCAGCATACCGGCTTCACTTGCCAGATTATGTAGTGCGAATGCTTGCTGCCGCTGGTTCGGATCACGACATTCCGCCGCCAGATAGGCTTGTGCGCAGGGGGTAAATAACGCACCAGCAAATCCGGTCAGAAACGCGGCCAACAGCAAGAGAGGCAGATGTTCCGCCCACCCCAACAGCGCAAATCCAAACGAACGGACGAGGCAACCCCAGATAATGGCAGGGCGATACCCAATGCGATCACCCAACGTACCGCCGAGCAGAAACAAACCCTGCTGACTGAACACACGCATGCCCATGATCAGCCCACTCGCCCATCCAGCCAGCCCCAAGGTGCCGCCCAGATGCTGTGCGAGATAAGGCATCATCATGTAAAAACCAAGGTTGAATGCCAAACCGTTGGTGACCAGCACACGCGCCGCCGGGCTGAGCGCCCGCAAGCTATCGAGCCCAGCGCGAAATACCATCATGAACTCAACACGCTTGTCTTAAGGTGCGGATATAAGGCAGTCCATCCCGATCATGATGAATATCCACCGGCACCTGGTACAAGCGAGTAATCAGTTCCGAAGTCAATACTTCGGCAGGTGAACCAAACGCCTGTAAACGATTATCCGCCAACACAATCAGCTGATCGGCAAACTGCGCGGCCAGATTGAGATCATGCAGCACCACCAACGTCACCCAGTTTTTATCACGGGTTTGTTGATGTAAGTGCTCCATCAAATGCATCTGATGCTGCAAATCGAGCGCACTCACCGGTTCGTCCAATATCATGATTTGTGGATCACGTAACAACACCTGCGCAAACAACACCATCTGACGTTGACCACCACTCAGCGAGTGCAGCGAACGATCGGCTAAATGCGCAATGCCTAAATCTTGCAACGCCGATAAAGCAGCTCGTAAATCATCATCGCTCAGGCGTAATTTCAGGCTTTGTAAGCGACCTAAGACCACCACTTCCAGCACACTCAAATCAAGCTCTAGCTGGGTGTTCTGCGGCATATAACCAAACTGTTGTCGCCATTGGCTGGCACCCAGATCAGAGAGCGTTCGTCCCTGAAATGTGATCACCCCTTGTTGCAGCGGTAGCTCACCAAACAGCGCGCGCAACAAGCTGGTTTTACCGGTGCCGTTGGGGCCGATAATGACATGCAGTTGACCCGGTTGCAGCTGCACACTCAAGTTTTGCGTCAGCGGATGTTTACCGATCGCCATCGAGACATTGTTAAACTCAAGCATGTTTGCGTCCTCGCCCCAGAATCAACCAGATGAAAAATGGCACCCCGATAATCGCGGTGACAATCCCGATCGGAAATAAAGAGCCGGGAACAATCGATTTTGAAATCACGGATGAAATGGACAACATGCCAGCACCACACAAAGCAGACAGCGGGATCAGGAAGCGCTGATCTTCACCAATTAACATGCGACCAATATGCGGTGCGACCAGTCCGATAAAGCCAATAATGCCGACAAAACTAATCGCGGTTGCAGTCATTAAAGCGACCAGCACTAATGTTTTAATGCGCAAACGATTGATGTTCACACCCAAACTGCGCGCACGCGCTTCGCCCAAACGTAAACAAGTCAGTTTCCACGCATCGCGATAAAGCAAGACGGAGCAAACCGCGGTGACAACCGCAGTAAGCGTCAGAGAATCCCAAGTGGTACGCATTAAGCTGCCGAATAACCAGAACACGATCTGTTGGTTGAGTTCAGGCGAGGACACGAATTGCAACAGAGAAAGTAATGACTGGAACAAGAACAGTAACGCAATGCCAGCCAGAATAATGGTTTGGCTGCTGACGTGTCGCATCAGTGCCAGTCCGAATAACAAACAGGCCGCCAACATACTGAACAGAAACGCGCCGAGCGGAATGCTATACATCGACATCACGCCGAAATAACTGCTGGCAACCAGTGCGAGTGCGGCGCCAAACCCAGCCGCAGCAGCAATACCGAGGGTAAACGGGCTCGCCAACGGGTTATCCAGTAACGTCTGCATTTGTGCGCCACCCAACCCCAAAGCCGCCCCCACGACCAATGCCATCAGAGCAATAGGGAGCCGCATTTCCATCACTATGGTACGGGTCATGTTGTCGGCATGGGTTGGCGAGACCAGTGCTGTCACCACCTCTTTGACCGGCAGCAACGATGGGCCTGTCGCAATGTCGAGCAATAAACTCACGACAATCAAGACAACAAAAGCCAGCAAAAATCGCCAACGGCGGGCTTCCCGCTGTCGCTGTCGACCCAACGCTTGTTCCAGCGCGGCTACTTCACTCATACAAAGCTCCAGAAAGAAGGAAAGATGTCCGCATAAAAAACCGAACAAAATGAATGATAATTATTCCTTTTTTCATCGGCTATCTCAATTGATTGTGCTCTGTTTTTATCAACGGCACGAAAACGATTGAATTCATTCGTCTTTCAGTTTATTTCAGTTAATAATGATAACGATTATCAGTTTGTTTTATATCTGAGGAAGTTTATGCGCTGGAAAAATCCACTTGTGAAAATCACGACAGCTCTCGCTTTGAGCCTGCTGGCCTCAATCGCAGTAGCCAAACCAACCACCATCGAGGATGTGCTGGGCCGTAAAGTCACTATAGATGCACCGGCTAAACGCGTGCTGCTTGGCTTTTATATCGAAGATTATTTTGCGGTGGGTGGCGATGCCGCGTTCGATCATCTGGCCGGTATTTCGAGTGGCTGGTTTATAAAATCCCGCCCTGCCATTTGGGATCTGTACGTTGCGAAAAAACCACAACTTGCCAACATTCCGAACGTTGGCAACGTACAAGACCAGACTTTCTCCATCGAAAAAGTACTGGCGAGTAAACCGGATGTAGTCATTCTCGCTGACTGGCAATATCAGGCGCTGGGCGCTGAAGTTGCCCGTCTCGATCAGGCGAAAATTCCAGTCGTGGTGATTGATTACAATGCGCAGACACTGCAACGTCATCTGGCCAGTACCCGCATCTTAGGTCAGGTCACGGGTGAAACAGAACGTGCGGAAAAGATTGCGAAAAACTATGAGCAGGTGATCAGCACCATCACCGATCGCATTGCGAAAGCTAAACAACCGAAGCCGAAAATTTACATCGAATTAGGTGATAAAGGCCCTGCAGAATACAGCTATACCTATGGGAAAAACATGTGGGGTGCGATGGCCGAATTAGCCGGTGGCGATAACATTGCCGCACCCTTTGTAAAAACGTGGGGCGCCATTCACCCAGAACAACTGCTGGCGAGTAAACCAGATATCATCTTGATGGCTGGTTACGAAAGCGTGGTGAGCCCAAGCGCAATGCAAGTCGGGCAGAACATCGATGCCACCAACGTGCAGCAACGTTTAAAAGGCTTCACGCAACGCGCGGGTTGGTCTGATTTACCCGCAGTCAAAAACCAGCGTGTCTTTGCGGTGTATCACGGCGCAACCCGCAGTATCATGGATGCCGCTCTGATTCAGTATGCAGCCAAAGCACTGTACCCGAATTTATTCACCGATTTGAACCCGCAGGCAACGTATCTGAAGTTCTATGAAAAGTACCTGCCAATTCGCCCGTCTGGTACGTTTATGCTGGGTATCAGTGATAAAATCTAAACAACAAAGAGGCCGAATCATTCGGCCTCTTTAAACTCTTTTACTCTCCCCGCCCGGCAAACAAACTCAACACGCTGTCTAAAATTGCCAGCCCCTGCGACACCTCATCGGCAGTAATAATACAAGGTGGCACAACGTGGATCCGATTATCAGCGATAAATGGCAGCAGACCATTTTTGATGAGTGCACTTTTAATTTCGCCCATCACTGCCGCAGGCATCGCTTTGCGGGTTTCACGATCAGCCACCAGCTCTAATGCCCAGAACACGCCACTGCCACGTACCTCGCCAATCATGGCGTATTTTTCGGCAAGTGCTTTCAAGCCTTCACCCAACACTCCGTTGCCAATAGCCGCGGCATTTTCCACGATCTGCTCTTCTTCCATCGCATCGAGTGTGGCGACAATCGCCGCCATCGCCAGCGGATGCCCTGAGTAAGTCAACCCACCAGGGAAGTAGTGGTCATTAAAATACGCAGCAATCGGGTCAGAAATGATCACGCCACCAGCCGGTACATAGCCTGAATTCACCCCCTTCGCAAAGGTGATCAGATCGGGCACGACGCCAAATTGTTCAAACGCAAACCAACTGCCCGTGCGACCAAAACCTGCCATCACTTCATCTAAAATCAGCATGATGCCAAACTCATCGCACAGCGCACGCACGCCTTTCAGATAACCCTCGGGTGGCGTCAGAATGCCTGCCGTGCCGGGAATGGTTTCCATCAAAATCGCGGCGATAGATTGAGCGCCTTCACACTCAATGATACGACGCAGTGATTGCAGCGCACGCGTGCACTCTTCCGCTTCCGTAGTCGCTGAAAATTCTGAGCGATATAAATACGGATTGAAGAAATGCACATGCCCACGCGCATATTCATTCGGTACGCGACGAAAATCGCCCGTTGCTACAATCGCACTGCCTGTGTTGCCATGATAAGAGCGATAACCGGATAAAATCTTGTCACGCCCCGTAAACAGACGGGCCATACGCATGGCATTTTCGTTCGCATCAGCACCTGCGTTGGTAAAAAACACCTTATTGAAATTAGCCGGTGCCCGCGCAACGATACGTTTTGCGGCTTCACCACGCACTCGATTGGCAGTTGCAGGTGCAATAGTGACTAATTCCGCAGCCTGTTTTTGGATGGCCGCAATCACTTTCGGGTGCTGATGGCCAATATTGGTGTTCACCAGCTGGCTGCTGAAATCAAGGTACTCTTTGCCGTCATAATCCCATAGCTTGCAGCCGGAACCGCCCGCAATCACCATCGGGTTCAGCGCCCCCTGAACTGACCAGGAATGAAGATCGGAAG
>ERZ650306.591-NODE-591-length-22072-cov-10.861516_pt1 | contig 22072 bp, 17 predicted proteins | sample MGYA00376242_ERZ650306 | MGnify/ENA primary metagenome ERZ650306 (study PRJEB26733, sample SAMN07839244) | wastewater metagenome | biome: urban; feature: wastewater treatment plant; material: waste water | place: USA: North Carolina | collected 2016-03-31 ... | reverse complement strand
CTTCAATTATTTACAATTTTCTCTAAATTGTTATTTTAATTAACTGAATTAATTTTTGTCTACTTTTTTGGGGTCATTCCATTATTCAAATTCAATAATTGTTGGTTCATTATTAACTCTATTTAAAAATCTTGCTGATTTTCCTTCAAAAGAAACTTTTGCAACCCCTACTCTACCATCTCTATTTTTTAAAACTAAGATTTCCGCATCCTCTATACTATCATGATTTAACATAGTAGGTTTATCTTTGTCTTTTTTATAATATGAATCTCTGTAAAGACCTAATACTATATCAGCATCTTCTTCTATATTTCCAGAATTTTTTAAATCACTTAACATTGGTCTTTTATTTTCTCTTGATTCTAATGATCTATTTAACTGTTGAAGTAAAAATACTCTAATATTATAATCTCTAGCAATCTTTTTTAGCATAGCACTAATATGCCCTATTTCTATATCTTCTCTTGTTTTACCAAGTAATTGAATTTTTCCTGTATGATCAACAAAAATATTTTTAATATCAGGATTTCTTCTTATAGTTGCTTTTATTCTATTTTGTAATTCTAAAATTGTTGGATATGCTTTATCATGAATTATTAAATTTGAATTTTCAAAAAATTCTATAGCTGCATTAAAATTATCTTTGTTTTTTACTAATCCTCTTTTTAAGTCTGTTAAACTCTCTTGAGATCTTGCAGCTATCAATCTACTAACTATTTTTTTTCTAGGCATCTCTAAACTCTCTATTAAAACTCCCCTACCCTCTTCTAAAGCTTTTGTTGCAATAGTTGAAATTATACTAGTTTTACCCATCGAAGGCCTTGCAGCAATTACAATTAAATCACCATCTTCAAATGCCCCTATAATATTATCTAAAGCTTCAAGTCCACTACTTTGACCTAATATTTTTGCTCCACCATCTAATGCCTTTTGCATATCAGCTTTAAATTCTTTTATCGTATCTCTAATTGTAGGTATTTGTTGTAAAGTCTCATTTTCAATGTTTTCAATATTAACTTGAATATTAGTAATTATATCTTGACTATTTTTGTCATTACTTACATTAAATATAATATTTTTTGAAAGTTGCTCTAATTTTCTCAGTTTTGAGCTCTCTTTAATCTCAAGACAATATGCTTCTGTATTAACAATAGGTTTTGCACTAAGTATCTCTATTAATACATTATCATTAAAGTCTTCTTTAGGCACCCTATTTCTAATGAAATCTTCATCTATTGGTAAACCTTCATCATGTAAAGCTAACATAACTTGATATATATCTTGATGAGCCTTTAAGTAAAAATCATCTTTTTTTAATATTAAAGAAACTTCAAAAATTTGCTCATAATCAAAGAATATAGAACTTAAAACTAATCTTTCAATATTTAATATATTTATAAAATTCAAAGTATCCCCTATTTTTATTCGTTATGTAACGAGTAATCTTTTTCAACACTATTTTCTTCAATAAAAAGCTTAATTTGCTCAAATGTTAATAGTGTTTTTGATTTCTCTACATCTTGTGTTGGGTCTTCTAAATTATTAATATGCAGTCTATATTTAATAATCCCTTTACTATCTGTTTCTTCTTTAATATCTGTTACAATATATTTTATAATCTCTTTATTTCCAAAAGAATCATTTTTAGTAATAAATATTATCTTATTTATAAACTGTTCAATTAAATTGACAGGCTCTTTTTTGATAACTTTACCAACTTTATCTCTATTTTTATATAGATATTTCCAAATTTCTAAGCTCTCTTCTTTTGATATGATTTTTTTAGCTGTTGTATCATATAGGTAACTACTCTCTTCATCAACTTTTATAATAACTTCTTCATCAAAACCTGGCATATAATTACCAAGATCTTTTCCTCTATATTTTTCTATAACTTTTGTTTTAAATGATTTAAAATCATTTACTGCAGTTAATCTTCCAATTTCGTCTAATTGTATTTCACTTGTTTTTTTCTTAGCAAAATCATCTGGTAGTAATTTCTTAAGCTGTTGCTCTAACTTTTCTTTACTCTCATTTACAATATTTGTACGATTATTAGAATACTGTTCTTTTAAAACTATTAATAAATTATCTATATTAATATCTTCGATAGTATAATATTTACCTAAATAATTGCACTCTTTTCCATATAAATGAGAATATGCCATATTTTCACTAATAGCACCTTCAAGTATAGAATCGCTTTTAATTCTAGTTACATGAAAAATAATATATTCAACTTTAGGTCCTATTTTTTCTTCACTATATTTTAAATATAAAGTGTTTGAGCTAGAATTAATTTCATCAATTATAACTTCAATCACATCTTTTTTAAAGTTTGTGTATCTTATATATTTATTTTTTAAATCTAAAATATCTTTTATAGTATCAACTTTTAATTTAACAACATTTAAAGAATTTGATTTAAAATATTCATATAATTTTAAAGTATGTTTATATTTAAAATTTACAATATCGATTAAATCGTACATAAAAAAATTCTTTTTAAGATTTATTAAATATTCACCCATATCATCATTAAAATTAATTAATATTTTTTTTGAATACTTATCAAATCTAAAATCATTTCTTATAAGCCCTACTTCTCTAAAGCTATCATTCTCTTCAAATGTAATATATATATTGGCTAATCTTTTTAAAGACTTTTTTGTTTCACTATATAAATGCTTTTCATTTATATTTAAATGTCTTATCTCATCTGTTGTAATCTCATAAAAATCTTGAAATAAAGAATCTTTACTATCTACTTTTGAAATAATTAATTTAAAGATTTTCAAATCATTAACAGTAAATGGAGACACATCACCTTTAATAAATTTATTAAGTTGTACAACTTTTCTATTTTTAAAAAGTCTTTTTTGTTCCTCTGCAATCAATTGCTGCTTAGTCATCAAACTATCTTTTTTCATCTTTTCTCTTCTTAAATAAAAGTTCTTGTATATTATCATATATTACTTAAATTTCTCAAAAGTTATGCTATTGGCTTTAAAATTTCTCATAAAGCTAGTTTTTAACATGTTTGTTCTCATTTCTTATGTCTATTCATACCTTTGACATATAAATTGAGAAAAACTATTCATTATCTCTATATTACTGCTATTTTTTCTAAAAGTTCTCTTTTTATATGTTATATCTCCATCAATAATATATGGCTATTTCAAAGATATAAAGTAAGATAAATTAAATAAATAAAAAGGTAGTTATATTTCTCATTATATATGTTATATCATATACTTTGAGATTCAATAGTTCTCTATTTTTAAGTCATAACATCTCAAATGAGGTGTTATATTTCTCATTTCATATGCAGCTAATGCTATTCAAACGGCTATTTCTTCGTGCTTTACGGAGTTCTTATAAACTTTAATAAAAATACTTATAAAAAAAAATAAACTCTCTTAAAGAAAAGAGAGTTTATTCTTTAATTTTAGAGTTTATTTCAAGATATAATTTTTCAATATCTTTTAATTTACTATCAATAAAAAATTTATCTTCATTTGATAATCCTGAATAAACTTTTTTAGATAATTTCTTTGAATAAAAACTTACCTTATCAAATATATTTTTATTTAAAGGCTCATCTTTAGTAATAGATTTTTTTAAATTATCTATATAAACTTTTAATTCATTTACAGATAATTTTTTATTTTTGAGTACTTCTAAAATTTTTGTTATTTCAGCTTGAGTTTTTAATTTAGATTTTATAACTTTTGCTTGGCTATAAGTTATTTGCTCATCAATTAATGCTTGTTTAATCAATGGATCAAGTTTTAAAACAGATAATCTATCAACAAATGTAATAATATCAAATCGCCCTATTTTTTCAAAAACATTACTTACATTTTTATGTAAAACTTTTTCTTCTTCATTTAAACTACTTTTCCCAGCTTGGAAATTTTTTACTTTATTTAAAAAACTTTTTACACTCTCAATATCACTAAAATTACAAGCTAATTGAATATGTTCTAGAATAGATAGAGTTTCATCATATGTATTTAAATCTTCCCTATTTAAGTTTTCACTAGATCTCATAAATCTAGCCAATTCATCACTTACATTTTCTAAAATTATTGCTGGTACTTTAGTTGAACCATTTAATTTTAAAGCTCTAATTCTATTTTCGCCATGAATTCTTTCTAATTTTCCATCTTTTTTTCTTAACATTACAGGATTAAGTAATCCTGTACCTAAAATACCAGCATCAACTTCTGCTAGTTTCGAAATATTTTCGGCTAGTTCAAGTAATTTTGATTTTGAATAAGATATTCTATTGTGCATTAATATATCATTGTCTAATTTTAATTCAGAAATTGAATCAATATCAACCAATATAATATTTGTATTATTTTTTAATAATATATCTTGTTCTGCTTTTAATTCATCAATTGTGTTATTAATTGAAGTTATTCTTTGAGGTTTAACTTTTGCCATATTTAATCCTTAATTTAATTCATCTGCAATATTATCAATCATTAAAATTAAATCTTGATTTTGAGATCTTTGGAAATCCATAATATAGGGAACTAAAAAGTATTTTAAGCTAGGAGCTTCTTGAACACATGATTTTTGTGGAAAAGGATTCATAACTTTACAATTTAAATTTCTTAAATTTTGTGTTTCATGAAGTAGGGTAGGGATTCTTTTTATTTCAGCAAGAGTCTCTTTTGCATCTGTAATTCTTTTATCAAACATATTTGGTACTAAAACAATTTTTTCTAAATTTTCTAAATTTTCTGTAACAAATATTTTATCTAATGTTCTAAAAAAACCAACCATTCCGTCTGTATCAACGTTTTTAGTTGGAATTGGTATTAAAATTGATTTTGCACATTTTAAAATAGAAGTTGTAATTATTCCAAAAGAGGGTGGGGCATCTATAATTATTTTATCATATTCCGATTTTAAACTTTCAATAAAGTTTGATAAAATATTAATTTTTTCATCTCTTTTAAATTCATCAGATTCTGTTAAATTTAACAACTGAAAATTAGAAGGGAAAAAATCAATTTCTAAACTATCTTCAAGATAGTGAGGTTGTAACATTTTTCCTTTATTAGGATTATCTAAATATTTTGTAGTTTTAATAGTAATTGGAGTAACTTTTTCATTTCTAAATATATTTGTAATATTACTTACGTCATATTTTAGAACACCATTCTCTTCAGTATATGTAAATGCACCATAAGAATAACCAAAAAATGCACCAGAGAGTGTTGATTGTGGATCAAGATCAATTAATGCAGTTTTAAAACCTTTATTAGCATATGAGTATGCTATTGCTTGAGAAAAAGTTGATTTCCCAACACCACCTTTTTGGACTGTAACACCAATAACATCACCTAGTTTTTTTGTCATTTTAATCCTTTATTCGTTATGTAACGAGTAATATTTAATTTATTGTATCTAAATTATAAATATATTTCAAGTAATACTTGACATATTTTAAATATTATTAAAATTTATTCGTTATGTAACGAGTAAATTATTTTTTTTACAATTTTTTGCTTGATTTATAACTATATTTTAATATAAATATTCTAATTAAAATTTATTTTAGTCTATGTTGTAGATAATGATATATAAAGAATTAAAAAATTAATAAAATTTCAGCTAGTTTTATAATTATTAATACCAAAAAAGCAAATTAGCTTTTAAAAGATTTTATTAAGATAAAAAGAAATGATCTATCTTTAGTTTATCAAATTAAGAATCAGTTTTGCTATGTTTAAAGTGAAAAGAAATATTTATTAATAAATGATGAATTTTAATACTCATCATTTATCACTTTATAGTTAATGGTTTTTTAAATTTATAAAGTAGGCTATTCCATAATTTAAATATTCCAGGATTCAATGTATTATATGATAAATTTATTATCTGTAGATATTTAATAAAATCTTTAGAATCAGCAAAATAGTTAGGATAAGCTTCTTGTACTCCACCGATTGCATTAGTTGATACAAGAGCAACAATATTATGATTTTGAAATGATTTTTTTTCTTCCATTAAATAGTCATAGTTTGCCTTGACTACTTCGTTTTCATTATAGTAAATAGAGTTAATTCCAAATGTGTTTCCTTCAATTGTTTCAATAATAATTAAAATATATCCGTTTGAAGTATTATTTTTTAACTGTTCACTTGTAATTTGTAAAGAATTAGTAAATAATGTAAAATTTTTTATAATATTTAATTTATTGCAAGAACCAAATACTTTATATATACTATATTTTAGATATTCTTTATTTAATTTTTTAAACTCTTCTAAAAAATCTCTAAAGATTAAATTATTATTTTCTGAAGAGTTTAGATAAAGACTATTTTCTAATAGAGCAAATTGTTCACTTGTATGTTTAAAAAAATCTTTCCAAATAGTTTTTCCTGAATTTGATTTAAGAGATTGATTTGTAAACAAATCAACAATTTCAACTGCTGTAGCCCAGGAGTGTTGAACTTTTGTTCTAATTTGTAGCTCAATACTTCTTAATTCACCTTCAGAGTTTTTAAACTTACCTATAAGGTGGATACTTTTATAGCCATCTTCTTTAGGATTTCTTATATAATCATTTCTTAATTCAAACAATCTTTCTTTCTTTCTTTCTTTAAAGTTTTAATTAATCTATCTACATTTTTTAAATTAGATAGAATGATTCTACATCCACCTATATCTTGCATTGTTGATAATTGCATACCTTTTGAATTAAATCTTTTTAATTTATTTACAATTGAAGGGGTTCTTTTTAATCTTTTAGCAAGAAGAGCATATTTATCTATTTTATTAGTTATGTTTTCAAGTAAGTCAAAAGCGTATTCTAAAGCACTAGCGTGACTTGTACGCCAATACGATAAAATTTCCAAAGCTTCAATATTTTCATTATCTGGACCAATAAGAGTTTTACCAGCATTTTTAATTTGATTAGTTGAGTATTTTTTTATAATTCATTCCTTTATTTAATTTATTATGTTTTATGTGTGTGCAACGATATCAAAATTTGAATAAAGCTTGAATTATTTTACTCAACTTTCGCACATAGAAAATCATAAATTTCCTATCTTCAAAAGCTTTATTAAATCCCATAAATAGGCACTTTTAGATATAATATCATTACCACAATCAACTATATAAAGGGCTTTTTTATGGGACTTGACAATTTTATCGAAACTGCTATGAAGAGTGTGTTAAAAAATCCTATAGTATCCGTTTTAAGAGAGATAAATTTCAGTTCTATTTTAAAGCAAAGTAACTTCATCAAGCGTGAAGTTGGTGTAAAACCATATATAATCATTTTGCAATTTTTGTATATGTTTATCATCAACAAAAAAATCTCAACATTTATGAAACAAAGTTCCGATAGCTTCAAAAAAGATGTTTATTATCGGCTTTTAAAAGATAAACGATACAACTGGAGAAAACTATTATTGTTTGCATCTGTAAAATTGATAAATAAACTTTCACCTTTACAAAATTTAACAGATACCAAAGTACTGATTATAGATGATACTGTAGAGATTAAACGAGGAAAATATATTCAAGGCAGTTGTAAAAATCTTTGGAGTAACAAAGAACATAGAGCCGTAAATGGATTGAATATTGTATCTTTGAATTATAGTGATTCCCATACTGATATGATGTTGGATTTTTCTGTGAATTACAACAAAAACCAAATTGTTGATTTTCAAGATATCAATGTTCATCATCTAAGCAACGCTTACAAACGAAGAATTGAGGGAAACAGTGGTAAAAACATTCAAGCAATAAATATGTTGAGTAGAGCTTTAGATTCAGGGATATATGCTGATTACTTGCTTGTTGATAGTTGGTATGCAAAACCAAACTTTATAAATGAAGTGAAACAAAAGGGTATTGATGTGATTACAAGAGTTGCTAATTCAAATAAAATTTGGCAGTTTGCAGATAAATGTAAAACTCTTGAAAGCTTGTATGTTCAAGCCAATAAAACTAAAGCTTCAAAACTTGGAAACTACAACTCTATCAAATACTCTTATGTGTCAACCACTGCTACACATAAAACTGTTGGTAGAGTAAAAATCGTATTTATTAAAACCAAAGAAAATTTGATTCCAATCCTCTCAACGAATACTATACTTTCTGATATAGAAATCATCAATACCTATAAAAAACGGTGGAATATTGAGCAAGGATATAAAGACCTTAGAGAATACTTCCAATTTGGCAAAGAAGAAAATAGAATCTTTGAAGCACTTATAGCTAGAATTACTTTATCATTTTTAGCATACAATCTTACAAGTTATATCAACAGAATCAACAACGAACCACAAACATTGGGCAATCTATTTAGAGACCTAGAGTGCCAACTTGAAACCTTAGCAATATCAATGGAGATATTTCTCAAAATCCTTGAAAATTTGCTCCAATCACAACAGCTTGTCAAGAGAAATAAAGATTTAGAACAGATTATTTACATGCTCAGGGTTTACACTAAAAAACAGCTTGGGCTTATGTGCGAAAGTTGAGTTAATATCTTTTAAACTACTTTTAGAAATTTTTTATTGTTATTATAAATTATACTTGCTTTTACAGTTAGGTGGAGTAATAAAATTGCAGTCAACCCTATTTTATTACTCCTTTAACTTCGTGGTAACATATAGATACAAATTGTGCATAGTGATTTAGACTTATATTTTTAGAATCAAATCTATCAATCCATTTTTTTGCAATTTCTTTCTCTCCACGATAATGTAAAAAAAAGTAAGGTAATGAAATTAAAAAATCTGAAATATCGGGTCTTTTCCACTGTTTTTCCAATAATATATCAGCTCTTTGTAGATAATTTCCAACTTTTTCATTAAAATTATCGACAATTAACAAATCTTTTGTTTGCTTATAGTAGGCGTGGATTGTATCTAAAATATGAATTATTTGTCTTAACTCTTGTAATTCCTTTTTATATTTTATTTTTGGAAGTGGCGTTTAATGGCATGTATCAAGAAATGTACAAGATATTGCTCACGCTGCGCTGAACTTGAGCAGCAGGGACGAATCTCTTGGTCGTTTGATCTACAACTCTTTAATGAGGAAAAAACAGAAGACGCTACGCCCAAGCGGCTGCAGGAAGCGCGCGAAAAAGGCCAAGTTGCTAAAAGCACGGAAATTAATGCAACCGTCAGTATTATTTTGGCTTTTTTTGTGCTGCAAGTGCTTGCACCTGCGCAATAAAATGTGCATATTTTTGTACAGCGATAGCTTTGCTGCCATCCAACTCACTGTCGTTTAACGGTGTAAATGTAGAATGATTAATCATTTGCAGCAATTGATAAAAATCTTGCAAACGCTCACGAATCCGCTGGCGCATTTCGGCGGCGGCACTTCGCGTAAAGGTGGTGGCGATAATTTTTTCACACGGCTGCCCCGCTTGCACGATTAGTCGCAACATCACGCCCGTCAACGTCCATGTTTTGCCTGTGCCTGCAGACGCTTCAATCAAATGACGCCCCGTCAATGGCAACGTGACAGCAGGAGGTAGTAAAGGTTCAGCGTCTTCTTTAATGCGTGCTTCGTCGATGTTTGTTTCGATGCTTGCTTTAATGTTTGGGGAATAAATATCGTGTTTCATAAGATTTCTTTGATAAAAATAAGTGTCATGCTTCAATGAGTTGGTGCAATTCTTTGACCATAGACAACATAGGCTCATAAATCAGCGCGCCCACCGTCTGGGCAAACCCAATAACCACCGATGGTTTATAATCGCCAATTAACTGCTGCCAAATCGGATAGTCAAACTGGTTGACATCCACAAAATTAAAATTACTGTCTTTTAGCCATTCACCTAGATGCTGGCTTGCTGATGCCTCTGGCTGTTTTTGTTGCTTTTGTAAAAATGACAGGCAAAAAGCGGGCGGTACAATGGTTACGACGCTATCGATGAGTTGATACACCATCACAATATCCTGCAAATAACCACAGGCTTGCTCACAAGGGATGGCAGGTAGATACACGGTTTTTTTATTGCTAAACTGCCACAGCGAAAAGCCATCATTCAGCTGTGCTTGTTGAGCCGTGGTGCGGCGCAGCACTTGCCAACATAAATGATGGAGCCAAAATTGCAACAGGTATTTTTCTTTGCCAGAGGTTGGCAAATAATTTAACCAATAGCTGGGATTGGCAGCTGCTGCAACCTTATCTTCAATTGATTGATACGGTTTATATAATGGCAGGTTGGCAGTGATAACCCAGCTTTCTTTATTGTCTATCAGTCCCGCTTGTTTATCCAGCGCTAAGGCGCTAATGGCGATTCGCTGCTCTTCACAGGGGGTTAACGCCGTTGCCACCCAGTGGACGACCTCGTCGGTGTTTTGTACATCTAACGCCCCAAATTTGTCTGAATAAAAATTCCCTAATAATTTTGCCTCAGTAGCCTCGAGCTGTTGACTGATGGTTTTTAAGTGATGAACAAAATCCTGCAAATCTTTTTTGAGTTGTTGCTGATTTTGCTGCAACGATTGATAGCGGTTCACCCCGGCTGGCAATAACTCATTGATAGCGATGTTGATTGCTTGTTGAGCCATCGATTGTCGGGTGATTGATGTTTGTGCGTTTGCTGCCAGTTTCATCTCGTTGGTATGAATATTGTGAGTATTATGGGTATTATCGCCCTTATCGGACAAGGCTTGGGCAAAAAAAGCGTCTAACAAAGATTTACGCAACAACCAGCCATCTAACGCATCCAAGGTTAACGATTCAAACTCGTTATCATTGTCATTTCTATCATTGCCACCACTGTCATTGTCACCTTGGGCAGGGATAGCAATGTTTTGTGCCTTCACAAAGGCTTTGGCAGGATCGGCTAGGTTGCCAACGATTTTACTTAAATTGACATAATGCTGCTGCGACTGTTCAGGTAGGTTGGACAAACGCTGTTTTAGTTGTTGCCACTGCGATAGCCAGTCAGTTAGTTGCTTTGTATCCCAAACTTGCACGATTGGCTGAGTGGACGTAGCGTTTTTATCTTGCAATGCCGTATAAAGATTGTGCCAAATTTTGGCAGGTGGGTACAGGGCAGTTTTTGACAGCTTGATTTGCTGGTTTAGGCTGGCTGTGGTTTGTTGTAAATCAGCAGATATCCTATCGTCATTAATTTGCTCGGGACTTTGCTCAGGACTTTGAATGCCTTTATCTTTATGCTCGCTCTTTTGCTCGTTTTTTTGCTCAGCTTGCGGCAATTCAAAATAACTTTTATCAAATGGCAAGGCAGCATGATGGGTGACCAAATACGCTTTCACCCATTGTTCAAAGTTGGCTGACTGGGGATTTGAGGTATTTTGAGAATTATTACTTAGGCTATTTTGGTCGTTATTGGGGTCAACAATAGCGTCATCATTCGCCATTCGGTTTTGCAAAAAGTCGAGTAATTCCTGTACGGGACTGGCAGGTAAATGCTCGTGGGTATCTGTGGTACTTTTACCATTATAAAATATCCAGCACGCTTGCTTGGCGCACAGCAGCGCATCCAAAAACGCGCCTAAATCGTCATCTTCACGAAATCTATCACCGCGAATGGGCAATCCTGCCTGCATCAAATTATAACGGTTTTGCTGCTCTTGCTTTGGAAACTCAGATAAATTTAGATTGAGCATCACCACCAATTTATACGGCAGGCTGCGCACTGAACCGATACGGGCAAAGGTAATCACCCCAGAGGGCTCGGCACTGACTTGCTGATTGATAATTGATTGGGCGATGTTTTCAAGTACAAAATTGAGTTTGAGGGGCAAATTCTCGGTGTCAATTTGCTGCACTGACTCGGTAGATATGTTGGGATTTTTTGCGGTTTTGCTTGTTACCGTAGCGAGGTATTTGCTATTGGCTTCGATATTTTCTTTTAGGTCATTTTGTGCGGCAAAAATCGCGCGCCACGCATTGGTTTGATTAAATAGGCTAAATTTTTGCTGAATCAGCTTTTCTATCTGGTTTAGCCAGTCAGGCAGGGTTTTGACGTCATTACCTAGATGACGATTGTCATCCAACGTTTGATAAATATCACACAGCACAGCGACGATGTCGGCATCCGCCATGGTCAAGTTTGTCAGTGGTACAAATTTCTCCACCACGCCATAAGCATTGGTGTATTCCCCAAAACTGACTACCGTGGCTTTGGGCATCATCACGCCAGCAACCAAACGCTCAAGCGCATAAGCAAAGGTGTAGCGATAGTCATCATCGGCGGCACTTAAGGTTTGCTGCAAATGCAGCTCGTCAAACCCGCGAATAAATCCCGCCTGAGTCAGTAATTCACAAGCACGGGTCATCTGCTCCAAATTAAGCCCAAAGCTTTCATATAGCGGCGCTAGCATCAACCAATCAAATACTTCGCTACGCTGAAACCGAGCGCCTGCCCGATTGAGCAGCGTGTAGTACCCTGTAATCGCTTGCCAAAGTCGGTTGATATCCTTTGCCACCACGCCTGTCACTTTGGCGGGCAATTGATAGCCATCACCGCCCACATGTTTGGGGAATGTGGCTTCGATGATGTTTTGGTGGGTTTCGATGTCGGGCAATAATACCAAAATATCTGACAACGCTCGTCTATCCCAAGGATCGGTGGGAATCTGCGCGGGTGTGGCTTGCATATCGCTATAATTTAGCCACCCGATAATCATACTGCGTAGCACTTCAAGCTGGCGCACTATGCTATGACAGACATGAATGGCAATACTGGTATCAAGTGGTTTGGGTCGCCATTTTTCCACGTTTTCAAGTTGCTTGTTGGATTCTTGCTTGAGTTTGTCTTTGATGGCTTTGTATAGACCAAGCGTGGATTCAATATCTTTCAGCCCATTACTTTGAATATTGGCAAGCTGCTGCTGCAAGACCTGGGTTTGCTGCAGGAGATTTTGGCGACTATCTTCACTCGCTGTTTTTGCTGCTTTTGTTTCATCGCCTTTCACCAGTTTAAGCATGTCATTGATTTTGGCGGTGGTCGCGACTTCTTCTAGCATTAAGATGTCATGTTGGATAAATTCAAGTAACGTTTTGGGCGGTGTGTTATCAAAATCATCTTGCCACAGTACATGTTCATATTCATTACCCGATAAGCTTGCCAGCATGGCAAACACTTCACGCGATTGTTTGCCAAACCGTGACAACAAGGTATGACCATAATCTTTTAGATACCAAGCGTCATGCTTGCTGGCATCGTCTTCCATTTGCATCTGCATGAGCCAGTTTTTATCAACGATATCTGCCCAAAATTGCTCTGACGGGTTAAAGTGTAAAATTGTGACGTCGGTAAGTACCCCTAAGCGTTGTAAGTCCAGTAACTCTGTTGGCGGCAACTGCTGCAAAGTAAATAAAAACACGTGCTTTGGTAACTTGCTACGACTGATGTTGCGGATACGGGTCTCTGAATGGTTTAATGCTTGCCAGAACTGCTGATGCAACTGCTCGCGAAACCGGTAGTCATCATCAAACAGCTGTCGCCATAAAAATCGCTGCGCGGCTTCTAACTGTTCGTAGTGCTCAACAAGCCAGTCAGGCGTCTCAATGGCGTTGGACGCATCCCGCCCGTTTAAGCGGTTATGCAGCGCATCTTTTTTGGCAATCATGTCACTCACCCCGACAGGCTTGTCTTGCCCCCAATTACTGAGCCACTGCGGACGATAGGTCATATAGCGATTGAGCATATTTGCCATATCGCTGGCTAGCTGCCAGATGCGTTGATCTTGGGTTTGCAACTCAGCAGATTGGCTAATCACGTCATTAGACAGTAGCGATTGGTTATTCGCCCAGCTCAAACTGTCAATGGTGGCGGGTGTATCAGGTGCAAAACCAGTTGCATTTGGGCTATCTGCCTCTTTGTCTTCAACCAACGGGGATAAAAATGGATAAAGCGGATGGTGTGGCTGCTGCACAATGGCTTGTCGGTACTGGGTTAAATAGCCAAAGATTTGCCACTGCATGACGTTTTTGGATAGCATTGCCACTTCTGGCACGTCTAATATATCGTCGTCCTCCGAGATGCGCGCATAGGTTCTTAAAACCCGCTGCATCAGTCCCAAAAAATAGCGACCCCAAAATTCAGTAGTCACTAAGGTGCTGATGCCTGCCTTATCTGCGACTTGTTTTTTTAACCACTCCCCCATGACTTTAGATGGCACAATCACCTGAAATGGCTCAAAAATTGAGCCTTGATAACTGGGATTTTTGTAGGCGTTTAACAGATGGTCAAATAGCTTATCGATTTTATTGCTTTGTATAATCGTTAGCATGCAGTAAATACTCGAAAATTTTTATAGATAGTGAGTGGGTCGCTCAAAAAATTATACAGCAAAAAAACACCTCACCATCACCGTTCAATGAAAAAATCGCCCGAATTGCCACAGTCACGACATCCAGTGTCGCCTGTAATCTATCGACCTCTGTAACCCACTAAGCTTTTATGCAATACAAAGATTAATATACAGCTAGCAAAGTGATAAACTTATCCTACGTCACTCATGAGTATGTTTTTGGTTACGTTTCATCTTTAAATGTTGTAAGCCCTTTGGTTTACTTATAATATTAAGCTTATTAGGTCTAACTTATAACAGAAAACACATATAAAAGAAAACAACAAGGAGACGACCATGACAGACAACAATAACGCTAACCCTATCGACAAATCTCAATTAGACAACGCCCAATCTGATGTTGCTAATGAAGCGATGGAAGGCATCAATCGTACCGACATCAACCAAGATAATGCGAGCACTCCTACCTCTAAGGGTTCTGATGAATCGCTACTTGATATGTTACATGAAGCGAAAAAATTCGAAGATGAAGAATAAGATAAAATCAAACGGTTAAGTTATTTACTTAGCCATTTTTTTACGGGTTAATAAATATACTTGATAAGCCAGCGCTGACGATAACACAATCACAATAGGTAGCATCAATGTCATGTATTTGTAGTGGATATAGCCCAAAGCACCTACTACCCCGCCCCCGCAAAAGCTATACCATATCATCGCTTGAAACACGAACATCTTCTTATTAATCGGTCTGCCTGCCAGCCAATTACCCAAGGCTGAGCCCATATCTGAGGTCAATCCTGTCAAATGGGTGGTACGAATCACCGCACCGCTATAGGTCGCGACCATTGAATTTTGCAAGCCGCAAGCCATCGCGGCAAACACCTGTCCCCAAAATGACTGATAGCTAAATAAAATTAGACTGATAATTAATAAACTTGCTTCAATTAACAGAGCGTTGCCATAGCGCTTACCTTCTTTTAATGCCGTACTACCCACCACAAAGCCACTGATAACTGCCCCAAATAAAAACGATAACAGCACGATACAAACCATCGCCATCTGCTGGTAGTGCTGTTCCGCCAATGCTGTGGCAAATAGCGTCACATTGCCCGTTACATGCGAAGCGGACAAATGGGTGAAGCCGACTAACGCGGTGCTATTGATACACCCTGCATTAAACGCCAGCACGCAGCCACCCCATAAAATCCACTTGGGTAATTTATTAATCATTAGATACCGCCATTTATCAGTCTTTAGCTGACTTGCCAAACATATTAAGCCTGACAAAAAATGGTAAGCTTAACCAGACGGCTTTGCAATCCCTATCGAAACATCAAGCAAAAAAAGTAAGCAAAAAACAGCAAGCAAAAAAAAGAGCAACCATGGTCGCTCTTTTATCCACTACTCGCCTAAAAATTAGTCTTCTACCTGCATCATCACTTGTTCAGAGAGTGCCACGGTATTAAACCCAGCATCGACAAATAAAATCTCGCCGGTGATACCTGACGCCCAAGGCGATAACAAAAACATCGCGGCATTGCCCACTTCTTCAATATTGACATTGCGCTGTAGCGGTGACATTTTGGCGTTGGTGTCGAGCATTTTACGAAATGATTTGATACCGCTTGCCGCCAAGGTACGAATCGGACCTGCAGAAATCCCATTGACACGGATACCATCGCTACCTAGAGAACTGGCAAGGTAGCGAATGCTTGCTTCCAGACTGGCTTTGGCTAGACCCATGACATTGTAGTTTGGCAACACATGGATACTGCCTTCATACGTCAAGGTTAACAGCGAGCCTTGGCGTTTTGCCAGTAACTCACGGCTAGCTTTAGCAAGCGCCACAAAACTGTAGCTACTAATATCATGGGCAATGGCAAAGCCCTCACGGGTGGTCACTTGGGTAAAATCACCATCTAGCTGATCGGCAGGGGCAAAACCAATGGCGTGCACAACCCCATCAATGCCCTCTGGCCAGTGTGCAGCAACTTGGGCAAAACACGCTTCGATTTCGCTATCTGACGCCACATCACACGCCAATACCTTCTCTGCACCAAAAGTTTCGGCTGCCATATCCACGCGTTTTTTCATTTTTTCATTCGGATAGGTCAAAATTAAACTCGCGCCTTCACGATGTAACGCTTCTGCGATACCCCAAGCAATCGATAATTTACTGGCGATACCGGTAACAACGAAACGCTTCCCTGTTAATAGCATGGTTTTTCCTTATTTTTCAGTGAACGAATATGCACTATAATAGCTCAAAATTAGGGGTTAATTCTAGCAAAAAACCCAAACAAAGCAAATTTAGTGATTTTCATGGCGTTTGTGACAAAAATCGCTTTACAAATAGTGGTAAAGCGTTAAGCTATGCCTATTTTTTTTAAACTTAAATGTTATCATGACTATGCCTGCAAATTTTGACGAGATTATCCAACAAAACAGTGATGCCTACCGCACCCTTATTGCATCAACAGGGGAAGAGTTAACACGTGAGGGACTGCTTAATACCCCAGAACGTGCCGCTAAAGCCTTTAGTTTTTTGACCCAAGGCTATCATCAAGATTTGGTGGAAATTACCAATAACGCGATTTTTCCAACTGACAATAATGAATTGGTTATGGTAAAAAATATCGAGTTTTATTCGATGTGTGAGCATCACATGTTGCCTTTTTATGGCGTTGCCCATGTGGCGTATCTGCCCGATGGCAAAGTGATTGGACTGTCAAAAATGGCACGTATCGTGGATATGTACGCTCGACGTTTGCAAATTCAAGAAAACCTAACCCGCCAAATCGCACAAGCGGTGATGGATATGACAGGGGCAAAAGGCGCGGCGGTGGTGATGGATGCCGCGCATATGTGCATGATGATGCGCGGGGTGATGAAACAAAAATCCGATACCCGCAGTATGTCACTACTGGGCGAATTCAAACACAATACCGAGGCAAGACAAGCGCTGTTAATGGCGATTCCAAGCGCCTAATATCTAGACTTGCTACCTAAATAGTCAACCTAAATTAACTAGTCAAAAAAGCCCCAGTGATGTTACTGGGGCTTTTTTATATTCAGCCGATTTATAACGGGCATACAGCACTACTCCATATAGTGCTTTTCCATATACTACTTTTCAATATCATCTATCGGCGATACACTAAAATGGTTTTCGATTTTTGCCCTGTAAGACCATAACACTAAGACAAACACATTAAGACAATAACAAGGAACATAAAATGATCCATCATACCAAGGCGATTAATAGCTTTGTTGATTATGTTAAAGTTCAATTGCCCATCATCCAAGCGCCGATGGCAGGTGTCCAAGACAGCAAACTTGCTATCGCTGTCTGCCAAGCAGGCGGACTTGGCTCACTCCCCTGTGCCCTGCTCAGCCTACAAAAACTCGAAAGTGAAATTGCGAGTATCCGTCAAGCGACTGATGCCCCCTTTAATGTCAATTTTTTTGCGCATCAACAACCTGACTATACCCAAGCGATGCAAGAAAAATGGTTGAATGCACTACAACCTTATTATCAAGAATTTGGTTTGACCCAAGACGAGATAGCCACGACCGGTGGACGTCAGCCATTTACCCATGAACAAGCAGCGCTATTGGCAGATTTAAAAGTCCCTGTGGTGAGTTTTCATTTTGGGCTACCTGACAAAGCTTTGTTAAATATCGTCAAAAAATCCGGGGCGATTGTGATATCGTCCGCCACCACGCCTGCGGAAGCACGCTGGTTGCAGGCCAATGGGGCGGATATGATTATCGCGCAGGGATTGGAAGCGGGCGGACATCGGGGTATGTTTTTAAGCCAAGATTTGACGCTGCAAGCGGGCACTTTTAGCCTATTGCCCAATATCATCCGCTCTGTCAGTTTGCCGGTGATTGCGGCAGGTGGTATTAGCGACAACGCTACTGCACAAGCAGCGTTTGCTATGGGCGCCAGCGCAGTACAGGTGGGTACTGCATTTTTGCTGGCAGATGAGTGTGATACCAAAGACTTTCACCGCAAGGCGCTACAAAGTGAGCGAGCCGAACACACCGCTTTAACCAATGTATTTAGTGGCGGCTTAGCACGTGGGATTGTCAATCGCTTTATGCAAGAAACGGGGTATATTAGCGAGTCCGCACCGCCATTTCCCCATGCATCGTTTGTCAGCAGCCCCATTAAAGCCAAAGCCGAAAGCATGGGAAGTGATGAATTTAGCTCACTGTGGGCAGGGCAAAATGCGAGATTGGCGAAAAGTGGTACAGTAGATAAAATTATTCAAGATTTACTTGGCTACTAGGGCGTGTCCCTAATTCGGAACAAAGTATTTTTAATGGCCTAAAAATGCCTAAATCTGGCAAAACTGCGTTAAATTGTTTGACAATATTCCAATATTATCTGCACAATTTGCCTTGTTTTGCTGGCGATTTAGTCTATTTTTAGCCTCATTATCCAAATAGGGACACGCCCTAATGGCAAAAAATAATCTTGATATATTTTGTTAGTAAAAAAAACGTGAGTCGCATCACTCACGTTTTGTTTAATGAACAGTTTAGAAACCTAATGTTTTGCCATCAGGATTTCTTGGGTCAGAATAGCCATAAAACCCAGAATCATCAGCTTGAATAATTTGAATACGTCCCATGGGTGCTTTAGTAACAACGTTATGACCTTTGTCTTGCAACAATTTTATCGTATCAGGACTAATGCCTTCTTCAACTCTAAGCTCATCGGGTAACCATTGGTGATGAACTCGTGGTGTAATTATCGCTTCTGCTGGATTCATTTCATGGTCAATCGTATTAACCACACTTTGCAATACAGTCGTGATGATACGCGCCCCACCTGGACTACCTGTCACCAGCCAAGGTTTATTATTTTTCATAACAATCGTTGGTGTCATTGAAGAAAGTGGACGTTTTTTTGCTTCAATCGCATTGGCAGCACCGCCCACTAGACCAAACGCATTTGGCACACCGGGTTTCACTGAGAAGTCATCCATTTCATTATTGAGTAAAATTCCTGTGCCTTCTACAACAATGCCACTACCAAAGTTAAGATTTAATGTATAGGTGACAGCAACGGCATTGCCCGCTTTATCCATGACTGAATAATGGGTCGTCTGGTCACTTTCATAAGGTTGTGGTTTACCAGGTTTAATGGTTGATGAAAGTCTTGCTTTATTATCATCAATCGTTTTGACCCGTTCGTTAGCATATGCTTTCGATGTTAAACCTGTGACAGGGATTTTGACAAAATCCGGGTCGCCCAAATATTCTGAGCGGTCAGCATAGGCTAATTTCATACTCTCTGCCATGTGGTGAATATTTTTGGCACTATTTACCCCATCTTCTTTGATAGGGTAATGCTCAAGCATATTTAATATCTCAATCAAGTGTACACCACCCGAACTTGGGGGTGGCATGGTAACCACTTTATAGCCTCGATAATCACCAATAATTGGCTGACGCTCAACAACTTTATATGCTTTTAAATCTTCAAGTGTCATTGTGCCACCCTGTGATTGCATTTCTTTAGCAATTTTTGTGGCGATTTCACCTTGATAAAATGCTTTTGCCCCTTGTTTGGCAATCAAACGCAATGATTTCGCCAAGTCTTTTTGTACCAACAAATCACCAGATTTCATCGGTTCACCGTTTTTGAAAAAAATCGCTTTGCTAGCTGACCATTTACCCAGTGTTGATTTTTCTTCTTTTAACGTCTTTGCCAATACATCACTGACAATAAACCCTTTGTCTGCAAGCTTAATTGCAGGCTCAAGCACTTTAGATAATGGCATGGTACCCCATTTTTTTAGCGCGTATTCCATCCCAGCTACTGTACCAGGCACACCTGAAGCGTCATGCGTGAACAATGATTTTCCATCAATAACATTACCTTGATTATCAAGGTACATATCACGGCTGGCTTTGGCTGGCGCAATTTCGCGAAAATCAATCGCAACATCTTTGCCAGTTTTATCATCATGCAACACCATAAAACCACCACCACCAATGTTGCCTGCATTTGGCAAGACGACTGCTAAGGCAAATCCAACCGCGACCGCCGCATCGATAGCATTCCCGCCTTGTTTTAATATATCCAAACCAACTTGCGTTGCTAACCCTTGCTCAGAAGCCACCATACCATTTTTACCATACACAGGATGAAAGATATCGTTACTGCTATCGTAGCGATTTGCCGCTAACTGGCTAGCATTGGTGGCGGGTTTTGGTAATAGTTTGCTTTGGGCAATGGGTGATATCACCAACATTAGAGCCAATGACAGATTGGTTAAAATCAGTTTAGGTTTTAGTCGCATGTCCCTATCCTTCTAAAATACTAGTTGATGTTGTAGCAGATACAAATAATATGTATTGCTACAATATACATAAATCCTTTCACAAAAAACGTCATATTAAATTGTGACAAAAATATTTTTATTATCTGACCCATTCGTTAATTTTTCTAACGGATATCTAAGTTATAAGTATTTACCACAATCTGCAAGCTTTTTTAACTGCCATACCCCATCAATTAAAGATTGCTATAGTTTATTAAGATAGTTTATTAAGTCTGTGATGTAGCTTAACCACATTGCCCATAATCAAAATCGCTGGGGCGGGCAAGTTTGCCTCACGTTGTTTTGCCACGATGGTCTCGAGCGTACCTGTCAATACTTGCTGATGCGGCAAGCTGGCATTGGACACAATCGCAATCGGCGTCGTGGGATTTTTTCCTGCGTTAATCAAGCCACTCGTCAATTTATCAAGCTGCTTTAATCCCATATAAAAAACCACGGTTTGGTTATCATCAAGCCAGCTGGCAAAGTCTTCATTGATGGTATCCGTCTTAAGAGAGGCGGTGACGAACTTGACAGAGTGCGCATACGCACGGTGAGTCAATGGAATACCGGCACAGCTTGCTGCCGCAGTGGCTGCGGTAATGCCAGGCACGACTTCAAAATCAATCCCAGCTGCAACCAATTGCTCGGCTTCTTCGCCGCCACGCCCAAATACATACGGGTCGCCGCCTTTGAGACGTAACACGCGTTTTCCTTGCTGCGCCTGTTCCACGAGTAGCTCATTGATTTTTTCTTGCCTTACCGCATGATCACTGGCTTTTTTGCCCACGTAGATTTTGCTGGCATCACGCCTGCATAGATCGAGAATCTGCGCTGAAACCAAATTATCATAAAACACCACATCCGCTTGTTGCATCAATCGTAGCGCTTTAAAAGTTAGCAAATCAGGATCGCCTGCCCCTGCACCCACAATATACACTTTGCCAAGCTGTGCTTTATCCGTGGGTTGGTTGTTGGCGTGCTGTTGTAGCAAAGTTTCAAGTTGGCTTTCAGCTTTGCTTAGGCTATTTTTATTGCCTTCAAATACCGATTCCGCCACTTGCCCTTCAAAGGCTTGCTCCCAAAACTTACGTCTAGCCGTCACATTGGGCAATGCAGCTTTTACTTTATCGCGAAATTTACCTGCCAACCCTGCTAATTCGCCATATTGGGGTGGCACGACTGTTTCGATTTTGGCTCGAAGTAGTCTTGCCAGCACAGGGGCTTTGCCTGCACTGGATACCGCAATGGTAATCGGATTGCGGTCGACGATGGCAGGAAAGATAAAGGTACATAGCGGTGGATTATCAACGACATTGACTGGGATAAAACGGGCTTCACAATCATGAAAAATCTGTGCATTCACCGTTTCATCATCGGTACAAGCAATGACGATGGTTTGTTTATCCAAATATTTTTGCTGATAAACATCGTTAATCAATT
>ERZ650306.590-NODE-590-length-22074-cov-5.896771_pt1 | contig 22074 bp, 19 predicted proteins | sample MGYA00376242_ERZ650306 | MGnify/ENA primary metagenome ERZ650306 (study PRJEB26733, sample SAMN07839244) | wastewater metagenome | biome: urban; feature: wastewater treatment plant; material: waste water | place: USA: North Carolina | collected 2016-03-31 ... | reverse complement strand
GGCAGGAGGACGCCGTGTTCAAGGCGGTGCCGCAAGTTTTTCACCGATGATTCCGACTGGACCTTATCAAAAACATCGAGAACCTCTTCACTGGCCCGATCGCCCTGTGAGTGCACACTGACCTGCCAGCCGAGTTCATGATATTTTTTGACGGCGTCATAAAATTCCTGCTTGCCGATGACGGTTTGTCCGCGATGATTGGCGGGAACTTTCAGCCCTTTCAGCATCAGTTCGGAATTCAGGTAAGGCTCATTGATATACATGGAGCCTGTATAGGGGGAGCCGTCGTACCAGATTTTCATACCGCAGATCTTGAAAAAGTCATCTCCGTTTTCAACATTTTTCGGAAACAGATCGGGGGTCGAATGCAGGATGTACATAAAATGCCGCACAGTGGGTTTGCGCTTGGGCAGCACACCAATCGCACCCAGCACCCGGTGAATGAGCCTCGGGTGAGCTGTGGATAGGTGTTCATATAAGATCAGGGCCTTGTCGCTGAAGAGCCCCATGGTTGTAATGCTCGTTATCCCATTGCCAATGTGTGCGTCGGCGACTTTAACGGCATTGTCCTTGATGTTAAATGTTTTGAGTACGTCGGCGGACATCACTTTTACGGCTCCGGTTTCAACAATAAAACCGGTAAGCCTGCCCTGACTGTCTTTTTCAAAGTAACTCCCGGGAGCCGGGTCGGGTGTTGTCGCCGTGACGCCCATTTTTTTAAAGGCCAGAGAATTGGCCCATGCCGAGTGTAAGTTCTGGGCGAGGATGAGCACCGGGTGATCCGGGGCGACGGCATCCAGAAACTGAATATCGGGAGCCGTGAGTCCCGAGACCAGCATCGGGTCAAATCCCTTGCAAAAAATCCATTCCCCTTTCTTGGTTTCCCTCACCGTCTGACGCAGCTTTGCCCACACCTCTTCCTTTGTTTTATGGGTAAAGCCGCTGAGATCGACAAAACCATACAGATATGCCGTAAGATCCGGATGGGTGTGGACGGCAATAAATCCCGGCATCAATGTTTTCCCCTCCAGATTGATGATCCGTGTGCCGTCTGTCCCATGCTTGAGAATCTCGTCTTTTGTCCCGGTCGAAACAATTTTACCGTTTTCCACGAATACGGCTTCAATACCCCCGGCAGGCGTGTCGCTCATGGTAATGATGTCACCCCCGTAAAAGATCATCCGGTTTTGTCCGGACGACTCGCAGCCGGCCAGAAACAACATCAGCGAAACGCAGGCCAAAAGATACACGAAATGAAGGTTTAACGGGTGACCGCCTGCTCTCTTCCGGGACATTTTCCTTTTCGGCATATCCATGGCTTCAATCCTCCCTCGTGTTGTTGATTGCTTGATAATCTACTCTATCTCTTTTTCCGTTCTATGATTTCCTTTCTTTTAAGTCCGGATAGACCTGAGCCAGAATCGGCTCCAGGTCGGCCTGGCCGCCGATGAAATTGATCGGATATTTGAAGCCAATTTTAGCCAGTTGTTTCATTCCTGAGATGGCCCTGGGGATCTCTCCGGGCGGGAGAGCCACGGATATTTCATCGTCGGCCACCTGCCCCATGGCCCTTTCTCCGTAACAGGGAATGGACAATTGAGGCTTGCCGGTCCGGTAGCATTCCCCCAGCGAATCGGCGCAGGCCCCCTCGCCGATAAAGAAAAACTGAAAGCGCTCATATTTTACCTTCTGCAATCCGCACAGGAGCATCATCATCTGCGCGGGATTTCCGTAAAAGAGAACGACATCCGGGTCGAACTTTCCCTTCGACAGAGGTGCCAGCGCAACGGCTTCAGCCACCGGAACGCGAGGGGTTTCCTGCTGCTGCAACAAAGCTTCTTCGGGCGAGGCAAACCATGTACGTGAGAGCATGGCCGCCTCTTCTTTCATGCTCTTCTCATGCGCGTGTTTGACGCCGTGCAGGCGCAGACAGCGGTGATTCATCTTATCGAGCTTTGTGATCCCGATGGTCAGACCCTGAACTCTGGCGCGGTGCACAGCCTGGCAGAAGGTGGAGAATGTCGGGATGTGGAATACATTCCTGATCGCTTCCAGCCCCTCTGATTTTTCAAAGCGCTTGAAGGCCAGCGGATCTGTTTTCAGCCGCAGCATCTTAACCAGTTCGTCGCTTACTTCCAGCCAGTTCATCACCAAACCCTTCCTGTAAGAAATTTGAGACGGGTGCCATTACTCCGACAACAAATCGCCGGATGAAAGGATATGAACGCCTGAATCGCGAAGCTTTTGCAGAGCCCTGGCCGCGCTTCCCGGAGGAACATCCACCCCCGCAACGGCATCTTCAAGAACCACCACTTCAAAACCGGCCTGCAGACCGTCCATGGCGGAGGTCAAGACATAATATTCCGTGGCCAGACCGGCGATAAAAATCCGGCGAATGTCCCGGCGGCGAAGCCACGCTTCCAGATCTGTGCCGTGAAAGCTGGAGTAGTTTTCTTCCTGCGGGTTGTCCCCCGTGCTGACAATCCGGTCTTTTGCGTCAATTTTCAAGTCGGCATGAAACTGTGCGCCCCAGGTGTTTTGAATACAATGGGGAGGCCAGGATTGATCAAGAAATTGCGGATGACCGGAAAAACTGACATGATCGGCCGGATGCCAGTCGCGGGTAAAGACCCGCGTTGTAAAAAGCGCTGAAATCCGGTTGATGACCGGCACAATCCGGTCTCCTCCCGCCACGCTAAGCGCGCCGCCGGGGAGAAAATCATTTTGCACGTCAACGACAAGTAATGCGTCATGTTTGCCAATGTTCATCATGTGTCCCACCTTCCTGAAAATCCATCCAGCACATATCCAACATGGTTATACGCTGAAGGAGATTGCCGATCATCTGGAGATTCATGACACAACTTTGAGCACTCCGCCTGAGGAAAAACTAATACCTGAACCCTGCGCGACATAGTGAAAAAAAATAAATAAACCATCTGGGAAACCTGTTGTATAAAGGGATACGCAAATAACCCAATAGCAAACAGGAGGTGCCCAGATGGTAAAAAAGCATAGGAAGGATAGCAAAAAAAGGCTTGCCAGTAAACATTTTAATCAGGGGAGCGGGAGGGCCAGTAAAATCAATGCTTCGACAGCGTATGGGACATGTAGCGAGCAGATAAGCCCGTTTGGCGGGCTTTTGGGACTGACCAAGGTTTTGGACTTATTTGATTTTGAGAAACATTTTAATGAGGGCTACCATGCGCCGTCGCGGGAAACCCAGCTGGGCGATTACGCCATGGTCATGGGGCTTGTGATGCTACTGTTTATCGGGTTCAACCGGATCTGGCATTTTGTTTATCTCCGTTTGGAGCCCATGCTTTGCGGCATCTTCAGCGTGGATAAACTTCCGGCGTCCAGCGCCTATTGGCGTTACTTGGACAGTCTGGGGATCAATCAGGCGCAGTCCCTTTTGAGAATCATGAGCCGTTTGAGAGAGCAGGCCTGGAAACGATGCGGAATTCAATACAGCTACATTGCTATCGATATCGATGCCACCGTGGAAAACCATCTATGGCGATCAGGAAGGCGGACGGGTCGGCCATAATCCGAAGCACCGGGGCAAGAAAGGCTACCGACCGATTTTGTGCTTTATTGAACAAACCCGGGAATACCTGTATGGGAAACTGCGCAAAGGGGAAACCGTCAGCGGGGAGGAGACGGCCAAAGTGATTCGGATCATTAAAGATCATTTGCCGTCCTGTGTCCAAAAGGTTCTTTTGAGAGCGGACGCTGAGTTCATGAGTTGGAATAGTGTCGACGCCGCATTGGATGAGGGGTATGATTTTATCTTTTCCAATAAGCAATGCGAACCGCTGTTTGACCCAAAGACCTGGTATCGCCCCTCCCGGAAAGAAGAAGCCGAGTTCAACGGCTGCATGTATCAGCCGACGGGTTGGGGCCAGGCATGCCGATTTGTTGCCATGCGGCTTCCCAAGAAACCGGAGGAAATAAAAAGCCAGCCCCAGCAGGAACTGTTTGAAAAAGATCCGTACACCTACCGGATATTTTGCGCCAATCTCAACGGAAAGGCCCATGAGGCGATTGAACGATACGATAAGCGAGCGGATGCAGAAAACCTGATTGGTGAAGCCAAGCAGGAAGGCTTGGCTGCGATTCCGTCCGGCAAGTTCAAAAACAACTATGCTTTCTTTCAGATTGTTCTGCTGGCGTATAACCTTTGGCGGTATTTTAAGCTCCTGGCTGGCTGCTGTGGGAAAAAGGTAAAAATACTTTCTGGCATCGCTGACAACAAAATCAGAATTGGGCGCCTGATACTGCTGATGATCGGCGCGAAGCTGGTCAAATCCGGCAATCGTGACCGGGTGAAATATTCGATCCGCGATACACGGACGCCTGCGTTGCTATTGTTTTATGAATTTCTGGATCATCTCCGATTCAAAAAAATTCAGGAGTGCAAGGCATGAATATTTTAACTGATTTGATGCAAGAAATTTCTTGCATGGGCGCCGTCCTGAACCGCCGTGGCGGATAGTTCATGAAATTTTGCTCAGAGATTACAAAAATGCTGAATGCGCGCAGGGTTCAGGAACCAACATAAAAGGTGTCCTGGCTGATTAAATACCCCGGATGAGCCGTTTCAATCTCATTGTGCGAACTTTCTCTCTCCCGCTTGGCGCTTTCCAATGCCGATAACTGTGCTTCTGTATAAACAATGCCTTCCCTGGCGGCTTTCTCCTCTAAACAACATAAACGCTTCTTAAAGGTCTCCAGACCGTGGCGCAGCCAAATACTTCGAACGCCACCAGATGAAATTAAAATCCCAATTTTTCGTAATTCATTGGACGTTCTGGCTTGTCCATAAGCCGGGTATTCATAGGCCATCCGGATGACGGATTCTTCAACCTCCGGCGCTACCCGATTCTTTATACAGGGCTTCCTTCTGCTTTTCTCCCGAAGGCCATCCAGTCCTTCTTCCTCATAGGCTTTCTTGATGTCATAAAAATGCTGCCTCGATACACCATTGATTTTACAGGCTTCTGAAACGTTCTTCAAATACTCCGCCAACTCTAGCAAACTTAATTTGTTTCTGATAAGCTTCTCTTGGGTGGTCATTTTTAAATATCCTCCTTTTTTGACAGCCTCGAAACAATCCAGGAGGTAACTGACCACCCTTCCTACCTAACTGTCAAGTCAAGTCCGTCTTCTTACAGATAAATATCTTTTTCTTGATTTCTCTCATTGCTTTCTATAGCTTACATCACCTACTAACGAAAACGTTTGGACAGTAGTGAGATCGCATGAAAAAATATTTATTCAGATTTGTGGACAGCAAAACTTTATTTCTGCTCATCATGCCGGTTCTTCTTTATGCCGCTTTTTCTCCATTCATGCCTTTGATAGAACCTGATGAAAGCCGTTATTTCGAGATATCCGATAACATGGTGGACTCCGGCGATTACGTCATTCCTCGTCTTAACGGCGTCATTTATCTGGAAAAACCGCCTTTGACCTACTGGGCCTCCGCGATTATTTTCAAGCTTTTTGGCGAGACTGATTTTACGGCCCGCATTTACGTCGGTCTGTGCGCATGGGCCTGTATTTGGCTCGCCTATGCCATAGGCCGCTTTCTTGGTGATCGAAAAACGGGGCTCTATGCGGCCGGCACGCTTTGCACGTCCATGTTCTTTTTTATCTTTGGAAATTTCAACATCCTGGACATTCCGCTGGCTTTATATACCTGTCTGGCCACCTGGATGGGATATCGATATGTGGTCGGCGCGGATGGAGAAAAATGGCGGCTGTATCTGTTTTACCTGTTCAGTTCGCTGGCTTTTCTGACCAAAGGATTAATCGGCGTGGTTTTCCCCTCCGCAATTCTGGTGCTGTGGTTGATAGTCAGCAGACAGTGGAGACGTATCCCGGGCCTGATTTCACCGGTCGGCATCGCTTTGTTCCTGGCCATTGCAGGCCCCTGGTTCATCCTGGTGCAACGCGTGCATCCGAATTTCCTGTGGTTCTTTTTCATTCAGGAACATGTTTTGCGATACACAACCACCATGCATGGGCGGGATAACACCGTGTTCTTATACGTGCCGATCATCATTCTCGGCATTCTTCCCTGGACTGCCTTTGTCGTCAAAGCGGCCTGGGCGATGCACAGAGAAAAAATTTCGTCCCCGCCGCTTCCGGGGAACCGGTTTCTCTGGACGTGGATTATTCTTATTTTCATCTTCTTTTCATTATCCCATTCCAAACTGGTTCCCTATATTGCACCGATATTCATCCCCCTGTCCGTCCTGATGGGACACCGGCTCAGAAATTATGAGGACCTTGTTCTAAATCTCCGGGAAAAGAAGGAGTCTTTTCTTTTGCAGATACCGGTCTTGCTGCAATCGCTCCTGCTGATTAGTTTGTTTTTGCTCCCGTTTTTTCTCCCCAAAGGCTCAAAATTAGGCGGTGACCTGTCCATCGTTTATTCCAGCGAATTACCCTGGCTGATTGCCTTACCCGTATTTTGCCAATTGTTGCTTTTCATTCTCCCGGAAGTCATCAAAAAGAGATATCCAGACGGATGGTTTATCTCTGTTTATCTTTTGTCCGGATTGTTTCTGCTTGCGATGACTCCGTCATTTGCGGCATTTATAACTCCTTACAAGTCCGCCTATCCCGCGTCCCAGGCCGTAAAGCAACTGATTCCGACCGGTCATGAATTGTATCAGTACAAAACCATCGTTTACGGGATCGCCACCTATAATGAAATTCGAACGCCTCTGGTCGGAGATTTTGGCGAATTGAATTACGGGGTGAATTATCTTCCCCGGGAAGAAAGAGATCATTATTTTCTCACGGAGGAACAGTTCAAAACAAGGTGTCGCAAGGGCGGCGCCGTTTATTGCCTGACGCAGTATAAAGACCGTTATGATGAGTTGATCAGCATCTTTCCAGATCATGAAGTGCTCTGGTCCAATGGAAGCTATTACCTGCTGAAGCTGAGGTGCCGGCCTGATCATTCCTGAAATCTGATGATGGCGTGAGGTCTGCAGCATGAAAACCGGATAGGCTTTGGCGGATTTTTAAGTCCCCTGACGGCCGGATTTCCGGCCGTGCCTGCTCCTGATCCCGTTGCCGGTCGCGGCGGCATCGCCCGGGGAGGCACAATTTGCCTGGGGGCGATGAGTTCAGCCTGGAGCGGTGAGTAATGTAATGATTGCTGTTTTCTTGCTCGGTTGCAAAACGTTCATCCTTTCTTGCCCTCCCATGGGCTGTGTCAAAAATGAGAGTTTGTAACGTTCTGCAGACCGTTTGTGAAGGTGCTTTTGAATACCCGCTTCTCAGGCATTAAAAGCTCCTGCTGGGCGGGGGATTTTCAAGTGGCCACCCGGGCTTAACAAAAGCAATCCACCCGATCGCTGCCCGCCGGGCAGCTCCGGCTAAGCTTTTCGTTAGGCAGTGACCGTATCGATTCACACCCATAAGGAGGTTTTCTGCGATGGACATTCCAAGAATCTTCAACATCACCGAAAGTGCTCACCGCATCCATAATCCGTTCACACCCGAAAAGCTCGCCACGCTCGGCGCGGCGCTCCGTCTGGAAACGGGAACCCGGGTACTCGACCTCGGCAGCGGTTCGGGGGAGATGCTGTGCACCTGGGCACGCGATTACGGAGACATCGGCACCGGCGTCGACATGAGCCGGTTGTTCACCGAGCAAGCGAAACTCCGCGCCGCTGAACTCGGTGTCGCCGATCAAGTCAAGTTCATCCATGGCGATGCTGCGGGCTACGTCTCTGACGAGAAGGTCGGTGTGGCAGCCTGTCTCGGCGCCACGTGGATTGGCGGGGACGTTGCCGGCACCATCGAGCTTCTAGCGAAGAGCCTCCGCCCCGGGGGGATCATCCTCATCGGCGAGCCCTACTGGCGGCAGTTGCCGCCGACGGAAGATGTTGCCAAAGGGTGTCTTGCCCACTCCATCTCCGACTTTCTTCTGCTTCCGGAACTTCTCGCGTCTTTCGGCCGTCTTGGCTACGACGTCGTGGAAATGGTTTTGGCGGACCAGAACGGCTGGGACAGATACGAAGCTGCCAAATGGCTCACCATGCGCCGATGGCTTGAAGCCAATCCCGGCGACGAGTTAGCCAACGAGGTTCGAGCCCAACTGACCTCGGAACCCGAGCGCCACGCCGCTTACACGCGTGAATACATGGGCTGGGGCGTGTTCGCGCTGATGACGCGGTAATACGGCGATGACCGGGCCGTAGCCGGGTAGTGAATGTTCACCCGCTGATCTATATCGTTGCCCTTGAAACATGCTTGAATTACGGGGCGCGGGTTAGTCCCGTTCAAACGTGATGCCGTATTTTTCCAGCTTGCGCTCGAACGTGGGGCGGGAAATGCCGAGCGTCTCGCAGATTTCACCCTTATTCTTATTGGTTTCCTTGATGATCTTGCGAATGTAGCGTTCTTCCACCTGATCCAGCGTCAGGAATTTGCCCGGTTCTTCCGGCGTGAACACTTCTTCCGTTGTGTCTTTCTTATCCGGGAGCGCCTCATAATCCTTACCCAGTTCGGGGAAATCCCCGACGCCCAGCACCTGGCCTTTGGCGATGACGCACGCCCGGACCAGCAGGTTCTCCAGCTCACGGACATTGCCCGGCCAGGAATACGTCATAAACTTCTCCATCATTTCGCCGGAAACGCCGATGATTTTTTTATGCAGATCCAGATTGATTTTGGAAAGCAGGTAATCAATCAAAGGCGGGATGTCCTGACGCCGGCTGCGCAGCGGCGGCAAATGGATGGAAACAATGTTCAAACGGTAAAACAGGTCATCCCGGAATTTCCCCTCCTTGACCATCGCCCGCAGGTCTTTATTCGTGGCAGCCATGATGCGGGCATTGACCTTCACCCTGTCCTTGCCCCCGACCCGCTCGAATTCCATCTCCTGCAAAACGCGCAAAAGCTTCGCCTGCAGGTTCACCGACATTTCGCTGATTTCGTCGAGGAACACCGAACCGAACCGGGCCAGCTCGAATTTGCCCAGCTTTCGGGCGACGGCGCCGGTAAAGGACCCCTTTTCGTGGCCGAACAATTCCGATTCCAAAAGCGTCTCCACGATGGCGGAGCAGTTCACGGCAATAAACGGTTCGTTCGGAGAGGTGTTGTTGTGAATCACTTTGGCGATCAATTCCTTGCCGGTGCCGCTTTCTCCATGAATCAGCACCGTCGTTCGGCTTTGGGATACGGTGCCGATCGTTTTGAAAATTTCCCGCATCTCGTTGCCGGTGCCGATGATGTCTCCCACCCGGAAACTGCGCGACGGCTCCATCAGCAGCCCGTCAATTTTTTTCTCCATCTCCAGGGACTTCAGGGCTTTCTTGATCGCCAGATCCAGCTCATCCACGTTGACCGGCTTGTGAATGTAGTCAAAGGCGCCGCCCTTCATGGCGTTGATGGTCGTTTCCATGTCGTGGAAAGCGGTGATCATGATCACTTTGACGTTTTCATTTTCTTCCTTGAGATCTTCCAGAACGGCAAACCCGTCCACATCCGGCAAACGGATGTCCAGGATGACCACGTCCGAAGGCTCCTGCACGTATTTATTCAGACCGTCGGTACCGGTCAGCGCCGTCCGAACGCTGTATCCCTCTTCGGTTAGATACAAATCCAGCGTCTCCGCAATGGATGCATCGTCATCAATCACCAGAATGCTCGCCATAATTTTAACCTTTTCTGTTTGGGCGACGGCCCGCGCTTTCTCCCGAACGCCCAGGCTTCGCGCCATTCAAAACGATCCGTCGAGAATTTTGCATCATTACCGTTTTGTCATCGCGAGGAGCGAAGCGACGTGGCGATCTCTTCAAACGATCAAATACTGATGAGATTGCTTCACTTCGTTCGCTTTTGACACAGAGACATTATGCAACGGCCTCCCGTCATTTATTGCAGGGTAATGTGACGCAAACTTTCGTGCCCTTGCCTTTCTCGCTGATAATCTCCAGCTTCCCCTGATGCACTTCCACAATCTTCAAAACCTGCGACAGGCCCAGGCCTGTCCCGTATTTCTTCTTTGTAAAAAACGGGTTATACAGATGGGGCATGTCCGCGTCATCGATGCCGCAGCCGTCGTCCTCCACGACCACCAGCACGGAAGGCGGCCGGGACCCGATGCTGCGGGCGTAAATGTGAATGTGACCGCCTTCCTCCATCGCTTCCACCGCGTTGCGGATCACATTGACAAAAGCGTCCGTAATCATCGCCACATCCACGTTCACCGCGGGAGCGTCCCGGGTTTCCAGGGTAACTTCGATTTTTTTATCATGAATAATCTGCTCGGAAAGAGCCACCGCCTGTTCCAGGACTTTCGTCAGATCAACCGACTCGATTTTGGGCTCCATCGGCTTGGCGAACACCAAAACATTGTTCACCAGCTCTTCCAGGTGCTCGACTTCCTTTTGCGCGATTTTAAACCGCTTCAGATCATTGCCTTCCGGCTTGATGCGCTTTTCCAGGATCTGCAGGCTCATCTTGATGGATGAAAGCGGATTGCGGATTTCATGGGCAATCCCGGCGGACAGCTGACCCAGCGCCGCAAGCTTCTGGCTGCTGTATAGTTTCTTCTCCAGGTTCTTAAACTCGGTGATGTCTCTTTGCACCAGGATGTAATGGTCGGTTCCGATGACCGGGGACGTCGTGATCATTAAATTGACCTTGTGTCCGTCCTTGGCCACGGTTTCAATTTCGTAGGGCGTGTAGATTCCCTGTTTGGCGTCCTCCCACCTGGAAACGACAAAGTCGGCGTTTTCCGGCGCGACAAATTCCAGGAAATGCTTTCCGCGCAGCTCGCTTTTGGGCTTTTTCAGCCCCCAGCTGATGAAGGTGATGATGCCGTTTTGGTCCAGCTCGTAAATCTTATCCGGCAGGCTTCTGACGATGGACTGCATATAATTCAAGAGACCTTCGATCTCTTTTCTCAATTCGATATTTTCCGCCAGCTCGTTTTGCAGCGTCTCGGCATATTCCTGCAGGCTTCGCGTCAGCTCCTGCTCGCGCGAGATATCCTGAAGGGTTTCGATCGCCGCGATGATGTTCCCGTCCTCGTCATAAATCGGCGCGGCGAGGAAATACATGTACCGGCTGCGGCCGCCGAGGTTTTCATAATAATCATAGGCTTCATAGGCACCAAGCACCTTCTCCGATTTCTTGACTTGCTTGGCGCTGTAGTACTTGTTGAGCGCGTCAATGTCGGCGTCGATGATCAAGTCGGCAACCATGGGCCTTTTGACGGGATAAAACGCCCGGTAGTGACCGTCCGTCCCCAGTGTATCTTCCGCCGATTGCCCCGTCAGCTCCACACAGGCCCTGTTCCACAGAATCACCTGATGCTCTTTGTTGATCACAAAACTGGGAATGGGCGATCCTTCAATAATGCCCTCGATCGTTTTCTTTTCCCGCAGCAGCTTTTCCTGCCAGGTTTCACGCTCCTTCAGCCGCTCCTGCACTTCCCGCATCCGCAATCGCCTTCCCTCGCGGAACGCATAGAAAATGCCGACGATCACCAGGATCAACATCAGCACAAACGCGCTGAACATGGTGTAAAGAAATGTCGTGCGCACGGGCGCGACGACTTGGGCGTAAGGAGCGCTCACCATCACGAACCAGTGGTTTCCGGCAACCTGAAACGGATAGTAGGCAATGACGCTTCTTTGCGGCGAGCCGCTGCGCTGCAAAATCTTCGCATCGATATGCCTGCCGCCTTCCGGCGAGAAGGCAATTGCGTTTCCCCGGCGGTCGTGGATGAGATCACCGGTGTTTTTGCCGATGGTGGGCAAATGAGGATGCATGATGATCTGCCCCCGGTCGTTGATCAGCCACAGATCGCCCAGCCGGTTTTCCTGAATTTGCCTTTCTCCGGCATGGACCAGCGCGGCCAGAGAAAAGGACACCATCCATGCGCCGTCAAAAATATGCCCCTCGCGCCAGATGGGATACCCCCATATCAAATACCAGTCCTGCTTTTGGGTCGGGGCGCCGCCGGAGCCCGCCCCGGACAAAGCCAAATACTGCCTTTTCTGACTTTTCAACGCCTGGAAATGGGGGATCAGGTTGACGCGGGGCAGCGCATCCTGCGACAGGACGCGCCGGACGCGCTCCTGGGCGTCAAACACCAGCACGGCATCAATCGTCTTTCCCCAAACGGAATAAAGGATTTCGATTTTTCGATGGTCCTGGGGCGACAGGATTTTCCCGTTGGGATCAAAATAGGAAAACAGGGCAACGTTTCTTTCGACCTGCGACAAAATTTCCGTCATCCGGGCGGAGGCGTTTTGAGCGGACGCCAACTGCTGGCGGCTGAACAAATCCGCCATCTCCTTTTCCCGCGCGTTGTTGACGGTCAAAGCCAACAGAAGAATCAGGAGGATAACAACGAGACTGGTCAACCAGATGCGCAGACTGAACGCTTGACGCAGGAATCGGTATGAGTTTCTCAGCAAGGCCACTGAATTTTAGTTTTCCTTATGCTTTTCTTTTTGTGACTGCCAAATGCCGTATAAAACATACACCAGAACCGCCGCCGTGAGTGAAATCAGCAGTTTTGCCAGACCGCTTTCCATTTTTAAAAGATAAGAACAAATCAGCCAGACAACCGGATACGTGACAACCGTTAACAGCTCCTGCATAATGCCCCTCTATGATCCATGACAATGACTCTCTGATGTCCCATGATTTGGCACAAGTGCGGGCATCGTAGCGACATTGCTTCAAAATTTCAACTGAAATATCAAAAAGGTTTTTCACGCGGATCTGCGCATAGGACGTTCCCTCTCCGTTTGCGACCATTTAATGTTTTATGGCAGGCTATTGAACAAAACATTAAACGCGGCGTTTCATTTTCCCTTCCGCGGCGTCATACAGAAAATGAAAAAGCATTTTCCCTGCGCTTTTTTTGACACCCGGCGCCGAAAGCGAAGGAACAGGAAGTTCAATAAATTGAGCCGTCTTCCCGAATTTGCAGGCGGCGTCGATTCGATGCCGAAAAACAAACCCTCTTCGTTAAAACCATGGCATATCTCATGCATTAGCGTCGAGCCGATTGATGTTAATTCTTCTTTGCGAGCCCTGGATAATGTGCTATGGAGCGCAAAAAAGGAATACAATAAACAACATGTCATGAAAGGAGTCAACTAATGTCACACAAACATGGAAAAACAATTTTAACGGTCTTCACATCGGTAGCGGCGATGCTGCTTTCGAGCCAATTTGCCTTTGCGGCGGATGCGATTCCGGTCGGCGGCGAATCCTACATTAAGGTGATTTTTGCGGTCGGCGCCATGATCGGCGCGGGTCTGGCCATCGGCCTGGGCGCCATCGGCGCGGGCGCGGGCATTGGTAATGCGGCAAACGGCGCCTGCCAGGCGGTGGGAAGAAACCCCGGCGTACAGGGCAAAATCATGATGGTGATGCTCGTCGGCATGGCCATGGCTGAATCGATCGCCATTTACGCGCTGGTTATTGCCTTGATCTTATTGTATGCCAACCCCTTCAAGCCTTTCTTTTTGGGTTAATGTTTCAGGGAAGTTAACTACAAAATTAACCTAGGTTAGGGGGAAATCATAATGTCACAAACTAAAGATAAGAAGTCATTACCTGTTGCAGGCGTATTCTTCCTGCTGATTGTAATCCCCTTATCACTGATGGCGTTCTTAATCGCTAACGGCATGTTTAAACTGGGGGTTACCATAAAAGAAAGGGCCGTTAACGTTCTTGATGTCAAGTCTCAGGAAGATATTAAAGCAAGAGCCATCAACACGGCAAATCAGGTTGCCAATCTCCTCATGGAGAGCAAGAAAGATTTGCAGGTTGCAACCATTATTCCCTCGACAGAAGCAGTCTACAAGCAGTTTGTTGCCGAAAACAAAGCGCCGCTCTGGGTCAAGAAAGACGGCAAAGTTCAGCAGGTGCTGACACCGCTGTACAAGGAAATCGCCCTGATTGACAAAAACGGCTACGAAAGAATTAAAATCGTAGGCGGTCAGGCGGCGCCGGCGGAAAAACTGGTTGACGTAAGCAAACCGGCCAATACCACTTACAAAAACGAAGATTATTTTGCAAAAACAAAAAATCTGAACCGGGGCGAAGTCTATGTATCTCCGGTCACCGGCTGGTACGTGAACAAAGCGGCATTTGACAAGGGAGAACGGTTCAACGGCGTCGTCCGTTTTGCAACGCCGGTGTTCAATCAGGATGGTTTTTCCGGGATGATCGTGCTGTCCCTGGACTATCGCCACCTGGGCCAGATCACCGATCAGTTGATCCCCACGCAGGCGGAACGGGTGTTTGAAACGGATGCTTCATCCGGTAATTACGCCTACATGTTTGATTACCGCGGCAACGTGATTGCTCACCCGAACGATTTTCATATCGTGGGGCTGAATCCGGACGGAACGCCGGTTCCAACCATCACGCAGCAAAACGTGAAAGAACTGACGGACAAGGGCGCCGATGCCCTGAACATCATCCAGGCCGGTTTCCTGGATCCCAATTTAACGGCTCTGGCGAAAGAGGCGGCCGAGGGGAAAACAGGATTCAAGACGTATAAATTATTTGGAATGACCAAGTTCGTCGCCTATGCGCCGATCAAATTTTACGCGTCAAACATTCCTGAGCCCGCCGGTTTCGGAGGGGTCTGTCTGGGTGTGGAAGTCGAGAAGTACAACGAAGCGGCCCTGAAGGTCTCTCAGAACATCGAGAAGGAATCCAAGGCGTGGACGGCCACCGTCATTCTGGTGCTCATCGTGGCCATGGTGATCCTGTTCTTCATCATGCTGATCCTGGTGCGCGGAATTTCCCGCTCCATTCAGTCGGAAGTTCCGGAAGGCTCGGAAGGAGATCTGGCGGGACTGAATGACGACGACGATGACGACAAATAAGTAGCTTTCACTCAAGAACAAAAAGGCCGAATTTCGATTCGGCCTTTTTTATTGATTGGGCCCTCACGGCTTTTTCTGAAGGTTGTTGAGCAATCCTGCTCCCAAGGAGATCCGAATGGATACTTTTCTGAAGCTTTTCCCCTTTCTGCACCTGGTGGTGCTGGCGGCGGGCGCCATTCTCCTTTTGGTTGTAAAAAGAAAATACCCCAAAGTCCGCAATTCCGAGCTGATCACGGTCTTCATTCTCTTCCTGATCCTCGTGGCTGTCTTTACGGAGCAGGGGCTGGACTGGATCAAACGGTTGATGAGCCTTCTTCAGGCCTGACAAACGGATGCCCCTTCATCCAGGGGCCGCGGCTCGTCATAACAAGCAGGCGCGGAGAAAATCATAAGCCGAGTTCTGTTCCGCGATTCGGTTACCCTCGCCGCGGCGATGATCATTCATCTGGGACGGCAGTTGCCTGCCGCCTCTAGCGACGCTACCCGAGAACATCAGGCGGGCCGCCCTCAAACGTTCTCCTATTTGGTCTTGCTCCGGATGGGGTTTGCCATGCCTTTTCCGTCACCGGAAAAGCGGTGAGCTCTTACCTCGCCATTTCACCCTTACCCTGAGGCTTTCGCCCGGGCGGTATATTTTCTGTGGCACTTTCCCTGGGGTCGCCCCCGGTCGCCGTTAGCGACCATCCTGCCCTGTGGAGCTCGGACTTTCCTCCGGCAGAGGAAACTCTGCCCGCGATCATCCGATTTTCTCCGGCCTGGGAAGTATCCTACAATTGATTTGGATTTTGTTCAAGGACAAAGGACACATGTAAGAAGATATTCGACGCCTTCAGTCTCGCGCCCCTTTTTTTTTGGGGGGGGCAGTCCTTACTTCCCCTGCTCGTCAATGGCCAGGTTGGCCAGCCGGTCGGCTGTCGCATTGCGGCAGCGCGGAACATGCCGGACCCTGGCGGATTCAAGGGAAGACAGCAGCTTCCGGACGTCCTGCATCAATATTTTCAGGTTCTCGTTTTTTACTTTGTAGGAACCGTTGATCTGATTGGCCAGGAGCTCCGAATCCATATAAATTTCTACGTTTCTCCAGCCGCCGGCCAGAGCGCCTTTCAGCCCCAGGATCAGCGCCTTATATTCCGCGATATTATTGGTGCAGCGCCCGAAGTATTCCTTCCCCTCCCAAAGAATCCGGTCCGAGGCATCGGTAATCACCGCCCCGCCGCCTCCCGGCCCGGGATTTCCCCGGCAGGCTCCGTCGCTGAACAACTTGACCGGTTTTTGTTCCATAGAAAACTATTCGGCCTTTTCCTGATTTTTAAAATACATAATCCGGTTGCAGTTCGGGCAGCTCAGCAGTTCATTGGAGCGCTGCAATTCGTTGTAGAGCTGCGGCGGAATATTCATGTGGCAGCCGCTGCAAACCGCTTTCCAGACGGAAATCACACCAACGCCGTTATTGCGCTTTTTTATTCTTTCATACCGGTTCAGAAGGTCCGCGGGGATTTGCTTTTGCAATTCGGCCCGTTTTTCCGTCCAGCATGCCGTATCGGCGTCCACGGCGCTCAAGTCATCTTCGATGATTTTCTTTTCCTGTTCGTGTTTGCGGGTTTTCTGCGCCAGGACTGCATCATCCTGCTTGACCAGCACGGAAAGTTTGTCCATGTCTTCCATCAGGGCGATGATCCGGGTTTCCATCTCACCGAGGGTTTTCTCCGCCGTTTCAATCTCCTTGAGCATGGCCTGATATTCTTTGTTGTTTTTGACTTCAAGGAGCCTTTCTTTGGTTTTAATCATCCCGTCGCCGATCTTTTTGATGGCGGCTTCATATTCCGCGCGCCGGGCTTTGAGGTCTTCCTGTTTTTGCTTGTTTTGCTCGATGCTTTCCCGATAGGCCTGAAAATCATTTTCCATTGCCTGGATTTCTTCCGGCAGCCTGGTCTTTTTGGCGGCAAGCTTGACCAATTGAGAATCACACTCCTGCAATCCGATCAACAGCAGCAATTGTTCTTTCACCCCGTTCTCCTTCTTTTTTATTTTTTCATCCCCTGATGCTTCCCCGACGCCAAAAAAAAAAGCACCTTTTGAGGGGTGCATTTTCAGATCAACGTCGGATGGGGCTGGTTTTGGGCGCCGCGATAGAATAATCGAACATTTCTGATCGCGGCTTTTGCCTCTACCGTTTTGTCGCAGCAACTCCTTGCTTGTGAAAATCGCTTTTTTCCGGCCATCCGTAAAGCTTCCTTTCATAAAATTTGGTGGGCCCACCTGGGATCGAACCAGGGACCTACCGGTTATGAGCCGGTGGCTCTACCAATTGAGCTATAGGCCCGCCATGTTCAGCCATTGCGCGAATGTTTCAACCGGCATCAAGGCGCGTTGAAATATACCCAATCCCGGCGCTTGTCAATATTATTTTCCCGTCCGTTTCCGGGGGGAATGCTTTGCTTTTTTCAACGGCTCCTCTTCAACGACCTGGGGCTCTTCAACCTCGGAGACCACCGTCTCCTCCAGCGTCGCTTCGCCCAGAACCGTCGTTCCCAGCCGGTCGCTGATTCCGAAACGCATTCGCAGAACTTTTTCTTCACGCGGCGTCAGCGTGGACAGTATTTTGCGCGTCTGGTCCGCCAGATCCATGCTGATGGTGGCCTCCGATGGAGACATGATCTTTTTGTCTTCGATAAAGTCTCCCAGATGGCTGTCCTCCTCCTCGCCGATCGGTGTTTCCATGGAAATCGGCTCTTTGGCAATTTTCAGCACCTTGCGCACTTTTTCCAGCGGATATTCCATTTTGTTGGCGATTTCTTCCGGGGTCGGTTCACGTCCCAATTCCTGCACGAGGTATCGCGATGTCCGGATCAGTTTGTTGATCGTTTCAATCATATGGACGGGTATCCGAATCGTGCGGGCCTGGTCGGCAATCGCGCGCGTAATGGCCTGGCGAATCCACCAGGTTGCGTAGGTGGAAAACTTATAGCCCCGCTGATATTCGAATTTATCAACCGCCTTCATGAGCCCAATATTGCCTTCCTGAATCAAATCCAGAAATTGCAGGCCGCGATTGGTGTACTTTTTGGCAATGCTGACGACCAGCCTTAAGTTGGCTTCGACCAGTTTCCGCTTGGCGATTTCCGCCTTGGCCTCTCCGTCTTCGATGGAATAAACAACCGTCTTGAGCGTGGCGGTTGGAATCCCCACCTCCCTGGCAATATGCTTCAATCGTTTTTGGGCTTCGGTCACGGCCGAGTGACTCCGGTGCAGCCAATCGATGGACACTTTTGCCTCTTTCGCCGCCTGCCGCTCGTCCTGTTTGGATTTCCTCATCCTGGACCAGGCCTTTTCCATTTGCGAAATATTCAGGCCCGACTCTTTTTTGAAATGGTTGATCACACGTTCCGAGCGTTCAATCTCGTCCGTGAAGGATTTCAACCGGGCGATAAAACGGTGCATCTGCTTTTTGCTGAAACGGATTTTCCGGCAAAGGGTGATGATATTTTTTGTGTTTTTCACCAGCTCCGCGGTCAGGGTCTCCCGCTGCTTGGCCCTCATGGTTTTGGATTTAAGCTTCTCACGCAGCACCTTATTGCGGTCATTGAAGAGCCGAATCCGGGCGATCAGCCGAAGCACTCTTTCCTTGTGATCGTCCTCTTCCATGAACCCTTCTTCGTCCTCGATGTTATCCACGACATTTTTGACGCGGATTTCTCCGGATTCAAGCTTCTCTCCGATGCTGAGCACTTCGTCGATGGAAACGGTCAGACTGAAAATCGCCCACATGGTTTCCCGGGCGCCCTCTTCGATTTTCTTGGCGATCTCGACTTCACCTTCGCGGCTCAGGAGCGACACCAGCCCCATTTCCCGCAAATACATCTTGACCGGGTCTCCGGTTTTGCCCGCGCCGGGAACCAGCGCGAGGGCTTCGGGAAATTTGGACGGCAGCGCATCCTCGACCGGTTTTTTCACCACCAGCTTTTCCCCTTGCTCCATGTCGATGATGTCGATGTTTTTTTCTCCAAACAGCATGATAATATCATCGATTTGCTCCGAGGAATTCAAATCAGGCGGCAACATGTCATTCACGTCGTCATAGGTTAAAAACCCTTTTTCTTCCCCCAGGGAAAGCAGCTTCTTAAATTCGTCGGATTGTATTTCTTTCGCCATTTGGATGCCCCCGAATGTTATGATTGGTTCAAGTATTTATGTTCTTCCTTTATCAAATGCTGCTTTTGAAAAGTCAGCTCCCGGATGAGATCCGGATCGCCGCATTCCTGCGCCTGCCTTAACTTGTGCTGCACCTGCCGCTTTTGTTCTTTGTACCATTTTTCACGGATTCTCCGCATGTTGTCGACAAAATTGCGCTCCACCCTGTCATCATCCGTCGGAGGCGCTTCCACGCTCATTTTGTATAGATGCTCCCGCAGCGGTTTGTCTTCATCCGACGGCAGCAGGATGTTGACATCCACGTACCCCAGAAGTTTATAGGTTTGAATAATTTTTGTTCCCAGATCCTTTAACGCGGGCTCCAGAAAACACTCCAGAATATTCTCATCGTCCACCAGGAGCGCCTTCTGCGGATACTCCAGCATCAGCCGGATCAGATTGAACTCCAGAGGATTCACGGCCATTCCGCCGGATGGCTTTTTAACACCCGCGCCGGATGGCGCGGATGCCGGTTTCCGATGGATTTCCCTTTTCAGCAGCGCCTGGTCAATGCCCGATTTCTCCGCAATCCGCTTGATGAAAAGATTCTTTTCGATTTCGTTGTTGATTTTCCCCACGAATTCCATCGCGGTTTTCACCAGATCACGGTTTTCTTCAAATGTTTTGCCGTTTCCCAGAACGGAATCAATATAATAATCGCTGATCGCCGGCGCAAGGGCGATCAGTTCCTCCAGCTTCGCCGGGCCGTATTTTTTCACAAAATCATCCGGATCCAAGCCGTCGGGAAGGATTAAAGCCCGTGCGCTCATATTGGCGCCTAAAAAAAGCTCCAGCGACCGGTCCAGTGCCTTGCGTCCGGCCGCATCCGGATCAAACAGCGCGACGACATCCTGCGTGTAACGCCGCAGGAGCTCCAGATGATCGCGGGTCAGCGCCGTGCCCAGCGTGGCCACGACATTGCGCACCCCTGCGTTCCACAGGGAGATGACGTCAAAATAGCCTTCCACGATCAGGCAAAAACCGTTCCGGCGGATCGTCTCTTTGGCCTTGTTGAGTCCGTATAAATTTTTCCCCTTGCTATAAACCGGCGATTCCGGCGAGTTGAGATATTTGGGCTCGCCCTCTCCGATAATCCGGCCGCCAAAGGCGACGATTTCGCCGAAAGGATTTTCAATAGGGAACATCAGTCGGCCGCGGAAGCGGTCGTAGAAGCCACCCTCTTTCCCGGCGATGACCAGGCCGGCCTGTTCGGCCATTTTCAGGGACAAACCGCCGCCTTCCACATCATCCGCCAGGGAGCGCCAGGCGTCCGGCGCATACCCCAACCTGAATTGCCGGACGGTTTCCTCGGTGACGGCCCGCTTCTGCAGGTAGTCGCGGGCCGCTTTGCCGGCGGGAGAGGAGAGCTGACGGGCAAAGTACCGCGCCGCCCTTGCATTCAACTGAAACATCCCGTCGCGCAGGGATTCCTTTTCGCGTCCGTCGCTGCCGAAGGTCCGCACCGGCAGCAGGACGCCCGTTTTTTCCGCCAGATATTTAACGGCCTCGGGGAAACTCTTGTTGGCGATTTTCATCAGCAGCGTGATGACATTGCCGCCTTCCCCGCAGCCGAAGCAGTAGAAAATCTGTTTTTCGCGGTTGACCGTAAACGAAGGGGTCTTTTCCTGATGAAAGGGACAAAGCCCCAGATAATTCCGGCCCGCCTTTTTCAGCGTCAGATATTCGGAGGCAAGCTCGACAATGTCCACCCTGCTTTTAATTTCTTCAATCTTGCTGTCGTCAAAGCGCACGAAGGATCGCCTGCCCTGTTTTGATGGTTTGAGTCCGTGTCGTGGATAACGCGTCTTATTGCGACAGAAGCGCTTTCACCTTTTCACCGGCGGCTTTCCCGTCCGCCTTGCCGGTAATCTGCGGCATCAGCGCCTTCATCACTTTGCCCATATCCTTGACGGATAGGGCGCCCACATCGGCAATCGCCTTTTTAATGAGCGCTTCCACTTCTTCATCCGACATTTGCGCGGGCATGAAATCCTGCAGGATTTTCAGTTCCGCTTCTTCCTTTTCCACCAGATCCTGCCTGCCCCCCTTGGCAAACTGCTCGATGGAATCTTTCCGCTGCTTGACCAATCCGGACAGGATCTGCATTGTTTCCGTCTCGTTGAGCGGCCGCATCAGGTCGATTTCCTTGTTGTGGAGCGCTGTTTTCAGCAGACGCAGCGCGGAGAGACGGATTTTGTCTTTTGCCTTCGCCGCCGTCACCATGTCTTCGTTTAATTTGGCCAAAATATCCATTTTCCTTTACCTCACATTATCCTAAAGGATCTTCCAGTTTTCTGCCTCCCAGCAGATGCATGTGCAGATGAAAGACCACCTGCCCTCCGTCGGCGTTGCAGTTGATCGCCAGACGGAATCCGCTGTCAGCCACCTGTTTCATTTTAGCAACCTGTTGCGCGGCGGCCATCCATCTTCCCATGATATCCGCATTCGTATCAACATCCAGCAGGGTCGCTATATGTTTTTTGGGGATGATGATGACATGCACCGGCGCCATGGGGCTGATATCGTCAAAAGCCAGGACAGCGTCGTCTTCGTAAACTTTTTTGGAAGGAATGTCTCCCTTGATGATTTTACAAAATATGCACTCTGCCATCTGCTTTTCCTCCTTCCGATTTTATGAAGCCGCTTGCGTTTTCGCAATCGCGTCTTCCAGGGCGATGGCGCCCGTGTAGAGCGCGCGGCCGACAATCACGCCGTAAAACGAGCAGTCTTTGACGGCGAGCAGGGCGTCGATATCGGCAAGCGTCGCCACACCGCCCGACGCGATGACCGGAATGTTGACGGCTTTCGCCAGAGCCCGGGTTTGTTCCACATTGACGCCGGCCTCCATGCCGTCGCGTGAAATATCCGTATAAACAATGGCCTGGATACCGTCATGAACATAGCGCTCGGCCAGTTCGACCGCATTTTGGCCGGTCTTCTGAGATCGGAAGAGCACACGTCTGAACTCCAGTCACACTTGATGATCTCG
>ERZ650306.581-NODE-581-length-22221-cov-12.295994_pt1 | contig 22221 bp, 29 predicted proteins | sample MGYA00376242_ERZ650306 | MGnify/ENA primary metagenome ERZ650306 (study PRJEB26733, sample SAMN07839244) | wastewater metagenome | biome: urban; feature: wastewater treatment plant; material: waste water | place: USA: North Carolina | collected 2016-03-31 ... | reverse complement strand
CTGATACTGGCAGGTGTTGGTGTCCTGATATTCGTCGATCAGCAAATAGCGCAGCTTGTTCTGCCAGCGCTCCAGCACGGCGGGCTTGTCGCGCAGCAGCTCCACCGGCAGGCGGATCAGGTCGTCAAAATCCATCGCCTGGTAGGCAAACAGCGTGTCCTGATAGCTCAGGTAGGCGCGCGCGGCGGTGAGGTCCTGCTCGTTATCGGCTTGCGCCAGCGCCGTCTGCGGGCCGATCAGCGCGTTTTTCCAGCGCGAAATGGCGTTTTGCACCCGGCGGATTTCCTGCTTGTCGGTGCTGGCGACAATATCCGAGACAATCTTGCCGGCGTCGGCGGCGTCCAGAATGGAAAACTGCGGCTTATAGCCCAGCTCGCGCGCCTCTTGCCGCAACAGCTGCATGCCCAGCGAGTGAAAAGTGGACACCGTCAGCCCGCGGCCCTCGCCCGGCTTGAGCAATTTGCCCACCCGCTCCAGCATCTCGCGCGCCGCCTTGTTGGTGAAGGTGATGGCGGCGATATGGCGGGCGGGAATGTCCGCCTGCTGGATCAGGTAGGCGATTTTTTGGGTGATCACCCGCGTCTTGCCGCTGCCGGCGCCGGCCAGCACCAGCAAGGGGCCGTCCAGATAGCGGATGGCCGCCATCTGTGGGGGGTTGAGTTGATGCAGGGACATGGGCAAAGCTCGGGAGGGAATGGCGGAATTTTAACGTATGTTGCACTGCGCAGCGGTATCATCTGTGGGGTTGGCGCTGCGCTGCGCGCAGAACGGCGGAGATACCGAGGCAGCACACAATTTCACGCATCACTGACCACTCTCTACAACCTACAACATCACTTCACTCAACTTTCCCCCATGGCTACATACGCAATCGGCGATATACAAGGCTGCTATCAGGATTTCATGCAGCTGCTTGACTTCATTGAGTTTTCCCCCTCCCGCGATCAGCTGTGGCTGGCCGGTGATCTGGTCAACCGTGGGCCAGATTCGCTGAGCGTGCTGCGCTGGGTGTTCAAGCATCAGGACAGCGTGCGCATGGTGCTGGGCAATCATGACCTGAGCTTGCTGGCGCTGTCGGAAGGCTATGGCAAAACCTCGGCGGGCGACACCCTGGCCCAGGTGCTGGACGCCGCCGATGGCAAGGTGTTGATCGACTGGCTGCGCTGCCAGCCGCTGATGGTGGCCGGCGAGGGCTACGCCATGGTGCACGCCGGGCTGTTGCCGGAATGGACCATCCACCGCGCGCTGGGCCTGGCGGAAGAGGTGGAGCACGAACTGGCCGGGCGCAATTACCGCACTTTTCTGGCCCGCCTGTTTGGCAACAAACCCACCCGCTGGAGCGACGAGCTCAAGGGCATCGACCGGCTGCGGCTGGTGGTGAATGTGATGACGCGCATGCGTCTGTTGACGCTGGACGGCGAGCTGGATTTGTCGTTCAAGGGCGAGCTGGCCGACGCGCCGCCGCAGCTGCAAGCCTGGTTTGACGCCCCCAACCGCCGCTACGCCGACACCCCGCTGATTGTTGGCCACTGGTCGGCGCTGGGCCTGCGCCTGAGCCCGGATTTGCTGGCGATTGACACCGGCTGCCTGTGGGGCGGCAGCCTGACCGCCGTGCGGCTGGCCGACCGCAAGGTGTTTCAGCGCGCCTGTGATGGGTATCGGGAGATTGGGTGAGGGCGCAAACCCGGCACACTCTGGCGCTAAAGGGGCACACAAAGGCAGGATGATGAAGATTCATAAATTGCACATCAAGGGCTTCAAGAGCGTGGCGGATTTAACGCTTGAGAATGTCTCGCCGTTTTTAGTCCTGGCTGGCGCCAATGGCTCGGGCAAGAGCAATATCACGGATGCCTTGGCGTTTTTGGGGGACGTGGTCAAACAGGGGGCGACACAAGCCAGAACCCGGTTTGGCGGTTTTGCCCAGATCCACTGCTTCAAATATCGCAAAGAACAGCGCACCACCATGCAATTTGCCTTGGTGCTGGAGCTGGACGGCGCGGTGTACGACTATCACCTGATCTTGCGCACCTTGGACGCCGCGCCGCAGATTGACGAAACACTGCGTGTAAACGGGCAAAAAGTCATAGACCGCCCAGCCAATGGCGAGCTGCATGTGCGGCTGGGCAGTGCGTCTGCCATTCAGGTGTTGCCGGACTACCCCAAAGACATGACCGCATTGATGTTGCTGGGCAGTTTGCCGCTGTATGAATTTCTGACCAATATCAAGGTGTTTCGCATTGATCCGCTGGCGGCCAAAGAACCCAGCCGCGCCACCACGGACGCCAGCGAACTGGATGAATATGGCCGCAATGTGGCGTCGGTGCTGTCCCGGCTTGAGGCCGAGCCTGAGTTTCGTGAGCAGGTGCAAGAATGGCTAGAACTGATCGTGCCCGGCATGGAAAGCATTTCCACCGAAACTCAGCGCCTGGATAGCTCCACGGTGATCACCTTCAAGGAGGCCGGCACAAAAACCCGCTTCCCGGCCAAGCTGGTGTCGGATGGCACGCTGTATGTGTTGTGTATGTTGACGGCGGTGCTCAGTCGCGCCGAGCGCCGTGGCATCACCATCATCGAAGAACCCGAGCGGGGCATTCACCCCAAGGCGATTGGCGAATTGGTGCAGCTGATGCGGGAAAACGCCTCCGCCGAGCACCCGATTTTTTTGACCACGCACAGTGAATCGATTGTTCGTCAGCTCAATACCGCTGAGCTGTATCTGGTCAGTAAAGTGGACGGCAAAACCAAGGTAAGCCCCGCCGAATTGGCCGGTGTGGATAAAACCCAGATTCCGCTGGATACCGCCTGGCTGGCCAATTTATTTGACGGGGGCTTGCCATGGTGAAAGTCGGGTTTATCGTGGAAGGCGAGAGCGAAAAATTGGTGGTGGAGTCGCCGATGTTTCAGCAGTGGCTGCACGACCATGATTGCACCTTGGTCACGCCGGTCATCGACGCCAAAGGAGGCGGCAATTTGCTGCCCCAGCATATTGAGCCATTTAGAGCCGCTAACAACACCCTCCTGGCGTCGTTGCGCGGCCTTGCCGTACTACTTGTACTGTCTGCGGCCGCGCGCCTAGCCAGGACCGCTGCGCTGGGTGTTGTTATCGACTCTTAATTCAACGCCTGAGCCATGCCGGTGTTGAACGGATTGTTGTCCTCACCGACCTGGAAGACGAAGCGCACCCCGACCTGGTGCGGAAGCGGGTGGCGCATCCGCGCATCCAATGCATATTTGTCGCGGTGAAAGCGCTGGAAGCCTGGTTTTTGGCCGACAGCCAGGCAATGAACGCCTGGCTGAAAATAGACGACTTTCACGAACCTCAGCCGGAAGCCACGCCAGACAAACCCTGGGAGCGACTCAAGCAAATCGCCAGCGAGCACGGCAAACGTGGCCCTGGCGCCAGCAAAGTGGCGTTTACCCAAAAATTGCTCAAACACTGGGGGTTTTCCATCGCCCGCGCCGCTCAGCACGCCGCCTGCCCCAGCGCCAAGGAGCTGGCGGACTATTTTCGCGCTGCGGCGCTTACGCCTCCACCGTCGCTGCCTCCGCCGCCCTGAGTGGCGCTCGTTCCCCCGGCTGCAACCCCGCCGCAATCTCCCGTTCCGCATGCGCGCACAGCTCAAAGCGGGTGCGTTGCTGGCCGCTGAGCGGCTGGCCGTAGTGCAGTTCAACCACTTGGCCGCGCGCCGAGGCCAGCCGCCAGATGGATTGCAAGAGGGTGGTGTCGCCGACATAGCTGGCGGCCTGGCTGATGCTGCCGTCGGCGTTGACAAAGCGCAGCGTCACCGGCTGCACGGTGGCGCCGGCGCGGGCGGCGGCGTCGAACAGCGAGGCTTTGAATGGCAGCAGGCTGCGTCCGTCGGAGGTGGTGCCTTCCGGGAATAGCCCGATGCAGTCGCCGTCCTGCATGGCCTTGGCCATGTGCTGGTTGATGCGGGCGGCGTCGCGGCGGTTGCCGCGCTCAATGTAGAGCGTGCCGGCGCGGGTGACCAGGGTGCCGATCAGCGGCCAGCGGCGGATTTCGCTTTTGGCGACAAAACGGGTGAGGGTAACGCTGTTCAGAGCAAAAATATCCAGCCAGGACACATGATTGGCCACCAGCAGGGTGTTGGCCGGGTAGAGCGCGGTGGGCGGCTGGCCGTGCACGCGCAGGTGGATGTTCAGCGTGCGCAGCAGTTTTTCTGACCAGGCGCGTTGCACGGCGTGGCGTTGCGCCGCCGGCAGGCGCTGAAAGCGGGTGAGCACCTGCCACAGCCCGCCCAGCACATGCAGGCTTAAGCGGGTAAGCCGCCACAGGCGGACGGGCAGGGCAACAGTCTGGGTGGGACGGGTCATGATGGCGTTGGGGTCAGGTTTGACAATGCGGGCAGTAAAAACTGGAGCGCTGCCCCAGGCGAGTGTGTTGCACCAAGGTTGCACAGGCATGACAGGGCAGGCCGTCACGGCCATACACGGCGTAGTGTTGCTGGAAATACCCCGGCTTGCCAATGGCGTCGGTAAAGTCGCGCAGCGTGCTGCCGCCGGCCTCGATGGCGCGCAGCAGGGTGGCGCGGATGGCGGCGGCCAGGCGTTGGCATTCTTCGTGGCTGACTTGCCCGGCGGGGCGGGTGGGGCGCACGCCAGCGGCAAACAGCGCCTCGTTGGCGTAAATATTGCCCACCCCCACCACCACATGGTTATCCATCAGCACGGTTTTGATTGGCGCGGTTTTGCCCCGGCAGGCGGCAAACAACACCTCGCCGTCAAAGTCATCAGACAAGGGCTCCGGCCCCAGTTTCACCAAGAGCGGATGCAGTTCAACCGGGCCGGGGCAGTACAAGATGGCGCCAAAGCGACGCGGGTCGCGGTAGCGCAGGCAGTGCTCGCCCAGCAGCAAATCCACATGGTCGTGGCGCTCGGGCGGGGTGTCGGCCGGCAGATGGCGCAGGCTGCCGGACATGCCCAGATGGATGATCAGCGTGGCGCCGTCGTCCAGCTCGATCAGCAGGTATTTGGCGCGGCGCGCCACCTGGCGCACGCGGCGGCCAGCCAGGCGCTCGGCCAGCTCGGGGTCGATTGGCCAGCGCAGGCGCGGCTGGCGCAGCACCGCGCCGGTGAAGATGCGGCCGGTGAGCAAGGGGGCGACGCCGCGCCGGGTGGTTTCCACTTCTGGCAATTCAGGCATGTTTAAGCGGCCATGGCTAAAGTTGGGCGTGTTATTCTAACGCGAGACATCGCGCCGCTCAGCGTCAATGCCTGAGCGCGCAGCCGGCCTGGATGCGGCCCTGCCCGTCCGGGCGTCCTTAAATGGTCAGCCCTACGCGAAATCATTCATGAATATCCGCCTTACCGCCACGGCCGCGCTGCTGGCATCCGTGCTGTCGGCCTGCGCCATCACCTCGGCGCCGGCTCCCGTGGCCCAGGCGCCGGTCCCCGCGCCGGAAGCCGCCTATCCCAAGCTTGCGCTGAGCAATGATATTTTGTTTGGCGTGCTGGCCAGCGAAATTGCCGCCCAACGCGGCGCGGCCGCCGCATCAGCGCCTACCGTGCTGGCGCTGGCGCAACGCACCCGCGACCCACGCCTGGCGCGCCGCGCCGCCGAATTTGCCCTGACCGCCAACCGGCTGGACGAGGCCATCCGCGCGCTCAAGCTCTGGCAAGAGCTGGAGCCCGCCTCGGACAATGCCCAATACCAGCTGATTGCCGCGCTGCTGCGCGCCGGCCGGCTGAGCGAAGCCACGCCGGGCGTACAAGCGCAACTGGCCGCCCGCCCGCATGAAGCCCCGCAGGTGTTCATGCATCTGGCTGGACTCTTGTCGCGGCAACCAGACAAAGCTGGCGCCTACGCCATGATGAAAACCCTGCTGGCGCCGTATCCCAGCGTGGCCGAGGGCCATTTTGCCCTGATGATCACCGCTCAGGAAGCCGGTGACGACGCCATGGCGCAAGCCGAGATGGCCACCCTGGCCACCCTGGCCCCAGCCTGGGATTATCCGGTGGGCTGGCAAGTCGAGCGTCTGCGGCAAACCTCGCCCGAGGCTGCACTGAGCCTGCTGGAGCGCGAACTGGCTCGCCGGCCGCAAGCCGGGCTGGAACTGCGGCTGAGCTATCCGCGCCTGCTGGTGATGGTCAAGCGCTACGACGCCGCCCGCGACGCCTTTGTGCAACTGAGCAACAAATACCCCCATCAGCCCGAAGTGGCCTACGCCATCGGCGTATTGTCTTACGAGCTGAAAGACTACGAAGAAGCCGAACGTTCGCTGCGCGACGCGCTGGCGCTGGGCTACCGCGAGCCGGATTTTGTACGCTTCACCCTGGGCCAGATGGCGGAAGAGCGCAAACTGCCGCAAGAAGCCGTCAACTGGTACGAAGCCATCACCAGCGGCCCGCAACTGCCGCAGGCACAAAGCCGGCTGGCGGTGCTGGAAGCCGAAGATGGCAAGCTGGACGCCGCGCTGGCCCGGCTGGAGCGCCTGGCCGACATGCAAAACACCCCGCGCCCGGCGCGCGTGCTGGCGCAAGCGCAACTGGCGCGCAATGCCGAGCAACCCGACCGCGCGCTGGCCATCCTCAGCGCCGCCCTGGCCAAGGATGGCAATGTCGCCGAATGGCGCTACGAGCGCGCCCTGCTGCTGGACGACCGCGAACGGGTGGCCGAGGCCGAGCGCGATCTGCGCGCCTACCTCAAGCTCAAACCCAAGAGCGCGCAAGGGCTGAACGCGCTGGGCTATATCCTGGCCAACCGCACCAGCCGCATCCGCGAGGCGCGCGAGCTGGTCAGCCGCGCGCTGAAGCTGGACCCGGACAACCCGATGATTCTGGACAGTATGGGCTGGGTGGAATACCGCTCCGGCAAGCTGGAAGCCGCACTGCGCTATCTGCAACGCGCTCACCACCTGATGCCCGACCCGGAAATCGCCGCCCACCTGGGTGAGGTGCTGTGGAAGATGGGCCGCGAAGCCGAAGCCCGTGAACTGTGGGCACGCAGCCTGGAAGCCAACCCGGATAGCGACATCATCCGGCGCACCCAGCAGCGCTTTATCCCGTGAACGCCACACGACACTGGAGCGGCTGCATCGCCCTGCTGGGCGCGCTGACCCTGCCCGGCTGCGCCTGGCTCAGCCCGCCGCCCGCACCAAGCGGTGCGGTGCAAGCGCTGCCGGCCAGTTGGGCAGTAGCCGGCCGGCTGGGCGTGAAAGCCGCTGGCAAGGGCAGCTACGCCAATTTTGACTGGAAGCGCCAGGGCGGCGTGGACACCTTTGACATCACCACCCCGCTGGGGCAAACCGTGGCGCGGCTCAGCCGCGACGCCAGCGGCGTGCGCCTGACCGCGCGTGGCGAAACCCACCAGGCCGACAACGCCGAGCAGCTCACCCAGTCTTTGCTGGGCTGGGCCTTGCCGCTGGACAATCTGCCCTATTGGCTGGCTGGCCTGCCCGCCCCCGGCCAGGCCAGCGCGCCCAGCGTGGATGGCTTTGAACAACAGGGCTGGCGCATTGAGCTGGCGGATTTTCAGGACACGCCATTTGGCCGCCGTCCTGGCCGCGTGCAGCTGAGCCGGCCTGATCTGGAACTTCGTTTTGCGATGCACCAATGGCACTGATCACCCCGTTTCAGGCGTTTCCTGCGCCGGCCAAGCTTAACCTCACGCTGGCCATCACCGGCCGCCGCGCCGATGGCTACCATCTGCTGGAAAGCGTGTTTCGCTTTATCGACCTGATGGACACCGTCGAGCTGGCGGTGCGCGACGATGGCGACATCGTGCTGGACAACCCCATTCCCGGCGTGCCAGCCGACAGCGATCTGACCGTGCGCGCCGCCCGCGCGCTGCAAGCCGCCAGCGGCGCCACGCTGGGCGCCTCGATTCGCCTGCACAAGCGCATCCCGATGGGCGGCGGCCTGGGCGGCGGCAGCTCGGACGCCGCCACCGTGCTGCTGGCGCTGAACCAACTGTGGAACACCCAGCTGCCCCGGCAAACCCTGCAAGACATCGGCGTGAAACTGGGCGCTGACGTGCCGGTGTTTGTGTTTGGCCGCCCGGCCTTCGCCACCGGCATTGGCGACGAGCTCACCGAGTGCGCGGTGCCCGACGCCTGGTATGTGGTGTTGCATCCGGGCGTCAGCGTGCCCACCGCGAAAATTTTTTCGCACCAAGGCTTGACACGTAATTCGCCCCCTAGCATAATGCGTGCTCTCCAAACGACGCAGCGCAAGAACGACATGCAAAGCGTGGTTTGCCAGATGTTTCCTGAGGTGGCGCAGTGCCTGGCAAAAGCCAGCGAATACGGCGAACCACTGATGACCGGGTCGGGAGCGTGTGTGTTTCTCGAGTTCGATAAGGAAGCTCAGGCCGGAGCCGTTTTCCAGTCGCTGTCGAGCAGTTATGCGGCGTTCATCGCCAAAGGGTTGCAGCATCACCCACTGTACGACGGCCGGTAAGAGTTACTGGGGAGTCGCCAAGTGGTAAGGCATCGGATTTTGATTCCGACATTCGTAGGTTCGATCCCTACCTCCCCAGCCAAATTTCCACATTAAGTGGCAGCAAAAGCGTGTAAGTTAGCCTACTTACACGCTTTTTGTTTATTTTTAGTCAGGTAGCGGAATATGGCCTCCTACGATAGCTTGATGGTTTTCACCGGGACTGCTAACCCGGAACTCGCCCAGAACGTGGTCAAACACCTGGACATTTCGCTGGGACGCGCCGACGTCAACCGCTTCAGCGATGGTGAAGTGGCCATCGAGCTGCTGGAAAACGTCCGTGGCCGCGATGTCTTCGTGCTGCAATCCACCTGTCAGCCGACCAACGACAACCTGATGGAAGTGCTGACCATGGTGGACGCGCTCAAGCGCGCCTCCGCCGGCCGCATCACCGCCGCCATCCCCTACTTTGGCTACGCCCGCCAGGACCGCCGCCCGCGCTCGGCCCGTGTGCCGATTTCCGCCAAGCTGGTGGCCAATATGCTGACCTCGGCCGGCGTGGACCGCCTGCTGACCGTTGACCTGCACGCCGACCAGATCCAGGGCTTTTTCGACATCCCGGTGGACAACGTCTACGCCACCCCGGTGCTGCTGCGTGAAATCCAGACGCAACGCTACGAAGACCTCGTGGTGGTCAGCCCGGACATCGGCGGCGTGGTGCGCGCCCGCGCCATGGCCAAGGCGCTCAACTGCGACCTGGCCATCATCGACAAGCGCCGTCCCAAGGCCAACGTCGCCGAAGTGATGAACATCATCGGCGAAATCGAAGGCAAAACCTGTCTGATCGTCGATGACATGATCGACACCGCCAACACCCTGTGCAAGGCCGCGCAAGCGCTCAAGCAAAAGGGCGCCGCCCGCGTGGTGGCCTACGCCACCCACCCGGTGCTCTCTGGCCAGGCCGCCGACCGCATCGGCGCCTCGGTGCTGGACGAAGTCGTGGTCACCGACACCATTCCGCTGCGCGCCGACTCGGCCGCCCAGCCCAAGATTCGCGTGGTGTCCATCGCCGAGCTGATTGGCGAAACCCTGCGCCGCATCAACAACGAGGAATCGGTCAGCTACCTGTTTGTTGACCGCTGAATTGCTGAATCTCCCGCCAGACTGCTGGCGGATTACCCGGCGAAGCTGGTCGCGGCTTCGCCACACACATCCTGTTTGGAGTTACCAATGACTATCGAAGTGATTGCCCAGAAGCGCGTTGTCGAGGGTACGGGTGCGAGCCGCCGCCTGCGTCGCGCTGGCAAAGTGCCTGGCGTGGTGTACGGCGCCGGCCAAGAAGCTGTGTCCATCGAACTGGACCACAACAGCCTGTTCTACGCCATGAAAGACGAAGCTTTCCACGGCGCCGTGCTGAGCCTGAACCTGGACGGCGAAACCGTGTCCGTGCTGCTGCGCGACAACCAAATGCACCCGTGGAAGCCGCAAGTGCTGCACGTTGACTTCCAGCGCATCAACGCCGCCGAGAAGATCACCGCCCGCGTCGCCCTGCACTTCAAGAATGCCGACATCAGCCCGGCCGTGAAGCTGAACGGCAAGAAGGTCAGCCACATCGCCAACAGCGTGAACGTGCGCGCCCTGCCGGCCGACCTGCCGGCCTTCATCGAAGTGGACCTGAGCAACCTGCAAGCCGGTCAGTCCATCCACTTGTCCGACCTGGTCCTGCCGGCTAACGCCGAGCTGGCCGATCTGGCTCGCGGCCGCGATCTGGCTGTGGCCCAGTCTTCCTGATTCCCGAACCGGAATCCGGACGTCAAAACGGCTCGTTGCCTGGCAGCGGGCCGTTTTTGTCGTCCGGCCTTTGTTTTTCTGGATGAACCATGGCTTCTATCCGCCTGATTGTCGGCCTGGGCAACCCCGGCCCCGACTACGCCGCCACCCGCCACAACGCCGGCTTTTGGCTGCTTGACCTGCTGGCCCGCCAGCACAGCGCCACCCTGCGCGCCGAAGGCAAGTTTTTCAGCCTGTACGCCCGCGCTGGCGAGACGCACCTGCTGGAGCCGCAAACCTTCATGAACGCCAGCGGCAAGGCCGTGGCGGCAGTGGCGCGTTTTTACAAAATCCAGCCCGACGAAATCCTGGTTGTGCACGATGAGCTCGACCTGCCGCCCGGCGCCGCCAAACTCAAGCAAGGCGGCGGCCATGGCGGTCATAATGGCCTGCGCGACATCATCGCCGCGCTGGGCGTGCAGGATTTCTGGCGGCTGCGGCTGGGCATCGGCCACCCCGGCAATAAAGCCGAAGTGGTGAATTTTGTGCTCAAGCCGCCGCGCAAGGAAGAACAAGACGCCATCGACCGCGCCATCGACTGCGCGCTGGACGTCATGCCCGCCGTGCTGGCCGGCAAGATGCCCGAAGCCATGAAAGACCTGCACACCCGCGCCAAATAGCCCGCGCCCGAATCCACAAGGACACCACCATGAGCCTCAAATGCGGTATCGTCGGTTTGCCCAATGTCGGCAAATCCACCCTGTTCAACGCCCTGACCAAGGCCGGCATTGAAGCCGCCAATTATCCCTTCTGCACCATCGAGCCCAATGTCGGCATCGTGGAAGTGCCCGACCCGCGCCTGACCGAGCTGTGCAAAATCGTCAACCCGCAACGCGTGCAACCGGCCATCGTCGAATTTGTCGACATCGCCGGCCTGGTGGCGGGCGCCAGCAAGGGCGAAGGCCTGGGCAACCAGTTTCTGGCCAACATCCGCGAAACCGACGCCATCGTCAACGTGGTGCGCTGTTTTGACGACGACAATATCGTTCACGTGGCCGGCAAGGTAGACCCCATCGCCGACATCGAAACCATCGGCACCGAACTGGCGCTGGCCGACCTGACCACCGTGGAAAAAGCCATCCAGCGCGACGGCAAAAAAGCCAAGAGCGGCGACAAAGACGCCATCAAGCTGGTGGCCCTGTTGGAAAAAATCCGCGCCCACCTCGACCAAGGCCAGCCGGCGCGCAGCATGGGCCTGGACGACGAGCAGCAAGCGCTGATCAAGCCTTTCTGCCTGCTGACCATCAAGCCGGCCATGTATGTGGCCAACGTCGCCGAAGACGGTTTCAGCAACAACCCCTTCCTGGACCGCCTGACAGAATTCGCCAGCAAAGAAAACGCCCCGGTGGTGGCCGTCTGCGCCGCCATCGAAAGCGAAATCGCCGACCTGGACGACGCCGACAAGCAAGAGTTTCTCGACAGCCTGGGCCTGGAAGAACCCGGCCTGAACCGCCTGATCCGCGCCGGCTACGAGCTCTTGGGCCTGCAAACCTACTTCACCGCCGGGGTGAAAGAAGTCCGCGCCTGGACCATCCACAAAGGCGACACCGCCCCGCAAGCCGCCGGCGTGATCCACACCGACTTCGAACGCGGCTTTATCCGCGCGCAAACCATCGCCTTTGCCGACTTCATCGCCTGCGGCGGCGAAGCCAAGGCCAAAGAAGCCGGCAAAATGCGCTCGGAAGGCAAGGAGTATGTGGTGCAGGATGGCGATGTGATGAATTTCTTGTTTAATGTGTAAGCTTCACGCATCCCAATAAAAATTGCCGCCTGCGCAAGACGCGCGGGCGGCAATTTTTATGACGTGGGGGTGAATGCTGCACACAGATTTTCTACCCACAGGCGCATCTGGCTGGCGTACGCCACCCAACCCCTGGCGGTTGACGAAACTTCTGCGTCATGAGGCGCCAGCGATTTCGCACCAGGGTGTGGAATTTACGATGCCACTCTCTCCACGGTCCAAGGTTGCTGTGGCGCCGCCACAGTTTCATTCACCACGTAACAAGACACGCCAAAGGCATGCAAACGCTGATCCAGCTTGGTTTTTAGTCGCCCCGCCATACGCTTGAACTCTCGGCTTTCTCCGCCCAACAGCAAGGCAATCGACCATGTGCAGCCTAGCGTGGGCGCTGCGGCAAAGGCCGCCACCTCTTGGGCGCGCACGTCCTGACGGGCTTGGCGCGCCGCAGCGGCCAGGCCAGCCACCGTGCCGACGAGTTTTTCCAGTAATTCATCGCCAATAAAAAGCTTTTTGCGTTTGGCGCAAACCAGCTGATCCAGCTGATTATCTTTTAGCCAAGTATTGACCGTCTGGACTTGAACGGGGTCTGCTGCTGTGAGCCGGGGTAAATTCTCTGTTTCATAGCCCAGGCAATCTTTCAGTTCGATCCACCAATGCTGCCCGTCAGGCCCTATGGCCACCACATCCATACCCTTGATACGGCTGCCCAGGGCATTGCTATCACGATACCAAGCCTGTTCGTCCCACTTCACCGCCTGCCAGCCTTCAGCAAAATGCAAAGCCAGCTTGCCTTCCCGGATCACCGTGCTCATGCGCCGCCCTGCAACTCGCGGTCATACTGGGCCAGCTCTTCATCCAGGGCCACAATATGGTTTAAGCCGGACAACACCTCGGCCTGTTCGCAGCTCACCCCTATGGCGTCATCCTCCCAATACAAGCCGATGAATTTTTGCGGCACGGGCTGGCATCGTGACAGCAGCTCCAACTCTTTGAGCAAAAAGAAACTATGGCTGGCAATAAACACCTGCACCCCCGCCAGCGCCAGCCCATGAATCACCTGCGCCACCTGACGAATCAGACGCGGGTTCAAATTCGCCTCGGGCTCATCCCAAAACAGATAGCCCTGGGCCTGAATCACCCCATTGGCAATCAATCGCGCCAGCATGGCCAGCTTGCGATAGCCCTCGGCCACCAGCGGCATTTCCATATTGCCGCCGCCGGGCACGCGCAAATAAAACCGGCCGTTTTTTTCCAGCACCACTTTGCCGCCCAGCGCGTGCTCGATGGGTTCGATCAGCTTGGCGGTTTGCATCGTGCGTGGACCTTTTTGCAACAGGCCGCCCAAATGAATACAGGTATCACGCCAGGTTTCTTCAAACTCCAGATAATGCCCCTCGTAGATCGAGACAAAATTGGGATAAATCGTCAGCAACTCGCGAGTGGGCAAATATAAGGGGCTTTGCGCCTCCCAGACGCTGGGAAGGGTATCCACCTGCACATCGGTTTTAGAGTTGGTGGCAAAGCTGATGCCGACATCCAGCGCCGGATTGTTAAACCACGTACGCACCTCGCAGCGCTCGCGGCCTTGCCGGCGGCTGACCAAGCGGCCTAGCGATTCTGGGCGAAACACCCCCTGCAATTTTTCGCCATAGGCTTTTTGCAAATACGCCTTGGTGGGCGGCTGGGCGTGCGGTTGTTTGCCGCTGCTGGCGCTGGTGGCAATCAAGGCATACAGCAGCTTGAGCAAATGCGATTTGCCGCTGCTGTTTTCACCCACCACCACATTCAGACCGGGCGAACAGTCGAGGGCGAATTCACGAAACACGGTAAATTGTTTGATCTCTACACTGTCTAACATAGTTGACTCCGGCCCTTAGCCATCCAGCCTAGGCTGTGCACTCAGCACGCCGGCCTGGTTGGCGGCTTGTTTGATGCTGCTCCAGGCGTTCACCCGTTCGCGATGGGCCCGCGACATTCGGGCCAGCAGGCTGCCAGCCAACGCCGCGCTCTGATGGAGCAGGGCGCGGAGCAACGAGTGCAGGGTATCCCAGACCGACGTGCGCTGATCCGTGGCGGGCTGACAGTTGCTGGGCAATTCGGCCCACCTCAGCAAGCGCAGATCTCCCCCAACGCCGCCAACAACACATCCGTCTGCTGTTCCGTGCCAACCGTGATGCGCAAAAACTGGTCAATGCGCGGGTGTTTGAAGTGGCGCACGATGATGGCGCGTTCGCGCAGGGCGGCGGCCAGTTGGGCGGCGTCGTGTTGCGGGTGGCGGGCAAACACAAAGTTGGCGGCGGAGGGCAGCACGGCAAAGCCCAGTTGCGCCAGGCCGGCGTTCAGGCGTTCGCGGGTGGCGATCACCGCCTGGCGGGTGTGCTCAAAGTGGGCGTTGTCGTTCATCGCGGCGGTGGCGCCGGCCAGGGCCAGGCGGTCGAGCGGGTAGGAGTTAAAGCTGTTTTTCACTCGCTCCAGCGCGTCGATCAAGTCGGGGTGGCCGACGGCAAAGCCCACGCGCAGGCCGGCCAGCGAGCGGGATTTGGACAAGGTTTGCGTCACCAGCAGGTTGGGGTGCTGGTCGATCAGGCGGATGGCGCTGTCGCCGCCAAAGTCGATATAGGCTTCGTCCACCACCACCACGCGATCGGGGTTGTGGCGAGCGATGGCGGCCACGGCGTCCAGCGGCAGCAGGCGGCCGGTGGGGGCGTTGGGGTTGGGGAAGATCACCCCGCCATTGGGGCCGTGGTAGTCGTCCGGATTGATGGCAAAGTCGGCGTCCAGCGGCACTTCGCGGTATTCCACGCCGTACAGGCCGCAGTACACCGGATAAAAGCTGTAAGTGATGTCCGGAAACAGAATCGGCTCGTCGTGCTTGAGCAGGGCCAGAAACACATGGGCCAGCACTTCGTCCGAGCCATTGCCGACAAACACTTGCTGGGTGGTCACGCCATAGTGGGCGGCCACGGCCAGTTTCAGGCTGTCGCCGTTGGGGTCGGGGTACAGGCGCAGATGGTCGCTGGTTTCGGCGGCAATGGCTTGCAGCGCCTTGGGCGAGGGGCCGTAGGGGTTTTCGTTGGTGTTGAGTTTGACCAGATCGGGCAGCTTGGGCTGCTCGCCGGGCACGTAGGGGGTCAGGCCGTGGACGACGGCGCTCCAGTATTGGCTCATGGTCGGGTTCCTGGCTGGCGGGGCGGGTGTTGCAATCCCCGTGAAATGATTTCCGGTGAAATGGTATCATGGCAGGGCTGTGCGGCGCGGCCTCAGGTCTGGATCAGACTGGCGCGCCGCGCCGGTTTGCCTTGTTTATCTAGTGATGGATCCCATGCGTCAGGCTGACATTACCCGCAACACCCTGGAAACCCAGATCACCGTGTCGATCAACCTGGACGGCGACGGTCACGGCACCTTCGCCACCGGCGTGCCGTTTCTGGAGCATATGCTCGACCAGATTTGCCGCCATGGCCTGATCGACCTGAATATTCAGGCGGTGGGCGATTTGCATATCGACGCGCACCACACCGTGGAAGACATCGGCATCACCCTGGGCCAGGCCTTCGCCAAGGCAATTGGCGACAAAAAGGGCATCCGCCGTTATGGCCACGCCTATGTGCCGCTGGACGAGGCGCTGTCGCGGGTGGTGATTGACCTCTCCGGCCGCCCTGGCCTGGTGTACAACATTGATTTCACCCGCGCGGCGATTGGCCAGTTTGACGTGGATTTGTTCTCGGAATTCTTCCATGGCTTTGTCAATCACGCGATGGTGACGCTGCATATCGACAATCTGCGCGGCGTGAACGCCCATCATCAGGCCGAAACGGTGTTCAAGGCCTTTGGCCGCGCGCTGCGCATGGCCGTTGAGCCAGACCCGCGCATGGCCGGCGTCACCCCGTCCACCAAAGGAACCCTCACCGCATGAGCGCCGCCAAACCGACAATCGCCGTGGTGGACTACGGCATGGGCAATCTGCGCTCGGTGACCAAGGCGCTGGAGCATGTGGCCGACGGCCGCGCCCACATCACGCTGACCGCGCAACCCGAGGTGGTGCGCGCCGCCGACAAGGTGGTGTTTCCCGGTCAGGGCGCGATGAAGGATTGCATGGCCGGCCTGCTGGAATCCGGCCTGAAAGACGCCGTGCTGGAAGCCGCCGCCAACAAGCCGTTTTTTGGCGTGTGCGTGGGCGCGCAACTGCTGCTGGACCACAGCGAAGAAGGCGACACGCCGGCGCTGGGGCTGTACGCCGGCCAGGTCAAGCGCTTTCCGGATGGGCTGAGCGACGCCGCTGGCGCGCGCCTGAAGGTGCCGCATATGGGCTGGAACGAAGTCTGGCAGACCGCCCGCCACCCGCTGTTTGCCGGCGTGGCCGACGGCAGCCGCTTTTATTTTGTGCATAGCTACTACATGGCGCCGGCCGATGCCGCGCTGTCGCTGGGCTATGCTGAGTATCCTTTCGCATTTTCCGCCGTCATTGGTCGTGATAATGTGTTCGCCACGCAGTTTCACCCCGAAAAAAGCGCGGCCGCCGGCTTGAAGTTGCTGGAAAACTTCATTGCCTGGGATGGCCAGCGATAACCCCGAAGACCCAAAAGCCCGAGATACATCATGCTGCTGATTCCCGCGATTGATCTGAAAGACGGCCAGTGTGTGCGCCTGAAACAAGGCGTTATGGACGATGCGACCGTGTTTTCTGATGACCCGGTCAAGGTTGCCGCCCACTGGCGCGACCAGGGCGCGCGTCGCCTGCATCTGGTTGATCTGAACGGCGCCTTTGCCGGCAAGCCGAAAAACCTCGCGGTGATCCGCGACATCCTCGCCGAAGTCGGCGATGACATGCCGGTGCAGCTGGGTGGCGGCATCCGCGACCTGGACACCATCGAGAAATACCTCGATATGGGCCTGCAATACGTCATCATCGGCACGGCGGCGGTGAAAACCCCCGGCTTTCTGCACGACGCCTGCGACGCCTTCCCCAATCAGGTGATTGTTGGCCTGGACGCCAAAGATGGCAAAGTGGCCACCGACGGCTGGGCCAAGATCACCCACCACGACGTGATCGACCTGGCCCGCCGTTTTCAGGATTACGGCGTGGTGTCGGTGATTTACACCGACATCGGCCGCGACGGCATGATGAGCGGCGTGAACATCGACGCCACCGTCAAGCTGGCGCAGGCGCTGACCATTCCGGTGATCGCCTCGGGCGGCCTGACCAACCTCGACGATGTGCGCGCGCTGTGCGGCGTTGAGCACGAAGGCATCGAGGGCGCCATCACCGGCCGCGCCATTTACGAGGGCAGCATCAACTTCCGCGAGGCGCAGGACCTGGCCGACGCGCTGGGCCAATAAGCCCGGACTGCCCGCACAACACAGAATGCATTCGCCATGTCTTTAGCCAAACGCATCATCCCCTGTCTGGACGTGACCGCTGGTCGCGTGGTCAAGGGCGTCAATTTTGTCGGCCTGCGCGACGCCGGCGACCCGGTGGAAATCGCCCGGCGCTACGACGAGCAAGGCGCTGACGAGCTGACTTTTCTGGACATCACCGCCTCCAGCGACGACCGCGACATCATCCTGCACATCATCGAAGCGGTGGCCGAACAGGTGTTCATCCCGCTGACGGTGGGCGGCGGCGTGCGCAAGGTGGAAGACGTGCGCCGGCTGCTCAATGCCGGCGCCGACAAGGTCAGCATCAACACCAGCGCGGTGACCAACCCCGAGCTGGTGCGCGAATGCGCCGACAAGTTCGGCTCGCAGGCGATTGTCGTGGCGGTGGACGCCAAGGCGGTCAACCCGGACAACGACCGCTGGGAGGTGTTTACCCACGGCGGACGCAACCCCACCGGGCTGGACGCGGTGGCCTGGGCGCAAAAAATGCAGCAACTGGGCGCCGGCGAAATCCTGCTGACCAGCATGGACCGCGACGGCACCAAGATCGGCTTTAACCTGCCGCTGACCCGCGCGGTCAGCGATGCGGTGTCGATTCCGGTGATTGCCTCGGGCGGCGTGGGCAATTTGCAACACCTGGCCGACGGCGTGCTGCAAGGCCACGCCGACGCGGTGCTGGCCGCCAGTATTTTTCACTTTGGCGAATACACCGTCGAACAGGCCAAGCGCCTGATGCGCGAACAAGGCATTGAGGTGCGGCTATGAGCAACTTGTCCTGGCTGGATGCGGTCAAATGGGACGATAAAGGCCTGGTCACGGCGATTGCGCAGGACAAACACAGCCAGCGCATCATGATGGTGGCCAACGTCAACCGCGAATCGCTGCAACTGACCGCCGACACCGGCATTGCCCACTACTGGAGCCGCTCGCGCAACCGGCTGTGGAAAAAAGGCGAAGAATCCGGCCACCTGCAAAAAGTGCACGAGATTCGCCTGGATTGCGATGGCGATGTGGTGTTGCTGGTGATTGACCAGGATGGCGGCATTGCCTGCCACACCGGGCGCGAAAGTTGCTTTTATCGCAAGCTCGACGACGGCGACTGGCAGACGGTGGACCCGGTGTTGAAAGACCCGGCCAGCATCTACGCCCAGCCGCACGGGCACTGATCGCGCCAGACACAAAAAAAACGGGTGGCGCGTCACGCCACGGTCATGCGCGCCCGCCATGATGGCGCGCCACGGTTTTGTTTACTGACGAGAAATAGAGACTGCCATGATTCACGCCGAAGTGCTGTTCCATATTGCCGACACCCTGGAAGCGCGCAAGAGCGCCGACCCGAAGTCGTCCTACGTTTCCGAGCTGCTGCACAAGGGCGAAGACGCCGTGCTGAAAAAAGTGGCGGAAGAAGCCGCCGAAGTGCTGATGGCCTCGAAAGACGGCAGCAAGCTGCATCTGGTGCGTGAAGTGGCCGATTTGTGGTTCCACTCGATGGTGCTGCTGACCTATCACGGCCTGCGTCCGGACGATGTGCTGGTGGAGCTCAAGCGCCGCGAAGGCATCTCTGGCCACGACGAAAAAGCGGCGCGCGCCGCCCAGCAAGGCTGAGCCGGAGCCCAAGCATGAGCGACTGCATTTTTTGCAAGATCATTGCCGGGCAAATCCCGTGCAACAAGGTGTACGAAGACGATGACATGCTGGCTTTTCATGACATCCGTCCGATTGCGCCAGTGCATTTCTTGATCATCCCCAAGCGCCATATCGAATCGCTGCTGACCACCACGGCGGACGATGTGGACATTTTGGGCAAGATCATGACAAAAGTGCCCGAACTGGCCCGTGAGCAAGGGCTGGCGGCGGGCTTCAAGACCGGCATCAACACCGGCAAACTGGGCGGGCAGGAGGTGTATCACCTGCATGTCCACGTCTTTGGTCACAAGGCTTAAATCCGCCTCCCCCCGCGCGGGCAGCCTGCAACAGGAGTATCAACATGGGTTCTTTCAGCATTTGGCACTGGCTTATCGTGCTGGTGGTGGTCGTGCTGATTTTTGGCACCAAAAAACTGCGCAATATCGGTCAGGATCTGGGCGGCGCGGTCAAGGGCTTCAAGGACGGCATGAAAAGCGAAGAAAACCCGAGCCAACCGCCCGCTGACAGCGGCCGGGTGATCGACGTCAACACCGACCACAGCAAGAAGTAAGCCGCCGTGTTCGACATCAGCTTTGGCGAACTGGCGGTCATCGGCGTGGTGGCGCTGGTGGTGATCGGCCCGGAAAAACTGCCCAAGGTGGCGCGCACCGTCGGCGCCTTGGTCGGCCGCGCCCAGCGCTATGTGCACGACGTCAAGGCGGATATCCAGCGCGAGGTGAATCTGGGCGAGCTCAAGCAATTGCACAGCGAGGTGCACGACGCCGCGCAAAGCCTGCGCAACACCGTGCAAACCCAGGTGGACGAAGCCCGCCAGGCGGTGGGTGAGGTGCAAAGCCAGCTGAACGAAGTCAGCCAGACTGCCACGCACACGCTGGCCGAGGCGCAAGCACAGCTGGACGCGGTCAACCAGACCGTCGCCGAGCCGCTGGCGCCGGCCAGCAGCAGCGCATCCAGCGCGGCCGCCCCGTCGGACACTGCGCCCAGCGCAGCCCACGCCGCCTTGCCGGCGGCCGAGGCAAGCCCGCCCAGCGCCGTGGCTGCCGCCGAAACCGCCGCGCCCCTTTCTTCTTCCAGCAAGCCGACATGACCGATTCTCAACCCTTGCTTGCCCACCTGATCGAGCTGCGCACCCGCCTGGTGCGCGCGCTGATTGGCCTGGGGCTGATGTTTCTGGGCCTGTTTCACTGGTCTGGCGACATTTACCACTTGCTGGCCAAGCCGCTGATGCAGGTGCTGCCGGCTGGCGCGCACATGATCGCCACCGACGTCACCACGCCGTTTTTTGTGCCGATGAAAGTCACCATGATGGTGGCTTTTGTGCTGGCCTTGCCCAATACGCTGTACCAGATCTGGGCGTTTGTCGCGCCAGGGCTGTATGCCCATGAAAAACGGCTGATTGTGCCGTTGATTGTCTCCAGCGTGCTGCTGTTTATCGTCGGCATGGCCTTTGCGTATTTTTTGGTGTTTCCGGTGGTGTTTGGCTTTATGAGCTCGGTGACCCCGGAAGGCGTGTCGATGATGACCGACATCGACAATTATTTGTCGTTTGTGCTGGGCATGTTCATCGCCTTTGGCATTACCTTTGAAGTGCCGGTGGTGGTGGTGCTGTTGGTGCGCTTTGGCATTGTCGATATCGCCAAGCTGAAAGAAGCACGGCCGTATGTGATTGTGGGCGCCTTTATTGTCGCCGCCGTGGTCACCCCGCCGGATGTGCTGTCGCAAGTGATGCTGGCGGTGCCGCTGTGGCTGCTGTTCGAGCTGGGTGTGGTGGTAGCCGGCTGGATTGGCAAATCCGAAACCACCCGCGCCAACGCCAAGGACGCCGCATGAAGCAGACTTTTCATTGGCTGAGCGTCGCCAGCCTGGTGGCGCTGATTCTGCTCACCCTGGCCTGGGAGCTGTGGCTGGCGCCGTTGCGTCCGGGCGGCAGCCTGCTGGCGCTCAAGGCCGTGGTGCTGTTGCTGCCGCTGTTTGGCATCCTGCGCGAGCGGGTGTACACCTACCAGTGGTCGAGCATGTTCATCCTGATGTTTTTTGCCGAGGGCGTCACCCGCGCCTGGGGCGACAAAGGCCTGTCGCAATGGCTGGCCGGGCTGGAAACCCTGCTTACCGTGCTGTTCTTTACCGGCGTGCTGGGCTATGTGCGCGCCGTGCGGCAAGAGCGCCAGGCGGCATAAGCGGCGCTGAGCGCACTCATGCCAGCGCAGTGTGCGGCGATGCCCCTGCCGCCGTCACGCCGCTCACAACATTCCGCGCCAGATGAGTGCAGATAGTGCCGCGAGTACGGCAAGATTACACAACAACGCTGGATGGGCTTGGCGGGCGGTAAGCCGCCACGGCTCACCGCATCGGCCGCATCAAGCGGCTCGCTGCGGACACACCTGAATCCCCCGCGCTTCCAGCCGCGCGCGCAGCCGTCGGGCCACATCCAGCGCATGCGCGCTGTCACCATGCAAACAGACGCTGTCGGCGCGCAGCTGCACGGTGCGGCCATCCTGGCTGGTGACCTGGCCTTGCTCGACCAGCCGCAGGGTCTGCGCCACCGCCTGGACCGGATTGACGATCACCGCGCCCGGCAGCTCGCGCGGCGCCAGGCTGCCGTCGGCCAGATACGCGCGGTCGGCAAACACTTCTTCCACGGCATTCAAACCCTGCAAACGCGCCTGACGCACCAGCGCGCCGCCCGCCAGCCCCACCAGCTTCAGGCCGGGGTGGTAATCATGCACGGCGCGGGCAATCGCCTCGGCCAGGGCCTCATCGCCCGCGGCCTGGTTATACAGCGCGCCATGCGGCTTGACGTGCTGCAACTGGCCGCCTTCTTCGCGGACGATTTCATCCAGCGCGCCAATCTGGTCGAGCATGTCCTGGTAGACCTGCGCTGGCGCGCGCTGCATGGCGCGGCGGCCAAAATGCGCGCGGTCAGGAAAACTCGGATGCGCCCCCAGCGCCACGCCATGCGCCAAGGCGGCGCGCGCCGTGTCGCGCATGGTGCGCGCGTCGCCCGCATGCCAGCCACAGGCAATATTGGCGGAACTGACATAGCGCAAAATCGCGGCGTCGTCGCCGCAGCCTTCACCGAGATCGGCATTGAGGTCGATGTGCATCACAGGCTCCGCAGGTAAAACAAAATGGTAGAAACGCCCGGCGCAATGCGGCGCAATAAGAGCCGCTAACAAAACTCAGCGAAGCGCTCCTGGCTAGGCGCGCGGCCGCAGACAGTACAAGGA
>ERZ650306.578-NODE-578-length-22227-cov-11.190871_pt1 | contig 22227 bp, 28 predicted proteins | sample MGYA00376242_ERZ650306 | MGnify/ENA primary metagenome ERZ650306 (study PRJEB26733, sample SAMN07839244) | wastewater metagenome | biome: urban; feature: wastewater treatment plant; material: waste water | place: USA: North Carolina | collected 2016-03-31 ... | reverse complement strand
AGAGTTATAAAGGGTTTATATCTAAATAAGGTATAAACCTTCCCTTTTTTATTTTTATTAGTAAAATGTTATTTAATTTTTTAAAATATAATATTTGTGCTACTGTTTTTAATAATTAAATAAAGAAAATAACTTAGACAATATTTGTTATGAGAAACTAACAAGAAGGAGAAAAAAATGAATATAGTATTATTTGGAGCACCTGGAGCAGGAAAAGGAACACAAGCAAAGGAATTAATAGATAAATATGGAATTCCTCAAATTTCAACAGGAGATTTATTTAGAGAAGCTATAGGAAATAAAACAGAGTTAGGAATGAAAGCAAAGGAGTTCATGGATAATGGTCAACTTGTACCAGATAGTTTAACAATGAGCATTGTTGAAGAAAGATTTAAACAACCTGATTGTCAGAATGGATTTATATTAGATGGATTTCCTAGAACAGTTTTTCAGGCAGAAGAGCTTGATAAGATGTTATCAAAAATGGGGAAAAAAATAGATAAAGTTGTAGCACTTGAAGTTAGAGATTCAGAAATAGTAGAAAGAATAACAGGAAGAAGAATATCAAAATCAACAGGGAAAATATATCATATTAAACATAATCCACCAATAGATGAGAAACTAGAAGATTTATATCAAAGAGAAGATGATACAGAAGAAATAGTTGTAAAAAGACTTACAGCATATAAAACTCAAACTGCACCAGTTCTTGATTATTATAAATCACAAGATAAAGTAATATCAATTGATGGTGAGCAAGAAGTATCAAAAATAACAGCAGATATTATGAATATTTTAGGTTAAAAAATTTCAATAATAGCAAAACATAGGAGTATTTAATGATAATATATAAAACATTGGAAGAAATAAAAAAAATAAATAAGGCAAATGAGATAATAATAAAATTATATAAAGAAGTATTACCTAAGTATGTAAAGGTTGGAGTTTCCACTTATGAACTAGATAAAATAACAGAAGATTTTATAAGATCTAATGGGGCAATTCCTGGAACAAAAGGATATGATATAGGTAAGCCATATCCACCTTACCCTGCAAGTCTTTGTGCATCTGTAAATAATAGGGTTGTACATGGAATACCTACAAAAACAGAAATATTAAAAAATGGAGATATAATAAGCTTAGATACAGTAACAGTACTAGATGGATTTTATGGAGATGCAGCGATAACATTGCCGGTTGGTGAAATTGATGAAAATGCAAAAAAATTACTAGAAGTTACAGAGAAAGCAAGAGAAATAGGAATTGCACAAGCAATAGTTGGAAATAGAGTAGGTGATATATCGGCAGCAATTCAAGAATATGTTGAAAGTTTTGGATTCTCACTAGTTAGAGATTTTGCTGGGCATGGTGTAGGTAAAAGTATGCATGAAGATCCTATGGTTCCAAATTATGGTAAACAAGGAACAGGAGCAAAGATAGAAAACGGTATGGTAATAGCAATCGAACCAATGGTAAATGAAGGTGTATATCAAGTTAGAGTCTTACCAGATATGTGGACAGTTATTACAAAAGACGGTAAGAGATCTGCTCATTTTGAATATAGTGTTGCAATAATTGATGGTAAACCAGTTAAATTGGGATTAGGGGCATTATAGTGAAATATACGAGGAAATCAAATAAAAGAGATCTTTTTATTTTCTTTTAATCTTGTAACATATGTTTGACATTTCTAGAAAATAAAGGGATTATATAAAAAATAACGCTAGACACGTTATAATTTTTTTGATATGATGATAAGGATCGAGGTGACTTTTATGGCAAAACAAGATGTTCTTGAATTGGAAGGTGAAATATTGGAAGCCTTGCCAAATGCGATGTTCAAAGTGAAATTAGAAAATGGACATGAAGTATTGGGACATATCTCAGGAAAAATGAGAATGAACTATATAAAGATTTTACCTGGTGACATGGTTACGGTTGAAGTATCTCCGTACGATTTGTCAAGAGGAAGAATCATATATAGAAAAAAATAACACTTTTGGAAGGAGGGTTTTTATGAAAGTAAGAGCTTCAGTAAAACCAATTTGCGACAAATGCAAAATTATTAAGCGTCATGGTAAAGTAAGAGTAATATGCGAAAACCCTAAACACAAACAAGTACAAGGATAAGATTACATGACAATCTAAAGAATTTTTATTTTAAATATATAGATAAAAATTGTAAAGATATGTTTAGCTGTAGAGCTTATTCTTATACAAGTTTTGTATAGGAGCATATTGATGAAGGTTAAACAAAATTTAAATTTAAGGAGGAAATGAATTTGGCTAGAATAGCAGGAGTAGACATTCCAAGAAACAAGAGAGTAGAAATATCACTAACTTACATTTATGGAATTGGTAAGAGTACTTCAAACGAAATCTTAGAAAAAGCTAAAGTTAACAAAGATACTAAAGTTAAAGATTTAACTGAAGAAGAAGTAGGACAAATAAGAACAATAGTTGATGAGTACAAAATCGAAGGAGAATTAAGAAAAGAAATCAGACTTAATATCAAAAGATTAATGGATATCAAAAGCTACAGAGGGTTAAGACATAGAAATGGATTACCTGTAAGAGGACAAAAAACAAAAACAAATGCAAGAACTAGAAAAGGACCAGTTAAAATGGCCGTTGCTAAGAAAAAATAGAAAATTTTGAGTTAAGGAGGAAATAATAAGTGGCTAAAAAATCAGCAGTTTCTAAAAAGAAAAAATTGAAGAATATTCCTAACGGAATAGCATACATACACTCAACTTTCAATAACACTGTTGTTACAATAACAGATGCTGAAGGTAAAGTAATAATTTGGAAATCAGGAGGAACTTCAGGTTTCAAAGGAACTAAAAAAGGAACTCCATTTGCAGCACAAATAGCAGCTGAACAAGCAGCACAAGTTGCAATAGAAAATGGAATGAAACAAATAGAAGTTAAAATAAAAGGACCTGGATCAGGAAGAGAAGCATCTATTAGATCAATCCAAGCAACTGGATTAGAAGTAACTAAAATAGTTGACATAACTCCAGTACCTCATAACGGTGCAAGACCACCGAAAAAAAGAAGACCGTAAATTTATAAAATAAGGAGGATATATATAAATGGCAAGAGATAGACAGCCTGTATTGAAAAAATGTAGAACTCTTGGTATAGATCCAAGCATTATAGGAGTTAATAAAAGATCTAAAAGAAACTTAAGACCTAATGCTAATAGAAAACCAACAGAGTATGCAACTCAATTAAGAGAAAAACAAAAAGCTAAATTTGTTTATGGAATAATGGAAAAACAATTCTATAAATTATACGAAGAAGCAACTAGAAAAGATGGAGTAACAGGGGAACTTTTACTTCAGTATTTAGAAAGAAGATTAGACAACGTTGTATATAGATTAGGATTTGTAGGAACTAGAAGACAAGCTAGACAAGTAGTAAGTCACGGACACATTTTAATCAACGGTAAGAAAGTAGATATAGCATCTTACAGAGTTAAACAAGGTGATGTAGTAACTTTAAAAGAGAGTTCAAAAGAATTGTTAATGGTTAAAGCATCTGTAGGACAAAAAACTGTTCCAGGTTGGTTATCATTAGAAGGTACAACTTTAACAGCGAAAGTTTTAGAAAATCCTGGTAGAGACGCAGTAGACTTCGAAATCAATGAAGCAATGATAATAGAATTCTATTCTAGATAATAATTAATCCAATCCAAGGAGTTGATTTAGCTTGTTAAAAATCGAAAAGATAGCTAAAAATATAAAATTAACAGAAGATAGAGAAGGTAAGCATACAGCTAAATATACTTTAGAACCATTATACAGAGGATATGGAAATACTATAGGAAATGCTTTAAGAAGAATCCTATTATCTTCTATTCCAGGATCTGCTATAAAGGGATTAAAGATTGACGGAGTATTGAATGAATTCTCTACAATTAAAGGTGTAAAAGAAGCAGTAACAGATATAATATTGAATGTTAAAGAAATAGTAGTTGAGTTAGATGAACCTACAGAAAAAAGAATGACACTATCAGTTAAAGGTCCAAAAATTGTTACAGCAGCAGACATTAGAGTCGAAGCAGGAACAGTTATTATCAATCCGGAACAAGTTATTGCAACAATAACAACGGATAGAGAATTAGAAATGGAATTTTTAATTGATTCAGGAGAAGGATTTGTAGTATCAGAGGAAATAGATACTGAAGGTTGGCCAATAGGATATATGGCAGTTGATGCAATATATACACCAATAAAAAAAGTAAGCTATACTGTTGAAGATACTATGGTAGGAAGAGTTACTAACTACGATAAATTAATTATGGAAATTTCTACAGATGGAAGTATAGAAATTCAAGATGCATTATCATATGCAGTTGAATTATTAACTATGCACATAAAACCATTTTCTAATATAGGAAATAGTATGGAGAAATATAGAAGTAATGATGAAGTTGAAGTTGCAAGTACTGTTGAAGTTGAGACAAGTTTAGAAGATATGAGAATAGAAGAGTTAGACTTTACTGTGAGATCTTATAACTGTCTTAAAAAAGCAGGAGTTAATTCAATTTCAGATTTAACATCAATGTCGTATTCTGAATTACTTAAAATCAAAAATTTAGGTAGAAAATCTCTAAATGAGATTATAGATAAAATGAGAGAGCTTGGATATGATCTAGGCGATAACGGAAATTAATATTAGTATTAAGGAGGGAAGAAACTAATGAATCACAACAAATCATATAGAAAATTAGGTAGAAGAACTGACCATAGATTGGCAATGATGAAAAACATGACAATTTCGTTAGTTAATGCTGAAAGAATAGAAACTACTGTTACTAGAGCAAAAGAATTAAGAAAATTTGTTGAAAGAATGATAACTTTAGGGAAAAAATACAATACCTTCAATCTTGAAAGTTTAGAAGAAAGAAGAAAAGCAATTCACTTAAGAAGACAAGCATTTTCTTACTTAAGAAATGAAGAAGCTGTAGCTAAGATCTTTGGAGAAATAGCACCTAAATACATGGAAAGAAATGGTGGATACACAAGAATAATAAAAACAGCTGTTAGAAGAGGAGACTCTGCAGAATTAGCTATAATTGAATTAGTGTAGTCATAAAAACAATAGTATAAAATAAAAATAGTTAAGATTTATCTCAACTATTTTTTTTTTGATATAATTTATTATGTGATTTATTATGTGAACAACTCTTCCGTGTTAACTTTGTAAGAATTACCAGCTATTTTTGTGAGTAATCCAGTTTCACAAAGAGCAGAAATTTCACGTGAAAGAGATGGTCTAGTAATTTCAAACTTTTTAGCAAGCTCAGAAATATTAGGCTTAAAAGTAATAACGCCATCAATATGGTTTTCATAAATGTATGCTACAACTTTCTCATAAATAGTTTTGTTTACAAAATTAAACCATATTCGCTTTGAGAGTAATTGACTTTTATTTGAAACTTCATTCAAGAAGTTAGTCAATAATAGTTCGTTTTCTGAAAGTAAAGCTATTAAAGATGATTTGTTTAGTGATAATATTGTTGAATTAGTATTTGCAATAAGATCAACAGGAAAATCATTATTTATACCAAATATGAATGCGGGAGCAATCATATCATTCTGCTTTAGAAAATCTATTGTAATAGTATCTCCGTTAAATTTTTGCATTTCACCTCGTAGTTCACCATCTAAAACAATCATAATATCATTAATCTTATCACCTCTGAATGAGAGTGTTTCTTGTTTCTCAAATTTTTTTATTTTAAAATCAGAATAATTAATAATTTCAAGAATTTTCTCTTTACTCAAACCTCTAAAAATCGGGAGATTTTCAAGTTTATATTTAGTACTTACAAGTTCCTTAATTTTCAAATTGATCACCTCTTATAAAATATTGTAACTAAAAACTTTCAAAATGTAAATAAAAAACTTTACAAAAGACTATGGAATATAGTATAATTTGAAAAGGTAGAGGCGCAGACTACTAAGAGTAGATTTATGGAGATTGTCAAATCGATGAAGTAATGATCAAAAGGAGTGTTTGCCGAAGTTATAAACATGACACGTTTGTAACTGGTTTTATAGAGAAAATCTATAAAACTGTCATTATTGATGAAATAATGGTGAGCTATCAGTGATAATCGTATTTAAAGATAAATTTATATAGAGATTATTTGCTGGTAGTTAACTATCAGCATTTTTTATTATAAAAAAACATAAGTGGAGGGTTTGAAATGAGATTATTTGGGACATCAAAAATCAATGAAAAAGGAAGTTTAGAAATAGGTGGAGTAGATACGATTGAATTAGTTAATGAGCATAGTACACCACTTTATGTAATGGATCAAACATTAATTGAAGAAACTATAGATAAGATGAAAGATGCGTTCAAGTCAGATAGATTTGAGACACAAATTGCCTACGCAGGGAAGGCATTCCTAACTATGGCTATGGTTAAGATTGTAGATGAAAAAGGATTGGATCTAGACGTAGTATCAGAAGGTGAATTGTATACAGCTTATAAAGCAGGATTTCCAATGAATAGAGTTCATATGCATGGGAACAACAAAACGGCAAGAGAGCTTGAAATGGCAATCGAACTAGGAATAAAAGAAATAGTTATAGATAATGAAGATGAAATAGCAAAAATAGAGGATATATGTCGTGAAAAGGGTAAAAAGCAAGCGGTTTTATTAAGAATTGATCCAGGAATCGAAGCACATACACATCAATATATAAAAACATCTGGATTAACATCAAAATTTGGGATCTCACTGTTCCAGAAAAATTTATTTGATATAGTAAAAAGAATAAATGATAGTGAGTTTCTTGAATTTAAAGGATTCCATACACATATCGGGTCACAAATTTTTCAATCGGCATTTTTCATGTTTGCATTAGATGAAATTTTTAAATATTTGGATAGATTGAAAAAAGAATTAGGAATAATTGTTGAGACAGTAAATATGGGAGGTGGATTCGGTGTTTACTACACAGAAGAAGACGATCCCGCTCCAATTGATGATGTATTAAAAGAAGTAATTACATACACAGAGGCAATGGAGATTAAGTATAGAATAGGCTTTAAAACGTTATGTATAGAGCCTGGAAGAAGCATAGTAGGAAATGCCGGAACAACGTTATATACTGTTGGAGGAATAAAAGAAACAGTTGGTGGAAAAACATATGTATTTGTAGATGGTGGGATGGCTGATAATATAAGACCTGCACTGTATCAAGCACAGTATGAAGCTGCTATATTAGGTGATATGAATGCGATACCAGATAAAGAAGTAACATTAGCAGGAAAATTTTGTGAATCAGGAGATGTTTTGATAGATAAAGTTAAGTTAGCAAACCCTAAAGTAGGAGATTTAGTAGGAATAACAACTACAGGTGCATATTGCTACTCAATGTCAAGTAACTACAACAGATTTGCAAAACCAGCAGTAGTATTTGTTAAAGATGGAAAATCTAAAGTTGTAGTTAAGAGAGAAACTCTAGATGATTTGATAAGAAATGATTTATAATAGCAGTAAATAAAAGTATTAGTAAGAAGGAGAGATAAAAGTGATAATAGTTCATAAATATGGTGGATCATCTGTAGCAACAACAGAAAAAATAGTTGATATAGCAAAGTATTTAGGAAGTGTAAAAGGATCTGGAAATGATGTAGTTGTAGTTGTTTCTGCTATGGGGAAAACAACAGATGCATTAATAAAATTAGCACATGATATTACTAAAGATCCATCAAAAAGAGAAATGGATAGACTAATGTCAACTGGAGAACAACAAACAATAGCATTGTTAAGTATAGCGTTGCAGTCATTAGGGCACGATGCAATATCGTTAACTGGAGTTCAAGCGGGAATAAGAACGACAGGTCATCATACTAAAAATACAATAGAATCTATAGATAGTGACATAATTAAGAAACATTTGGGAGAAGGAAAAATTGTTATTGTTGCAGGATTTCAAGGAGTCAACGAAAAAGGCGATGTAACGACTCTTGGAAGAGGAGGCTCAGATACATCGGCTGTAGCACTTGCGGCAGCGTTAGAAGGCAAATGTGAGATCTACACGGACGTTGACGGGATATATTCAATAGATCCTAGAGTGTATCCTGATGCAAAGAAAATGGAAATGATATCATATGAAGAAATGATGGAGTTAGCATTTTTAGGAGCTGGTGTAATGGAACCAAGAGCAGTTGAGCTTGGAGGCAAATATGGCGTTGAAATATATGTTGGTAAATCATTAGGAGAAAGAAATGGAACTATAATAACATCAAAGGAGAAAGTGATGGAAAAAAAATTAATAACAGGAATATCTATAAATGAGAATATACTAATGGTAAACATTGAAAATATACCTACATATGCGAAAAATGTTTATGAAATATTTAAAATAGCAGAGGAATTTGGTGTAAGCATAGGTATAATTAGTCAAAATGATGTATCTTCAGAAAAAGGAAGTATAGCATTTACAGCAGCAAAGACGGATGAAGCAGGATTAGAGAAAGCAATTGTTAAATTGAAAGATAAGCTAAAAGGGATAGAAGTAAATGTAAAAAAAGATGTATCAAAAGTATCTCTTGTTGGAATCGGAATGGTAAGTACTATTGGAATAGCATCTAAAACATTTAAAGTGTTATCAGAAAATAATATAAGTTTTCATCAAGTTTCAACTTCTGAAATCAGTGTTTCATTAGTTGTAGATACTGATAAAGCAAAAGATGTAGCTAGATTATTATCGAAAGAATTTGAAATATAGAACATATGTAAGAAAAGGAGAATTCGAGATGGTAAAATTTGAAAAATATCAAGGATTAGGAAATGATTTCATTATTGTAAATGAAAAAGAGCTAATAGAAAAAGGAATACCAGATTATAATGAATTTGCAGCACTTGTTTGTGATAGACATTTTGGTGTTGGTGCAGATGGATTGCTTATTCTAAAATATGTAGCAAATATGCCATTTATGTTTTACTATAATTCTGATGGAAGCCAAGCACCAATGTGTGGGAATGGTATAAGATGTTTTGCACACTATATTAAGAACAATAACATAGTTGAAGAAGATACATTTGTAGTAAAAGTTGTTCCTGGTGACTTAACAATAGAGACACATCAAGAAGAAGAGGGCGATTTTTGGGCAAAAGTAAATATGGGGAAACCAATATTCACTGTAAATAAAATAATAAAAACAGATAAAGAAGAGTTTATTAACGAAAAAATTACGGTAAACAATCAAGAAATAGAGATTTCATATATTTTTATGGGAACAGATCATGCAGTAGTGTTTGTTGAGGATTTGACAAATGTTAATGTTGTTGAATTAGGATCAGCAATAGAAAACTATACAGAATTATTTCCTAAGAAGACAAATGTAAATTTTGTTCAAGTAAAGGATAGAAAGAATATTGAAATAATAACATGGGAGAGAGGCGCAGGATTAACTTTGGCATGTGGTACGGGGGCAACAGCATCAGCAGTTGTAGCAAATCATTTAGGATTTGTTGAAAATGAAGTTAATGTAAAAGTGCCTGGTGGTGAGTTGATAATAGAAGCAAATGGAAAAGACAATGATGCATTTATGACAGGTCCTAGCGAGAAAATTGCCGAAGGTGACTACATGATAAAACGTTAATTGACGACTTGAAAAATAAATAAAAATAGAATATTGGAGGTATTGTAATATGGAATTTAAAGGATCATATGTAGCATTAGTAACCCCATTTAATAAAAATAATGAAGTAGATGAAGACAAAATAAGACAATTAGTAAATTTTCATATAGATAATGGAACAAGTGGAATAGTGCCATGTGGAACAACAGGGGAATACCCAACGTTGACACATGCGGAGCACGAAAGAGTTGTAAAAATAGTTGTTGAGGAAGTAAGAGGAAGAATACAAGTTATCGCAGGAGCAGGTTCTAATAGCACTAAAAGAGCGATTGAACTAACTAAATATGCAAAAGAATTGGGAGCAGATGCAGCACTTAGCACATGCCCATATTACAACAAACCAACTCAAAGAGGGATATTTGAACATTATAAAGCAATAGCAACAGAGGCAAAGTTTCCAATGATGTTATACAATGTGCCAAGTAGAACAGGAACTAATATTGAACCAGAAACAGTAGAGCAATTATTGCAATTTGAAGAAATAGTTGCAATAAAAGAAGCTACAGGAAGTATAGAGCAAATGATAAAAATAAAAGAACTTTGCGGTGATAGAATAGCAATATTATCTGGTGAAGATCATTTAATACTACCAATGTTATCAATTGGAGCAACAGGAGTTGTATCTGTTGTAGCAAATATAATGCCAAGAGATATGGCGGATCTTATTAAAGCGTTCGAAACAAAAAATTTCAATACAGCATTTGACTTACATTCTAAACTATATGATGTGAGTAGAAATATGTTTATTGAAGGGAATCCAGTAACTGTAAAAACTGCGATGAAAATATTAGGACTAGTAGAAAATGACGATGTAAGACTTCCTTTAGTATCTTCTGAGCAAAAAACGATTGATAAATTAATAAAATTATTTCAATCAAAAGAATTAATATAAGATTCATGTTAAAATATGGACTATAATCACAGAATAAGGTATAATATATTACGATTATTAAAAATATAGAAGGAGACATATAGATGCAAAAATACAATGTAGCAGTAGTAGGAGCAACAGGTTTAGTAGGTCAAACATTTTTAAAAGTATTAAAAGAAAGAAATTTTCCTATAGATAAATTATACTTATACGCTTCAGCAAGATCAGCAGGGAAAAAAGTAGAATTTGATGGAAAAGAGTATGAAATTATTGAGTTAAAAGACGAAAATATAAAAGATGATATAGAAATCGCATTATTTTCGGCAGGAGGAGAGGCTTCTAAAGTTTTTGCACCGAAATTTTCTTGCAAAAAAGCAATAGTTGTTGATAACAGTAGCGCTTGGAGAATGGATAAAAATGTACCGTTAGTTGTACCGGAAGCAAATCCAGAAGATGTAGAAAAACATTTAGGAATTATTGCAAATCCTAATTGCTCAACTATTCAAGTTATGCCAGTATTAAGTGTTTTAGATAAATTGTATGGTTTAAAAAGAGTAGTTTATTCAACATATCAAGCGGTTGCAGGATCTGGGCAAAAAGGTATAGATGATTTAAATGCGAATCTTGAAGGTAAACCATCAACAAACTATCCACACCAAATAGCTTTTAATGTATTACCACATATAGATGTATTTTTGGACAATGGTTATACAAAAGAAGAAATAAAAATGGTTGAAGAAACTAGAAAAATACTAGGGAAACCAGATTTGAGAGTAACTGCAACATGTGTTAGAGTACCAGTTATGATGGGACATGCTGTTTCGGTGAATGTTGAGTTAGAAAAAGCATTTGAATTAGAAGATGTAATAAAAGCATTTGAAGAAAAAGATGGTGTAATAGTAATGAATAATAGCAAGAACAACGAATACCCTATGCCAATAAATGTAGCAGGAAAAGATGAAGTGTTTGTAGGTAGAATAAGAAGAGATGAATCAATCGATAATGGCTTAAACTTATGGGTAGTTGCAGATAACATAAGAAAAGGTGCAGCAACAAATACGATTCAAATAGCAGAAGAAATGATAAAAAGAGGAATAATCAAGAAAAAACAAAAGTAGTAATAACTTATTAAAAATAAAATAAATTTTTAGGAGGAAATATGAAGAAATTGAATTTAGTATTACTAGCATTAATGGCTTTTGTAATATTTAGTTGTGGTGGGAAAAATGTAAATGGAACAAAGAAAGACAGTAAAGTATTGAAAGTAGGAATGGAATGTGGATATGCACCATTTAACTGGTTTCAAGGGGATAACTCAAAAGGAGCAGTAAAAAATGCAACAAATGGTTACTGTGGTGGGTATGATGTAGAAATAGCAAAATTAGTTGCAAAAGGATTAGGAAAAGACTTGCAAATTGTACAAACGGATTGGGATGGACTATTAGGACCAGCTTTAGGAGCAGGGAAAGTTGATATAGTTATAGCAGGAATGTCACCAACTGAAGAAAGAAAAACAAATTTAGATTTCACTGATTCTTATTATAAATCTGACTTAGTTGTAGTAGTAGCAAAAGATGGAAAATATGCAAATGCAAAAACATTAAATGACTTTAAAGATGCAAAAATAACAGCTCAATTGAATACATTACATTATACAGTAATAGATCAATTGATTGGAGCTAAAAAAACTACAGCTATGGAGAGTTTTCCAGCAATGATAGTAGCATTAAGTTCAAAAAAAATTGATGGATATATTTCAGAAAGACCAGGAGCAATGGCAGCTGAGTTATCAAATCCTAACTTAAAATACATATATTTTACAGAAGGACAAGGATTTAAATATGCAACAAATGAAGTAGATGTTGCAATTGCAACTAAAAAAGGAAGTCCTGAATTAGTATCAAAAATAAATGAAATATTAAAAGGAATTACACCTGAGCAAAGAAAACAAATAATGGAAAATGCAGTAAAAAATCAACCTTTACAAAAGTAAAGTATGTTAATAAAAAATAGAAAGAGGTTATGATGGAAAAGGGCTTTTTTGAATGGGTAATATTTTTTATTCAAGGTAACTGGCAACAATTTTTATTAGGAACTGCAACAACTCTTTTAATTTCTTTAAGTGGTACAATAATAGGGTTTTTCTTAGGGTTAGGAGTTAGTTTAATACGATACATGAAATCCGACGACAAAACTACATTATTTATAAAAAGCATAATTAAATTTTTTCAAATAATTGTAAATATATACATAGCAATATTTAGAGGAACTCCAATGATTGTTCAAGCAATGGTTATATTTTACGGATTACCTGTACTTACAAAAGGAAGTCTAAATTTAGATCCACTACCAGCCGCACTTTTAATCGTGTCTATAAATACAGGAGCCTATATGGCAGAGATGATAAGAGGTGGTGTTGATTCAGTTGATCCTGGTCAATTAGAAGGAGCACAGGCAATTGGTATGAGTCACTTTCAAGCAATGCTAAGTATTATATTTCCTCAAGCGGTAAGAAATGTACTTCCGTCAATAGGAAATGAATTTATTATAAATATAAAAGATACATCAGTACTAAATGTTATTGGAGTTACAGAGTTATTCTTCACTTCAAAGTCTATTGCAGGAAGTTATGCAAAATATTATGAAGTATTTATAATTACAAGTGTAATATATTTATTCTTAACATTTACAATATCACTAATATTAAATGCAATCGAAAAGAAAATAGATGGGCCTAAAAACTTTGAAATATTACCTCTTCAAGATGGAAATAGTGTGGTAATAAAGAAAGGTAAGGGTGTTTAGAATGGAAGATAACAAAATAATTAAAATAAAACATTTAAGAAAAGATTTTGGAACGAGAACAGTCTTAAAAGATATCAATTTTGATGTTAGCGAAGGGGAAGTTGTTGCAATAATAGGGTCTTCAGGAAGTGGGAAATCAACATTATTAAGATGTGTTAATTTGTTAGAAAAACCAACAAGTGGAGAAATACTATATCATAATAGTGATGTGATAACTGGTCAAATAGCTCTATCAAAATTAAGATCAAAAGTAGGAATGGTATTCCAACAATTTAACTTATTTAGTAATTTAACTGTTCTAGATAATTGTATTATAGGTCAAATGAAAGTTCTTAAGAGAAATAAACAAGAAGCAGAAGAAATGTCAAAAAAATATTTAACAAAAGTAGGAATGGAAAGATTTATAAATGCTAAACCACATCAATTATCAGGTGGGCAAAAGCAAAGAGTAGCGATTGCAAGAGCATTAGCTATGGAACCAGAAGTATTGTTATTTGATGAACCTACATCAGCATTAGATCCTGAAATGGTTGGAGAAGTATTGAAAGTAATGAAAGATTTGGCTGAGAGTGGCTTAACAATGTTAGTAGTAACACATGAAATGGGATTTGCTCATGATGTTGCAAATCGGGTAGTATTTATGGATCAAGGAGTTATTGTTGAGGACGATGTCCCAGAGGTAATATTTGAAAATCCTAAACATGACAGAACAAAAGAGTTTTTGTCAAGAATGTTGAATAAATAGTATTAATAATGGTAATAAAAATAAAAAAATAAAAGATAGGAGAAAAAGATGTCAGAGATCGTGTTAACACAAGAGGAACAAAAAAATTTAAAAGGTAAAAAAGAAGAGGCACATCAATTGCTTATAAATAAAGCAATTTTAGAAAAAGCTAAGGCAACAGAATTAGAACCAATGGAAAAGAAAGAGCTTAATTACATAACTGAAACAGAAAAAGCAAAGTTTTATGTTAGTAAATTTGTTAGACCAAAAGTGAATGTTTCAGAAAACGAAATAGTAGAGGTTTACAATGCAAATAAAGCATTTTTTGAGAATCAAAACATAAAATTTGAACAAGCAAGAGCAAACATTAGTAATGAACTTTTTAATAATAGAGCAGCTCAAATAGAGGCTGATTATGTTAAAGAAATAGTTGATAACATGAAGAAAGATGTTGTTTTAACAAGAGAAGACTTACAATTCACAAGAGGAAATTCAGATGTAATGAAAACATTTGTAATTAATAAAGTAATTCTTGAGAATGCTAAGAAAAATAAATTTGAAATAGAAGAAAAGGATAATTTAACACTTATAGAAAACAATGTACTTTTGAATTATTATGCAGACAGATCGGTAAAAGATAAAATTAGAATATCTCAACAAGAAATAGAGAAAATTTACAATGAGAATAAAGAAAATTTTGGACAAACACCTGTAGATGTAGCATATAATCAAATAGGAAACGCATTAGTTGGAGAAAAAGCAACTCAATTAAAACAAGAATTGTCAAAAGAAGTTGCAAAAGAATACAATATAGATGCAAAATTAGCAAAATATAGTTTATAGTAAATAACTGGGGGGTTAATTTATGAAAATCAATTATATAATTTTTTTAGTGGTTTTATTAATTGTAGGAAATTATTTGAGACTTAAAGTTGAAGAAAACAATGTACCTAAAATTGAGATAAATGAGGAAGTGGAGTATCAAAAAGAGGGTGCAGAGAAACTCAATAAAATTGAGAGTAAAAAGGATATTAATACGGTTACGTATGGTGAATTAATAAAATTAGGATTTACAAAAAAACAATCTGAAAAAATAATAGAATTCAAAAAATTTATTGGAAAAATAGAAAATCTAGAAGATTTGAAAAGAATACCTAGATTTGGTGATACAGGTTTAAGTAAGGCGAAAAAAACTTTGTATGTAAGTGCAGAGAATACAGTAGGGGATGATGTTGTAAATAATGAGAAAAAATACAACATTAATAAAATTTCTGATGAAGAAATGAAGCTATTAGGTCTTACTAAAAAGGAGATCAAGGATATCAAGCTCTTAAGAGAAAAAGGAGAAATACGTTCAAATATTGATTTGAAAGAAATTTTTTCTGAAAAAAGATATAGTGAGATTGAGAGAAGTATTGAATTTGAAGGGGAATAGAAAAGAAAAAGGTTGACAAATGAGCAAAAATTTTATAAACTTTAATATGTATCCCATTACTCGATACATATTAAAACTTTATGCCTGGATGGCGAAATTGGTAGACGCATCAGACTCAAAATCTGACGGATGTATTTCCTTGTGGGTTCAAGTCCCACTCTAGGTACCACTTATAAACATTGAGTTTCAACAAAATAGATATAATTAGTTAAAGGTTAAAAATGGTAGAAAAACGACTTTTGCCGTCGGATTTGCCAACATTTTGCCATCAATTGAAGATAAAATAGGGACTATTCTTATATATTAGAATAGTCCCTATTTATTTTGTAAATAGCTAATATCTTGTTTTTGATCTGTAGTTCAGCTTCAAATATCAATGAAGTACATTTCTTGAAAAAATCATATTATTATGATAATATTAAATATGAATATATAATAAATTTATAAATCACCTGCATGGTTGGACATCTATAGATAATGTAAATTTAATAACTTATATGGCAGATAAACAAAAGCAATAAACAAGATATTATTGGGATGAATGGAGAGCATTAATATTCCAAAAGTGGAAAAGCAAGATATTGAAGTGAGCTTAAATAGATAAGCTTTAGGAGGATAATAAATGACTGGAAAAATTTTAAAAAATGTAGTAATTGGAATCTTGGGATTAGTTGCAGTTTCACTCATGACAAAAGGTGGTTTTTATATGGTTGTAGGTTTTCTATTGATTGCTCTACTACTATTTAAAAACTATTTGGATGGAAAAACAAAAAAAGAAATGGACTCATTAATAGAAACTGCAAATAAAGTATTAACTACTGAGCAAATGGACTATATAGATTTGAAAAATGAAAGTGATACTCTATCTGCTAATATCGCAAATTATTCTAAAGAGAAAGCAAATTTAGAAATGGAATTAGCATTGTTAAAAGAAAAAGTTAAATCTGAATCTAAACAATTGTTATCTCTTACAGATGAATTAGAAATGGAGTCTTTCGCACTTTATAAACCACGTTATAATTTTTCAGATGCACTGGGATACAAAGATAAACTAGATGAAATAAGACTAAAACAGCAGAAAATGATAAAGTCAAAAACGGCAGTTAATTATTCTAAAGATTGGACTGTCGATGGTTCTAAAGCTAAAGGTACTAAAATGACAAATGATAATATCAAACAAATTATTAGATGTTTTAATGCAGATTGTGAAGCAGCAATAAATAAAATCAAGTTTAACAACATTCAGACTATAGAAAATAGAATCTATCGTTCTTTTGAGCAATTAAACAAGCTAAATTCTACAAATCGTGTTTCAATAACAAATGAATTTTTGAATCTAAAATTACAGGAACTCTATCTTGGACATGAATATGAAGAAAAACGACAAGAAGAAAAAGAGATTTTAAGAGAAGAAAGAGAAAAAGAAAAAGAAGAGAAAAAACTTCAAAAAGAAATTGAGGATAAGAAAAAAATTATAAATAAAGAAATCAACCATTATCATAATATTTTATCTGAACTCGAACTTAAGTTATTAGACTCTCCTGAAGGCGAAAAATCTGATCTTCAAAAACAAATTGAAGAAATAAAAAATAAATTAGAAATATATAATGATGAGAAAGAAGAGCTTGATTATAGACTTGAGAATATTGGTGCAGGGTATGTCTATATTATTTCAAATATTGGATCATTTGGAGAAAATATATATAAAATTGGAGTTACAAGAAGACTTGAACCTGAGGAAAGAATAAATGAATTAAGTAGTGCTTCACTCCCATTTAAATTTGATATTCATGCAATGATATTCAGTTATCAAGCGTATGATCTAGAAAAACATTTACATAATACTTTTAACGATAAAAGAATTAATCTTGTGAATAGTCGAAAGGAATTCTTCAATATCACTATTGAAGAAATTGAAGAAAAACTAAAAGAATACAAAGATTTAACAGTTGAATTCAATAAAGTTCCATCTGCTGAAGAATATAGGGAAACTGAAAAAATAAAGAATTCTAACACATGATATGTTATTAAACATATTATAGGTAATATAAAATATAAGAAATTCAAAGGTGATTGCTTTGAATACTTTAGAGTCTTTGATATTGAAAAAACTGAATAAAAATTAAGGAGAACATAGAAGATGAAAAAGAAAACGCATGAAATTATATTGATTTCACCTATTATAATTACTTTGATATATGAAATATATGTAATGATAAAGATTTATTTGGATCCTCCATTTTTTCCTTTTTTTGTTCCAACAGTATTTCTAATTACTTTAACCACACTTATTTTATTCTATTTAATGAAAAAAAATGACGAGTTCAAATCCATATTTTATGCTTTTTATTTAATGAAGATTCCTTTTATGCTGCTTTTTTTGATAGGGTTTTATAACATTGTAACTAAGAAGTATGCTTAGAAGTCTGTGTTTAACTATACTATCAATCAAGGTAGTGACTATAAACATTGGATTTCAAGAAATTAGATATGATAATTTGGAGGTAAAAAGTGAGAAAAATTTTAAGTTTTATATTCATGATATTAACAATATCAGTAATGGTTTTTTCAGAAGAAATGCCTAAGGAGGTAAGATATCCGTCTGATAAATTATCATTGACAGCAGCTAATGAACTATTGTATGATGGACAGTTATATACTGGTAAGATTTTACTTGGAGAGAAGGGTTATATAAATTTAACAAATGGTGATCTAGATGGAGAGACTTTTTTTGAAAACATTGATACAAAATATAATGATTTTAAAATATTAAAAGAGGAATTCAACATTCTAAATGGAGTTCCTGAGGGGAGAACGCATTCAGAACTTAAAATAGGAAATAGTGATGGTGGCTATTCATATTTCAATATAGAAATTTACTGGAAAGACGGAAAAATACAAAGACATAAAGTTACAAACCCTGTAAGCGAGACAGATATTGTATTTGATTTAGAAGGCAAGGGAAATAGTATAGGAAAAGATAAAAAGAAATTTAAAGATGGGATTGCTAAATTTGATGGCAAAATTTTTAAATGCAATTTAAATGAAGAGAAAAATGAAATAATATATAGTACATTTGATAAAAATAATAAATTGATAGATCAAGAGATTGTTAGCGATAATAAGGATATTTTAAGAGAATCTTTGTTTGATACTCTAATAAGAGGTATTGAGTGAATAAGGGGGTTAATAAATGATAGATTGTTATAAATCATTAGGACAGGAGAATTCGAAGAAAAGATTTTTATTGATATTTTTGGCAGGTCTTTTATTTATAGCTTGTTCTAAAGTTAATGACATCAGTAAAAAAGATATAAAATATACTGTTATAAATAAAGTAGTTCCAAAAGAACATGCATCAGTAGGAAAATTTAATTCAACAGTCTGGATAACTATTCCATCAGATATTTCTAAAGATGAAATTGAGAAACTAATTTTACCTAAGGTGTATGAGGATAATATAGAAAACTATGATAGCCTATCTGTTTTTATGTATTCAGATAAACGATTTTATGAAAGTGGATCGGATGCAACACATGGATTTATTGAATTCTATAAAAATGGAGAAATAAAAATTAAGGATATTAAAACACATAAATATATTCCTACTGAAAGAGAAATATCTATTTATACTGAAAACTTAAAAATGCTAAATTCAAGAAAGCAAGGAAGTTCAATAGAAGAAATCGAAAAAATAGTAGAAAAGAAATATAATATATCTGAAGAAGAACTAAATGAAATAAACGAAAAAATATTTATGTATACTTTAGACAATGATTTCAAATAATAAAGGGATTTAATTTTAAAAATATAATGGAGGGAATTTATAGAATTTAGAGAAGAATTAGAGAAACATATAGACACACTCAAGAAATATAAGAACATTAAAGATTATATATTGATTTAAAAGTTCGGTTATGCTATATTTTGTAAATGGTAAGTGGAAACAAAAAATAAAGGAGGAATAACAATGAAAAAGATACTAATAGCATTATTTATAATAGTTTCAGCAATAGGGATAGCAGCAGGAACAACAACAAAGAAAAACACAAGCAAAAGTACAGCAGCTTCAGAAAAAGTAGTTACAGACCCATATGTGGGTTGGTGGTATCATGAAAGTGATGAGAATATTTACGTAGATGATCAAGACACTATAAATTACATTACAAAAAAAATAAAAAATATTTCATAAAAGTATATCAATTTACTTCTTTCGAAAAAGAAAAGGGAATAGGTTTATGTAAAAATATGAATGGTATAAAGGCTGAAATTAAAAATATAAATAAAAAGTTTGAAGATTATAAATATAAAAAAGTAACAGAAGAACAACTAGAAATATTGAAATATAACATGGAAAATGCTGAGTGGATTTCACAAAAAGACTGTGAAAATGCAAATTAAATATGAGATTATTATGAACTGCACCAAAAATGGAATATAGAAACTAACAAGTGATATAAAGATATTCCATAAAGTTTCAGTATCATCTCTAGCTGATACTGATTTAAGTAATTTCAAAGGATTTGAAGGAGATTTAATAAAAAGTATCGATAAGTTATACTAAATTTGTAAAAATTTGAGGTGGTAATTATGATATATATTGGTAAAAATAGAGCATTAGGAATTGCAATTAAGTTAAGAGAGCAAATAATTTATGACTTATCAAAATCGGAGGGTAGTATTCTAACACTTTCAGAGACAATGGTTGTTATTGAAGGTTATACAGTTGAAGGAGGTAGAGTAAGGGATGTTGAATTAGTTTCAGCATTAAGAGATGCCTATGATGAAATGTTTTATTTGGTAAGAGATAATGGTTTTCAAGTTGATAAAGAGACTATTTGTTTGGTAAATCGAATTGTAGCTAGAAATGAAAATCATGATAATATAGGTAATTTTAGAAAATCAGGAATTGCTATAACCGGTACTACTCACAAAGGAACATCTGTAAAGGATTTTGGTATAAAATATATTGAAATAATTGACAGGTTCAATGAAAATAAATTAGAAGATAAAGCAATAGATTTGTTTTTAGATATTGCTAAAACACAATTTTTTGGTGATGGAAATAAAAGGACTGGTCAATTGATGATGAATGGGATTTTAATAGGAGAAGGATATTGTCCTGTTGTTCTTAATTTCAGAGAAAATAAAGAACGTAGAGATAAGTTAATACATTTTTATGAAACTGATGATAGAGAACCCCTTAAAAAAATAATATTAGAAAAGCAAAGAGAATTTGAAATTGATTTTGGAATTAACCAAGACTGAAAATAAAAGAGTAAAAGAGCCGAAAAGGAAAATTCCTCTGGCTCTTTTTATCATTTTATCCTATTTTATAGCTCACACTAAAGTAGTGAATCTCTTGTTTTATCGCTCACATTAAAGCAGTGAATCTCTTGTTTTATCGTTCACATTAAAGCAGTGAATCTCTAATTTTATCGCTCACATTATAGTAGTGAAACACTTGATTTATCACTCGCATTATAGCAGCGAAACACTTGATTTATAGCTCACATTATAGTAGTGAAACACTTGATTTATAGCTCGCCTTATAGTAGCGAAACACTTGATTTCTTCAAATCATATTATACTCTCTTTTTTGAGATTTTACAATAGTCACTTGTACTATCTGCTATATTTTAAATTCTTCTTTTACCAAAGTTCATAAATTACCCCTTGTATAATCACATATTAACTGATAATAAGAGGTATAGATAAATGATTATATAAAAATTTAATATGAAAAATAAGCCACTAAAAATGATATTTAAAAGTTTAAAGTTTTTTATATCGATACTTTTTACGATAGCCAACAACAACATATAAGTAAAACTTAATACGATATTTATCACTAAAAAGAGTATAAAGTTATTGAAATTTATTTCTTTGAAAATATTTATAATATTTTTATAAAAATGTATTGTCATTCCATTTTTAATTATATTCATAAAAAATAGAGTCATCACGTCACTTAACAATAAGATTCTAATTATATTTTTATTCATAACAAAATCCCCTTTTCATATTCCTATCTACTTAGATTCTTTCATTGTTTAAAATAAAATCCACTTCTGCTATTTCTTCCAAATCGCCGTCATTTCCTTCTATTTTTATATTAACATCAAAATTATCTTTTACATACTTATAGATATCTTTTACCCATTTTTTTGAAAGATCATAAAAAATAACTTCATTTTCTGTTTTCTCTATTATTTTATTAAAAAAAATCGTATTATCAAATATTTTATAAGAATCACAATATAGTAATATTTTAAAAAGATTAGAATATGATTCTTTAAATCTTTTTTTTATAATTTCTTCTGGAATTCCATGTCCACCATTTTGAACTCTTTCTTCCACTTCAAAAGAAAGGTGAAAACCGCCTTGGTATACTTATGAAAATGCTTTTAAATGACAAACATTAAGAACAACTTGTCGATTCTTTGCTGTGGCAGAAGCATCAGAATAATGTTATAATTCCTATAAACAGGAAATAACAGGAATCAGTTTGGAAGAAAGGTGGTTTTTATTTATGGCTCAAAATGCCTCAAGGTGTTGACGAAGAAGTGTTGGTGCGTCGCTGTGTGAACGAAGGCGTGGTGTTTGTTACGGGCAAAACGTTCGACCCTGACGAACATCCTAATGGTTATATTCGCTTGTCTTTTTCCAATACGCCCGAAGACCAAATTGAAACGGGTATTCGTATTTTGGGCGAAC
>ERZ650306.577-NODE-577-length-22232-cov-4.139334_pt1 | contig 22232 bp, 18 predicted proteins | sample MGYA00376242_ERZ650306 | MGnify/ENA primary metagenome ERZ650306 (study PRJEB26733, sample SAMN07839244) | wastewater metagenome | biome: urban; feature: wastewater treatment plant; material: waste water | place: USA: North Carolina | collected 2016-03-31 ... | reverse complement strand
TATTATTAGTAATAAATATTAAATACTAAGATTACTAACTAAGTAGATAAGATTTTCTCTACTTGAATAATACAAATTAAAGAATAATATTAAGTTTTAATATTGATGGAACTGTAAGACATAATCAATATACTAATCTTAATAAGGTTATAAATACATTTTTAGAATACATACCAATATAAGCAGACATAGTTGATAACTACTTTTTTCTCCTATTTGCTTTTATTTTTTATTACTATGGTTTCTAATCTGTGTACTGTTTCTCTATTAGGTAGGAAATTCAAAAAATATGGATAATAACAATAAATCCGAATTAGAACGTACTGGTAGATTCCAGGTATCTAAAGCTAAAGGATTGTTCTCGTTGGCTGATGCTATTAATAAGAATAAACAAGCCAATGCGACATTACCTGTAGATGCAACATTGGAAGACAAAGTTGCCCAGAAGTTAGAAAGCCTAAAAGTCACTGGTGACTTGGATATGGCTAAACCACCATCGGTGATAGTAGGTACTACTGGTATCGTACTAAAAGGCGATACCCTAACTAAAGAAGGATATCTTAATTCACTTAAAGTGGATGAGAATATGTATCCTGACTTATTGCTTACCGAAGAAGAGGCTCGTCAAATAAACAAAAAGATGGGCAGAATGACATCAGGAGTCAACTCAGTTGTTCCTATGGCCTGTACTGGTAATGCATGTGCTTTCAAGTCAACATGTTTCGTAGGTGATACACCTATTCAAATGTATGACGGAAGTACCAAAAAGATTAAAGACCTTAAACGTCGGGATAGAATATATTCATTCAATCCAAAGACGAGAAAGATAGAAGAAGACAGAACCCTCGACCCTTCATACAGTAGAGGTATCAAACCTGTCTTTAAGATAACCACCGAATACGGTCATGTTATTAGATGCACCTCAGATCACCCTATATTGTCCTCAGAGGACAGTGTAAGACCTTTTCAATGGGCTAGTATAGACCAAGGTCTAAAACGCGGTGATAGCGTTGTTGTGACGGATATGTTCTATAATGAAAAACTAGAAGCATACATAGAAGATGCAACAGAATACGGTGATGCATTTAAAACTAAAATTATCAGTATAGAAGCTGATGGTGAAGAAGAAGTATTCGATGTTACTATTGTTAAGAATAAAAATTTCTTTGCAGGTGGTATAGTCGCGCATAACTGTCCTTACTATGAAGTGAATAAAGCCCCAGTTGGCCTACCATGTCTAGTAGAGACAAACCTGATGCACTTCTATACAAGTCAGTATATGGAAGAATTTGATGTTGATCCTTCTCGTATAACTGAAGTTCATCTTATCGGTGAATTGTCAGAATTTGATATATACGAAATGCGGGCAACTAAATTACTTGCAGAGAAATACCCGACACTATTACAAGAAACCTGTATGGGATTCGATGGTGAAGGAAATCCAATTATAAATGATGATGTATCTAAAGTTTGGGACCTTAAAGAGCGCCTGAAGAAATCTCGTATGAAAATACTAGAAGTTCTTATCGCCACTCGTAAGGAAAGAGCTAAGACTGCTATTGCAGCAGTATCTGCCCAAGAAAGTACATCAATGGCCGGACTTCGAGATAAACTAGACAGCCTACTTAGAGATGTTAAGCAGGGCGGCGGACCAGTCAAAAGAAATAAAGACGAGGATATAATAGATGGCTAAGCGTAGATCCACTAAATCTAAGAAGAAGGCAAACAAGCCTTCTATCCCAAGATCTGGCAGAGGATATACAATATCTAAGAATGCCGCTGAACATATCGAAAGAAACGGTGCTTATTTTAATTCTGAAAACAGATACAAAAAGGGCGACTTCAAGTCAAAGAAAAATCAAACAGTCATGACTTATCGCTCTTCTTATGAATACGCATATATGTTACAGTTAGAATCGCGCAAAGATGTTATCAAGTTTGTATCAGAGCCTTTCGCTATTCGATACATAGACGCAGACGACATGGTACGAAACTACGTCCCAGATATGTTGGTTCTATATGATGACGGACGTACAGAATTAGTAGAAGTCAAGCCAAGTGCAATGCTTAAAGCTAAAAACGTTAGAAAGAAAGCAGCAGCAGCACGTAGATACTTGGAACAATACTATCCTGATACTAAGTATGTATTCATAACAGAAAAACATCTATTCAAGACGTTTAAAGAATACAAACATATTCTGGACAAACTATAATGGCTAATACCTTCTCTTCTTTTGAAAATAGAGTTATATCTTTCGATATAGAAACGACGGGACTCGACCCTTCTAATTTATTTGGAGAGAAGGCCCCCGGATTAAACCAAAAAGGCATCAAGCCTCGTATTTGGGCATTAGGCTTTCATATCCCAGGTCAAGACACCCCACAAGAAACACAATTATTCTCAGCAAACGCAGAACGAGAACAACAGGTATTAACGTCTAATAAGTTCTATAAAGAGTCTGGTGTATGGAATGATTATGTTACTCGAACAAAACAGGGTTATACACCGTCAGATTCGTTCCGTATGGTCCGTGAGAGCGATGGGGTAGGTAAGGCCCTTACCGAGACATTCAATGCCGCTAAAACGCGCTATACAGCCGAAACAGGTAACTTCATAGATGGCGGTATGGTTCTTATTCAAAACACCAACTTTGAGAACCGTTGGATAGGTCATATAGAAAGCGAAGAGGCTAATACAACATTCTCCGCAATTCAGAGATATAAGTCTAATTCAAATAGACAATTGTATGTACCTCCTGAAGTATCTAGACTACGTTCTACTATAGTCGAAGGGATGAGTGCCAAAGAGATAGATGGCGTATATGATAAAATAGTCATGAACTACCAAGCAGAGGTAGCTAACGTTCAAGGAACTGGCCGATATATAACAGGCGAGTTAATGGACTTTACTTCTGCGATGTATTCAAAGGCTATTGCGGAAGGGCACCTTGACCCGTCTTACAGTAAGATAGGTAAGAACGTAGAATTACTGTCTCATGTATTGTTAGGTGAGAAAGAGATTCACGGAGCAGGTTCGGATGCTAAACAGCAGTCAAGAATATTCGAAGAAGTTCTTGGTATGCGGGACAGAATACAGGCTGGCGAGCTCACTGAAAAAGATAAGAGAGTATTTGCTTATCTAAATAATCCTGCCAATATTAAGGCACAAAAGGAAAGCGCCGCTGCAAGAAACCTTATAGGATTCTCTAATAACCTTCAAAACAATATAGTCAACGTCAGAAAAGAAGTTGGTATTGTAGAAGTAGATATTCATGATACAGTTTCAAATCAGAATATACCCATATCCTTTAAGAGACGTGTTGCTATAACAGACCCTGAAGAGATAATGCTTCGTTACGAAGAAGTCTTGGATAGGAATGGCGATACCGAGGCAAATAGGATATTGGAGAAGTTGCGCGCAGAAGAAATCGCCGGTAATTCAGAACCTGCAATTGAAAGAATTAAAAATCCTGATGTATTAAGTCAGTTAGAAGACATTAATCAGCAGAATAAAGACACATTATTCTCTACTAACCCAAATGATTTCTCTACTAATGACTACGGTCCAAGAGTAGAAAGAAAAAGAAGTGGCGCTAAAAAGGTATTGTCTGCATTAGGTGCCGAATATGAATCTGCAAGAAATAACGATGAAATACTAAGAGCTATTCTTCCAGAGAATAAGAAAATAGCATTAGGCGGGGCAGTTGCTATTGCTGGTGGCGGTATGTTATGGGCACTTAGCACAGGCGATAGTAAGGAAAGGGCAGAGAAATTCAGAAGAGAAAGATATGCCCAAAAAGCTGAATTGTACAATGATTCTACATTTAATATGCTAAATCCTTCTACTAGACCAGGAATACAATACGGATGGGCTAAGGCTCAATCAGATGAGAGTATAAGACACTATGAATATTAATGGCGGTTTTGACTATATAAATAGTCCAGAGGGTCAATCAAACTTATTTGAGAAAATAAGACTTGAAAATAATAGCCCTTATGGAAAGGCTTCGGGTGGATTCGATGCAGAAAGCCTACTTAAATATAATAGTGCTACAAACAAAGCAGAACTGAATAGGGCCGGTATTACTGGTGGTCATGCAGACCTGGGTCGAGACTTCGATAATCTGATGAACAGAATTGGTAGTGCAAAGAATTCTGGTAGGGTAGACTATATAACGGATGCTAAGAAAATACGTGATAAAGCCATAGCAAGAAATGCAGGTTCTAGTACATCAAGACTAAGTGATTATGCAAGGCGTAATATAGGCTTAGATAAAGACGTTATTAGAGCCACTACGCCTTCATTTGGCGGCGGTACTAATACTTTCTATGCAGTTAGTGGTCGAGAGATGCATATGGCCATGGGTGCTGTTCCACATTTAAACAGGTCAGCACACTTTGCATTAGGTAAGGGCGTTATTCAAGACGTGGCAAATAACCTCGGTATCATGACGAGGCACCAAAAAGATGTGATTCGTTCATCATCAGTTGGAGCATTCAATAAAGTCATGACAGGTATGGCACCAGTCTTTGGTGTTATGAATATGGCGATGGAGATATCTCCTTATCTAGCAGGTGAAAGAGAGTCTACATTAACAGACAATGCAGCCACAGCAGCAGTATCAGCAGCAGTTAGTTTATCAGCAGGTATATATGGATTTAGGGTAGCAAAAGAGGCTACTCATGCCATTACATCATTAGTGCCAAAAGGTGCCTCTACAGGTAAGATGGCTATGGCTCGCTGGGCAATTGGTAAACAAGGCGTAGGTATTGCTGGTGGTTTAGTAGGCGGCGGATTAGCTACTCTTGGTATCGGCGCTGGTTTTGAATTAGCAAAATCAATGGCATCTCAAGATAACGCCATTAATAACGTAAAAAGAAAAATGCTTAGTGGTGATGTCCGAGGAGATACCTCCGTAAATACACAACAAGCATTAACTTCGCGCCAAAGAGCATTTCAGAAACTATCTAAATCATCACTTAATGATAGGGCTTCTCTACTTGGTAATGAGGCTAGTGTACTAAAAGGAATATTATGACAGACAATATAATACAGATAGCCGAGGAAGGAAAATCTAAAACCATTCCTATTATTCCTACGTCTATATCTGCTTTATATGAAATGCCTTGGAAAGACTATCTAGCCGCCAAGAACTATAATCAAGACATCAATAAGATGTGTGAGTTATGCAGAAAAGAACAAATAGACAAATACGGCAAAATAACCATTAAGTGTAGCGGACTAAAAGGTGTAGAGGCTCATATCCCGGAAGAAGTGCTAAATCAATTCTCCGAAGAAGAAAAAGAACAAATAGAAACATTATATAACCCCTATTTGTATGCAGATAAGAACCTAGATATAGAACGTATCGGACATCCTAAGCGAATGTTCCAACAACGTTGGTATCAGGAAATGATGATACGCTGTTCAGCAAACCGTAAGGTGGTTAGATGTGGACGACGTGTTGGTAAATCATATTATCTTGCACTTGATATATGGCAAAGAATGACAACCAATAAAAACTACAAGGTTCTTATTGTTACGCCATTCCTCGCTCAGGCAAAAGAAATCGCCGATAATGTTCGTAAGATGCTTCAGAATACAAACCCTGAAGTAGGTACATGGTCAACATTGGTTGAGAGTTCTCGTATTGCTCCGGTACATGAGGTGACACTCAAAAACGGTTCTATTATGAGAGCGTTTACAGCAGGTAGTGGTGGTGCAGGTGCAGTCCGTGGTCAAGGTGCCGACTGGATTATTCTTGACGAAGCAGACTTCATAGACCAAGAGTCATATAACTCTATTATCGCCATTCTTGCGGATAACCCCGATGTAGAATTAACATGTACATCTACACCTATGGGTGAGAATATTCTTTATAAGCTATCTCATGCCGAAGAATTTAGAGCATTCCATTATCCTAGCTTTGTGTTGCCTCACTATAATGATAGCCTGGATAATGACTTTAGAAAAAATACCGACGTAGCAGGTTACGTACAAGAGATTCAAGCAGAGTTTGGTTTGGATAGCAATGTGGTATTCCAACCAGAGTTTGTTGATAACTGCGCTAAATTCGAGCTTCCAGATGAAAATGATTATCTCGTAAATAGAGATGATTATATACTTTCCCTTGGATGTGACTGGAATGGAGATAAAGTTGGTACACGTATATGTATTACGGGTCTAAGTAAAAAGACTGGACGTATATCTATAGCTAAGCTTGATAACGTACAGAAAGAAGGCTGGACACAGGTCGCGGCCATAAATAAGATTGTAGAGTTAAATAGACAATACAATCTAGACCATATATACGTAGATGAAGGATTCGGCGAATCTAACGTTCAACAGCTTAAACTCAAGGCTATAGAACAATACGGCATCCTACCTATTGGACATCCAGACTTAAACTTGGATAAAGTAGTTCCAGTAAACTTTGCATCAACCCTAGAATTACGAGACGTAGTTACCAATGAAATACGTAAGAAGTATTATAAAAACTTCATGGTAGAAACAGTCAATCGAGAACTAGAGGTCGGCGGATTAGTATTATCTGGAGAAAGGTCATTACCTATCGTTAAGCAGATGAAAAACTACATTATTAGAACCACAACTTATAATGGTAGAAAGATATACGAAGCCAAGAGTAAAGAAGTAGGCGACCATGACTTAGATGCTTATATGCTTGCAGTCCTTGCTATTCATATGGAACACGACAATATTCTTGACAAGAGAAGATTGTCAGACGTGCAAATAATGCCTATTGAAAGAACGGATACCAGGGGTTATAATACTTCTACTGAAATTTTGCCAAGGGCACAAACAGAAGATTTAAGAAGCAGAGCTTCTGGTATGATGAGATCACCAAGGATGATTAAGCCGTCAGTAAGTCGAGTTGATAAGTTGACAGAAGGAAGATCACTCATAGGTCAGGGCATGGGGCGCGGAATGCCTCCTAGAAGAAGAACATTTTAGAGGAATGAAATATGAGTATAGATCTAGCCACTCTCGACAGAGAAGATGGTTTTAAACTAGGACTTTGTTATTTTGACCCGACATCAGAGTCTCTATACGAGATATCTCAAGAGTCGGGTTATATGTTGAGTGCAGATTCATATCGTTCTGTAGTTCATAAAGTTTATGTTGTTACCGGTACAGAAACGCCGATAACCAGTTTAGTCGTAAAGCCAATAAGAAGTCCCGAAGTAGAAGATATCTTTGATATTAAAGTTGCAACAGGCCCTATTCAGCCAAGTATGATGACATTCGAAGAATTGCCATCTTATAATACTTTAAGAATCGACGGCCCTATTATTCCTAATAGCCTTGTCCCTGTATTTGTATACATCAAGGCTAATTCAGATATTACGTCTATTTCAGGATTCCCAGTAGAGGTATCCTATGAGCACAACTAATTCGATGAAAGCCACCGAAATAATTGATGCGCTACAGCAGGCCAAGTCTGATATTAAAACAGCACTAGGCGACGTAAAGGTTACTGTTATAGAACAGGATTATCCTGAAGTAACAACTGCTATCAGAGGATTTTTCGGAGACAGCTACGTTAAAGATGGCGTAGCTGTTATCACTTTTGATATGATATCTGAGTGCATCAGAGTTGTTCGGGAGGCTGGCAAAGGTAAGGCACAGGAGTTACTGGTATGATAGACTTATTTGGTGACTTGAATCAGAACACCATAGTAACTCAACAACGTGCTGAACTGTATATGCGCATCTATAAGTATTGTGCAGAAGACTGGGTTAATAATAAGGACATGGAAACATTCGTCAATGCCTTATTAGTATGGATGGAAAGTGTAGAGACAAGAATGACGAAATTGTCAGCAGCGTTGCAATCTCATACACATTATGTTCCTCCACATGTACATCCTGTCCCGATGCATACTCATGGTATAACGCCTCATATACATATAGCGCCTACATATGGTGGACCTACTACAGCAACACCGTTAACTACATTAGCTGGTGGCCCTGGGTCAACATCTAATAGTGCACAGTTTCCTACATTAACTCCTGTAGAACCCACAGCATTACAGTGGGAAAAAACAGCATTGCCAAATAAGTATATTAATACTACAGGTGCAATAAGTAATATTGCAGGTAATAACTATATTGTAGGCACATCAATTATAGGGTCGGCAACTCCTCATCAACGAAGAGTTATGGTTATACCAGAATCGGCGACTCCCAATATTCCTCCTTATCTAGTCCCAACGGTGGTTTAATATGGCAGTAAATGTAAGTCGTACAATAAGCACCAATGTTGGTACAAGTGTTTATGCACAAGCATATGCTCAGCAGATTGTTGATCATTTCGCACAAGCATTAGAGGATAATGCCTGTTTAGTACAATTTCCAGTTGGCTTATATGTAGAGTTTGATAACTTTCAAAATCAAATACAAGACTATATAAACGCGGCAATAGATGCAGACCCTTATGTAACTACAGACGACGATGAGGTAGACGTAGAAAGTCAAGTATCAGAAGAGTCAAAGCAGACCACTGATGAATTGGCAAGAAACGTATTGCGTAGTCTTAGTAACGACTGTTTTAATTGTAAAATAGAAAAGCCCAAGTTTGACTTCTCGGGCCTGTTTTCTAATTTATTGGCAGATGCACAAGCATCATTAGACCAATTCAAAAACCTTACCAAATACAATAAGGCAAGTGTATGTCAGTATGGATTCTTTTTATCCTATTTGTGTACTCCTGACTTATTAAAACTAATAGCATTAATACTCGCTGCATTGGTGCGTGTATTACAAAAAATTAATCTACCAAGAATAACAATCTCTGTATTTATTAGTGGAATACTGGCAGAGATAATCAAAGTTCTTGTTAAGAATATATCTATCCTTGCACGTTTTGCATTGACTCCTGTATTGTGTATATTGGATTCAATCCAAACCATTATTGATAGCCTTCCTACTCCCGAAAACATAAGAACAACATCTGGTGCAGAATTGGCCAAATTGGGCCTGTCTGAATATGTAGAAGGGAATACTGGTATATCAGATAAAATAAAAGAAGTACGTAAGGCATATATAGATAGAGTTAAATCGGAGGAAGGAAGTGTATCAGCATACGCTGAACAAATATTCCAACCCTTACAAGATACTATTAATAACTCAGTATCTTCGCTTCAAGATTCAGTTACTGAATTAAGTGGCTTGTTAAATCACTTCTCTTGCGAACCGTCAAGAAGTGGATTAAGTATATCAGAATTCCTGTCTAATGCTTCAGAGTTAATGGCACTGGCTAATCTGATTAGATATGTCATCTCATTCAAAGCCGGCAAGGCTGCATATGACAAATTGTGTAATTCAACATCAGGCTCATATGGTAGTGATAATATATCTTCAATAGATACAGACCTTACTATAGAAAACATTGGGAGCATCATTGCTAATACAATAGCAAGCGATGTAGATATTATTACTAATTCAGATGGAGACCCTATTGGTGTAGTTATTAAAGATGACTCAAGTACCAATAGTGACAATCTTTCATTCTGGAATTGTAATCTAAAAGACTTTACAGAATCAGTAACTGTAGAGAAGATAATAGAACGATACATTGATGAGACTGGTTCCTTCAATCCTGAAGACGCACCAGAGTTATCGCCATGGATTGTTAATATAGTCGATGATTCCGATGAAACCAGGCAGACATATGATAATAATGGTACTCCTGTTATTCCGTTGGATATTGACACAGACTGGACAATCCCAGAGCACATTAGAAGCGTAATCGAGACAATAGATACATACAGTCCGACTACAGATAATCCGTTAGACAACGAAGTTATCTTTATTCCTGAAGAACTTATGGAAGAATTGTCGAATCGAATAAAACCGAGGGTTGACGATACTGGCGCTCTAACTTATAGTGATATTAGTAAAAACAATATTACTGATGCATTTTCTGGAAACAAGACAAACACCACGCCTGATACTGGTACAAATAGTATTATTAATGGTAGTGTATCTCTGAATTCTGGGTCGCTTAATGTCTCTCTGGAATGCGGAACGGTAGATAATATCCTTAATATATTAGGGGATGGTTAATGAATCTAGATGTAAATAATATAATTGTCTCTTCAAATTATAGGGGTGTTGACAACGAGGTTTCTAGGATATTTGATTCTTCAGGTGTCCTTCCAGAGAAAATGGGTCGGAGAGGTATATCCTCTCCTGTCTTGTCTTACTTTGGGTCGCGCAATTCTTTGTATAATAATTATGAAGTGGAAAGCTATGCTTCACACGAATATGACCTATACGAATACTCACGTATTATAGATACAGAAGCAATTGTATATAAGGCATTTGAGCGTAAGAAAACAATCATGCTCAAAGACGGTTTTACTCTTCGTTCTCATAACGACGAGAATATCGCCTATATAAATCAGAGACTGCGTGAATTTAAGTTTGTGTCAGGACTGTCTTTTGAAGAGTTCTTGGAACAGCTTACTTATAATATGATAGCATTTCATAATGCATACGTATTAATAGTAAGAAATGAGAAGCACAGTACAGCCGAGCAACGAGAAGCTAATAATACATCATTAGACCCAATCGCGGCGGTATTTAATTTTCCTACTGAATCCATGAAGAGAGTTATATCCGATACAGGATATGTCTCTAAATATAAGCAAGACCTTGGTAATGGTAAATATAAAATCTTCCAAGGTAAAAATGTACGTCATCTAACATATAATAAAAGATCTGGATTCACAATGGGTACCCCACCGTTGGAACCGGTAAAAGATGACATACTTGCACTTAGAAGAATAGAAGAGTCTGTAGAAACACTCATCTATAAAAGTCTATTCCCAATCATACACGTTAAGGTAGGCTCAGATGCCAATCCTGCAAAAATACTTCAAGACGGTTCGTCAGAAGTATCTCAAATGAATCGTGTATTAAGAGAGATAGATGATTACGGCGGTGTTGTTACATCAGAACGTGTAGAGATAAAAGCAATTGGTTCCGAATCATTGGCATTGCGTGTAGAGACTTACTTAAAGTATTTCTTCGAACGTGTCATGATCGGTATCGGCGTATCTGCTACCGACTTGGGTTTGAGTGATTCAACTGGTAAAACAACCGGTTCAATTATTTCTCAAAACCTAAAAGAAGCATCAGAAGACTTGCAACGTGTAATAGCAAACTTCATAACTGAAGAGATATTCACAGAGCTTTTAGTAGAATCGGGCAAATACGATAGAAAATATCTAATCCCCGAAGAAGACCTTGTTATATTCAAGTTTAACGACATTGATAAAGAAGGCACTATCAAAAAAGAGTCTCATCTTCTTAATCTTGCAAACTCTGGTATGATAACATATCAAGAGTTCAGGGTTGCTACAGGTCGTCGTCCTATGACAGACAAAGAGCTTCGAGAAGCTGGAGAATGGGCAGAGAAACTTTTGCCGCCAATCGATGTTGCTGTTAAAAAGGCATCAATCGAGGCATCAAAAGCATCCGATGCTTCATCTGTTGCCCCCTCTACTGGTACATCTAGTGGTTCAGTACGATCATCAAGTAATAATGTAAGTAAAAAAGTCGGCGCAAGTAATGCCTCATCTTCTGTGGTAGCTCCTAGTAATCAATATTCAGACTCTATGTCTTTTATTGACCAACTGGTAGTAACAAGAGATGACAGACTATCCACATATGCTATATTAATGAGTGAATTAGAATCAAGTATTGACATTAATGATTCTAATATTAATATAGGTACAATTAAACATATGTGCGAAGATACTTCAGAGTTTCTGTATTCACTTGGTTCTAATAATATAGAATCTAAAATACTTGATAGCGTATCTGAATTATTTTTGAGAGTAGAGGAATTATGCAGAATTTCAAAATCCCAGTAATACTCAAGGTCAATGATTCGCAGTTCAAGGATATAAAAGATTCTATAGACAGCGGTAAAAAGATTAAAAGTATTACTGTAAAGATGGAAGCCACTCATTCAGGAATAGTAAATGGTAATAACTGGTACTATACTCCTGATGGGATGGCAAAAGGTGCTAGCTCATTCATTAAAGATTCGGGCGCACCTGTTACTATCGAGCATGAAGAAGATTCTCCTATAGTAGGAAGAGTACAGCAATCTAAGTATGTTCAAACAAGACGTCCGACGCAAATAGAAGACAGTCTTGGTCGTAAAGGGATGGATCTGGTTCGCGCCACTAAAAAATCCTTAGAGCTATCAAGAAAGCTTGGAACTACTGAAGGACTTGGTTATATTGAGCTTATTGCAAAAATCACAGATAGTGATACAATAAATAAAGTTCTTGACGGGGAATACGTTGGTGTATCTGTTGGCGGACAGACTGACTCTGCCACTTGCTCTATATGCGGTACTAACCAAATGGAAGGGTCTTGTGGTCATAGTCGTGGAAGCTTTTATGATTCTGAAAAATGCTATTATATCGGCGGCAATATGGAATTTGACCATGTTACCTACACTAAGATCCCAGCAGACAAGAATGCAAGATCAACACTAATAAGAGATTCAGAGGGTGTTAGTACCTTTATGACTATCTTAGATTATGAAACAATAGAGGATCATTTAATGAAAATTAATGAAGTATCTAAAAGTAATGATGCTTTAGTTTCCTATGCTCAAGAACTAGGTTTGAAAGATTATAAAGTTCAAGATAGCGAAGAAACTGCGGCTTCTGACTATGTCTTTTCAGACTCACGAGTAATCCCGATTGCTACTAAAGAACAAGCTTCGTTGGCTCTTGCTTTCATTTCAGACAAACTGGAAGATTCTAAAGACAAAGAAGGTATCGTTCAGGTTATTAAGGATAAACTGGAAGAGCTTGGTGTTAAAGACCATGCGGAAGTTATCGAAGAAATGAAAAAAGAACTTAATGTAGAAGAAGGTAAAGTACAAGACTTCCAACCCTTCGGTAAAGAAGAATTGGTTGCTACTATCGTAGATGCCCTTACTCAACATTTCGATGTTCAAGGTAATGACTACGCACATTCTCGTATCAAATCTTTGACTCAAGAGAACCGCACCTTGCGTCAACAAAACTCCGAAATTCAATGTCAATTGCGTGATTCACTGATTGCTCAAATTTGCGATGTTGCGCAAATCTCTGATAGTGATAAAATTGACGTATTGAAGAAACGGACACTCGCTTCGTTGCAAGATAAACTGTCTGATGCTCGTGCTGAAGCTGCCGCTAAATCTCAAACTAAAGTTGAGGATAGCGTTAAGCCAGAAGAGAAACCTGTTCTTGAAGAGAATTCTGTATCTCTGGATAATCAGGGCGAAATCAAAGATTCAAAATCTGAAGAAGAAGTTCCGGAAGAAAAACAAACAATCAAGAAAGATGCCGTTGAAATTTTGGATGCCAAACAAGCTGAGGCTAAATACAAAGAAATCGTAAGACAGGATGGTTTTGCTGCTGCACATGCATGGCTAGCCAAAGGTCGTGCGGACGGATCAATTTCAGAAAACTTTTTACAACACTAGGAGTAGTATATAATGCACTCAAAATATTCTGTTTCACCACAAGGTCGCACTATGCAGTACAATCGTGGTGACTGGCCCACTCCTGTAGTGGAATTCTCTGAAGGTATTCGCCCCAGTGGTCAGTTCATGCCTCACCCGTCTTTGCCGCTTGGTCGTAGCAAAGGCACCGAAATGCAAACTAACGTAGTCATCTCTACTGGTAAAGTAGTAGCTCTGTCTAGCGATGGTTTCTTGGTACCGGCAGGTTTGCTGTTGGATACCGATGCAGTTTACACCCAATTGGACGTAGATGAAGGCGTTCTGACTCCGGATGGTAAAGCAGTAGTAGCTGGCGATAAAGTAGCTGAGAAATTCACTTCTGCTAAAGTTACCGTATCTTATCCGGTAGGTGTCGCCTCTTATGACTTCTTGCGTCATCCTGGTGGCGACGGTGTTAACCCGATTCACTTCAACTACATCAACTATAATGTGCAACATAAAGTAGCATTCACTACTGACTATGTTTTGGAATTGCCGTTGGTAGAAAGCAACGACGAATACGCTAAGGCCCCGATGAAAGGCGTTGCTGCTTTCGTAGCTGCTAAAGGTACTACTGGCACTGGCTTGACCAAGTTTACTGCTGTTAAACCTGGTGATTTCGTTACCTTTGATAAAAACTCTAACTTCGTAGTAGATGCTAACCCCTCTTATGGTAAAACTATCGGTCAAGTAATTCAGATCGTAGAACCTAAAGATATGGCCTTGCTTGGTTTGGTACGCACCTCTAACAACGGTGGCGGCGCTTTGAATGCAATGCCTGGTACCGCAACTAATGGCTTGCCAGAGAAAATTACCTATGCCAATGGTTATGGTCTGGTTCGCGTAAACATGATTAATCGTTAATTATGACCATAGGAATAATAATAATGTCTGAAAATAAAGAATCTCAAGAAAAAGTAACCTTTCAGGATAGCGTGGATAACTTCCGTTCTATTATGCGCACTGGTCACGACGCTAACGGTATTTCAATGAGCTTTCAGGATGCTTTGGCTTTGCCGAACTTCCCGCGCGTATTTAAACGTATCGTTACCGAGTTGATCGTTGATGAAGTTGAACCGATCCTGGTTGGTGCTCGTCTGTTGGACCGTATCCAATGGACCCATAGCGCATCTGCTAATTTCCATACCTTCGGTGCCTTGGGTAATGAAGACCTGGATATCGCAGAAGGCCAAGAATACCCCGAGTTCAGTTTGACTCATGGTGGTGGTCAAGTTTCTGCTAATATCGGTAAATCTGGTCTGTCTATCAAAGTTACCGAAGAAATGATTAAATACTCTCAATGGGACGTAGTTGCACATCACATTCGTCGTGGTGCTAATGCATTGGCTCGTCACAAAGAGCGTAAAATCTTTAACATGTTGAACGCATCTGGTGTTGTTGTATTCGATAACGCTAATCCTGCCAAATCTGAAATCGGTCGTACTAGCGGTCGTGGTTTGGATGGCGCTGGTAACGGTTCATTCACCGCTGATGATATGTTTGAAATGTATGCCTACTTGCTGGCTGCTGGTTTCCAACCGGACACCATCTTGTGCCATCCGTTGGCCTGGGCTACCTTCGCTAAAGACCCGGTTCTGCGTGAACATGCCTTGGGTAATAGTGGTTTGAGCAACTGGTTCAATACTATGCCTTCTGCTCAATTGGCTCCGACCTTGCCGCAAGTTTGGAAAGATGCTAATCGTTTGGCTGGAGAAACCCCGTTCAACGCATCTCCTGCTGAGCGTGTAGGTACTCAACAATCTACCTTCAGCCTCCCGTCTTACTTCCCGGGTGCTGGCATGCGAATCATCCCGACTCCGCATGTACCGTTCAATTCAGAAGCTAAGACCACTTCAATCATCATGTTGGATTCACGTCAAACTGGTGCCTTGATTGTTGGCGAAGAGTTGAGCATGGACGAGTGGGTTGATAAATCAGTTGATATTACCAAAATCAAATTGCGCGAACGTTATGGCCTGGCTGTTTATAACCAAGGTCAAGGTATCGCAATTGCTAAGAATGTTAGCATCGAGCCGAACGAAATCGTTCTGCCGCCGCAAGCAACTGTTAGCACTCTGCCGAAAATTACTCGTAAAGGCTAATAATCGGTAAAGAAACCAATCTAAGGTATTGGGGGATAGGGTCTACTCCCTATCCCCTTTTCTTGTTTATAAAATGGAAGAATTATGAAATTTAAAGTAACGTTGGCTCGTGGTAGTTTCTTGTTTGGTGATAAGGTTAGTCTGTATCGCGGTAATCAAGTAACTCTTGAATCTAAAGATTTGGGCTATGCTGATTTGTCTATTTTGGCTAATCGTGTTAAATCTGGTGATATTGAATGTTCTGTTCAATACGAAGTGTTGCGTGATGCTGCTGAACAACTGGCTCCTGTTGTAGAAGTTAGTAAAGTAGTATTTGAAAGCGCTGAAAAGGCTTCTCAAGAGATTATCGAAATCGAACAAGAAGAAGAAAAAGCAAATGAAGTAACTCCTGAAGTTCTGGCTATGCAAGAATTGATTCAGAAAGAAGTTATTGATGCTCCTACTAGTGTAGCAGTTAAAGCTATTAAAGCTTTTAAAGAAGAGAAAGATGAGCAGTTCTTTGAAGTAGCTTTGGCTATGGAAGAAACTACTCGTAATCGCGTACAAGTAGTTCGCGCAATCAAAGCATAATATAGGTGTAGAATATGTCCCAAGTATTAGCAGGTTTTACCGTAGAGAGCACAGACGATGAAATTAAGTCTATGCCTCTTAAATCTCCATTAAGAATAAAATTTGAAAAAGAGATCAATATCGTTGATGCTTTGGGAAAAATATCTGTACTAAGTCTAGGCGATAAGAACGATCTAAATGATATCGTAAAAACAAGTGGAGATACTCCATATGATAAATCTTTATTCTATCCGATTGAATTAAAAACTCCTGAAGATGATAAGACTATTGTATATGTTTATCCGCAAAATGTGTGGGAAAACGGTCGCCATTATCGCCTATACGTTCCTTCTGGTGTAGAATCAGTATCTGACGTAGAGTCACTTGATGAAAGAGTTGAGTCATTTATTTCTTCTGATTATTCAGAATACAAAATAGAAATAAAGAGCGCATCCAATCAGGATGGTAGATTCGCCGCAGTATTGAGTTCTTCTACCAAGACCGGAATATTATCTTTGTATTATACTAATAAAGCCCTTACTATTGGCACTACTAGTATTAAATTTAAAGACAATGCAGTATTAAAAGCCGGTGAAGTATTTACATTCAAGAAGAGTGACGTAAGTATAACCGTAACCGACTTCTACTTAGACTTCTATACAGTAAGTGGTACAGCATATGGTATGCCTGAAATAGAACGAAGAGTCATCACAGAAGACGATGTAAAAAACTTCTTAAATAATCCGTTAGTCAAAGCACAGAGTAAGGCAGAGAATAAGGTTAATGTAAAAGACCTTTATACCGTATCAGTAAGATTGCCGGATAAGATTATTATAGACTTTGATGAAAGCGTAGATATAAGCGGTGCTACATTGAAGCCTGAAGATTTTGAAATCAGAGAAGCATACGATAATATAGCATTATCAAAAATGGGGCTTTATAATAAGGACGCCCAATATGATTTCTCTATTCGTATAAGAGAAGCTCTTAATAGAATAGAACTTACTATCAAAGAGCTAACTGAAGAAGAGATAGCGGCAAAAGAATTGGCCGTAGAAAATGGCACAGAAGAAGTTCCTAAAGAGATTTTTGACTATTCCTCTGCTGACCTTCCTGGAGCAATAGCGGAGCTAGAAACTAATGAGTAATATACATTATAGTAGACTAGCTGGTGTTAACTATAAGGGTATATCAAAGATAAACAGGACAAGCCTAGCCGACTTGGTTAATGGTGTAGGTACCTTTGCAATTCCTGTTGCACATCCAGATTATCCTTTGTCGACAACAGCAGATGGTCCTCCTCCTATATATATTGTTACAGACCATAAAATAAAAACAGAATCAGATGGAACTGTTGTATCAACATCTAAAGTGCGAAATGCTTATAGAGAAGTGTATCATAGCTTTAGATACTATGAGGCATTAGGAAGTGTTTATGGTTCACATAATATCATTATGGACCTGAAAACTTTGAATGCAGAACCCAATATAGAGAGATGGCATACAGAGCCAGTAGATGTAGAGCGTATTGATAATCTTGGAATTACAAATCCTTCTAAATTGGATAGTACCCTAGGTCAATGCGTACTCACATTAAATGTAAAAAGAAACGAAGATGGCACAGTATCCACTCAATACGAAACCTATTCCGAAGACGATGAAGTCGAAGTTTTTATCGGCGAGTTTCACCTTCTTCCAAATACTCCTAGGAATATTTATCGGTGTAATTTATCTTGGGATTTTCTTCCTATAACTGAAGAAGAGAATAAATTCGCCGCAGTAGATGGTATGTCTGTATCATCATTATTTAGTAATAATGGTATAACAAATCGATATACAGGCACAGTTATTAAAAAGCCATTAACTCAAGCATACTCTAATTTCATTCAATATGAATTGGGCGTATCTAGAGTTCCTAGTAGTAGCAGACCTGATGTATTAGATAAGGATGGTATTAATATACGTCATCCTAACTACATGGAGGCTGGCGCAGAAATACGTTGGAAATCACTAAGAGAAGCATGTTCTAGTTGGATCCAAATATACGATGGCAGTAATCTCAAGGATTTAATGTCATTATCTGCTACCAGAACAGGCCACTACGCTCTAAATACAAGAGCAATAATTAATATAAAAAAGCTTTCTGCTTTCCTAAAAACATTACCGGAACATGAATACAAGATAGTTCTTCATCTTCCGTGGTATTCAATCTTGGCTCATGATGCCATATCTACAGTAGCATATCCAAGACTTTCATCATTCATAGACAACTTTGATATGATAGAGTTTAAGGCCCCGATGGTATTTAAGACCGGCGGCTCATATCACTTTACTATAAATATATATAGTAGAGATAAAGAGACGATAATATATTCAGAATCAACAGATGGTTCGGATAGAATAGTCGGCGGCGATATTCCTGAAGATATAAGAGCAGGAAGATGGGTATATCAAGACGGGGAAGATTATGTATCATTCCCTACTGGATCAATAAGATTTGATTCAACATATTCTACAAATCATGGTATAAATTCAAACAAAAGACCAATTATAAGATACTATCCTAGTGACGATATAATGTCATATGTATCTAATAATGAGGGTCTAAGCGTCCAGATAATAACTAAGGACGGTACTTTGGTAAATAATGTAAATCCAACATTTACTTTAAAATAGGTGTATTAAATGAAAAGTTTAGTAATTAGATTGTCTTCTGGTAGCACATCCAGCGAAGAAATTACTATTAAAGGTGCTGCATTCGGCGGCAAGATGGCTACCCGTAGTACAAGTGGTATTGTTTATCAACTTACAGATAGTTCTTACTTTGAAAATGCAATATTCGATGATATTACGGCATCAGAGAACTTGAATGAAGTTCCTGAATATCGTTGTATTTATTTGTATAATAATGGCTCAATAGATGGCGCACGTTCTATTATCGGCACTAAGCTGTATCTGACTGGGTCTACTTATGCAGAATTCAAAATGGCTAAGGTAACTAATAAGAATACAGATGCTGGCGTTATTGCAAATGAAAAAACTGCTCCTAGTGGGTCTATGTCTTTCGAGTCATACACTAAGGATAATAAGCTTAATATCGGCGACCTTAATGTAGGCGACCGTATTGCTATCTGGATTAAACGTACTCCTAAGAACGTTGGTGGTGCTGGTTCTACAAAAGAATCACTCTCTATCATCGTAGAAGGCGCTCAGTAATATAATAGAAACATAATAGGCGGAAGATATGGCAACAGATTCAAAAGGAGTAGAGTATTCTACATTCCAAGATAAAGTACTTAGTGGTATGGAAGAATATTCCCCCACTTTATTTGACTTCTTTAATGTATATCTTCCGTATAATTATGAAGATGAGTATGCGACTAAGGATTCAAATCCTTGGCACCAGTATGACTTCAGGGTTACTTCAGATACTATGGGGCTAACTCAAGATGAAGGTACTACTATTCTCACTAATATGAATGATATACTTAATGGTAAAGATCCTTCTAACCTTCCTCAGTATCAGGATGTATTGTTTGGGAATATACAATGGGCCAACGTTGGTTCTGAAGTAGTAGGTAATGACTTTGATAGCCTTGAGAATGATTCAAGTCATGGTACATATAACTGGGCTAACTGTAATACAAATATAGATTATCGTTATATTTATGGATATATCTCTCCATCTACAACTAGTGATGTAAATAAGGTTATGCCATTAAGGCAGCGACTCTCCTATAATTCTGTAGCAATCATAGATAATGCGTTAAGAAGATTTTTAAATTTGACTGGATATCATACAAGTGCTACAACTGGCGCTACTAGATATCCAATAGTAGACTATTCTATTGGTATAAGAAGACGTAATCTTCCTGTATTAATGATGAAGAAAAGATATGAGAATCCTATAATTAAAGATAATTTAGAGTATTCATATTTCTCATTTAGTAAAGCAGAGATAATGGCTAAACCATATAACTATCTTGGCATAAAAGGGTTTTATATTAAGCGCCCATCTACTTATAGTACAGACGCTTATTACAAGACATTGACTAATGGGATTTCATCATCTGGCGAAACTAAGCGTATAACTATAAAGGGCGATGCTGGCGACAGAAGCGTCATATTAACTGGTGGATATCTAGAAATAACGGAAATTAATGGTGCCGCATCGTATATTATTACCGAGGCCAATAAAGATGTAATCTCTACGCTAAATGATATGTATGCTGGAAGTATCATGGCCCTTGGCATAACCAGTGCCACTAGAGACAATACTGTTACTGGTAAATCATATGGTTCTAATATTCCCCATTTATGCTATGTAGACAGATTTACTTCGTATTCAACTACGGATGCTAATGGAGAAGGATATCAGGCGATTCGTGCTTATATTTTTTATAACTCGAATTTATCTACTTATATGACAAACCTATCTGAAAGCTCATTAGCAACATATAAGTGGGAATGTATTTATTGTGATGGACTGTATCCTATTAATGAAGCAGTTGGGATAGAGGTTATTAAAACATTGTCTGCACAGGGAAATGGAATTACAACCACATCTGACTTTAATGCATCCGCAAAAGGAACTGGAATGCAATCTGAAAAGGATAAAAATAAAGCAGCGGTTATTAAAGCAGCAAGAGAAGAGTCGATGTCTTATTCCTGGTTTAGAAACAATAATAATGACGTAGTGGCAACATTGGGCTGCACATCCTACTCGATGTCTGGAGATACTAAAATCGGTGATATGTTTTTAGTAAACTTTATATATGAGTATTTACCATTTCCTACAAAAATCGATATAGACAATCTTAAATATGTATCTAGTTCCGACCCTACGGATACTAATAGATATATCAATTTTGATAAGCTGAATTATACAAGTTTATATAACAATGATGAGTCAAGAAGATATACGTCTGGTAAACGCGTTCCTGCTAGCGCAATGAACAAAGCGGCAATGTTAAGACAAGATAGAATAATGCAAGATGGCCTAGAAGATAGTCGTATTATCGCCGCACCAGGGATAACAATAGACGTATCTATTTCACAATAGAGGATAACATGAAGTTAGTTCTTAATAGTTATAATAACTTTTATGACTCTACTGTAAAAATGTCTTGGCATAATAAAGTCATTGTCACGTCAGGTACAAAAGAGTTTAGTGATACATATGACTCTATACACACAGATATATCAGAAATTACGCTAAAAGATAACTACTATACTTCGTATGGGTATGATTCGATAAGATTTTCGGACAACTATATTAATGGGCGTTCGTTAATTAATTTTTATCGATTATTTATAGACAGATATGCATCATCTATTCCAGAACAAGGGCGCTGTATCTTTAAGGATAGGTATACAGTAGAGTTCGTTGGTTTGTTTACTTATTTTCTTGAGTTTAGGGATCATTTCAGTTCCTTACGTGGAACGCAAAAATATAAGAATTACTTCTACGATAACTACACCTCTGAAAATACAGAGGGTGGTAATGTATATTACGTATTTAATATAGACTATAACTATATTAAACTAACACAATATAATAAGACGATTGTAGACCAGTATATCGATAATCAGCTATCTGAAGCATTAGTTACCTATACATTTACTGACCAATACGAAAATATTGTTTCAACATCTACTTCAGAGCAGATAGTTACAGAAACAAATGAATTCGGTATCGAGCAGGAAGTTAGCTATAAACTTAAACCTAGTGTAGAAAAAAGTTCTTCTGGGTATAGGGTGATTATACCGATAGCTATTAATGGTATAATAAAAGACGAGTTGGATAATTCAACTGATGTGTCTATGATTATAACATTCCCGCCGAAGTATTATAACTTTAAGGTAACTGGATTTAGTATAGATGACTATAGGGCTTATGAAAGACTGTATGCTCAAAACCCTGATGCTGAATTAAATCTCGGTAACAATATGTCCTCTAGGCTATTAAAATATGGCGCTAATCCGGCATATAATAAAATACAGAGTGATATACTTGAATTTATTATAGATGGTATAAGTATAG
>ERZ650306.575-NODE-575-length-22285-cov-10.952857_pt1 | contig 22285 bp, 17 predicted proteins | sample MGYA00376242_ERZ650306 | MGnify/ENA primary metagenome ERZ650306 (study PRJEB26733, sample SAMN07839244) | wastewater metagenome | biome: urban; feature: wastewater treatment plant; material: waste water | place: USA: North Carolina | collected 2016-03-31 ... | reverse complement strand
CAAGCGTGCTCGACATGATTATTCCTTTAAAGGCACTAAGGCCCCATATGGGGCCCTAGCGACATCAATTCAAGCAGTCCGGGAAAAAACTTCTGCTCGATGTCAGTTGGAGCCGGAGACCTTGGGTTGATCGGCGTAGATCAGGATCGGCTTGGTGCCGCCGTCGATCATGCCTTCGTCGATCACTACTTTGGACACATTCTCCATGGACGGCAGTTCATACATGGTGTCGAGCAGCGTGCCTTCAAGAATCGAACGCAGACCGCGGGCACCCGTCTTGCGCTTGAGAGCCTTGCGGGCAATCGCCTGCAAGGCTGCAGGACGCACCTCGAGTTCGACGCCTTCCATCGAGAAGAGTTTCTGGTACTGCTTGATGAGCGCGTTTTTCGGCTCGACGAGAATCTGAATCAGCGCCTCCTCGTCGAGCTCCTGCAGTGTGGCAACCACAGGCAGACGGCCGATCAACTCAGGGATCAGGCCAAACTTGATCAGATCGCCCGGCTCCACCTCACGCAAGGATTCGGAAAGGTTCTTGCTCTCGCTGCTCTTCACCTCGGCCCCGAAACCGATCCCGAACTTTTCGGTACGGTTGCGAATCACCTTGTCGAGACCGTCGAAGGCGCCTCCGCAAACGAACAAGATGTTGGTGGTATCCACCTGCACGAAATCCTGGTTCGGATGCTTGCGCCCGCCTTGCGGCGGAACCGATGCGATGGTGCCTTCGATAAGCTTCAAGAGTGCCTGCTGGACGCCTTCACCGGACACATCGCGGGTAATCGACGGGTTGTCCGACTTGCGGGAAATCTTGTCGATTTCGTCGATATAGACGATACCTTGCTGCGCTTTGTCGACTTCGTAGTCGCACTTCTGCAGCAGCTTCTGGATGATGTTTTCGACGTCCTCGCCGACATAACCGGCTTCGGTGAGCGTCGTCGCATCCGCCATCACGAAAGGCACGTTGAGAAGGCGAGCCAAGGTCTGGGCGAGCAGCGTCTTGCCCGAACCAGTGGGGCCAACCAACAGGATATTGCTCTTCGAGAGCTCGACATCGTCGTGTGTCTTGGAGAGGTGACGCAAGCGCTTGTAGTGGTTGTACACCGCCACGGACAGGATGCGCTTGGCCGGCCCCTGGCCGATCACGTACTGGTCGAGGATCGCACTGATCTCGCGGGGCGAGGGAAGCTCGCCCTTGACGCCCTTGGCGCCACCGGTATCTGCAGTAATTTCATCGCGAATAATGTCGTTGCACAGCTCGATGCATTCATCGCAGATGAACACGGACGGACCCGCGATAAGCTTGCGGACCTCGTGTTGGCTCTTGCCGCAGAACGAGCAATATAAGAGCTTTTCTCCGCTCGTTTTCTTGTCCGCCATTACTGCCCTTTCTCTCTGTACAGGATACTGCCGAACAATCAGGCCACGTCGGCGCGGCTGGTCAGGACTTTATCGATCAACCCGTAACGCGTGGCGTCTTCCGCAGACATGAAGTTGTCCCGGTCGGTGTCACGTTCGATGTTCTCGACAGGCTGGCCAGTGTGCTTGGCCAGCATGCCGTTGAGTTTGGCGCGCAGGGCGAGGATTTCGCGAGCATGGATTTCGATGTCCGACGCCTGCCCCTGAAAACCGCCGAGCGGCTGATGAATCATAATCCGCGAGTTGGGCAGCGAAAACCGTTTGTCCTTCGCGCCGGCGGCCAGCAGGAAAGCACCCATGCTCGCCGCCTGCCCAACGCACAGAGTGCTCACGTCCGGCTTGATGAACTGCATGGTGTCGTAGATCGCCATGCCGGCCGTCACCGAACCGCCCGGGGAGTTGATGTAGAAGAAGATGTCCTTGTCCGGGTTTTCCGATTCGAGGAACAGCAACTGAGCGACGATCAGGTTGGCCGTCACGTCGGTGACCGGCCCCACCAGAAACACCACCCGCTCCTTGAGAAGGCGCGAGTAGATATCGTAGGACCGCTCACCGCGACCACTCTGCTCGACCACCATCGGAATCAGGCCGAGGCCGACCGGACTCCAGTCGCTTTGAGAATACGGGGGTGTCATCGGGTTCATTTAACGTCGCTTTCCGCGGAAATCAAGCCGCATTGCCCATCAGGTCGTCAAAAGAGGTGGCCTTGTCGGTCGTTTTGGCATTGCCAACGACCCACGCTACCACATTGTCCTCGATCACCAGCGCTTCGGCCTGTGCCAAACGTTGCGGCTGGGAGTAATACCAACTCACCACTTCGCTCGGATCTTCATAGCTGGCGGCAAAGTCTTCGATGGTGGCACGAATCTGCTCAGGCTTGGCCTGCAGGTCCTTGCTCTTGACCAGCTCGGACATGATCAGGCCAAGCTTGACACGGCGAGCCGCCTGTTCGGCAAACCAGCTGGCGTCAATCGGCAGATCCTTGGTCTGCATGCCGCGAGCCTCGAAATCCTTCTTGGCGTTTTCGGCCAACTGACGGGATTCCTGCTCGACCAGAGCCTTCGGCACGTCGATCGGGTGAGTTTCAATCAGCACGTTCATGACGCGCTCCTTGACCTTGGCCTGGATGCGACGCTTCACTTCGCGCTCCAGATTGCCCTTTACTTCTTCGCGCATCTTGGCGACATCGCCATCGGCGATACCCAGCGACTTGGCGAATTCACTGTCGATTTCCGGCAGCTTCGGCTCTTCAACCTTCTTCAGCGCGACTTCGAACTGAACGGTCTGACCGGCCAGATGGGTCGCGTGGTAATCGGCCGGGAAGGTCATGTCGAACGTCTTGACTTCACCTGCGTTAAGACCCAGCACGGCAGTTTCGAAATCCTTGAGCATCTGGCCAGCGCCAATCACAAAGGGGAAATCGGTTGCCTTGCCACCTTCGAATTCGACACCATCCTTGCGACCGGTGAAATCGACGACGACACGATCGCCATCCTGGGCCGCACGCTCGATAGGCACAAAAGTGGTGCGCTGCTTGCGCAGAACTTCGAGGGTCTTATCGACTTCGGCATCGCCCACTTCGAGCAGCGGACGCTCGACTTCGTGGGCGCTCACGTCGGCAATCGCGATTTCCGGGTAAACCTCGAATACGGCCGTGAACTCCAGCGCTTCGGCTCCGGCAGCTTCTTTCGGCTCGATGTTCGGATAGCCAGCAATGCGCAGGTTTTGGGCACGGATCTGCTCGCCCAGCACGCGTTCGACCGCGGCACCAATGGCCTCCGAGCGGGCTTGCGGACCATACGACTGCGCCACCATCCGGAACGGAACCTTACCCGGACGGAACCCCGGCATCTTGACGGTGCGAGCCATCTGCTTGAGACGGGCTTCGACGTCCTTTTCGATATCGGCCAGCGGCACGGACATGTCGATACGGCGCTCGAGTGCGCTCACCACGGTTTCCTGGTTGCTCATGAAAATTCCCTGATCGGTCTGGACAAAAACGCTTCATCAATGGGCGGAGAACATCGAGCAAGACTCGTGCCTCAATCGCCCTGTAACCAATGAAGACGTCGGAAAAACCTTTAGTCTATCACAGGCGCCTGATTGGCTTGCAGCACCGCGTGTGATGTGACATCCATGCGTCGCATTGATGCATCAAGTGTGAAAAAGTCCCATAGAATCGTTGGAACTCCATTCGCGTTTGCGCTATCGCATCAACTGGAACACCCAAACTCCTCAGCCTTGGCGGATATACCGCGTGCTTTCGAGGTGCTCGATCAACGATCTGCGTCACACGCCGTCATCCACGCCGAGGATGGCGGCAAATTCGGTACCCTGCTCGGGTGCCCTGCCTCAGGAGACATCAGATGAGTATCTTCACCAGCTTTCAGGCCCGATACGAGTCGACACGGGAAGAGGAGATGTCGATCCAGGAATACCTGGATCTGTGCAAATCCGACCCGATGGCTTATGCGACCTCGGCCGAACGCCTGCTCCAGGCCATCGGCGAACCGGAACTTGTCGACACGCGTCTCGATCCGCGCCTGTCACGCATCTTCTCCAACAAGATGATCAAGATCTATCCAGCCTTCCGCGATTTTTACGGAATGGAAGAATCGATCGAGAACATCGTGTCGTATTTCCGACATGCCGCCCAAGGTTTGGAGGAAAAGAAACAAATCCTTTATCTACTTGGCCCCGTCGGCGGCGGTAAGAGTTCGTTGGCCGAAAAGCTCAAGACTCTCGTCGAAAAGATACCCTTCTATGCCATCAAGGGTTCTCCGGTGCACGAGTCGCCACTGGGTCTTTTCAATCTGACCGAGGATGGCCGCATTCTTGAGGGTGACTACGGCATTCCTCAGCGCTATCTCAACACGATCATGAGCCCGTGGGCGGTCAAACGCCTCCATGAGTTCAACGGCGATATCACCCGGTTCCGCGTCGTCAAACTGCGTCCATCGGTACTGCGTCAAGTCGCGGTGGCCAAGACCGAGCCAGGCGACGAGAACAACCAGGACATCTCCTCGCTGGTCGGCAAGATCGATATCCGCAAGCTCGAGCAGTATTCCCAGGACGACCCGGATGCCTATTCATATTCCGGCGGCCTGTGTCTGGCCAATCGCGGCCTCCTCGAATTCGTCGAAATGTTCAAGGCACCGATCAAGGTGCTCCACCCTCTGCTGACCGCCACCCAGGAAGGCAACTACAAGGGGACCGAAGGCTTCGGTGCCATTCCCTTCGACGGCATCGTGATGGCGCACTCCAACGAATCTGAATGGACGGCCTTCAAGAACAACCGCAACAACGAAGCCTTCCTCGATCGTATCTACACTGTCAAAGTGCCTTACTGCCTGCGCGTTTCGGACGAAGTGCGCATCTATGAAAAGCTGCTCGCCAACAGCTCCTTGTCTGCCGCGCCCTGCGCACCCGACACGCTCAGAATGATGGGCCAGTTTGCCGTGCTCTCGCGGATCAAGGAGCCCGAGAACTCCAGCCTCTTCTCCAAGATGCGCGTCTACGACGGCGAGAACCTCAAGGATACCGACCCGAAGGCAAAGAGCTACCAGGAATACCGCGACTACGCAGGCGTCGATGAAGGGATGACCGGGCTCTCGACCCGCTTTGCATTCAAGGTGCTCTCCAAAGTCTTCAACTTCGACCACCGCGAAGTCGCAGCCAACCCCGTTCACCTGATGTACGTCCTCGAACAGCAGATCGCCCAAGAGCAATATCCGCCCGAAAACGAAACCAAGTATCTGGCCTTTATCAAGGAATTCCTCGCTCCTCGCTATGCCGAATTCATCGGCAAGGAAATCCAGACCGCCTACCTCGAAAGCTACAGCGAATACGGCCAAAATATCTTCGATCGCTACGTCACTTACGCCGACTTCTGGATCCAGGACCAGGAATACCGTGACCAGAACACCGGCGAAATCCTTGATCGCAACGCGCTCAACGACGAACTGGAGAAGATCGAAAAACCTGCTGGAATCAGCAATCCGAAGGATTTCCGCAATGAGGTTGTCAACTTCGTGCTGCGTGCCCGCGCCAAAAACAACGGCAAGAACCCGAGTTGGACCAGCTACGAAAAACTGCGTGCGGTGATCGAGAAGAAGATGTTCTCCAATACCGAGGATCTGCTGCCGGTCATCAGCTTCAATGCCAAAGCCAGTGGCGACGACCAGAAGAAACATCAGAACTTCGTCAACCGCATGATCGAAAAGGGTTACACCGAGCGGCAGGTTCGCCTGCTGTGCGAGTGGTACCTGCGCGTCCGCAAGTCGTCCTGACTCAGCGGCAGCGCGCCAACAGTTCGGGAGGCTTGAATGGTCCGGATCATCGACCGCCGGTTCGACAGCAAGAATAAGAGCACTGTCAACCGGCAACGGTTTATGCGTCGCTTCAAAAAGCAGATCCGCGAAGCCGTGGCCGACGCAATTTCGGGCCGCTCGATCAAGGATCTGGATAATGGCGAGAGTGTTTCCATTCCCGCCAAGGATCTGTCCGAGCCCCAGTTTCACCACGGCCACGGTGGCGTTTGGGAAACCGTGTTCACCGGTAACGACCAGTTTTCCACCGGTGACCAGATCAACCGCCCCCAAGGCGGCGGCGGCGGTGGCACGGGCAAAGGCAAGGCCAGCAAGGACGGTGAAGGCGAGGATGACTTCGTGTTCAACCTGTCCCGCGAAGAATTTCTTGACGTCTTCTTCGACGACCTCGCCCTGCCCGACCTTGTAAAAACGCAGCTCGCCCGCATCGAGGAATACAAAAGCCAGCGTGCCGGCTTTACCAACGACGGCACACCGGCCAACATCAACGTTGTGCGCTCGTTACGGGGCGCCCTCGGCCGCAGACTGGCCCTCGCTTCGCCCTGGCAAGGCAAGCTGCGGGAGCTTCAGCGGCAACTGGACGAACTCCTCGAAACCCGGCCCGACAACGACCCGGACGTCACCCGACTGAAGGACGAGATCGGTGCGCTGCGCGCCCGGATCGAAGCGATCCCCTTCATCGACACCTTCGACCTGCGCTACAACAATCGGATCAAGGTGCCCAAACCAACGACCCAGGCGGTGATGTTCTGCATCATGGACGTATCTGGCTCGATGGATGAAGAAAAGAAGTCGACTGCAAAACGCTTCTTCATGCTGCTCTATCTTTTCCTCATGCGCACCTACGAGCACATCGATCTGGTCTTCATCCGCCACCATACGGTTGCCAAGGAAGTAAACGAAGAAGACTTCTTTCACTCGCGAGAATCCGGCGGCACCGTGGTTTCGAGCGCAATAGATCTGATGCGTGAAATTCTCCACTCCCGCTACGCGAGCGGCGCCTGGAACATCTATGGCGCCCAGGCATCCGACGGCGACAACTGGGAGAACGACTCGCCCCATTGCCGCGAATTGCTTGCCGAGACCATCCTGCCCTTCGTACAGCACTTCGCCTACATCGAAATCACTCGCGGCGAACCCCAGAATCTGTGGCGTGAATACGAAAAACTCCCCGGTGCCCATCCGAACTTCGCGATGCAGCATATCGAAGGCTTGCCGGATATCTACCCGGTGTTCCGTGAACTCTTCAGGAAGAAACTGGCATGAGCTCACCGATCCGAGCGAAACGAAAAAAACCTCTCCCAGCCCCCGGCGAATGGAGCTTCGAACTCATCGAGACCTACCACGCCGAGATTGACCGGGTCGCCCGCGAATACAAGCTCGACACCTATCCGATCCAGGTGGAGCTCATCACGTCCGAGCAGATGATGGACGCCTACTCGTCCGTCGGAATGCCTGTGAACTACCATCACTGGTCTTTCGGCAAGAGCTTCCTGCACACCGAGAAGGGCTACCGACGCGGGCAGATGGGTCTGGCCTACGAAATCGTCATCAACTCCAATCCCTGTATCGCCTACCTCATGGAAGAAAACACCATGACGATGCAGGCACTTGTGATCGCCCACGCGGCATACGGCCACAACAGCTTCTTCAAGGGCAACTATCTATTCAGGCAATGGACCAACGCCGACGCCATCGTCGACTACCTCATTTTCGCCCGCAACTACCTCACCGAATGCGAGGAGCACTACGGCGAAGAAGAAGTCGAACTCCTGCTCGACTCCTGTCACGCGTTGATGAACGTTGGCGTTGACCGCTACAAGCGCCCGGCCAAACTTTCCCTCACCAAAGAGCTGACCCGCCAGCGGGAACGCGCCGAATACCTGCAAAGCCAAGTCAACGACCTGTGGCGCACCCTCCCAACCCAGCAGACACGCACGCAGACCGTCGAACAACGCCGTTTTCCGTCTGAACCGCAAGAGAACCTTCTCTACTTCATCGAGAAGAACGCCCCGCTGCTCGAACCCTGGCAGCGGGAAGTGGTCCGCATCGTCCGCAAGATCGGACAATACTTCTTCCCCCAACGCCAGACCCAGGTCATGAACGAAGGCTGGGCCACTTTCTGGCACTACACCCTCATCAACACGCTTTACGACGAAGGTTTGCTGGCTGACAGCTTCATGATGGAGTTTCTCCATTCCCACACCAACGTGGTTTACCAGCCCAGCTACAACGAACCCTGGTATCGCGGACTCAACCCCTACGCGCTGGGTTTTGCCATGTGGCAGGACATTCGCCGTATCTGCGAGCACCCCACCGACGAAGACCGCCATTGGTTCCCCGACATTGCCGGCAGCGACTGGCGGGAAACCTTCGACTTCGCCATGCGCAACTTCAAGGACGAAAGCTTCGTCGCTCAATTCCTATCGCCAAAAGTCATGCGTGACTTCCGTCTCTTCTCCATCCTCGACGACGACAAGGACAGCAAGCTCAAAGTCTCCGCCATCCACGACGAAACCGGCTACCGCCGCGTCCGTGAAATTCTTTCCGACAACTACAACCTCGGCGGCCGCGAACCCAACCTTCAAGTCTGGAACGTCGACCTCCGCGGCGACCGCTCTCTCACCCTGCGCCACCAAGCCTATCTGCGCCGCCCACTTTCCAGTGACAGCGAAGAAGTGCTTAAACACGTCGCTCGCCTATGGGGATTTGCAGTCCGACTCGAAGTCTCCCACGAAGATGGGCGTATCGAATGCCTGCACGAATGCCGGCAAGACAGACGCAAGCACGACCAACATCCGGGCTAAATCGCCCTGCCACGCAAGGAAATACCACCCCGATGCGACATCGTCGCACCGCCGATGATGCGTGACGATTAGAATATCGAGATGTCTGCCGTCGATTTCCATCAAATTCTGGGCGTTGCGCCCGATGCCAGTGCTGCCGAGATCAAGCGCGCCTACAAGCGCTTGGCCATGCGCTGGCACCCGGACCGCAACTCCGACCCACGAGCCCATGACCAGTTTCGCCTGGTACGTGAGGCCTTCGAGCACCTGAGCCGCACGCCGGACAATGGAGGCCCCGATACCGGCGCCGAAACCGAAACAGCGCCCTCGCCGCCCCCGAAGCGCCCACCGAAAAGCCACAGGCCCAAAGGAGAGGATCGTCAACAAGACATCTTGGTTGACCTCCTCGAAGCCGCCCGCGGCGCCACCGTCACAGTCACGGTCGCCGGCCAGATCGATTGCGAAGACTGCAACGGCACCGGCCACCGCAGCTACGGTCGCACCAGCATGTGCAACCAGTGTCACGGCAGCGGTCGCCTGCGTCGCGACCACGGCCTCGAGTCCTGCCCCAAGTGTCAGGGCAAAGGCTTCATAACCGACACCAGTTGCTTCTCCTGCGAAGGCCGCGGCTGGAAGCCCGCCGATCGCCAACTCGCTGTAACCATTCCGCCCGCGATGCTTCCGGGCGAGGAACTACGTATTGCAGGCCAGGGCGGCCCGGCGCCCAAAAACGGCGAACCGGGCGATCTCTACCTCACTCTCCAGGCGCGGCCGCACGAACTATTCCGGCTCGAACAACACGATGTCCACGTCACCGTCCCGGTTAGCGTCTTCCGGGTACTCGCTGGCGGCACCATCGAGGTGCCGACGCTTACCGGTGTTCGCGAAGTACTGCTCAACGAAGGTGCATCCAGCCTGGAAATCCGCGTTCCCGAAGCCGGCTTCCCCGGGCGCGGCCGGCGCAAGGCGGGCGACCTGCTGATTCACCTCGAAACCCAGCCGCTCCAGTTCCTTGGTAAAGAACAAAAAGCCATGCTCGAACTGGCCGAGGAGCTTCTCCAGCAACACCTCGACGCCCAAAGCCCAAATCTCGCGCGCTGGAACGAGACCCTGGACGCCTATCGCTGACCCCCCGCGCTTTTCGCGAGCGCGCCAACCTGCAGCCTGTTTGATGACCCGCAAAACCCCAGAACTCCTCGCACCGGCCGGATCGCTGGCCATGCTCGACACCGCCTTCGGCTTTGGTGCCAGCGCCATCTACGCTGGCCAGCCGCGCTATTCGCTGCGCGTGCGCAACAACGATTTCGGCGACCTTCCCGTCCTCGCAGAAGGCATTCGCCGCGCCCACGCCCAAGACAAGCATTTTTACGTCGTCGCCAACATCTACCCCCACGGAGCGAAGATCAAAACCTTCCTCAAGGACATCGGCCCGGTCATCGCCCTCGCCCCGGACGCCCTGATCATGTCCGACCCGGGCCTGATTCTGATGGTCCGCGAAGCCTTCCCCGAAATGCCGATCCACCTCTCGGTGCAGGCCAATACGGTGAATGCTGCGGCAGTACGTTTCTGGAAAATGGCCGGAATCTCACGAGTGATCCTGTCACGCGAGCTGTCCATCGACGAAATCGCCTCGATCCGACAGGACTGCCCCGACACCGAACTTGAAGTCTTCATCCACGGCGCCCTGTGCATCGCCTACTCAGGCCGCTGCCTCCTATCCGGCTACTTCAACCACCGCGATCCCAATCAAGGCAGCTGCACCAACTCCTGCCGATGGGATTTCAAGACCCACGAAGGCAAAACCGACGGCAGCGGCGACGTCTATCTCCTCGAAGAACCGCACAAGCGTGCCGGGGAATACATGCCCATCGAAGAGGACGAACACGGCACCTACATCCTCAACTCCAAGGACCTGCGGGCCATCGAGCATGTCCAGCGGCTCACCGAGATCGGCATCGACTCCTTCAAGATCGAAGGCCGGACCAAGAGCCCGTATTACGTCGCCCGCACCTGCCAGGCCTACCGTCAAGCCATAGACGATGCCGTAGCCGGTCGCAGCCTGGACCCGGCGCTTCTCGGCCAACTCGAAGGCCTTGCCAATCGCGGCTACACCGACGGTTTTCTGCAGCGCCACACGCCCCACGAAACCCAGAACTACCTGCGGGGCCACTCGGAATCCAACCGCAGCCTCTACGTAGGCGATGTCGTAGCCTACGACACCGACCGCGGGCTGGCCGAGATCGCCTCGAAGAACGGTTTCGGCATTGGCGACCGCCTGGAAATCGTCCATCCGTCCGGAAACCGGGAGATCCGCGTCGAGCGCTTGGTCGGCCCTGGCGGTGGCGACATCCAACGCGTTCCGGGAAGCGACCACCGGGTCTGGCTGCCACTTCCGCCAGAATGCGTCGGGGCTTTTGTGGCACGTTTCCTCTAAATTCGCGCGAATTTCTTGCACACACTGCCGAAGTGGTTCAAAATGCTGCGTTTTCGGGTGGCCAAATTCACCACCCACGTGTACTACTAAAGGAGCAAGCGATGAAAGCCGATACCCACCCGAATTACAAAGAAGTGCAAGTGACCTGCTCCTGCGGCAACACTTTCACCACCCGCTCCACCATGGGCAAGCCCCAATACCACGTGGAAGTCTGCTCCGCCTGCCACCCGTTCTACACGGGCAAGCAGAAGATCGTCGACACCGCGGGCCGCGTCGAACGCTTCCGTCAAAAATACGGTTCCGTGCAGCGCCTGGGTTGATCGCAGCCCTGTCCCGGCATCGTCCAAAAGAGGCAGCCGCGGCTGCCTTTTTTATTGCACCAACCTGTTGTTATTGCGCCTGTTCCCAATAGCCACCCGGCAAGCCGACCGCGCCGCCCAAGCCCATGCCCAACGCCGCTCCCCGCTTTGCCCTGCCAGCTCCACTTGAAAGCTGGGCGCTCGCCCTACTCTTGGCTGTATACCTGCTCGTTGGCGCCACCGGACACCTTCCGTGGCGCGGCGACGACATCACCTACCTCGGCCCGATCCACGCCATCCTGACCGGCAGCGGCAACTGGCTGCTACCCGAAATTGCGGGCGAGCCCCTCTACGACTACCCACCACTTTACTTCTGGGTCGGCGCTGCGCTTGCCAAGATACTTGCAGGACTGCTCCCGGTCCACGACGCAGCCCGTCTCGCCAGCAGCGTCTTCACCGCAGCCTTCCTTTACTGGACCGGAATCGCGGCCCGACGCTTCCACGGCCCTGCTGCCTTTTCGCCGGCGATCCTGCTTGGCATCGGCTCTCTCGGCCTAGTCGTTCACGCCCATGAAACCCAGCCGATGCTGGCCCAACTCGCCGGCATGGCCTTGTGCTACGCCGGACTAGGCCAACTGGCCACGCGCCCGATCCGTGGCGGACTGGAGGCGGGTCTGGGCTGCGGTATGGCCTTCCTCGCCGGCGGTCTTCCCGGTGCGCTAATGACCCTCCCGATCATGCTTGCGGCCCCCCTGCTGTGCCCCACCTGCCGCTCCCGCACGGTCATCGTTGGACTCACCGCCGGCCTGACCATCGCCGCGCTCATCGGAGGAAGCTGGTTGACGGGCGTGGCCCTGTTTCATCCGGGGGAACTCGCACTGTGGTGGGCCGATGAACTGAAAAACATCTTCCCTCACAGCCTTGATCTGAGCGACTTCGGCAAGCTTCTGCAATTACTGGGCTGGTTCGCGTGGCCGCTGTGGCCAATCGCAGGCTGGGCCATCTGGCGCAACAGGCATGTTCTGACGACGCCACCCCTGGCCCTGCCTCTCATGGCGACCTTGCTGGCCATTCTGCTGGTTACGATGGCCGGTAATCTGCGAGCCGCCAGTGTCCTTCCTGTGCTTCCGCCTTTGTGCCTGCTGGCGGCACTCGGCGTCGCCAGTTTGCGGCGAGGCGCAGCCAACGCCTTCGACTGGTTCGGCGTCATGGCTTTTTCCTTCTTCGCGCTGCTCGTCTGGCTGGGCTGGAGTGCTCTGCACTTCGGCTGGCCTCCCGGCCTGGCCCGTCAGGTCGCCAAGATGGCACCGGACTTCCCAGGCAGCGGCCTTGGCAGCGGCAGCGCAATCGGCGCCCTGCTCAGCATCGGGATGCTACTGCTGCCCATGCTGACCCAGCGCACGCCTCTGCGTGGCACCACCAATTGGGCGCTCGGCATGACGCTTCTATGGTGCCTCGCCGTAACCCTCTGGCAACCCTGGTTCGCCCACACCAAGAACTACCAGCCGGTGGCCACCGAGCTAAAAGCAATACTGGATAAACAGGAACCAAACTGCATCGCCCGAAAAGGCCTTTCCGACACCCAGCGCGCAGCTTTGGATTACTTCGCGGACATCCGGACCAAGCCGAAGGACAAAGCGGCCGACTGCCAGATGTTGCTGACCTATTCAGTAAGCAGCAGCACCCGGATCGTGCGCGGCGAAGGAACCCTGGTCTGGGAGCGACGCCTGGGTGGCGGACGCAAGGCTGAGATATTCAGACTCTATCGCCGCGGCTTGACTCAAACGGCGCAGTCTGGATAAAGCCCCTCGCCAAGATCGATGCGCGACGCGCGGCGATATCTTATTTCTGCTGCTGTGGAATCTGGACGAAGACCTCGTCCGGCTTGATGAGACCAAGTTCGAAGCGCGCACGCTCTTCAACGGCTTCGTACCCCGTTTTCAGGTCACGCACTTCCGCCTCGAGGCCAGTATTGCGCTGCTCGAGCTTGCGATTGCCTTCTTTTTGCACAGAAAGCTGTTTTTCCACTTCCCAGACACGAAGCCAGCCACCCTTGCCGATCCAGAGGGGGTACTGCAGGGCGACAACGAGAAGGGCGAGGATCAGGGTAGGCCAGCGCATGGATGCATGAATAGGGGTCGACCGGTCGGAACCGATCGACCCTCTAGCTGAGATCAACGATTACGCAGATTGTAGAAAGCGGAAACGCCCGGATAGAAGGCGGTATCGCCGAGATCTTCCTCGATGCGCAGCAGCTGGTTGTACTTGGAGATGCGGTCGGAGCGGGATAGCGAACCGGTCTTGATCTGCATGGCGTTCAGACCCACCGCGATATCGGCGATGGTGGAATCTTCGGTTTCGCCGGAGCGATGCGAGATCACCGCCGTGTAGCCCGCGCGCTTGGCCATTTCGACCGCCGCAAAGGTTTCGGTCAAGGTGCCGATCTGGTTGATCTTGATGAGGATCGAGTTGGCGATGCCCTTCTCGATACCTTCCTTCAGGATGCGCGTGTTGGTCACGAAGAGGTCGTCACCCACGATCTGCACGGTTTTACCGAGACGATCCGTCAGCGTTTTCCAACCGGCCCAATCGCCTTCGGCCATGCCGTCTTCGATGGAAACGATCGGGAACTTCTCGACCAGCGTGGCAAGGTAATCGGTAAAACCTTCGGAGGTCAGCGACAGACCTTCGCCGACCAGTTCGTACTTGCCGTCCTTGTAAAACTCGGAAGCCGCACAATCGAGCGCCAGAACCACGTCGCGGCCCGGCTCGTAGCCGGCGGCAACGGTGGCTTCGAGGATCAGGTTCAAGGCTTCTTCGGTACCGGAAACGTTGGGGGCAAAGCCGCCTTCGTCGCCAACGGTGGTCGGGTAGCCCTTCTTGTCGGTAAGCTTCTTCAGGTGATGGAAGATTTCGGCGCCACAGCGCAAGGCTTCGCGGAAGCTCTTGGCGCCGATCGGCATGATCATGCATTCCTGGATGTCCAGGGAGTTGTTGGCGTGAGCGCCACCGTTGATGACGTTCATCATGGGCACCGGCAGCGCCATGCCGCCAGAACCCCCGAAATAACGGTACAGCGGCAAGCCGGCCTCTTCGGCCGCCGCCTTCGCGACGGCCATGGAAACAGCCAGCATGGCGTTGGCGCCCAAGCGGGACTTGTTTTCGGTACCGTCGAGCTCGATCAGGGTCTTGTCGATAAAAGCCTGCTCTTCGGCGTCAAGACCGACCAGCGCCTCCGATATCTCGGTGTTGACGTTCTCGACCGCCTGCAACACGCCCTTACCCAAATAACGACCGGCATCGCCATCGCGCAACTCGATGGCTTCGCGGGAGCCGGTAGAGGCACCGGAAGGAACCGCAGCACGGCCCATGATGCCGGACTCCAGCAGCACATCGGCTTCGACAGTGGGGTTGCCGCGGGAGTCGAGCACCTCGCGGGCAATGACATCAACAATTGCGCTCATGAACTTTCTCTCTTTTTACTGAATGGACAGCGGCGATCGGAAGATCGCCCTCAACTTAAAAACCGGAAAATCAGGACTTCAACTCTTCAAAGCCCTCAGCCTTGACCAGCGAATCGATACCCTTGAGGGTCGCGAGCAGCGCCTTGAGCCTGGGCAGCGGCCAGGCATTGGGACCGTCGGAAAAAGCCTTGGCGGGATCCGGGTGAGTTTCCATGAACAGCCCGGAAATACCGACCGCCATCGCAGCCCGTGCCAGCACAGGCACGAACTCGCGCTGGCCGCCGGATACGGTTCCCTGCCCGCCCGGCAATTGAACCGAGTGGGTTGCATCGAAAACGACCGGACAGCCGGTTTCACGCATGATCGCCAGCGAGCGCATGTCGGAAACCAGGTTGTTGTAACCGAACGAGGCGCCGCGTTCGCAGACCATGATGGTATCTGCGCCGCCGTTGGCTTCGCGGGCCTTGTCAACGACGTTCTTCATGTCGCCGGGCGCGAGAAACTGGCCCTTCTTGATGTTCACCGGCTTGCCCGACGCGGCAACGGCGTGGATGAAGTCCGTCTGCCGGCAAAGGAAGGCCGGCGTCTGCAGCACATCGACCACCGCCGCAACATGGGGCACCTCCTCCGCGGTATGCACGTCCGTGAGGACCGGCACGCCGACCTTCTCGCGCACCTCGGCGAGGATCTCCAGCCCCTTTTCCATGCCCATGCCACGGAAGGACTTGCCGGAACTCCGGTTGGCCTTGTCATAGCTGGACTTGTAGATGAACGGAATCCCCAGTTCGGCGCAGATTTCCTTGATCGCCGCCGCGGTATCGAAGGCCATGTCGCGGGACTCGATGACGCAGGGTCCGGCAATCAGGAAGAAAGGTTTGTCGAGACCGATGTCGAAGCCGCAGAGTTTCATGGAATTTCCTTTCAGCCGCCCTGCTGGTGGGCAAGTGCAGCCTTGACGAAGGCGGTGAAGAGCGGATGGCCGTTACGCGGATTGGAGGTGAACTCCGGGTGGAACTGGCAACCGACAAACCAAGGATGAACTTCGGCAGGCAACTCGATCATCTCGCACAGATCGGTGCCCGGCGCACGCCCGGCAACCCGCAGCCCCTGCGCTTCAAGCTTGGCCAGCAGCGTGTTGTTCACTTCATAGCGATGGCGGTGACGTTCGGTAATCTCCGCCTTGCCGTAGATCTCGCGCGCCAACGAACCTTCCGCCAGATCGCAGACCTGACCGCCAAGGCGCATCGAGCCGCCCAGATCGGAATCCTCGCCACGCTTCTCGATCTTGCCGGAAGCATCCAGCCATTCGGTGATCAGACCGATGACCGGGTATTCGGTATGCTTGTCGAACTCGGTGCTGTGGGCCCCATTCATGCCGGCTACATCGCGGGCGAACTCGACAACAGCGAGCTGCATGCCGAGACAGATGCCGAGATAAGGCACCTTGTTTTCGCGGGCGAAGCGGATCGCCGCAATTTTGCCTTCGGTTCCGCGCCGGCCAAAACCGCCAGGAACGAGAATGGCGTCCATCGACTTGAGCGCGCCGCAACCGTTCTTTTCGATGTCTTCGGAATCCAGGTAATGGATGTTGACCTTGCTGAGGGTGTGCATCCCCGCATGGTTGAGGGCTTCGATCAGCGACTTGTACGATTCGGTGAGATCGACGTACTTGCCGACAAAGGCGATGTTCAGGTTGTGCTTCGGGTTGTTCAGGGCATGGAGGAGGCGCTCCCAGATGGAGAGGTCGGCCGCACGGGCAAGAATGCCCAGCTTGTGGCAGACGATCTCGTCGAGCATCTGGTCGTGGAGCATGCCAGGAATGCGGTAGATGGAATCCGCGTCGAGGCACTCGATGACGGCTTCCGGCATCACGTTGCAGAACAGCGCGATCTTGCGGCGCTCGTCGGCCGGAACCGAACGGTCGGCGCGACACAGCAGGATGTCGGGCTGGATGCCGATCTCGCGTAGTTCCTTGACCGAGTGCTGGGTCGGCTTGGTTTTCAGTTCGCCTGCGGTGGGAATGTAGGGCAGCAGCGTGAGGTGGATGAAACAGGAACTCTGGCGACCTTCCTCCAGGCCCATCTGACGGATCGCTTCGAGGAAGGGCAGGGATTCGATGTCGCCCACCGTGCCGCCCACCTCGACGATGGCCACATCCGCACCTTCGGCACCCCGTTTGAGGTAAAGCTTGATCTCGTCGGTGATGTGGGGAATGACCTGGACGGTTTTGCCCAGATATTCTCCGCGCCGCTCCTTCTTGATCACCGACTCGTAGATCTGGCCGGTGGTGAAGTTATTGCGCTTACTCATCTTGGCGCTGGTGAAGCGCTCATAGTGGCCCAGATCCAGATCGGTTTCGGCGCCGTCTTCGGTAACGAAAACCTCCCCATGCTGGAAGGGGCTCATCGTACCGGGGTCGACGTTGATGTAGGGATCGAGCTTGAGGTGGGTAACCTTGATGCCGCGGGATTCGAGAATCGCCCCGAGAGAGGCTGCAGCGATGCCTTTGCCCAGAGAGGACACGACACCACCGGTAACAAAGACGTATTTGGTCATGACACGGGGGACTTCTGGAAAGGGGAATGATATCCGATCCACCCCCCTCCCTTCAACGGGAGGACGAGTCCGGGAAGGTGAAAGCCTCCCTCAGGAAACCCGTTTTGAGCCTCCGGCCCGAGCCTTGATCGAAAAACCGCTTAGTTGTCGCGGATGAAATCCCGGTTGATCTCGCGGAATTCGGCCGTTGCGCTGCGCTTGAGCCACTCGAAGGCCACCATCTCGCGGGTGACGATATCGACACCGTGACGACGCATGCGCGCCAGCGCCACCTCCTTGTCGGCCGGCTTGCGGGAACCGACAGCGTCGGCCACCACAAAGACCTCCTTGCCCTGCCAACACAACTCAAGCACCGTCTGAAGCACGCACACATGGGCCTCGGTGCCGACCACCACCACCTGCCGACGCATCTCCGCCGACGTGCCTGCGAGGCAACCGTCCGAAACACAGGAAAAATGCGTCTTGGTGACAATCGACGCATCCCCTGCCGCCGCAAGCAACGGCCCTGCGGTGCGGCCCAAACCTTCCGGATACTGCTCCGAAATCACGACCGGCACGCCCAGACGCCGGGCTACGCCAACCAACCAGACGCCGTTTGCAAGCACCGCCTCGCCATCGGCAATGGCTGGCAGCAAGCGCTCCTGCACATCAACAACCAGCAAGGTGGAATTCTGGCGATCCATCAGCATGCGTAGCCCTCCCGCTCAGGACTGCAATTCGGGCCGCGCCCGGAATTGATCGAGAGCCGCCGGATTGGCCAGCGCTTCGGCGTTTTTCACTGCTTCGCCATGCACAACGGAACGCACCGCCAACTCGACGACCTTGCCGCTCTTGGTGCGTGGAATGTCCGTCACCTGGACGATCTTTGCCGGCACGTGACGCGGCGTGGTGTTGTCGCGGATGGTCTGACGGATGCGGTCGGTCAAGGCTTCGTCGAGTTGCAATCCCTCACCGAGCTTGACGAACAGCACCACCCGCACATCGCTGGCATCGCCGGGTGGCCACTGCTGGCCGATCACCAGGGATTCGACCACTTCCTCGAGCTTTTCCACCTGACGATAGATTTCGGCCGTGCCGATCCGCACGCCGCCGGGATTGAGCGTGGCGTCCGAGCGGCCATAGATGATCACGCCACCGTGAGCTGTAATTTCGGAGTAGTCGCCGTGACACCATACGTTGTCGAAACGCGCGAAATAGGCGGCGCGATATTTCGCCCCGCCTTCGTCGTTCCAGAAGCCGATCGGCATCACCGGGAAAGGCCGCGTGCACACCAGTTCCCCCTTCTCGCTCAACACCGAAGTACCGGTTTCATCGAAAACCTCCACCGCCATGCCGAGACCCTTGCACTGGATTTCACCCGGCCAAACAGGCAGCGTGGGATTGCCGAGAACGAAACAGGACACGATGTCGGTACCACCCGAAATCGACGACAGACAGAGATCGGACTTGATCTCCCGGTAGACGTATTCGAAGCCCTCCGGCACCAGCGGACTGCCGGTCGAGAAGACTGTGCGCAAGGCCGACAGATCGTGGGTGGCCCGCGGACGCAGTCCGGCCTTGGCAATGCCGTCGATGAACTTGGCGGAGGTGCCGAAATGGGTTGTGCCTTCCGCGTGAGCGTAATCGAAGAGGATCGCGCCGTCGCCGATCATCGGCGAGCCGTCGTAGAGCAGCAAGGTTGCGCCAGTGGCGAGCCCCGACGCCAGCCAGTTCCACATCATCCAACCGCAGGTGGTGAAATAGAAGAGCTTGTCGCCCGGCTTCACGTCGCCATGGAGGCGCAGCTCCTTGAGGTGTTGCAGCAGCACCCCGCCCGCACAGTGAACGATGCACTTGGGCACACCGGTCGTGCCCGACGAATACATGATGTAAAGCGGATGCGCGAAAGGCAGCCGGACGAACGGGATCTCGGTCTCGTTGTGGAAGGGCTGGACGAAGTCGGCCAGCATGCGGGCGTGATGCACGTGGGAAATATCGTGGTGGGCATGCACATAGGGCACGACCACCACGCGTTTGACCGACGGCAGGCCATCGGTGATCGCCGCCAGACGGTCGAGGCAGTCGATGATCTTTCCGTTGTAGTAGTAGCCATCGACAGCCACCAGCACCTTCGGCTCGATCTGGCCGAAGCGGTCGAGCACGCCTTGCACGCCGAAATCCGGCGAAGCCGACGAAAAGATCGCCCCAAGGCTCGCCGCCGCCAGCATGACGACGATGGTATCGGGCATGTTGGGCATGTACGCGGCGACCCGATCGCCGGCCACCACGCCCTGCTCCTGCAAGGCAGCGGCGAAGTGAGCCACTTGGCGGTACAGGTCACCGTGGGACAGACGGTTCTTGACCCGGTCTTCGCCCCAGAAAACCATTGCGTCGGTGTCGTCGCGGCTGCGCAGCAGGTTTTCGGCAAAATTCAGACTCGCCTCCGGAAACCAGCGAGCACCGGGCATGCGATCTCCATCCTCGAGAACCACCCGGCCCATCGATCCCCTGACCTCGCCGGACTCCCAGACCGAAGTCCAGAACTCGGCCGGCTCGCCAACCGACCAGGCATGCAGCGCCGCGTAGTCGGGCAGACTGCGGCCCCAACGGGATTCGGCCTTTCGAGCAAAAGCGGTAATGTTGGCTGCGGCAATTCGGCCGGCATCGGGAACCCATAACGGGCGTTCGGCGATGGGGTAGCTCATCAGATTCTCCTACAACTGTTATCCAGTTACCGGCTCGGCGTCCGGTCTCGTTCGTGCGGCACAGCGCTCAGCTTACCCCGGCGCGGACATCATCGGGGAGTGGGACCGATTTGCCGGTGACCGGATCCATCCAAACCACCTTCGCAGCGCCTTCCGCAAAGAGTCGATCATCTCCCTCGACACCCAGCTCGTACCAGGTCATCACACTGCTCCGCCCCGGTTCCCCAAGATACATCCGCACCACGACCGTCGCCGGGTAGTTGACCGGGATCAGGAAGGTGCAACTGGCATTGATGATGACCGGCGCGACCGGGTTTTCCAAGGAAACCGTGGAGCCGGATTGCTCCAGCCACTCGACACGGGCCTGCTCGAAATAGCGGAAATAGATCGTGTTATTGACGTGCCGATAGGCGTCCATGTCGCCCCAGCGCACGGGGATGGAAGTGGTCAGCACGAGCTTGCGGGACGGGTGCTGTCCGGATGTCGCCATGGTCATGGTTGTGGGCTCTCCTCCGTTGGATGTCAGTCAACAAAAAAACAACTTGCCGCAGCATAGGGAACACCCCAAGCATCGCAGCTCAATGTAACATACGCATCCGTATGTTGGCACCCACGAGCGGGTCTACGGGCGGGATTGCCCTGATAACGATGCACGGTTAGTCTTAGAAGCTTGGGGCACAACAAATCAAAAAAACCAAGGAGGTGACAGGGATGGAACGAGATTCAATGGAATTTGACGTCCTGATCGTAGGTGGCGGCCCAGCGGGCCTTTCCGCAGCGATCCGGCTCAAGCAACTGGCAGCAGAAAAGGGGCAGGATTTCTCCGTCTGCCTGATCGAAAAGGCCGCCGAAATCGGCGCCCACATTCTTTCCGGCGCGGTGGTCGATCCTCGCGCCATCAATGAGCTGTTCCCCGACTGGAAGGCACTCGGCGCACCGCTCGACACGCCGGTCACGGAAGACCGCGTGATATTTTTGTCCGAAACCGGCGGCCGCCAGATTCCCAACGGCCTGCTCCCCGACGCCTTCCACAACGAAGGCAACTACATCGTCCGCCTTGGCAATCTGGCCAAATGGCTCGGCGAACAGGCCGAAGCCATGGGCGTCGAGGTTTATCCGGGCTTCTCGGGTGCCCAGCTGCTGTTCGACGACCAGGGCGCCGTAGCCGGCGTCATCACCGGCGACATGGGCGTCCTCAAGGATGGTACGCAGGGCCCCAACTTCCAGCCGGGCATGGAACTGCGCGCCAAGTACACCTTTTTCGCCGAAGGCTGCCGCGGCCACCTTGGCAAGGAACTCGAAGCGCGCTTCGGTCTGCGCGAAGGCGCCGACCCGCAAACCTACGGCATCGGCATCAAGGAATTGTGGGAAATCCCGGCCGCCCAGCACGTGGAAGGCCTGGTGGTCCATACCGCCGGCTGGCCGATGGATGCCGCCACTTACGGCGGCGGTTTCTGCTATCACCTCGAAGGCAACATGGTGTCGGTCGGCTTCGTGGTCGGGCTCAACTACAGCAACCCCTATCTGTCGCCCTTCGAAGAGTTCCAGCGCTACAAAACGCACCCGGAAATCAGCAAGTTCCTTCAGGGCGGCAAACGTCTTGCCTACGGCGCCCGGGCCATCGCCGCCGGCGGCCTGCAAAGCCAGCCGCAGCTGGTTTTCCCGGGCGGTGCATTGATTGGCGACGACGCCGGCTTCCTCAACGCCGCACGCATCAAGGGCACCCACTGCGCCATGAAGTCCGGCATGCTGGCGGCCGAAGCCGTCTATGACGCGCTCGCCGCCGGCCGCAACCAGGATCGCCTCGACGCCTATCCCGAGGCCTTCAAATCCAGCTGGCTGCACGCCGAGCTCCACAAGACGCGCAACTTCAAGCCGTACATGAAAAAGGGTCTGTGGCTGGGCTCCTTCCTGTTCGGAGCCGAGCAGAAACTGTTTGGCGGCAACGTTCCCTGGACGCTCCACAATCACGCCGATCACACCGCCCTCAAGCCAGCCGCCGAGTGCAGCCCGATCGCCTATCCAAAGCCAGACGGCAAACTCAGCTTCGACCGCCTCTCGTCGGTCTTTCTGTCCAACACCAACCATGAAGAGGACGAGCCCTGTCACCTCCAGCTGAAGGACGCTTCGGTACCCATCTCGATCAACCTCGCGAAATACGATGCGCCGGAGCAGCGCTATTGTCCGGCTGGGGTTTACGAGATCGTGCGCAGCCCCGAGGGTGACAATCCGCGCCTTCAGATCAACGCGCAGAACTGTGTGCACTGCAAGACATGCGACATCAAGGATCCGACCCAGAACATCAACTGGGTCACACCGCA
>ERZ650306.572-NODE-572-length-22364-cov-10.329150_pt1 | contig 22364 bp, 24 predicted proteins | sample MGYA00376242_ERZ650306 | MGnify/ENA primary metagenome ERZ650306 (study PRJEB26733, sample SAMN07839244) | wastewater metagenome | biome: urban; feature: wastewater treatment plant; material: waste water | place: USA: North Carolina | collected 2016-03-31 ... | reverse complement strand
AGCTGGCCGACCGCTTTTGGGCCATCCTGGCCGGGCCGGGCGCGCCGGCTGAGGTGGATTGGCGCGGCATTCATACCCAATTGCTGGACGCCGTGCTGTTGCTGGCGCACCGCATCAGCGGGCTGGGCGTGGACAGCGAACTGATGCGCGCCACCCCGGATCTGGAACGGCACATCCCGCGCTTTACCGCGCTGTCGGCCGAGGCGCTGGCCTGGGCGCGCTGCTATCGCCAGCAAGACGCCGCCGGCCTGGCCGACGCCCAGGCGCAGCTGATGGTGATGGTGGCGCAGTGCGAAGACACCCTGGAGCGCATCCGCAAGCGCGCGCGCAGCCACGGCGCCAGCCTGCGGCTGATTTACCAGCTCACCCGAGGCCAGCAAAGCCTGGAGCGGCTGCGCGAGCTGGTGGCGGTGCTCACCGCCGACCTTGACCCCGCCCGGCGCGACGACGCCCGCCAGTTTCGCGCGCGCTTTACCCGCAATGCCTTTATTGCCGAAAACCGCCGCAACAGCCTGCGCCACTATCTTCAGCAATTGTCCGCCCTGCTGGCCATGCGGGTGACCAGCCACGCCGCGGAAACCGGCGAGCACTATATCTGCGCCAACCGCGACGAATACCGGCAGATGTGGCGCTCGGCGGGGGGCGCGGGCGTGTTGATTGGCCTGATGGCCCTGCTGAAAATCGGCGCCGCCGGCCTGCATGCGCCCTTGTTTGTCGAGGCGCTGCTGTACAGCCTGATTTATGGCCTGGGCTTTGTGCTGATTTATCTGCTCGGCCTGACCGTGGCCACCAAGCAGCCGGCGATGACCGCGCAAACCCTGGCCGCCCAGTTGGCCGAGCTGCGCCCCAATCGCCAGGCGGAAGTCGAACGGCTGGTGGACGTGGCCGCAGCAGTGTCGCGCAGCCAGCTGGCGGCGATTTTGGGCAATGTGCTGGTCGCCGCGCCGATGGCGCTGCTGCTGAGCGCGCTGTTCACCGCCTGGCATGGCGCGCCGCCAGTGGACATGGCCAAGGCGCAGCACTTGCTGGCCGATCTTGACCCCTTGAGCTGGGCGCTGCCGCACGCGGCGATTGCCGGGTTTTATCTGTTTTTGTCCGGGCTGATCACTGGGTTTTTCGCCAACCAGGCCGCCTACGACGACATCGGCGCCCGGCTGGCGCAACATCCGGGGCTGAATCGCCTGCTGGGCGCCCGCCGCGCCGCGCGCGTGGGCCAGTATGTGCAGGCGCACCTGGGCGGCATCATGGGCAATTTTCTGTTTGGCTGCATGCTGGGCTCGACCGGCGTGGTCGGGGCGATTTTGGGTTTGCCGCTGGATATCCGCCATATTGCCTTCTCGTCGGCCAATCTGGGGTATGCGCTGGCCGGGCTGGAGTTTCAGCTGGGCGCGGCGCAGATTGCCTGGGCGGTGTTTGGCGTGCTGGCGATTGGCGCGGTGAATCTGGCGGTGAGTTTTGCCTTGGCCTTGCGCACGGCGCTGCGCGCGCGTGATGCGCAAATTGGCGATGTCTGGCCGATTTTGCGCGCGCTGGGACACAGGCTGCGCCGCCAGCCCCGGCAGTTTGTGCTGCCGCCCCGACATTGACGGTGGGTGGGCGCGACGCCCACTGTCGCGCCTGCGCCACGGCCATGAGCTGAGCGTCAAGCCCGCCAGTGGTCGGCTTGCCAGCCACCCAGCTTGGCTGCATAATCAGCCGCATGAAATTTCTCTTCGACCTGTTTCCGGTCATCCTGTTTTTTGCCGCGTTTTCCCTCACCCGCGACATCTACCTCGCCACGGCGGTGGCCATGGCGGCCACGGTTGGCCAAGTGGCGTTCAGCTGGTTCAAGCATCGCAAGGTTGACACCATGCAATGGGTGTCGCTCGGGCTGATTGTCGTGCTGGGCGGCGCCACGCTCTTGCTGCACGACAAGTCCTTCATCATGTGGAAGCCCACCGTGCTGTACTGGCTGATGGGCGTGGGCTTGCTGGTCAGCCAGGCCATGGGCAAGCAGCCGCTGAAATCCCTGATGGGCAAGCAGCTCACCCTGCCAGAAGCTGTCTGGCGGCGCCTGAGTCTGGCGTGGGTGGCGTTTTTTGCCGGGATGGGCGCGCTTAACTTATACGTCGCCTTCACTTTCAGCGAGGAAGTGTGGGTCAATTTCAAACTGTTTGGCGGCATGGGCCTGATGTTGTTGTTCGTGCTTGGACAAAGCGTCGTGCTCGCCCGCTATATGGAAGACTCTGACTGATGCGTTACGTCATCATCGGCCACGATGTGCCGAATTCTCTCGAGCAACGTCTGGCCGCCCGCCCGGAACACCTGGCCCGGCTGACCGCTCTGCGCGACGCCGGTCGCCTGACCCTGGCCGGCCCCTGCCCGGCCATCGACAGCGCTGACCCCGGCCCGGCCGGTTTTGTGGGCAGCGTGATTGTCGCTGACTTTGATTCGCTGCAGGATGCGCGCGCCTGGGCCGACGCCGACCCGTATGTGGCCGCTGGCGTGTACGCCCGCGTGGACATCCTGCCGTTCAAGCAGGTGTTCTGACGTGAGCGAAGCCTTGTCGCTGGACGCACTGATTCATCAGCGCCTGGCCGCGCTGAACCCGCAGGAAATCCACCTGCACGACGACAGCGCCGCACACGCCGGCCATGCTGGCGCCGCCAGCGGCGGCGGTCATTTTGAACTCACCCTGGTGTCGCCGGTCTTTGCCGGCGTCAATGCCGTAGCCCGCCACCGCCTGGTGTATCAGGCGCTGGGCGACCTGATTCCTTCCCGCATTCATGCGCTGAGCCTGCGCGCTTATGCGCCGGGCGAGCTGTAAGCAGCGCGCCGACCTTATTCATTCTGGAGTATTCATCATGCGTTTGAACCACATCGCCGCCATCCTGCTGACTTTGTCGCTGGCCGCTGGCGCACAAGCAGCAGACAAGACCGTGGCCGTGGTCAACGGCGCGTCCATTCCGCAAAGCGAGCTGGATCAACTGGCCGACTCGGTGGTCAAGGGCAGCAATGGCCGTGTGAAGGACAGCCCGGAGCTGCGCGCCGAGCTCAAGCAACAGCTGATCAACCGCCAGATCATCCTGCAAGAAGCCAGCCGTCGCAGCCTGGACAAGAGCGCCCAGTTCAAAGATCGCCTGGAAGACATCCGCAACGACCTCTTGCAACAGGCTCTGTTTGAAGACATCGCCCGCGCCAACCCGGTGACCGACGCCCAGGTGAAGGCCGAGTACGACCGCCTGAAAGCGCAAACCGTGGGCCAGAAAGAAGTGCACGCCCGCCAGATCGTGCTGGGCAGCGAAGAAGAAGCCAAGCAAGTCATCGCCCAGCTGAAAAAAGGCGGCAAGTTTGAAGATGTCGCCCGCGCCAAATCCAAAGACCCGGCCGCCAAGCAAACCGGCGGCGACATGGGCTGGGGCAATCTGGGCATGATGCCCAAGCCGCTGGCCGACGAGCTGAAATCCATCGCCAAGGGCCAGATTTCGGCACAGCCGTTCAAGACCGAGCTGGGCTTTCATGTGTTCAAGATCGAAGAAGCGCGCGACGTGAAAGTGCCGAGCTTTGACGAAGCCAAGCAGCAACTGGCCCGCCAGATGCAAAACGCCCAGATCGAAAAAACCCTGGTCGAACTGCGCAACAAGGCCAAGATTCAGTAACCCATTCAGGAAACCGATTTCATGCGTACCAAGCTTTTGTGCGGCCTGATCGCCGCGGTGCTGACCTTGCCGGCCATGGCCGACAAGCCGGCGTTTTCGGTCAATGGCCAGGCCGTGTCCCAGGCGCGCGTTGACGCCATGGTGCAACAACTGCAACAGCAAGGCCAGCAAGACTCCCCGCAGCTGCGCGCCATGGTGCGTGATCAGCTGGTGCTGACCGAGCTGCTGCGCCAGGAAGCCCAGAAAAAGGGCCTGGACAAGTCGGCTGAATACAAGTCCGAGATGGACGCCTACGCCGCCCGTCTGCTGGCCAACTTCTACGTGCGCGACTGGATGCGCGCCAACCCGGTCAGCGACGCCCAACTGCGCGCTGAATACGACAAGCTGGTGGCCCAGCTGGCCCGCAAGGAATACAGCGCCCGCCACATCCTGGTGGAAAACGAAGCCGACGCGCGCAAAATCCTGGAAGACCTGAAAAAAGGCAAGGCTTTCACCGCCATCGCCAAGGAAGTTTCCAAGGACACCGGCAGCAAGGACAAGGGCGGCGAACTGGGCTGGGCCCCGGCCGAAGCCTATGTGAAGGAATTCAGCGAAGCGCTGACCAAGCTCACCCCGGGCCAGGTTACCGCCAACCCGGTGAAAACCCAGTTTGGCTGGCACATCATCCAGCTGGTGGATGCCCGCACCCAGCAAGGCCCGTCGTTTGACGAGCTCAAGCCGCAACTGGCGCAGCGCATCCAGGGCGCACAACTGGACGCTTACCTGAGCAAGCTCAAGCAGCAAGCCAAGGTGGAATAAGCCTCAGCGCCAAGTGTCAGACCACAAAAAAGCCGATGCATCTGCATCGGCTTTTTTGCGTCGGTGAGAACCGCCTCAGAGCTTGAAGCGCGACACCAATGCCTTGAGCGATTCACCGCACTGCGCCAGGCCGTGCAGCGTGCCCAGCACCTGCTGCAGATTGCCGTCGGTTTGCTGGGTTTTGGCGTTCACCCGCTCGGCGCTGCGCGCCATATCGTGGGTGGCGCTGCCTTGCTCGGCGGTGGCCATCTTGATATTGGCCATGCGCTGGGCGATGTCGTCGGTGTGCTCGCGCACGCGCGCCACCCGACCGGCGGCTTCTTCGGTGTGGCGCATGCTTTGCGTCACCCTTTGCTGGGTGGAGCCCACATGCTCGGCGGCGTCGCCGGTCTGGTCGATCACCTGATCCATGATGCTGGCAATCTGCACGGTGGCCGTCGAGGTGCGTTCGGCCAGCTTGCGCACTTCGTCCGCCACCACAGCAAAGCCACGGCCTTGCTCGCCCGCGCGGGCGGCTTCGATGGCGGCGTTCAGCGCCAGCAGATTGGTCTGGTCGGCAATGTCATGAATGGTGTTGACGATGCCGCGAATTTCTTCCGACTTGCTGGACAGCCCATCCATCACCGAGCGCAGCGAGGCAATGGCGCCCACCACGGCGTGCATTTCCTGGGCGACAGCTTCCATGCCGTCTTGCGAGCTGATCGAGCCCTGGCGCGAGCGGGTGACCAGTGCTTCGGTTTCGCCCACGTGCTCGGCAATATGGTTGATGCTGACCGTCACCTGCTCGATGGTGGCGGCAGTGTTGGCCAGCTCGCTGGCCTGACTGCGCGAATCCTCGGCAATCTGGCCGGCGGTGCGGTCCAGCTGTTCGGCGGTGTCGGCCAGCGATTCGGCGTATTGGCGCACCTGGGTGAACATCTGCTGCAAGGCGGCAACAAACTGATTAAACGCCTGGGCGATTTCCGCCAGCTCATCGTTGCCCTTCACCGGCAGGCGCAGGGTCAGGTCGCCGCTGCCGCTGGCCACGCTGCGCATGGCGTCGCGCATGCTGGCCAGGCCGCGCATCAGTTGGGCAATGCCCAGCCAGGCGGCCACCGAGGCCAGGGCGATACAGGCGGCCAGCACGCCCAAGAGGGTGTAGAGCATATGCTGCACCGGCGCCAGCGCGGCGTCATGCGGCACCAGCGCGCCCATCAGCCAGCCGGTTTTGCCCACGGGTTGCAGCACCATGAAATATTTCACGCTATTCAGTGTGGCGTTGTGGATGGCGCCATCGCGCGGCACGCTGTCCGGGGTCAGGCCGGGCACCACCTCGCTGATTTTTTTCAGTGCCGAATCCGCCGCCGGGTGGGCAATCACCGCACCGTCCTGGGTAATCAGAAAAGCATAGCCGTTGCCCGGCAGTTGGGCGGCGGTGACTTCTTCCACCACGCGCTTGAGGGTGACATCGCCGCCAGCCACCGCCACCAGTTGGCCATTGCGGCGCAGGCCCTGGGCAAAGGTGATGATCGGTTGCTTGGTGGAGGCGTCAATATACGGCGGCGAGGCAATCGGGCCTTCGGTGGCGGCAGCGGCCACATACCAGGGCCGCACGGTGGGGTCGTAGCCGGCCGGCACCAGGGTGGCTTTGCTGAACTGGGTCATGGTCTTGTCCGGCTGGCCGACATACATATCGTCAAAACCGCCGGCTTCCAGCGCCTGATCCAGCACCGGCTTGAGCTCGCCATGGCCAAAGCGCGGCAGCACCGAGCCGACCACGCGCTGGCGCGAATGCACCCACTCGTTGATGAACGCCACCTTGTTGGCGGTGGTGGCGGCAATATTTTGCTGCACGCCGGCTTCGGCGGCGGCATAGGTGTGCTGATAGGCCACCGTGGTCAACACGGCGGCCAATACAGTCACCACCAGCAATACAAAAAACACCAGACGATGGCGCAGTGAATTCATCATGATGAGTCGCTTTCTCGTGCGCACTGTTGGTGCGCTTTTTTATTTAGGGGGCAACCGCCATCCACCCGGTAGGGTGTGCGGATTGAAGCGGCCAAACAGTGCAAATTATTTATATGTTGCGCTTGTCAATTCGTAGAACTACCTAGATAAATATAGCAAACTATGAATCGTTGTGAAGCTCTGCCTATGCGCACTCAGCGCGAATCCGCCTGAAGGCTTGGCGCACTGTGTCGCACCAGCCTCACACCAAGCGGACACTCGGTGATTTCGGCAACTTTATGGTGATAGCACCCTGTTTCGGAGCATACCCAGACAAACTACAGTGTGATGTCGCCGATGCGACCAGCAATGTCGCACGCACGCACAGTGATTGCGGCGCAGGCGCGAAGTCGTGGCACAATACTGTGCTAACCCTGCGTATTTTTACTGATTGATAAGACAAGACCATGACCGCTCAGCACATCCTGCTTGGCATCACGGGCGGCGTGGCCGCCTATAAATCCGCCGAACTCGTCCGCCTGCTGGTCAAGGCGGGCCACACCGTGGACGTGGCGATGAGCGAATCCGCCACCCGCTTTGTCACCCCGGTGACCTTCCAGGCGCTGTCTGGCCGGCCGGTGTATGTGGATTTGTGGGATGCACGCCCTGACAACAATATGGCGCATATCGAGCTCACTCGCCGGGCCGATTGCTTTTTGATTGCGCCCGCCACCGCCGATGTGCTGGCGCGCTTGGCGCATGGCCACTGTGACGACCTGATCACCACCCTGGCCGCCGCGCGCACCTGCCCGCTGGCGGTGGCGCCGGCCATGAACAAACAGATGTGGGACAACCCGCCCAATCAGCGCAATATCGCCCAGCTGCGCGCCGACGGCGTGACGGTGTTTGGCCCCGGCCATGGCGAGCAAGCCTGTGGCGAGGTGGGCGACGGCCGCATGCTGGAGCCCGAACAGCTATTCGACCTGCTGGCCGGGCTGACCCAGGCCAAAACACTGGCCGGCCGCCGCGTGCTGCTGACCGCCGGCCCCACCTTTGAGCCGATCGACCCGGTGCGCGGCATCACCAATCTGTCCAGCGGCAAGATGGGCTATGCGCTGGCGCGCGCCTGCCGCGACGCGGGCGCCGAAGTCACGCTGATTTCTGGCCCCACCGCGCTGCCGCGCCCGGCCGAGGTGCGCTTTATCGCAGCCGGCAGCGCGCTCTCCATGCACGCTGCGGTGATGGAAGCCGTGCCGCACCATGATGTGTTTATCGCCGTGGCGGCGGTGGCTGATTATCGGGTGGCCAACGCCAGCGCCGAAAAACTCAAAAAAACCCCCGGCCAGGCGCCAACGCTGACCCTGACGGAAAACCCCGACATCCTGGCCAGCGTGGCCGCCCTGCCCAGCGCGCCGTTCTGCGTGGGCTTTGCCGCCGAAAGCCATAATCTGCTGGCGCACGCCCAGGCCAAGCGCGAGCGCAAGCGCGTGCCGCTGCTGGTGGCCAACCTGGCGCAACACGCCATGGGCGCCGACGACAATGAAATCGTGCTGCTGGACGACCACGGCCAGCACCCGCTGCCGCGCATGGACAAAACCGGCGCGGCGCGGGCCATTGTGGCCCACCTGGCCGGCATGCTGCCGATCCGCTGAACCCCGCGCGCCCGATGCGGGCGCGCTGTCTTGCCTGGCGCGGGCCACCTTGCCCCGCTGGCGCCCTCGCGTTGCGCCTGGCGCAACGCATCCCCCATTCTGCTTGACCCGGACTTTGTCATGAACGTTGACGTTAAAATTCTCGATCCCCGCCTGCACGATCACCCGCCGGCCTACGCCACCCCCGGCTCGGCCGGTCTGGACCTGCGCGCCGCCATCGACGCCGATTTGCTGATTCAGCCAGGCGAAACCCATCTGGTGCCCACCGGCCTGGCCATTCACCTGGCCGACCCCGGCTACGCGGCCATCATCCTGCCGCGCTCGGGGCTGGGGCATAAGCACGGCATTGTGCTGGGCAATCTGGTGGGGCTGATTGATTCGGACTACCAGGGGCAGCTGTTTGTGTCGGTGTGGAACCGCAGCGACGCGCCGTTTAATCTGGCGCCGCTGGAGCGCATGGCGCAGCTGGTGATCGTGCCGGTGGTGCAGGCGCAATTCAATGTGGTGGAAGAGTTTGCCGCCAGTGAGCGCGGCGAGGGGGGGTTTGGCAGCACCGGCAAGCGTTAAGCGCCGGCGCCAGCTCAGGCGGCCCGGCGCCGCCTGAGCGCCTTGCCCAAAAAACCATCAAAACCCGATCAGGCAGCCTGGGCGAAGTCTTCGCGCTCGCCGATTTCTTTCAGTGTGTTGCGCAGAATGTCGCGGGCGCAGCAGGCGCAACGGCCGCAGCTGCTGGCGACATTCAGCTCTTCGCGCAGCTCGCGCATCAGGGTGACGCCGTTGTGCACGGCTTGACGAACCTGGCTATCGGTCACGGCATGGCAAACGCAGACGTACACGGCATGGCTCCTGAAGCGGGGCGGGCGCGCTGGCCCACCCGGTGAATGAGAACGTATCGCAACTATCCAATAAACGAGAATAGTTGTCAATATTTCTGTGCATAGACAAACCTACGCAGCCTTCACTCGCCATCCAGCATAAATCACGCCAGAAGCTGCTGAACCCATATTTTTGTCAAGATACTGATTTGATTGATTGAATTGCCAGGCAAACCCGCCCATGCCTGGCGACTGACGGCAGTGTGTCGGATTTGCCACGCGCCGCCCCCAGAAGGATACAAGACAGATGGTCCGAGAATTGCAATGGAAGCCTAACGCCACCGTCGCCGCCGTTGTCGAGCGCGACGGCGAGTTTTTGCTGGTGGAAGAACACACCGAAGCCGGCGTGCGGCTGAATCAGCCAGCCGGCCATTGGGAACACGGCGAATCCATCCTGGACGCCGTGCGGCGGGAAACCCTGGAAGAAACCGGCTATCACTTTGAACCCACCGCGCTGCTGGGCGTGTATGTCAGCCCGCGCCCGGACAGCGAAGTGGTTTACCTGCGCTTTGCCTTTGTCGGCCAGATCACCGGCCACGATAGCCAGCGCGCGCTGGATGCCGGTATTATCGCTGCCCGGTGGCTCAGCCGCGATGCGGCGCTGGCCGATCCGGCCCGGCTGCGCAGCCCCATGGTGTCTCGCTGTATTGAAGATTATCTGTCTGGCCAGCGTTACCCGCTGGACTTGATTCGCGCCGTGCCGGCGGGCTGACCCTGCCCGGCGCTGAGCGCCGGAGAATGTCATGCCTGCCTTGCGCCATCTTGGCCTGTGTCTTGCCCTGCTGCTGCCGCTGGCCGCCGAATGGCCGGCGCACAGCGAAACCCTGCCCATCTGCTACAACTACGGCTGCAAGCAGCGTGGCGAAGCGGTGCTGGGCCCGCTGGACAACGACCAACTGGCCAGCCTGCTGGACCAACCCGATGCCGAAGGCGAACGCGCCGCCGTGGGCCAGGCCATCGGGCTGATGAACCAGATCGCCGCGCGCACCACGCCGATTGCCGCCGACCGGGGCGGCAATGTTCAGGACAGCGGCGACGGCAGCCAGGATTGCATTGACCACAGCCGCAACGCCACCACCTATCTGCACTATCTGCTGGAGCACGGCTGGCTGCGCTTTCATCGGGTGCTGGAGCCCGCCTGGCGCGCGCCGTGGCTGGTGGACTTACATTACGCCGCCGTGATTGAAGACCTGAAAGACGGCCTGCGCTATGCCGTAGACGCCTGGTTTTTTGATCACGGCCACCCGGCGGCGGTGCTGCCGCTGCCGGACTGGAACAAAGGATTTTCTCCGCAATGACCCGCCCGCAACGCATTGTCGTCGGTTTATCCGGCGGCGTGGATTCTTCGGTCACCGCCTGGCTGCTCAAGCAGCAAGGCCATGAAGTGATCGGGGTGTTCATGCAAAACTGGGAAGACGACAACAACGACGAATACTGCTCGATCAAGCAGGACGCGCTGGACGCCATGGCGGTGGCCGACATCATCGGCATCGACATGGAAGTGGTGAACTTTGCCGGCGAATACAAAGACCGGGTGTTTCGCTATTTTCTGGAAGAATACGCCGCCGGCCGCACCCCCAACCCGGACGTGCTGTGCAATGCCGAAATCAAGTTCAAGGCGTTTCTGGATTACGCCGTCAGCCTGGGCGCCGAAGCCATCGCCACCGGCCACTACGCCTGCCGGGTGGACAGCCCGCGCGGCGCCGAGCTGCACAAAGGCGCAGACCCCAACAAAGACCAAAGCTATTTTTTGTACCGGCTGCAACCGCACCAGCTGCGCCCGGCGCTGTTTCCGCTGGGCGAACTGCACAAGCCGCAGGTGCGCGAGATCGCCAGTCAGATCAAGCTGCCCAACGCCCGCAAAAAAGACAGCACCGGCATCTGCTTTATCGGCGAGCGGCCGTTCCGCGAATTCTTGCAGCGCTACCTGCCCACCCAGCCCGGTGAGATGGTCACCCCGGAAGGCAAGGTGGTGGGTCAGCACCAGGGCCTGATGTATTACACCCTCGGCCAGCGCCAGGGCCTGGGCATCGGCGGGCCGGGCGAGCCGTGGTTTGTGGCCGGCAAACAGCGCGACGCCAACCAGCTGCTGGTGGTGCAAGGCCACGACCACCCGTTGCTGTACAGCCCGGCGCTGTGCGCCGACCAATTGTCCTGGACGCTGGGCGAGCCACCAGCGCCCGGCCGCTACGCCGCCAAAAACCGCTACCGCATGCAAGACGCCGCCTGCACGCTGGACTACGACGCCAACGGCCGCGCCGTGCTGACCTTCGACCAGCCACAGTGGGCCATCACCCCCGGCCAATCCGCCGTGCTGTACGACGGCAGCCTGTGCCTGGGCGGCGGGGTGATTGTTGGCGCGCCGGAATAAGCGCGGCTCACCAGCGAGACACTGACGCACATGACCAAACGGCGAGCGTAACGAAATATTGTAACGGCATGCGGAGAGACGGGCAGCGCCACCGAAGCGTGTGGGCTGCCCGCAAAATTGCCAAGTGACGCACACAATCAGATAGTCGAGGCGCTATCTTGCCTGCGCGGCGGGAAAATCATGCAGAATACAGTGAAAAACGACCAAGCCCCTGGCGTTGTTGTGCGGTCTTGCCGTACCACCGGTACAGCCTGCGGCCGCACGCCTACCAGCCAGGCGCGCTTCCTTGCGTTTTGTTAACGGCTCGCAACACGGCTATTAAAAGCCTGCTCTTCTCGAATGATGTCTTTCATGGTGGGGGCAGGCTTATGGTAGTCGTAGTAACTGGCTACGGCACGACTACCCAAAGCAGCAGCCACACCATTGCGCATGGCAGCACGGTATTCATGCTCACTCAAGCCTTTGGCTGATGCGGCCAAAGCCGACAAATCGATATTGGCGTGTGTCTCAGCCGAGCCATCCTTGTACACCACGGCCAAAATATTGCCCGCCGGGCCACGGAAGATACTGTCAACCTGCGTTTGCAGTTGCTTTTCATAGTTTACAGGATCATATTCTTCTGGCGAAAGCTTATCTCGCCCTGTTGCTACATCGTCCAACATCCTTTTAACACCAGCCCAAGCCTCTGGGCTAAGATGTTTTTTCAATAAAGTTTCTGCATCTCCTTTTTCTACGAGATGCGATGGCGGCATAAAATAACGAACTCCGTTATGTACGGTATCTGCCAACTCAGGATCAAAAGTGAATGCCATACCAAATTCACCACGAGAATTGGCGACAAGTTTGCCATCATCCTCTGCATGAGTGGCTTTTTTGATGGTAGGCAGCATGGCCGAAGCGCTGGTATTGACTTGCATATGACCTCCATGAGGTTAAACATGAGCGAGTGTGTACAAACGTGCAGGCAAGGCCAAGGTAAGCACGAGCTTGCCCGCAGCAAGGTCAAACTACACCGAAAGCGCCCGACAGGCTGATGACAGCATCTTGGGTTCTCAGGTATTCAATGGTGTAAATGCCACCCTGGAAGAAATTGGTGATGACAACCCCCTCGGTGATCTGACCATCGCTAGCATCGGCCATACTGGAGAGCCACAGATTGTCGGCTTGTCGTGCCACATAAACCTGGCTAAGCAGCACATTGGGCAGGTACAGAGTGTCGCCATTGCCGCCACCATAGCCAGGGGTGTAGCTGGCGGTCACGCCATCATTGATGGTGTCCCGGCCATTGCCATAGCCGATATATTGCACATAAAAATCATCACCAAAGCCGCCCAGCAAGGCATCGGCGCCGGCCCCACCGTACAGCACATCATCACCATCGCCGCCATGCAGCAGATCGTTGCCATCACCGCCTTGCAGGGTGTCATTGCCAGACCAACCCAACAACGCATCGTCGCCACCATACCCAAACAACTGATCATTGCCCGCACCGCCATGGATGAAGTCCACATAGCTGCTGCCGTACACGATGTCGTCGCCACCGAGGGCGTCGTAGCTGTGTGCGGTTTCTCCAACCTTCATCGGCAGAGAGCTCATGTTAAAAACATCATTGCCTTCTGAACCCCGTTCGCTTGCCATGTTATTTTCTGATTGAGCTTGATCTGAGTGGATTATGCTAACCACCTTGCCAATCCCAATCAATTCGTGAAAATACCATGGTAATAATACGCAATGTGCGTGCTGGGGCTGTGCTGGTGGGGGGGTGAGTCGCGAGGCGGTGAGGCCGCCCTTGGGGCGGTGGCTTCTGCTTCCTAAAGAGCCGCGCTTAGAGTTGCTAACAAAACCCCAGCGCAGCGCGCCTGGCTAGGCGCCCGACCGCAGACAGTACAAGGAGTACGGCAAGGTCGGGCAACAACGCCAGGAGGGTTTTGTGAGCGGCTCTTAGCCTGGCTGCCCATCCGCGCGCGGCTGGCAGTACAGCGGCACAAAGCGCGCGCACCAGATGCCCCACAGCAGCAGCCAGCCGGCGGCGGTGAGCAGGTGGCCGATGGCGGCGAACGGCGGCAGCCAGTCGCTGGCCAGCCGCAGCAGGGCCAGGCCGTGCAAGGCCAGGTAGAGCCGCCACAGCCAGGGCGCGGCGCGCAGCGGTTGGCCGGAGTGGCCCAGCGACACGCGGCTGACAAAGCCCATCATCAGGCTGGCGAACAGGCCGATGCCCAGCGCATGGGTGGCGGCGGCGCCCAGCGCCAGCCAGGGGGTGAGCGCCGACAGCGCCAGCGCCAGCGCCGCCCAGGCAAACGACAGATGCAGCATGGCCAGCAGTGGATTGATCAGGCTGCGGCGCACGCCCCAGCGCCAGCTGGTGTAGCCCAGCAGCGCGGCAAAACCGGCGTCCCACAGCGACAGCGGCCAGGCCCACGGCAGCAGGCTCAGCAGCAGATGGCCCAGGCTGCCGGCCCAGAACGCCGACAACAGCCCATCCGGCCGCCAGGGTTGATAGGGTTGCAGCACATTGGCGCTGAAAAACGGCAGCATGCGGTGCGCCACGGTGAGAAACACCGGCAATAAAAACCCCCACAGCGCCAGCCCGCGCATGGCGCTCCACAGCTCGGCGCGGCCAGTCAGCGCCCAGCCCAGGCCAGCCAGCGCGCCGGCTGCGCCGAGGGCAAAGCCGGCGGCCACCAGCCAGGCGTGGCGGCGGTCTGGCTGGCGGCTTTGCCGGATCACGCCCAGCCATACCCCGCACAATCCCAGCATGCCGGCGGCAAATAAACCCTGGCCGCTTTGGTAGAGCCACAGCCAGTTGTGCACCAGCCCGGCCAGGGTGGCCAGATGGCCGAGCAGCCAGGCGGCGGCCAAGGGGGCAAAGGCGCGTGCGCCAGGGCCATTCACGCCCAGCCAGCGCGGGCCAGCGGTAAAAATAAAGCCGGCCATGAACGGCGGAAAAACCCCGTACAGCATCCATTGGCCGTGCGCCAGCATGGCCGGCACGGGGTGATCCAGCAGAGGCATGCCGCTGGCGCGGCCTAGCAGTTCCAGCAACCACCAGAGCATGGGCAAGAGCGTGGCCAGCGCGCCGGTGGTGAACAGCGCCCGGTGCGGGGCAAGGGTGAGGGCGGGGGGCATGATGGGTCGGATTCACAAAATCGGGGGAGTGTGCATTGTCGGCGGCCGGCAGCGCAGGTGCCCATGATTTGCATCAAGCGATCCGGCCGGCGCTGCATGCAAGCCGGATTGACCGTGTGCCATGCACCAGGCGGCGTTTGCCGCCCTTGGCGTCGCTGACAAAATCCTCCTGGCGTTGTTGCCCGACCTTGCCCTACTTACCCGCACTGTCTGCGTGCGCTTGGCCAGCGTCGCTTTGCTGAGTGTTGTGAGCCGCGCTTATTCTTCTTCAATCACCGGCTCGCCCCGAAACCATTTCAGCGCCACCAGCAGCGCGGAGGCCAGCGAAAACAACATGCCGCCCAGGGATTTGAATTTATCGTAGTTTTCTTTGGAAATCAGCGGGTGGTTGCGCTTGATAAAATCCTCCACCCCGGCCGCCAGCGGGTAGCCGGCCGAGTCGGTGAGGTGTTTTTCTTCAAACGGCAGGTGCAGGCGGGCGGCCAGCGCCGGGCCGTACAGGGTGTGCAGCAGAATGCGGGTGGCGCGGGCGTCGATGCGGTCGTGGCCAACCAGGTGCAGCGACGAGCCCACGGTCAGCAGATTGCGTGGCGGCATGGCGGGCTCGGCGCCGTAGGCAAAGGCGGGAATCTGGCTGGCCTGTCCCCAGTCCAGGTGATGCGGGGCACTGGCCGGAAACGGCAGTTCCAGCAGGGTGTAACCGTGCTCGCGGATCAGAAACTCCACCAGGGCCGAGGGGATGAACGACGCGATCACCACCGCATCCGGCAGCACATTGCCGGGCAGCACCATCAAGGCTTCTTCGTCCAGATTGGCTTCCAGATAGTCGCGCCCGCTGTGCAGGCCGGCAAATTCCAGCGCCTGCACCGCGTGTTCGCGCCATTCGCTGCCGCGCGGCTCCAGGTTGATTTGCCGGTTGCGCAGCTCGGACAATTGTTTGATTGGTGGCCGCGCCAGCACATGCAGCACTTCGGTGGGCAGGGTGGCGATATGGCGGATATTGGGATAGCGCTCGGCGTCGGCGTCCTGCATCAGCGCCAGATCCAGCTCGCCCCGGCTGAGACGGGCCATGGTGTCGTTGGCGTCGCTGGCGCTGGCGATGTGCAGGCGCACGCCGGCCGGCAGCACTTCTTCTTGCAGGATGTGCATCAGATAATGGCGGTTGCTGACCACCTCGCTGCCGGCAATGCGCAAGGTGTGCTGACGCGGCAAGGACTGATACAAAAAATAACCGCCCAGAATCAGCAGCCCGGCCAGGCAGAGCATGGCCAGCAGCTGGCGGGTGGGGGTATGGCGTTGCAGGCGCACCAGCTGGCGGCGCGCCAGGGCTTCCAGTTCATTGGCCATGGTGGGGCTCGCTTTCTGTGGCGTGGGGGTAGACCGGCGCCAGATTGTGTCGGGCGATGATGGCTTGCGCCTCGGGGGTGCGAATAAAGCGCATGAAGGCGGTTTCTTGCGGTTTACAGGCGCCGTAGCCCACCAGATACATGTCCTGGATATACGGATAGTGGCCAGACAAAATCGTGGCGCGCGAGAACGGCGCGCCGTCGATCGACAATGGCCTCACCGCGGCCCGCGACGGCAAATCCTGCAAAGACACATACCCCAGCGCCAGCGGGTTACCGGCGACACTGGCCAGCATGTCGCTGGCGTCGTCCACCTGCTTGGCCTGGTGGGTGACGCTTTGCCCGCCCAGCACCATCCACTCCACAAACAAGGCAATCAACGCCGGTTTGCGCCAGGTCAGCACCTCAATCGGCGCATCCGGGCCGCCCAGGGCTTTCCAGTTGCGCACCTCTCCGGTCAGCACCTGGCGAATCTGCGCCTGGCTGAGGTTGCGCACGGGCGACTGATGATGAACGATAAACGCCAGGCTATTGCGCGCCAGCAGGTGCTGGCGAGTTTGCGGGTCAGAAAACAGCCCCGGCACCGGCTGGCCGACCATGGCGATGTCGATGGCACCGCGCTTGACCGCCGCCATGCCCGCCATCGAACCGCCAGCCTCCACCTGCACTTCTTCGCCGGTTTGCTGGCTGAAGCGTTGCGCCAACTCGGCCACCAAGGGCTGGATCAAGCGCCCGCCGGCAATCAGCAGGGGCGGTGGCGGCGGGGGCGGCGTGTAGAGCTGCCAAGTGATGCCGAGCATGCCCAGCAGCGCCGCCAGGGTAAGCAGGGTGAGTAATCCGCTGCGCGAAGCAAGCCAGTGTCGCGCCTTTTTCATGATTCACCTTGCCCGGTGCGCAGTGTTTTTACAAAGGCGTGCACGGCGGGTGGGCAGTCGCGCCGTATCCAGGCGCTGAGCGCCGCTGATGGCAGTCGCGCCTGCCCGGTGGTGTCGGCGACAATTCGCAAGGGCTTCAGCCCCGGGCTCAACTGCCAGGGAGCCGCAAAGCTGATGGCGCCAGGCGTGCGGGCCACTTCTTTGGCTTTGTCTTCCGCCGTGATCAGCCGCGCACTGCGCGCCAGCCGGCCGCGCTCGCCTACCATGGCTTCTTTCCAGGCCAGCCCCACGCCATAGGTGGGCGTCTCCACCAAGGGTGTCATTGGCCCAGCCGGGCCGCCCAGCACCCGCCAGTCCTGGATGTCGCCCGCAAAAATGGCGCGCAGATGGTCCAGCCGAATTTCGCGCAGCGGATTGCCCGGATGCACCACCGGGGTGAGCGGCAGTTGTTCAATCAACACGCTGTCCAGGCTGTTGCGCCGCTCGCGCAGGGCCTCGCGCATCACCAGCGGCGGCGGGCCATACACCATGGCCACGTCGGCTGATTCATGCAGCAGGGATTTCAGGGCAAACACGCTGCCGCCGCGCACAATCACCACGCTGGCGCGCCGGTGAAGGGTCATATAGCGTTCAGCGGCGGCTTGCAGGCGCGGCGCCAGCTCGGCGGCGGCGCGCACATGCAGGGTGATGGCGTCGGGTTCAGCTGCGCACGTCTTGCCCAAGGCCAGGCAGAGGACCGCAGGCAGGCAAAAGCGAAAAATGGACATAAGCGTTCTGGCGTAGAGGTCAGCAACATCGCCGGGAACGCGTTGGCGTGGCGCTGGTGAACGCGCCAAGGCCAAAACACACGGCCGCACGCCGTGGGGCGTGCGGCCGTCATGGGCCATCAGACTGCAGCAGGCTTATTTGCCGGCCGGCTTCATGTCCTTGGACAAGAAAAACGCATCAGAATAAAACGCATCGGCCGGCAGCTGGCGCTCGCCGATAAAGCTGCTGTGCGCGGCCTCCACCATCACCGGCGCGCCGCAGGCGTAGACTTCCCAGCCGGACAAATCGGCAAAGTCGTCCAGCACCGCCTGGTGCACCAGGCCGGTGCGGCCCTGCCAGTGGTCTTCTGCCGCCGGCTCGGACAGCACCGGCACATAGCTGAAATTCTCGTGCGCCGCCTGCCAGGCTTGCGGCAGCTCGTTCATATACAAATCCGCCGCCTGGCGCGCCCCCCAGTACAGCACCATCTTGCGGGTGACGCCAGCGTGCAGCGCCTGCTCGACAATGGCTTTTACCGGGGCAAAGCCGGTGCCGCTGGCCAGCAGCAGGATGGGCTTGTCCGAGTCTTCATTGAGAAAGAACGAGCCCAGCGGGCCCTGGAAGCGCATGATTTCCTTTTCTTTCATCTGGTGAAACACATACTCGGAAAAACTGCCGCCCGGCATATGGCGGATATGCAGCTCCAGCGCGCTGTCGTCGTGCGGGGCGTTGGCCAGCGAGAAGCTGCGGCGCTTGCCGTCCTTCATCAGGATGTCGATATATTGGCCAGCCATGAATTGCAGGCGCTCGGACACCGGCAGCTTGAGCTTGAGCACCGCCACATCGTGCACGCGCTGGATGCTTTCCACCCGGCACGGCAGGGTTTTCACCTGGATGTCGCCGCTGGTTTTCACCTCGCGCACTTCCACGGTGAGGTCGCCCTGGGTTTCGGCGCAGCACAGCAAGGCCATGCCCTGGGCGCGCTCGGCCTCAGTCAGCGCATGCGGCTGGTAATCACGGTGGCTGACCTCGCCGGCGGTGACTTTGCCCTTGCAGGCGCCACAGGCGCCGTTGCGGCAGCTGTACGGCAGCGCCACGCCCTGACGGGTGGCCGCTTCCAGCACGGTTTCGCCGGTTTCAACAGAAAAAGTATGCCCGCTGGGCTGAAGGGTGACTTGCGCTGTCATTCGGTTTTGCTTCCTGCTGGGGCCCGGCTACAATCTGGCGGATGAAGCCAAGCTTATTGATCGTGGGATGCGGCGATGTCGCCCGTCGCGCCATGCCGGCGCTTTCCCGGCATTACCGGGTGCTGGCCGTGTGCCGGCGCGCCGAACAGGCGGCGCAGTGGCGCGCGCTGGGCGCGCGCGTGGTGTGGGCCGACCTGGACCAAACCGACAGCCTGCGCCGGCTGGCCGGGCTGGCGCAGGCGCTGTTGTACACCGCGCCGCCGCCGGCTGAAGGCCAGCGCGACGCGCGCGCGCGTCGGCTGATTGCCGCATTGCAATATCACGCGATGGTACCACAGCAGGTGGTGTACATCAGCACCACGGGCGTGTACGGCGACTGCGCCGGCGCCTGGGTGGACGAAACCCGGCCGCTCAACCCCGAATCGGCCCGCGCCTGGCGCCGGGTGGACGCCGAGCGCGCCTGGCGCGACTACGCCCGCCGCCACGGCGCCAGCCTGAGCATCCTGCGCGCGCCCGGCATCTACGCCGCCGAACGCCTGCCGCTGGAGCGCCTGCGCGCCGGCACGCCGCTGGCGCTGGCCAGCGAAGACGGCTACAGCAACCATATCCACGCCGACGATCTGGCCGGCCTGGCGTGCGCCGCCTTGCGCCGACGCGGCGGCATCCGCGTGTATCACGCCGGCGACGATGAAGCGCTGGCCACCGGCGCCTGGTTTGACGCCCTGGCCGAGCACTTTGCCCTGCCGCGCGCGCCGCGCCTGTCGCGTGCACAACTGCGTCAGCAAGTGTCGCCCGCGCTGTGGTCGTTTTTGCGCGAATCGCGCCGCATCGACAGCCAGCGCGCCCGCCGCGAACTGGCCTGGCCGCTGCGCTACCCCACCGTGAGCGATTTTCTGGCCAGCCTGCCGGCGGCCGGCTGACGCGCACTGGCGCGCGCGCCAGCCATTCGGTAACATCGCGCCCTTTGAAATCAGCTGGATAATCAATGGACACCCCGCAAACCCATCGCCCGATCCGCAGCTTTGTGCTGCGCCAGGGTTATATGTCCAAGGGTCAACAACGCGCTTACGACACCTTGATGCCGGTGTTGGGCGTGGGCTATCAGCCGCAGGTGGCGGATCTGGACGCCGTGTTTGGCCGCGCCGCCCCCAAGGTGGTGGAAATCGGCTTTGGCATGGGCGGCGCCACCGCCGACATCGCCCAGGCCCGCCCGGACACCGATTACCTGGGCGTGGAAGTGCACGGCCCCGGCGTGGGCAGCCTGCTCAAGCTGGTGGAAGAGCGCCAGCTGGGCAATGTGCGGGTGATTCAGCACGACGCCGTGGAAGTGTTCACCCATATGCTGGCCCCGGCCAGCCTGGACGGCGTGCATGTGTTTTTCCCCGACCCCTGGCACAAAAAGCGCCACAACAAGCGCCGGCTGATCCAGCCGCCCTTTGTCGCCCTGCTGGCCTCGCGCATCAAGCCCGGCGGCTATCTGCACCTGGCCACCGACTGGGAAGACTACGCCATCCAGATGCTGGAAGTGCTCAGCCAGGAAGCCACACTGGAAAACACCGCCGAAGGCTACGCGCCGCGCCCGGACTACCGCCCGCTGACCAAGTTCGAGCAGCGCGGCCTGCGCCTGGGCCATGGCGTGTGGGACCTGGTGTTTCGCAAACGCGGCTGACCTGGAGAACAGCGATGTTCAACCCCTCGCGCGACGAAGCGCGCCGCTTTTTCTTCGACACCTGGCGCAAGCACCAGGCCAACGACACGCTGACTGATCTGGAGCGCATGACGCTGGCCATCATCCTGCTGCACCCGGAATATCACCCGGTGCTGGATGCGCCAGCGCGTTATCTGGAGCGCGAATGGCTGCCGGAAGACGGCCAGACCAATCCTTTTTTGCACTTGGCCATGCACCTGTCGATTGAAGAGCAATTGTCCATCGACCAACCGCCCGGCATCCGCGCCCGCATCGACGCGCTTAGCCTCCAGCATCAAGACCGCCACCCGGCCTTGCACGACGCCATGGACGGCCTGGCGGAAATGATCTGGCACGCCCAGCGCTACCAAACCCCGCCCGACCCGCAGCTGTATTTGCACTGCCTGGACCGCAAGCTGGGCCGCGACCCGGACCCCGAGGTCAAGCCGCTGCCGGATGATGATGGCCCTGGTTTGATCCTGCCGCCGCGCTAAGAGCGGCGCTTAATCATGCAAAAGCCCACCGATTTGAAGGTGGGCTTTTGCATGGCCGGCTGACGCCTGGCGTCAATCGCGGAAGGCTTCGATCTGCACCGCGAGCTTGACTTCGTCGCCAATGCCCGGCAGATAGCGGTTCATGCCGTATTCGCTGCGTTTGATGCTGACATTGGCCTCAGCGCCGCACATTTCTTTTTTGCTCATCGGGTGCGGGGCGCAGTAAAACTGGCTGATTTTCAGCTCGACCGGCTTGCTCACCCCCAGCAGTGTCAGCACGCCCTTGGCTGAAATCGGCCGTTCGCCAACAAATTTCATTTCGGTGGAGCGAAACGTCACTGTCGGAAAGCGGGCGACGTTAAAAAACTCCACGCCGCGCAATTGCTCGTCACGTTGGGCAAAGCCGGTGGTGACGGATGCCGCGCTGACCACGATGTCCAGCGTGCCTTGCTGGGCGGCGCCATCCAGCCGGATTTTGCCGGCCACCTGCTCAAAACGGCCGCGCTGGATGGAATAACCCAGATGCCCCACTTCAAAATACACATAGGTGTGGGTGGGATCGGGGGTGTAGCTGGCGGGCAGGGCCAGCGCCGGGGCGATGGCGGCGGCCAGCAGCAGGCTGGTCAGGCGGGACGAGCGCATCGGGTCTCCTTGTTGATTCGGGGCGGTGGGGCGGCCGCTGGCCGCGCGCGATGCCGTAAGGGTAGCAAAAGCCGGGCGCGGGGGCGACAGCCAGACGCGCAATTTGCGCGCGCCACAGTGGCCGCCCTCCGGGCAAGCGCGCATAATCGCCCGGTCGCGCCGGCGGGTCGGCGCGACCGACCTTCATGAAAGCGCGCTTATGGCCATTACTGTAAACGGCGTGGAAATCTCCGACGCCATGATTGAATACGAACTGCCGCGCCATGTCGAGGCAGCCAATCCGCTGCAACACGCCACTCACGAGCTGGTGCTGCGTCAGTTGTTGTTGCAAGAGGCCGCGCGGCTGGGGCTGGAGGGTCAGGATGATGACGAGCGCATCAATCAGGCCATTCAGGTGTCCATTCCGGCCCCGCTAGTCAGCGAAGCCGATTGCCAGGCCTGGTACGACGCGCACCCTGAGGCCTTTGCGACCGGTGAATCGGTGGCGGCCCGGCATATTTTGTTCCAGCCGCTGGATAACACTCCGCTGTCGCTGCTGCGCGCCAAGGCCGAAGGCATTCTGGCAGAAATTCAGGCCAACCCGGCGCGCTTTGCCGAGCTGGCGCAAGAGCACTCTGCCTGCCCGTCGCGCGCGGAAGGCGGCGAGCTGGGCATGCTGGCGCGCGGCCAGACCGTGCCGGAATTTGACGCCATGATCTTTACCCTGGAACCGGGCCAGATTGCCCCCGAACTGGTGGAAACCCAGTTTGGCCTGCACATTATTCAGGTGACCGAGCGCAGCGACGGCCAGACGCTGCCGTTTGAAGAAGTGCGCGACATGCTGGGCCAGCACCTGATGGCGCAAGCCCATGGCCAGGCGCTGCATCAGTTTCTGCATCTGCTGGTCGAACAGGCCGACATCCAGGGCGTGGACATGACCGGCGCGCTGGAGCCGCTGCGCGCCTGAGGTCAAGAGCGGCTCACAAAACCCTCCTGGCGTTGTTGCACGACCTTGCCG
>ERZ650306.571-NODE-571-length-22371-cov-12.143440_pt1 | contig 22371 bp, 22 predicted proteins | sample MGYA00376242_ERZ650306 | MGnify/ENA primary metagenome ERZ650306 (study PRJEB26733, sample SAMN07839244) | wastewater metagenome | biome: urban; feature: wastewater treatment plant; material: waste water | place: USA: North Carolina | collected 2016-03-31 ... | reverse complement strand
CCAGCCACAGCCGCGCCGCATCGTGCGCGCTCAGCGTGCCCCCCACCGCCAGGGCAAAGCCATATTGCCCCCCCCACGGCGCCAAGGGGCCGGCCAGCTCCAGATAATGCCCTCCCAACTCGCGCACCCGCACCTCACGCGCCGGGCGCAGCTCAAACCAGTCACTGGACACATCCAGCACCACATCGCCTTCGCGCAGCGCCTCGGCCCACGGCAGCGCGGCAAACAAGCCCTCGCCAATCAGCAGACAACGCGCGCCGCCCAGCAGCATGGCATCCAGCCAGTGATGACCGCGCAACACTGCACCACCTTGCTGAAAGGCGCGTTCGGCCAGCCAGCCCAGCGCTGGCGCTTCGCCCAGCACCACCAAGGCGCTCATCCTGTCTCTCCCAGCAGACGCGCCAGTACCTGCGAATCAGCCAACTGCGTGAGAAACCAGCTCAGCGCCTTGCCGGGGCGATGCTCGCGCCAGGCGTAATGTGCCGGCGCTGGCGGGTTGGGTGCTTCCACCGCGCATATCCGGACACGGCCGTCGCGCGCCGCCTGCTCGGCCAGCCAGCGCGGCAGAAAACCCACGCCCAAGCCGGCGGCCTGCGCCATCAGCTTGGCGTCCATATCCGGCACGGTAAGGGTTTCCTGGCCGGCCAGCAGCGGTGAGCTGCGCGGCGGCAGGCGGCGCGAGGAATCCGCCGCCACCACCGCGCGATAGCCGCGCACCTGCTCCAGGCTGAGCGGGCCGGGTTGATGCGCCAGCGGATGCTGCGGCGCCACGGCAAACACAAAAGGAATATCGCCCATGCGGCAGGCGCGGTAGGCGCCGGGCGGGCCATCGCCGGGCGCGCCAATCACCAGATCAGCGCGCGCCTCCAGCAAGGCATCCCAATTGCCGCCAAACACCTCGCGGCTCAGGCGGAGCTGCGTGCCGGCAGCCAAGGCATCAAAGGCGCGCACCAGCTCCAGCACTGGCGCCATCGGCAGCAAATCGCTGACGGCGATGGCCAGTTCGGTCTCCCAGCCAGAGGCCAGCCGGCGCACGCGCTGCTCCAGCGCCACGGCGGCATTCAGCAGATGACGCCCATCGCGCAGCAAGGCTTGGCCAACCGGCGTCAGCTTGGCGCGATGGCCGCGCCGGTCGAATATGCTCACGCCCAGGTCTTGTTCCAGCTTCTGCACCGCATAGGTCACCGCCGACGGCACGCGATGCAGCTCCTCGGCCGCGGCGGCAAAACTGCCGTTGCGGTCGATGGCGTCCAGTACGGTAAGGGCGTCGAGGGTGAGGCGCATCATGATCCACAAGAAACGTTGCTGGGCTTAGATTGTGCAAGACCTGACAAAAATTGGCATGGCGAAAGCCAGGGACATGGGGGGCTCAGCGCCAATCCCGCCATGCGCTACCCCGCGGCATGTGTTTCTGTCACGCCGGAGTCGGCAACAGCATACACGGCCCCTTGGCGCATAGTCACAAAAAAGATAAAGCGCGCCACATCTTGCCAGCCGTCAATATGGCCGTGAATAGCCCAGCGCGCCGCCAAAATTCAATCGTATGTATGATTCACCCCGGACCTATCATGCCATTGCAATTGGTCTATTTCTCAGGGGTAAACCATGCAAAAAGATTAGCAAATGGTCGTAAACAGGGTAAAAACGGCTTAGGAACACCCACAATCCTTGACTTGGATCAAGGTTGCCTACGGAACTTACATCAAAAATAGCGCGCTGGCCAAGTTCCGGCTTTTTTTGGGGCAATGCCTTGCATTTAAGAAATATATAGTATAGAATATATATTCTAGCCCAATCGAATATCATGTCATTTGACATGAACCATATCGTAAGTCTGGGCTAGCAATATTTTTGCCACAGCGGTGAGATGCCGCGACAGACCATGGCCTGCAGTCTGCCTGTTTTGTGTTGTGGCAAGGTGAAACTCATGCGTCAGCTGCGCCATGTGCCTCATGTGCTTGAACGACAGTTCGAGCGGCTCACTAAACCGAGTGCGGGAACTCGGTTTAGTCATGCGGTCACAGAAGGCAGCGCGACAAGACCAGGAAGGCTGTGTCGGCCGCCCTGCTGGCGAGACCCTATGTTTGCTTTTCTAGAGTCTGTTTCTTGACATGACGCCATGTGCAGCCGGTTCAAGATCAACCGCCACAGGGAGCTGATGCATGCGCATCGCCCAAAAGCGCTCGGGTTTGTTCACCGCTGGCATGATGCCGCGTTGAATCAAGCATGCCGCGCAAGCCAGACCGACTTAACATACTGAAAAAAATGAAAATAAATCTTCCTGTCACGCAAAAAGAAAAACCCTTCACCCAAGGCACGATTGTCACCAAAACCGACCTCAAAGGCGTGATCACCTACGCCAACGATGCCTTTGTGGACATGTCCGGCTTTGACCGCGAAGAACTCATCGGCGCCAGCCAGAACATCGTCCGCCATCCCGACATGCCGCCCGGCGTCTTTGCCGATATGTGGCGCACCCTCAAAAGCGGCGCCACCTGGAAAGGCATGGTCAAAAACCGCTGCAAAAACGGCGACCATTACTGGGTGAATGCATTTATCGTCCCGGTCAAGCAAAACGGCCAGACCGTCGGCTATATGTCGGTGCGCTCGCCAGCCAGCCGCCAGGACATCGCCCAGGCCGAGGCGTTTTACCAAAAGTTGGGCAAGGATGGCGTGATTCCGGCCAAGCGGCGCAGCGTGATGTCGGTGTTCAGCCAGCGCATTCTCGCCATGCTGGTGTACACCCTGCTGACTGCTCTGGCCGCCTGGCTGGAGCCTGCCGCCGCCAAAGTGGCCTGTGTGGCTGCCAGCGCCGCCTTGACGCTGTATATGGGGCAGCGCGCCTGGCGTGGCCGCAGCTGCCAGCAGCACCTGACCCAGGTGCTGGAGCTCATTGCCGAGGGCAAGCTCACCACACCACTGGCCACCGACCGCCTGGACGAAATCGGCCGCATCGAAGCCGGCCTGGCCACCATGCAAGTACACATCAAGGTGATGATCGATGACTTGTCCGCCGCCGCCAGCCTGATGCACGCCAACAGCCAGGGCCTGCACCGCGTGATGAGCCAGTTGATGGAGCGCTTTGCCCAGCAATCGCACGAAGTGGCCGGGGTGTCTGGCGCGGTGCAAGAAATGAGCGTGTCGGTCAGCCAGGTGGCCGAGCACGCCGGCTCGGCGGCTGCCGCTGCCAGCCAGGCCACTGGCGTGGCGCACACCGGCGCCCAGCATATGGCGCAGTCGCGCGAAGAAACCCAGGTTGCCGCCCGCAGCGTCAGCCAGGCGCAGGCCACCATTCAGGATTTGTACGACTCGGTGATCAAAATCAGCACGGTGACCGACACCATCCGCGAAATCGCCGACCAGACCAATCTCTTGGCGCTGAACGCCGCCATTGAGGCCGCCCGCGCTGGCGAAACCGGCCGGGGTTTTGCCGTGGTGGCCGATGAAGTGCGCCGGCTGGCCGAGCGCACCGGGCAGAGCACGGCGGAAATCAACCAGATTGTCGCCAGCATCCGCACCGTCACCGATTCGGCGGTGGGGGCCATGCATCAGGTCAGCGACAGCTCGGCGCAAAGCGAGCGCCACCTGGCCGACACCGCCGCCAGCCTGAACGACATCTTGCAGGCCAGTCAGTCGGTGGAGCAGATGATGCGCAGCATTGCCGACACCAATGTGCAGCAATCGTCCACCGCGCACGACCTGGCCGAACGCACGGTGGGCATCAGCACCCGCATTGAGGCATCCACCCAGGAAATCGGCCAGGCCGAGCGCTTGATTGCCGAGCTGGCTGGCAAGGCGGAGGATTTGCAAACCATGATTCGCCGCTTTGATACCGGGGATAAGCGCTAAGCGCCGCTGACAAAACCCGCCTGGCGTGGCGGTGTGGCAATGTCAGGCAGATTTGCTGAGTGATGCTCAGCCGCGCAGCTTCAGCGCCACTTCCGCCAGGCGCTTGCCCTGGGCGATGGCCAGTTTGCGTTCATCGTCGGAAATCGGTCGGTCGTTATTGGGCCCGGCCACATGGCTGACGCCATAGGGCGTGCCGCCGGTCTGGGTGGCGGACAGCGCCGGTTCAGAATACGGCAGGCCCACCAGCAGCATGCCGTGGTGCAGGAGCGGCAGCATCATCGACAGCAGGGTGCTTTCCTGGCCGCCGTGCTGACTGGACGAGCTGGTGAACACACAGGCCGGCTTGCCAGCCAGCGCGCCGTTCAGCCACAAACCTGTGCTGCCATCCAGAAAATACTTCATTGCCGCCGCCATATTGCCAAAGCGGGTGGGGCTGCCCAGCGCCAGGCCGGCGCATTCCACCAGATCCGCCGGTTCAACATAGGGCGCGCCGGCGTCCGGGATGGCCGGGGCGGTGGCTTCGCACACGGTGGAGACTTTGGGCACGGTGCGCAGCCGCGCCTGGCAGCCGGGCACGGATTCCACCCCTCGGGCGATCAATTGCGCCAGTTGCTTCACCGCGCCATGCTGGCTGTAGTACAGCACCAGAATTTCCTGCATTGTGTTCTCCGTCAGCACTGTTGGGCGTCGCGCCCTTCTTCAGGGCGCTTGAGCGCGCAGGGGCGCGACGCGAATGCCGCTATTGTAACCGCAGCGCGCGCGGCGCTTGTGTGCGCCGCTGTCGGCCCGGACAATGCGGGTTTGCCCACGCCCAGCCTTTTGCCATGCTGTTTGCCGCCCGAGTGTCCCGTTTGTTGCCGCCCGCCCCGGCCCGCCTGCTGGGCTTTGCCGGTTTTGTGGTGCGCCGCGCGTTGCGCGAAGAGCGCTGCGTGCAGGTGGCCGCCAGCCTGGCGTTCACCAGCTTGCTGTCGCTGGTGCCGCTGGTGACGCTGGCGCTGATTGTGCTGTCGGCGTTTCCGGTGTTTGCCGATTACAGTGCGCGCATCAAGCTGTTTTTGCTGAGCAATCTGGTGCCGGATTTTGCCGGCAAGATTATTTCGGTGTATATGCGCCAGTTTGCCGACAACGCCGGCCGGCTGACCGCCGTGGGCCTGGCGCTGTTGGCCGCCACCGCGCTGTCGCTGATGCTGACCATTGAGCGCACCTTTAACGCCATCTGGCGGGTGCATGCGCCGCGTCCGTTTGTGCGGCAGATGTTGATTTACTGGGCGATGCTCACCGTCGGCCCCTTGCTGCTGGGCGGCGGCTTGTCGGCGCTGGGCCGCCTGATGCAGGCCAGCGCGCTGGAGCGCCAGGCGCCGGCCTTGGCCGACGCGCTGCAATGGCTGGCCTCGCTGGGGCTGACCACGCTGGTGCTGATGGCGCTGTACGCGCTTACCCCCAACCGCCATGTGCCGCGCAAGCACGCCTTGATTGGCGCCACGGTGGCGGCGTTGTTGCTGACGCTGACGCAAAGCGGCTTTGGTGTGTATGTGGGCCTGGCGCGCGGCAATCCGCTGGTGTTTGGCGCGGTGTCGGCGTTTCCGATTTTATTGCTGTGGCTGCAATTGATCTGGCTGGTGGTGTTGTCCGGCGCGGTGCTGACCGCCGCCCTGCCCTACTGGGCGGACGAGGCCTGGCGCGACGCCAGCGGCGTCAGCCGGCGCTGGCTGCATGTGCTGGACACCCTGCTGTGCCTGAGCGCGGCGCAGGAGCGCGGCCGGGCCTTGACGCTAGGCCGGCTGCGCGACGATGTGCACACCGGCTACGACGAGCTGGGCCAGATTCTCGACACCCTGGCGCGCGCGGGCTTGGTCAGCCGCACCCGTGACGATGGCTGGCTGCTGACCGGCCGGCCCGAGCACATCACCCTGCGCCAGCTGCATCAGCTGTTTGTCTTGCCGCCGCTGCCCGAGCGGCTGCGCTCGCCCACCGCGCAGGCGCTGCGCGCCACCTTGGCGCCAGGTGAGGCGGCGCTGGACATCAGCCTGGCTGAGTTTGCTCGCCGTTGTGCGGTGGCGGGTTAAGCGCCGCTCACACAACCCCCTGGCGTCGTTGTGTGACCTTGCCGTACGACTTGTACTGTCTGCGGTCACACGCCTAGCCAGGACCGCTTCGCTGGGTTTTGTCAGCGACTCTAAGCGCGGGCGCCGCTGATAACAAGGCCGCTCCACAGGCCCGGCAAAACCGTGCATCGTCCTGATGGCCTTCCAGCAGGCAGTGTGGGCAGGTCACTGGCCGGGTGGGCGTGCGCGGGCGCTCGCCGCGAATTAGTTCGGAGCTGACAATCCCGGTGGGCACCGCAATGATGGCGTAGCCGGAAATCATCGCCAGCGAGGCGACCAACTGGCCCAGCGGGGTTTTCGGGGCAATGTCGCCGTAGCCTACCGTGGTGATGGTGACAATCGCCCAGTACATCGATTTGGGAATGCTGGTAAAGCCATTGGCCGGTCCTTCCACCACGTACAACGTGCTGCCCATTACCACCACCAGCACGCACACCGCCGTCAGGAATACGGTGATTTTTTGCCGGCTCTGGCGCAGGGCGGTGAGGATGATCTGTGTCTCGGCGATATAGCGTCCCAGTTTGAAAATCCGAAAAATCCGCAACAGCCGCAAGGCGCGGATGGTAAGCAGATAGGCCAGCTCTGGAAACAGCAGCATCAATAGTGTGGGCAGTATCGACAGCAAATCAATCACCCCAAACAGGCTGCGCGCATACGCCCACGGCCGTGGTGCGCTGAACAGTCGCGCCAGGTATTCCGCACTGAACAGCACAGTGACCACCCATTCCGCCACCCATAACTCCTGGTGAAAGCGGGTATGGATATCCTGCACGCTATCCAGCATCACCAGCGCCACGCTCACCAGAATGCAAACAATCAAGCCCACATCAAACGCCTTGCCGGCCGGGGTGTCGGCTTCAAAAATGATCTGATACAGACGATTGCGCCAGGCGGCGCGGGCGGGTGGCAAGGGGATCGACATGGGGCGCTCGTTCAGTACAGGAAGAGGTATTGTGGCATGGCGGCGGTATATGTGGCGGTTTGCGCCGATGGCATGGCGGCTGACAGAAAAATCACTTATAACAATAAATAATTTTATGCTCTCTCCCGGGGTGACTTCCATGGCGCAATACGACACCGGTTACCGCCTGCTGTTTTCTCACCCGAAAATGGTGCGCGATCTGCTATTGGGTTATGTGCCTGCCGAGTGGGTGGCCGAGGCGGATTTCTCTACCCTGGAGCATGTGAATGGCAGTTACGTCGCTGACAGCGAACGGCAGCGCCATGACGATATGGTCTGGCGGGTCAAGGTAGGGCCACACTGGTTGTGGGTGTATCTGCTGCTGGAATTCCAAAGTGAGCCAGACCGCTGGATGTCGGTGCGCATGTTGGTGTATCTGGGGCTGTTGTCCCAGCATCTGATCCGGGAAAACGAACTTATCGACGGTTGTTTGCCTCCCATTCTGCCGATTGTTTTGTATAACGGCATGTCGGTTTGGCGTGCACCGCTGGAGGTGGCTGAATGTTTTGTCGCGCCACCGCCAGGTCTGGCGCGCTTTGTGCCGCGTTTGCCCTATCACTTGGTGGATGAAGCGCGGTTAAAGCTGCATCCGTTGTCCAGCGTGCGCAACTTTGCTGAAGCATTGTTTCGGCTGGAACACGGCCGCAATGTGGCCGATTTGCGCCGGGTATTGCAGGCACTGGATCCCATGCTGAAAGACCCGGCCTTGCAATCATTGCGCCGAGCTTTTGGCGTGTGGGTGCGCAGCCTCTTGCGCCGCAAAGCCCCCCACTCTACCATCGAAGAAATCAATCAGATCAACGACATCATGGAGGCTGATAGCATGCTGGCCGAACGCATTGAAAGCTGGTTTGACGAAGCTACCCGCAAGGGCATGCAACACGGCATGCTGCAAGGGCAGCGTCAGGGTGAGGCCGCCGCGTTGACGCGGGTGCTGCGTCGGCGTTTTGGCGAGTTGTCCGCTACGGATCAGGCGCGCATTGCCCAGGCGGAATTGGCCGAGCTGGAGTGCTGGCTGGATCGGGCGCTGGATGCCAGCACGCTGGCGGCGGTGTTTGCGGCAGACGATCAGCCCGCGGCCTGATGGCCCGCGCAACTTGCCAGACGCTTCCGACGCGGCGCGTACTGCATGCCCTCAGCTGGCGCTGTCGTCTGGCAGGCTTAGCCCTAGCTCGTTCAGCACTTCACGCGCGGCACGAAACGCCTCGACCGCCGCCGGCGCGCCGGCGTACACCGCGCTGTGCAACAGCACTTCGCGCAGCTCCACCAGGCTGGCGCCATTGTTGAGGGCGCCGCGCACATGGCCTTTCAGCTCGGTGCTGCGCCCCAAGGCGGCCAGCATGCCGACGGTGACCAGGCTGCGGGTTTTCAGCTCGATGCCTTCGCGTTGCCAGGTGGAGCCCCAGGCGTGTTCGGTGAGGAATTCCTGCAAGGGGCGGGAAAAACCGTCCAGGTTGGCAAAGGCCTTATCGACAAAAGCTTGGCCCATCACTTGCGTGCGGGTGGCCAGGCCACGCTGAAAATCGTCTTGGCTCATGTGTGTGCTCCAGAGAGTCCGCCCTCAGGGGCCGGCGCGGCGCGCGCGGCGGGGCGGCGGTGAATAATCCCAATGGCGTCGCCAGGCGCCCAGCACCAGATCCGGGTATTCCGCCTTGCCCAGGCTGCCGTTATAGCGGCCCAGCGCGCGAAACAGGTCGCCGCGTTCGCGGTCCAGATAATGGCGCAGAATGGTGCAGCCGTAGCGCAGATTGGTGGTCAGATCAAACAGGCTGTGTTCGCGCGAGCCGATTTGGCGCACCCAGAACGGCATGACCTGCATCAGCCCGCGCGCGCCGGCCGGCGAAATGGCGTATTTGTTAAAGCCGCTTTCCACCTGAATCAGCCCCAGCACCAGCTGTGGGTCCAGGCCGGCGCGGGTGGCTTCGTAGTGGATGGCGGTGAGCAGGCGGCGGCGGACAAATTCATCCGGGATACGCTTGGCCAGTCGCGCCGACATCTCAGCCAGCCAGGCTTCGCCGTCTTCTGCGTGTTCGAACACCAGGCGCGGCGGGTTGGGGTCGGTCAGCGAGCGGCGCATGGCCGAGGCCACATGGTGCGCCAGGTCTTCCTCGCGCTGGGCGCCGGCCCAGGCCGGGCTGGCGCCCAGGCTCAGGGCCAGCATCAGCAGCCACCCGACGCAGGCCAAAACGCGCATCGGCCTTAAGCGCTCAGTCGCGCTTGCACCCAGGCGGCGATGTCGGTCAGCGGCACGCTGGTGGCGGCGCTGTCGCGGCGGGCCTGGTATTCCACCACGCCTTCTTTCAGGCCACGGTCGCCAATCACCACGCGGTGCGGAATGCCGATCAGCTCGCAATCAGCCAGCAGCACGCCCGGACGCTCATCGCGGTCGTCCAGCAGCACGTCCACGCCAGCGGCCTTCAGCTCGGCGTACAGCGCATCGGCGGCGGCCTGCACCGCTTCGCTGCGGCGGTAGCCCATCGGCACGATGCTGACGGTGAACGGGGCCATGGCGTCGGTAAAGATAATGCCGCGTTCGTCAAAGTTCTGCTCGATGGCGGCGCCGACAATGCGCGACACGCCAATGCCATAGCAGCCCATTTCCATCACTTGCTGCTTGCCGTCGCGGTCCAGATAGGTGGCGCCCATCGCTTCGGAATACTTGGTGCGCAGCTGGAACACATGGCCCACTTCAATGCCGCGACACAGCGCCAGCACGCCCTGGCCGTCCGGGCTGGCGTCGCCTTCCACCACATTGCGCAGGTCGGCCACTTCTGGCTCGGCGCAGTCGCGGCCCCAGTTCACGCCGGTCAGGTGCACATCGTCTTCATTGCCGCCGGCCACCATATCGGCCATGGCGGCCACGGTGCGGTCGGCCACCACGCGGCCGGCAAAGCCCACCGGGCCCAGCGAACCCGGTTTGGCGCCAAAAGCGGCTTCGATGGCCGACGGCGCGGCAAACGTCAGCGGCGACTTGATGCCGGCCAGCTTCTCGGCCTTGACTTCGTTCAGCGTGTGGTCGCCGCGCACCAAGAGCAACACCGGTTCGCCCTCGACGCCTTCCACCACCACCGCCTTGATGGTCTGGCGAATGTCCACCTTGAGAAACTCGACCAGGTCGGCAATGGTTTTCACGCCCGGCGTGCTCACCCGCGCCAGCTCGGCGCCAGCGGCCGGGCGCGGCGCGGCCGGAGCCACGGCTTCGGCCAGTTCGATATTGGCGGCGTAGGGCGAGGTCGGGCAGTAGGCGATCACGTCTTCGCCGCTGTCGGCCAGCACCTGGAATTCATGGCTGCCGGTGCCGCCAATCGAGCCGGTGTCCGCCGCCACCGGGCGAAAGCTCAGGCCCAGGCGGGTGAACACCTGGCAGTAGGCGTCGTACATGCCCTGATAGGTGGCTTTCAGGCTGTCAAAATCAGTGTGGAAGGAATACGCATCCTTCATGATGAATTCGCGCGCGCGCATCACGCCAAAACGCGGGCGCACTTCGTCGCGGAATTTGGTCTGCACCTGATAGAAGTTCAGCGGCAGCTGCTTGTAGCTGCGCACTTCTTTGCGCACGATGTCGGTGATGACTTCTTCGTGAGTGGGGCCGACACAGAATTCGCGCTCGTGGCGGTCTTTCAGGCGCAACAGCTCCTTGCCGTAAAACTCCCAGCGGCCGGATTCCTGCCACAGCTCGGCCGGCTGCACCGCCGGCATCAGCAGCTCGATGGCGCCGGCGCGGTCCATTTCTTCACGCACGATGCGCTCGACTTTTTTCAGCACCCGGTAGCCCAGCGGCATCCAGCTGTACAGGCCGCTGGCCAGACGCTTGATCAGGCCGGCGCGCAGCATCAGTTTGTGGCTGGGCAGTTCGGCCTCGGAAGGCGCTTCCTTGAGGGTGGACAGAAAAAATTGCGAGGCGCGCATGGCAGGTTCCTGAAGGTTGGGGGCAAAACAGCGCGCGGCCGGCGGCGGGCGTGGGCGCTGGCGAACAGCATTCATCCAGGCTTGCCGTCGGTGATGGCCGGGCAAGCGTTTTCGGGGGAATATTGTAACGAGGGCGGGCTTTGTTGCACAAATCGGCAACACAGGCGTGCTGCCGCTGCGGGGGCAGACTGGCCGCTGATGTCGGCAGCGTGGAGGGCTAAGAGCCGCTCACAAAATCCCCTGGCGTTGTGGTGTGACCTTGCCGTACAACTTGTACTGTCTGCGGTCACACGCCTAGCCAGGGCCGCTTCGCCGGGTTTTGTGAGCGACGCTAAAAAGGAGTGAGTGGCCATCAAACGCGCGTTTGATGCCTGCGCCCGCCCTGGCGTGCTACCATGCTGATGTCTTTAACGGTTTGCGCCCACATCCGCCACGCGCCCAGGCCACAGCGGGCAGCAGAGGTGGGCGACAGGCGTGGGGAGCGCCTGCCCAGCATGATTCCGCACATTGTCTATCTGCACGGTTTTTTGTCCAGCCCGACCACCGTCAAAGCGCAGGCGCTGGCTGACCATCTGGCGGCGCAAGGCGCCTTGGGCCAATTTTTGGCGCCCACCCTGCCGGTGGAGCCCGACGCCGCCATCCACACCGCCGAGGCGGCGCTGATGGAGTGTATCGACGAACCCGTGTTGCTGGTGGGCAGCTCGCTGGGCGGTTTTTACGCCACCTGGCTGGCGCAAAAATGGAACGCCCCGGCCGTGGTGATCAACCCGGCGGTGCGCCCGGATCTGTCGCTGCAACGCTACGCTGGCGTGCAAACCCACTATGTGACTGGCGAGCAAGTGCTGGTGCGTCCGGAATATTTCGAGCAACTGGGCCGCTATCGAGTCAGCGCCCCCGACCCGGATCGCTTTTGGCTGCTGTGCGCCCAGGATGACGAAGTGCTGGACAGCAGCGAAATGGTGTCGCACTACGTGGGCTGCAAACAAACCGTCACCCGCACTGGCGGCCACACCTTTGCCGATTTTGCCCAGTATATTCCTGACATCCTGGCCTTTGGCGCTGAAAAGGCGCGTTAAGAGCCGCTGCGCTGGCTTTGGCAGGCTGGGCTGACTACAATCTATTTTTTTGTGGATTGAAAGCGCTCACCATGCCAGCCTTGTGGCGCACCCTCTGGCATTCCCGTTGGCGTCTGGCCTTGCTGGCCTGGGTCGTGGGCGTGGCCACTGCCAGCCTGTGGCACGCCTGGCATACACCCGGCCAGCCCTTATACGTCAAACTGGACAACACCCTGGACCGCGTCGCCCCGCTGGTGGTGTTTGAACACGGCAATGACTTCACCCAAGAGCGCATCACCCTCACCCAGCTGCAACCGGGCGAGCGGCGGGTGGTGGCGCTCAATCACCGCCCCGGCATGGGCTACACCATCACCGTAGACTGGGGCGGCGGCCGGCAAAACTCGGTGTGCGTAGGCAAGTTCACCGACAGCTGGGTGAATCACGTGTTGCTGACGCCCGAGGGCATCGTCAGTCGGGATTGAGCGTCGCCAAGCGGGGGCCCCCACCCGATGGCCTAGCCCAAGCCGCCAGTAGCCGCGCGCGGCCGAATTCCTTACCATCACCCATATCGCGCAAGCGCTTTACAGGACACTCCACCATGCTCAGCTGGGAAGAATGGATTTTTGTCGGCATCATGGCCGCCGTGCCGATTGGCGGCGCGATTTTTCATATCTGGGTGATGCTGCTTGGCCACGGCAAGAAGCACGCCGATTCATCAAAAGACCAATAACGTGACCACCCTCAATCTGCTGTACTTCGCCCGCCTGCGCGACGCGCTGGGCTGCGGCCAGGAAACCCTCACGCTGGACGGCGCCGCCACGGTGGCCAGCCTGCTGGATGCGCTGCGCGCGCGCGGCGGCGTGTGGGCCGAACAACTGGACGCCGCGCGCAGCTTTCGCGTGGCGGTCAACCAGACTGTCGCCCACGCCGGCCAAGCGCTGGCCGACGGCGACGAAGTGGCGATTTTCCCGCCGGTCACCGGGGGCTGAACATGAGCGCCGCCTTTACCGTCGCCGTGCAAACCGCGCGCTTTGACCCCGGCGCCGAGATGGCCCAGCTGGCCGGCTTGCCCGATGTCGGCGCGCAAGTGTGCTTTGTTGGCCAGGTGCGCGACTTTGGCGACAGCCAGGCGGTCACCGCGCTGGAGCTGGAACACTACCCCGGCATGACCGAAAAATCCCTGCTGGCCATCCTCGACCAAGCGCGCGCGCGCTGGCCGCTGGCGGCGGCGCGGGTGGTGCACCGGGTGGGCTATCTGCCGCTGGGCGAAGCCATTGTGCTGGTGCTCACCGCCAGCGCCCATCGCGGCGACGCCTTTGCCGCCTGCGAATTCATCATGGACTACCTCAAGCGCGACGCACCGTTCTGGAAAAAAGAACACACCGCCGCCGGCAGTCACTGGGTGGAAGCCAAGCACAGCGACCAACAGGCGGCGCAACGGTGGCAATAAGCTACACCGCGCTGCTGCTGGCCGGCGGCCAGGCCCGCCGCATGGGCGGCGTGGACAAAGGCCTGCAAACCCTGCACGGCCAACCACTGGCCGCGCATGTGCTGGCCAGCCTGGCCGCGCAAAGCCAGCCGCCGGCGCGCTGCCTGATCAGCGCCAACCGCCACCTGGACGCCTACGCCGCGCTGGGCTGGCCGGTGCTGGCCGACGCCGAACCCGACTACCCCGGCCCGCTGGCCGGCATCGCCGCCGGCCTGGCCGCCCTGCAAGACGACTGGCTGCTGGTTGCGCCCTGCGACGCCATCCGCCTGCCGGCCGACCTGGCCGCGCGCCTGCTGAGCGCCGCCGCCGGCCGCGACGCCGCCAGCGCCGCCGACCCCGAACACTGGCACCCCACCCTGCTGGCGCTGCACCGCCGCGTCGCCCCCAGCCTGAGCGCCTGGCGTCAGGGCGGCGGGCGCAGCATTCGCGGCTGGCTGGCCGGGCTGGATCACCAGGAATGTCAGTTTGCTGTTCCCTTCACCAACGCCAACACCCTGGACGACCTGGCCCGCCTGGCCGCCCAACAAGGAGACTGCGCATGACCATGCACGTGATTGACTACGAAATCATCGGCGACGACTTGCAGTTTGTCGAAGTGGAGCTCGACCCCGGCGAAGCCGCCGTCGGCGAAGCCGGCGCCATGATGTATATGCAGGACGGCGTCAGCATGGACACCGTGTTCGGCGACGGCTCGGCGCAAGAAGGCGGCTGGATGGGCAAGCTGTTTGGCGCCGGCAAGCGCCTGCTCACCGGCGAATCGATGTTTACCACCGTGTTTGTCAACGAAGGCCAGGGCAAAAAACGCGTGGCCTTTGCCGCCGCCTCGCCGGGCAAAATCGTGCCGGTGCATCTGCGCGAACTCGGCGGCGCGCTGCTGGCGCAAAAAGACGCCTTTCTGTGCGCCGCCAAGGGTGTGTCGCTGGGCATCGCCTTTCAGCGCCGGCTGGGCGCCGGCCTGTTTGGCGGCGAGGGCTTTATCCTGCAAAAACTGGAAGGCGACGGCTATGTGTTTCTGCATGCCGGCGGCGCGCTGGTGGAAAAACAACTGAAAGCCGGCGAAGTGCTGCGCGTGGACACCGGCTGCGTGGTGGCGTTTCAACCCAGCGTGGACTTTGACATCGAATACGTCGGCAAGCTGAAAAGCGCGCTGTTTGGCGGCGAAGGCCTGTTTTTCGCCACCCTGACCGGGCCGGGGCACGTCTGGCTGCAATCGCTGCCGTTCTCGCGGCTGGCCGACCGGATTTTGAGCCAAGCGCCAGCGGCGACGGGGAGTAAGTCGTCGGATTAAGGCTTGTGGCGGGGTGGCGGTCAACACCGCCGCCCCACCAGATAAAACACATTATAATGGTGATTAACTGGTCAATCCGGGCTTAAGTCACAGCAAAATGTCTTTTATCTTATCTCTCCCCAATGAAATTCTGTGCGAACTCGGTGCCCGCCTGCGGATGCAACGCCTGGCCCAGTCGCTGTCACAACGCGAACTCGCGCACATGGCCGGGCTTTCGCTGGGCGCGCTGCGCAAACTGGAAACCGACGGCCAATGCTCGCTGGAAACGCTGATTCGGGCGGTGCAGGCGCTGGGCCTGAGCACCGAGCTGGACGAGCTGTTTGTGCTGAAACGCCAATCCATCGCCCAGATGGCGCAAGCCGAAGCCGCCCAGCAACGCCAACGCGCGCCACGCAGGAAATCGTCATGCGACAGGTGAATGTGGTGTATTGCGGGTGGGGGGAGCAGTGGCCGTTGGGGCGGCTGGCGGATGATGGTCGTACGCTGCTATTCGAATATGCCCCTGAGGCCTTGGCCCAAGGACTGGAGCTGTCGCCGCTGCACCTGAAACTGCGCCCCCAGGCGTATGGCGATTTTCCGGTATATCAGCATCGTCTGCCGGGGCTGCTGGCCGATAGTTTGCCGGATGGCTGGGGTTTATTGCTGATGGATCGTGTCTTTCGTCAGCAGGGGCTGCGCCACCCTGGCCCGCTGGATCGACTGGCGTTCATTGGCCACCGGGCCATGGGCGCCTTGTGTTTTATCCCGGCCCAAGACGCCGATGCCCAAGCGCCGGATTGGGGCCTGCTGGCGCTCGCCCAGGAAAGCGCGCGCGTCCTGGCGGGTGAGGCGGGCGCAGCCTTGCGCGAACTGGCCTTGACTGGGGGCTCGCCACAAGGCGCGCGGCCCAAGGCGCTGGTGCAATATGACATGGCCAGTGGGCAAATCAGCACCCGCCCAGATGCGGCTGGCAGCCCCTGGCTGGTTAAGTTTCCCGCCCAGGGCGAGCATCAGGAAGTCTGCGCCATTGAGCAGTGTTATGCCGAACTGGCGCGTGAGTGTGGCTTGGAAACCCCCGAGAGCCGCTGGTTTGAAGTGTCGGCCAAATTGGCGGCGTTTGGCGCGGCGCGTTTTGACCAAGAAGCCGGCTTGCGCGTGCCTGTGCATAGCCTCGCCGGCTTGCTGCATATCGACTTTCGTCTGCCAGGCGCGGCTGACTACACCACTTTTCTGCGCGCGACCCGCCTGTTGACGCGTGACGAACGTGAAGTGGAAAAAGCCTATGATCGGGCCGTCTTCAATGTGCTGTTCCATAACCGCGACGACCACCCCAAAAATCTGGCTTGGCGTCTTGGCCGCGACCGACACTGGCGCTTGGCGCCCGCATTTGACCTGACTTTTAGCACTGGCCCGATGGGCCAGCATCATATGGATGTCTGTGGCGAGGGCGCGGCCATCGAACGCGGCCACCTATTGCGCTTGGCCCAGGAGGGCGGCATCGGCATACACACTGCCAAACACAGTATTGACCGCATGTTGCCACATGCCGCCAGCCTGGCCGGACGGCTGGCGGATTTTCCCGTGCGGCGGGCGACTGCGCAGGTGTTATGCGCGACGGTACAGGCTTGCTATCGGCGGCTGATGGGGTGAGGTAGGGTTGACGGCGGCGATGCTTGTCCGGATTCACGATGTGGGGCTTGGTGTTTGAGGCCCCCCACAACACAATGCCCGGTGAGATCATCACCGGGCATGTGTATTTCCCTTCAGTCAGCCATGTCGGCCGGACTGGTCAACGCGCGTGTTTTGCCATCGTGCGTGCGAGTGGGGCGCGGACGCGGTTTATTCGTCTGCCGAGGCGTCTTCCGGCTGGCCCAGCTTGGCGCGGCGGGCTTTGACGCCGTCGGCCAGGGTGGTGAGCAGGGCTTCGGTGTCGGCCCAGCCGATGCAGGCGTCGGTGATGCTTTGGCCGTACACCGGCTGACAGCCCGGCTTGAGGTCCTGGCGGCCTTCCACCAGGTGGCTTTCCACCATCACGCCAAAGATGTGATTGTCGCCGGCGGCCATCTGGCTGGCCACGTCGGTGGCGACTTCCATCTGGCGCTTGTAGTCTTTGCGGCTGTTGGCGTGGCTGAAGTCCACCATCACTTTTTGCGGCAGGCCCACGGCGGCCAGTTCGGCGGCGGCGCCGCGCACATGCTCGCTGGAGTAGTTCGGCTCTTTGCCGCCGCGCAGGATCACGTGGCAGTCCGGGTTGCCGCCGGTGCCGACAATGGCGGAATGGCCGGCCTTGGTCACCGACAGGAAGTGGTGCGGCTGGCTGGCGGCGCGGATGGCGTCCACGGCGATTTTCAGGTTGCCGTCGGTGCCGTTCTTGAAGCCCACCGGGCAGGACAGGCCAGAGGCCAGCTCGCGGTGCACCTGGCTTTCGGTGGTGCGTGCGCCGATGGCGCCCCAGCTGATCAGGTCGGCCACGTATTGCGGGGTGATCATGTCCAGGAATTCGGTGGCGGCCGGCATGCCCTGGTTGTTCAGGTCCAGCAGCAGTTTGCGCGCCATGCGCAGGCCACGGTTGATGTCGTAGGTGCCGTTCAGCTCGGGGTCGTTGATCAGGCCCTTCCAGCCCACCGTGGTGCGCGGTTTTTCAAAATACACGCGCATCACCACCAGCAGCTCACCGGCCAGCGCGTCGCGCAGCGGTTGCAGGCGGGCGGCGTATTCCAGGGCGGCCTGGGTGTCGTGGATCGAGCACGGGCCAATCACCACCAGCAGGCGGTCGTCTTCGCCGCGCAGCAGGCGGGCGATGTCGCTGCGGGTGGCGTAGATCAGCTCGGCGGCAGAATCCGTGATGGGCAGTTCGTAGAGGTGGGCAATCGGGGGGAGAAGTTCTTTGATTTCCCGGATACGGACGTCGTCAGTTTGGCGTTGCATGGCGCACTCTAATAAAACGATGGCAAAACGCCAAGCCTAGCGTGGTTTGACTTGATGTGCAAACGCCTGAGGTCAGCATCTGGCCGCAGAGCGATGGCCTGGCGGGTGGCATGGCATGTGTTGTGCTTTTATCTAGTAGAAATACTAGGTCTATTGGCAGAAACGTGCCGGGCCGGACGGCAGGCTCTGGCCGGATGGCCTGTCCTTGTCCGCCAATGCTGGCGCATCTCTGCACGGTGGGGAAAGAAAGGACAGCAGTCGCCTTGCCACGGTGGGCCGACCCGCATGGGGGTCGTGCGTCAACTGCGCAACAGGTTTGCAGCAAGATGCGCAAAAAGTGAAGTAAGTCACCATCCGTTTCTCCAATATGCTTTTGTATTCGCGTAGTCTTGCGAAACATCCGCTCGCCATGCGGGCGGTGAGGCAAGTCCGATCCCGATTTTTACGCCCATGCAGGATTGATCCGATGTTTTTCCGTCGTTCCCCGCCCATTGACGAGGGTGAAGTACAGCGTCTGCGTCAGGCGCAAGAAGGTTTGCAACAGCAATTAAGCCAGGCGCGCGAGCGCGAGGCAGCGCTGGTGGCCGAGCTGGCGCAAGTGCGTGCCGAGCTGGCCGGTCAGCGTGCCTGCCTGCGGCCGCTACAAGCGTTTGGTCAGAGTTTTCTGGATTTGCAGGCCTCGCTGGCGCGCATGGCCGATGGCTTGCAGACTGAAAGCGAAATGACCCAGCAAGCGGTGCAGTCGGTGGGCAGCAGCTCACGCGCGGTGGATCGGCTGGTCGGGCATTTTGACGAGATTGTCGAGCGGCAGACGCACACTGCACAGAGCATTCAGGCGCTGAACGGCAGCACTGGCAAGATTGTCGGCTTTGTGCAGATGATCAAGGAAATCGCCGACCAAACCAATCTATTGGCCCTGAACGCCGCCATTGAGGCCGCGCGCGCCGGTGAGGCCGGGCGTGGCTTTGCCGTGGTGGCTGATGAAGTGCGCAAACTGGCCGAGCGCACCACCCAGGCCACTGGCGAAATCGCCAGCCTGGTGTCCGGCATCCAGCACGACACCCGTCAGAGCGGCGATGAGGTGCTGGCCGCGGCTGAGGCGGCGCAGCGTTATCAGGCTGAGGGCCGCGACAATGTCGCCAGCATTCATACCTTGCTGGGGTTGGCGCAAAAAATGACCGGCACGATTGGCGCGGTGTCGGACGCCAGCTTTCTGGAGGTGGCGCGGCTGGACCATGTGGTGCTCAAGCTGGAGGTGTACAAAGCCTGCCTGGGGGTCAGCGACAAGCACGCCCATGACTTGTCCGACCATCATCAGTGCCGGCTGGGCCAGTGGTACGAGCGTGGGCGCGGCCAGCAGTTTTTTGCCGGCCATCCGCGCTACAAGGCGATTGAGCGCCCGCACGCCGCCCTGCACGACAGCGCGCGTCAGGCCTTGCTGGCGCGTGAAGCCGGCGATGCCGCCGGGGTGGAGCAGGCTTTGTCACGCATGGAAGACGCCAGCCGTGAGGTGATGCAATTGCTGGCCGAGCTGGAAACCAGCGCGCGCGCATAACACCCAACCCAGGTGCTGCGGCGATGGGCGGGGGTTATGCGTGCCCTCCGTCCCACAGGCAATGGGATGGATAGAGGCAAGCAAGCCGGCTTGCCTGCGGGCTCAAAACGCCAGTGCGGTTTCCAGCACTTCCACTTCCATCCCCACTTCCAGCAAGCCTTCGTTGCGCGCGGCCAGGTTCTGGCCAAAGCGTACGCCATCGTCAAACTGGCGGGTGCGCATCAGCGTGGCCAGCGGTTCCTGGTCGGCGGCGGGCTGGCCGGTGGCCGGGTCTACCGTGGTCAGCACGCAGCGGGTGCATGGCTTGGCCACGTCGAACACCACCGGGCCGATGCGGATCACGGTCCAGTCGTCTTCTTCGTAGGGGCCGCTGCCGGCAATCACCAGATTGGGGCGGAAGTGGCGCATGGTCACCGGCGTGGCCAACTGGCCATTCAGGTCGGCCAGCGAGCCCTCGCCAGCCAGCAGATAAGGGTAGCCATCGGCAAAGCCCAGCGGCGCGGCCTGGGTTGCTTGCTGGCGCTGCGGCGCTTCGCCGATAAACAGCAACTGGCAGGGCTGACCGAGAAATTCGCTGAACCAGGCGTCTACCGTCACATCGCCATGCCAGGCGGCAAAATCATCACCCCACACCGACGTGGGCACCGGCTGGGTGTATACCGCGCTGATGGCGGCGCGCAGCGGCATGCCCGGCGCTTGCAGCAGCAGCGCGCCAGGAATCATCGTCACCCGCACCTGGGTGAGCATGGGGTGGCTGCGGGCGGTGATGAATTCGCCTTGTGGCGTGGTCAGCATCCAGCTGCGGTCACCCAGCAGACCAGCTTGGCCGGCAAAGGCGCGGCCATGGCGCACGCCACGGCCGGATTTCAGTGGATGGACATACAGTTCGGCAAGATGCATGACATTTTCCTGAGCAATGAGGCCAGTGAGCTTATCGCGTTTGTGTGGCGGCCTGGTGGCGACAGATAAAGGCAGAATTTTTGTCGGACAGGACTCAAGTCCACGATGAATGGGCCGACATAAACTTTTGGCATAGTTTATGGCGCTCGCGCCTTGTCAAGCCAACTTTCGACGCAAACGTTCGAAATTTGTCCGTCGAATTTGACCCGGCATGCATTTTTTCGGCTACAGTGCTTGGAAGAGGGGGCGGGTGCAAGCGGGCCTTGAGTGTCGCTTACAAAACCCTCCTGGCGTTGTAGTGTGACCCTGCCGTCCTGCTTGTACGGCCTGCGATCACACGCCTGGCCTGGATTGCTTCGCTGAGTTGGTGAGCGCTCTTAAAACTATGCCACGCAGCCTCAAACTGTCTGCGTGGCAGGCGTGGCCGTCGGCGGACATGCCAAAAACCCGACAACAATAACGATATCACACCACGGCGTGATGTCAGGAGACAAGCCGGCCCATGGGGGAACATGACCGGCATGCAGGCGCCCGATGTGCCCGTGTTTTCCTGCCAGGAAGAGCCGTCTTTCCGTTGTTTCAAAATCCTGGGGTGCCTTACATGTTGGACAAGATGTCAATGCGCGCACGGCTGACTGCCATGGTCGTGCTGGCCCTGATGGGCTTTTTATTGGTGGGTGCGGTGTCGCTGTATGCGCAGCGACGCGACACGCTGGAAAGCCGCAAGGAAAAGGTTCGTGACATTGTCCAGACCGGACTTGGCATCGTGCAGCACTATGAAACCCTGGCCAGCCAGGGCAAGCTGCCGGTGGCGGATGCCCAGCGAGAGGCCAAGGATGCGCTGGCCGCCATGCGTTACGGCTCGGATGACTATATGTCCATCCTCGACAAGGATCTCAAATTCGTCATGCACCCGATCAAGGCCGCGCTGGTAGGCAAATCCTCGTATGCGGTCAATGATCCCAATGGCAACAAGCTGGGCGAGCTGTTTGCCAGCGCCATCCGTTCGGGCGGCGGCAAGGGCGGTTTTGCCGAGTATGTGTGGGAGAAAAACAAAGACGTTGGCGTGGTGGGCAAGGTGTCTTACCTGGGGGTGTCGTCTGGCTGGAACTGGGTGATTGTCACCGGGGTGTATCTGGATGACGTTGAAGCGGCGTTTCGTGTGCAGCTGACGCAATTGCTGGTGGCCGGCGGGGTGGTGCTGCTGATCATGTGGGGCGCCAGTGAGCTGATCAAGCGCAGTGTGCTGCGTCAGTTGGGCGGCGAGCCGGCCTATGCTGCCGAAGTGGTGCGCACCATCGCCAGTGGCGACCTGACCCGCCAGGTGAGTATCAGCGGCAACCCCGACAGTCTGCTGGCGGCGATTGCCGGCATGCAGCGCGACTTGCACCAGCTGATTGGCCGTATCAGCGGCAATGCCGATTCGTTGACGCAAATGGCGCAATCGCTGGCCAGCCACGCCAGCGAAGTGACTTCCGTGTCGGATTCGCAAAGCAGCTCGGCCTCGGCCATGGCCGCTTCGATTGAAGAAATGACCGCCAGCATCTCGCAGATTGCCGACCATGCTGGCGCGGCGCGCGATGTGTCGGCCGAATCTGGCCAGCTGTCCAGTGACGGCGCCAAGGTGATTGCTGATGCAGTGGACGAAATGCGCCGCATCCACGACGCCGTCAGCGACACCTCGATGGCCATCACCGATCTGGCCGGCAAAACCGAAACCATTTCCAGCATCATGAACGTCATCAAGGAAGTGGCCGACCAGACCAACCTGCTGGCGCTGAACGCGGCGATTGAGGCCGCCCGCGCCGGCGAGCAAGGCCGCGGCTTTGCCGTGGTGGCCGATGAGGTGCGCAAGCTGGCCGAGCGCACCTCGTCCGCCACCGAAGAAATCGCCCGCATGATTGCCGACATCAAAGAAAGCTCCGGCCAATCGCAAGAAACCATGGACGAGGCGATGAACCGGGTGAACCATGGCCTGGCGCTGGCCGAGCAGGGCGGCGAATCGATTGCCCGCATCCGCGACAGCGCCGTGCGCGTGGTGCAGGTGGTCAATGAAATCTCGCAGGCGCTGAAAGAACAAAGCGTGGCCAGCAACGACATCGCGCTGAATGTCGAGCGCATTGCGCAAAGCGCTTCGGGCAACGCCCAGGCCGCGCGGCAGGTGGCGCAGGCCAGCTCGTCGATGCGCGATCTGACCAGCGAGCTGCACCACGCCGTGCACCGCTTTTCGGTGTAGGCGCCGCGACAAAACCCGCCTGGGTCGTTGCGCAGCCTTGCCGCGCGCCTAGCCAGGATCGCTGCGCAGAGTGTTGTGAGCGACGCTGAACAGGGTGTCGCGCCGTCTGCTTACTTT
>ERZ650306.567-NODE-567-length-22408-cov-9.284973_pt1 | contig 22408 bp, 22 predicted proteins | sample MGYA00376242_ERZ650306 | MGnify/ENA primary metagenome ERZ650306 (study PRJEB26733, sample SAMN07839244) | wastewater metagenome | biome: urban; feature: wastewater treatment plant; material: waste water | place: USA: North Carolina | collected 2016-03-31 ... | reverse complement strand
CTCCATAGAATTTATTTTCACCGTTTCCTGGGTTTCTAGTGAAAGCTACACCAGTACAAGAGTCATTACCCATGTTACCGAATACCATAGCTTGTACGTTTACAGCAGTTCCCCATTCATCTGGAATTCTTTCGATTCTTCTGTACTCAATTGCACGTTTTCCGTTCCAAGAAGCGAATACAGCACCTACACCTCCCATTAATTGATCCCAAGGAGTTTCAGGGAAGTCTTGTTTTAGGTGTTTTTTAGTTAAAGCTTTGAATTCTTTTACTAATTTTTTAAGATCATCAGCAGAAAGATCAGTATCTAATTCTACGCCTTTTTCTTTTTTAACTTCTTCTAATCTTTCGTCCATGATTTTACGGATACCAATACCTTTTGCTGGTTCCATACCACCTGCTTTTTCGATTACTACGTCTGCATACATCATTACCAATCTTCTGTAAGCATCGTAAGCAAATCTTTCGTCACCGCTTTCTGCGATAAGACCTTGGATAGTTTCGTCATTAAGACCAATATTAAGAACGGTATCCATCATTCCTGGCATAGATTTTCTAGCACCAGAACGAACAGACATTAATAAAGGATTTTTAACGTCTCCGAATTTTTTGCCCATTAATTTTTCAACTTGAGCAAGTGCATCTTTTATTTGCTTTTCTAATGTAGAAGGATATTGTCTTTTATTATCGTAGAAATACGTACAAACTTCTGTAGTAATCGTAAATCCTGGAGGAACAGGAAGTTTCAAGTCTTTGTGACCAGCCATTTCTGCTAGGTTGGCACCTTTACCACCTAAAAGATTTTTCATAGATTCATTTCCATCTGCTTTTCCGCCTCCAAATGAATAAACATACTTAACATTTTTTGCTGTTGTAGCCATAATATATTTTTTTTGTTTTTTATCAACTTTCGATGAGCAAAATTACAAAGGTCTGTACAATATTAGTCTTAATGTATTACTGACATTTGTCAATTTTGATAAATATCATAAAAAATTGATAAAAAATAAGGGTAAAAATTTTTGATTTTGTTTTGAATATTTATTTAATAAAGATAATTAAGTACAATATTCACCAAATAAAAAAGCCTCTCAGTAAATCTGAAAGGCTTATCATATTTTTTTAAACTTAAAGCTAGTATTTGAAAAGCACACTTCCCCAAGTGAAACCACTACCAAAAGCAGTAAGACAAACGAGGTCTCCTTTTTTTACTTTTCCTTCGTCTAGCGCTTCGCAAAGTGCAATAGGAATAGAAGCTGCGGTGGTATTACCATATTTTTGGATGTTATTGTAAACTTTATCATCTGGCAATCCCATTTTTTGTTGTACAAACTGAGAAATCCTTAGATTAGCCTGATGCGGAATAAACATATCTAAATCTTCTGGTTTTTTACCCGCTTTGTTTAAAGCTTCCATCAAACTTTCTGGAAATCTGGTTACTGCATGTTTAAATACAAAATTTCCGTTCATTAAAGGATAAAGCATATCTTTGGTAACCGCTTCTGGTTCGGTAAGTAATCTGTCTGACCAACCGTATTTAGTTCCACCAAATTTCACAGCTAATTCTTCGGCATATTTTCCTTCAGAATGTAGGTTGATTGCTAAAATTCCTTCTTCGTTTTCGTCTTCTGTAGCAGATAAGATAACTGCACCTGCTCCGTCTCCAAATATTACAGAAACGCCTCTACCTTCATCTGAAAAATCTAAACCAAAAGAGTGAATTTCTGCACCTACTACTAAAATATTTTTATAAGTTCCTGATTTTATAAAAGCATCTGCCACGCTCATAGCATATACAAAACCTGAACATTGGTTTCTTACATCCAAAGCGCCGATGGTATCACAACCTAGTAAATCTTGCAATAATACGCCACTTCCTGGGAAATAATAATCTGGACTTAGCGTAGCAAAGACGATAAAATCTATATCTTTAGCAGTAAGACCCGCTTTTTCTAGAGCTTTTTCTGATGCTCTTTTAGCGAATACCGCAGTAGTTTCTTCGCTGTCATTTCTATTTTTTCTATGACGACGTTCTTTGATTCCTGTTCTCTCTGTAATCCATTCATCATTGGTAGTCATCAATTTAGAAAGATCGTCATTAGTTACTACATTATCTGGGACGTAATAACCATATCCTTTTATTACACTTTTAATCATAAAGTTTTTAAAATTTTGAGGGTACAAAAATAAGATTTTATTTGAAACATAATAATATAAACAAAATGCGTTTAATCATAATTCTTTGTAATACCGATAAATACAATACTCTGTATAAATTTTATTTTGAAAAAAAATATTCTTAGCGCTTTCTACTTTGTAGTTTTTGCTTTATTTTTGATAAAATTTAAAATATGCCTGCAAATCTTATATTCGAAACAGAAAAATTCAAATGGATAGATGTTTTAGATTTACAACCAGAAGAAATAAGAACCATTTCTGCACAATACGATATTAATCATCTTTTGTTAGAAGACTGTATAGACCCGAATCACTTGCCGAAATTTGAAGATTTAGGAGATTTAAAATTTTTATTAACCAGAATCAATACCAATACCGAAAGACTTAACCTAAATACCATAAGTGATGTAAGTACCAAATTGGGGATTTTTTTAAAAGACAATATGGTTCTTACGGTACACCGAACTGAGAATGATGTTACCAAAAGTTTATTAAAAAAATTAAAAGAAGAAAAAATAACCAACATTAATCCTTATAAAATTGCTTTGGAGCTGGCTCAAAATATCTTTAAGTCTTATGAAGAAGAAAACTTGATCTTATTAGAACAAATGGAAAAAATGGAAAACGAAATTTTCCTGAAAAATATCTCTAGCGCTACTCAAATTAAAAGATTATATCGTTTCAAAAGAAAAGTAGGTCTTAACCAAAAAGTTCTCAATCTTTCTTCGGAATGGGTGAATTCTTTTGATAAATTACCTCTGGAAACTGTAGAAATAAAAGATTTAAAAGACAGTTATAAAGATGCGCTAAGTGATTATGATCACCTTAACTTACAAACAGGTAACTTAATCAGTATGTTTATTGCGTTATCTGACCAAAAAGCCAATCAGGTTATGAAAATGCTGGCAATATATTCGGTGTATTTTTTACCAATAACTTTTATTGCTGGCTTATATGGGATGAATTTCAAATTTATGCCTGAGCTACAACATCCTTATGGTTATTTTGCAACGGTTGGTGTAATGGTATTAATTGTAATCATTACTTTTATCTATTTCAGAAGAAAAAAATGGTAAACAAAAAAGACATCGTAGTGATGTCTTTTTTTGATAATGAATTATTGATTGTTATTCATAATATTTTAATGCATTGCTTCACTTAAATCTATGGTTTCTCCACCTTTTTTCTCTTTCACAAAAAGAATAAATGGAATACAAAACAAGAACATAAGACCTAGATATAAAAATACATCCATATAAGAAAGTACGGCAGATTGCTTAGACACCGAAAAATCTAAAACTTTATAAGCGGCACTCAGTGCTTGATCTGGAGTCATTCCTTTTGCAATGAAACTTGCCTTAAGAGTAGCTAATCTTTGCTGCACCATCATACTATTGCTATCTAACTTAGACACCAAATCACTTCTATAAAACATAGATTTATTCGAAATAAATGTAGTTATAGCTGCCACCCCAAAAGAACCACCAAGCTGTCTCATCATCCCTGTAAAAGCTGCACCTTGACCAATCTGAGGCCCTTTAAGAGTGCTCAAAGAAAGCGAGGTAATTGGTATAAATAACAAACCTAAACCAGCTCCTCTCATAATTAGCATCCAAAAGAATGCATCTTTTCCCGTATCTGGTGTTAAGATTTTATATCCCCAAAAACTGTAAATGAAAAATATAAATAATCCTAAAGCTACTAAAAATTGTTGCTTCACACCTCGGGTTAATAATCTACCAATAATTGGCATCATGAATGCTGTAGTAAGTGCTGCTGGTATCATTAAAGCACCAGACTGTAGCGCCGTCCAGCCTAAAACACTCTGCGTATAAAGCGGAACGATAAACGTAGAACCATACAGTCCAAATCCTAAAATAAAAGACATCACCGTTCCTATCCTAAGATTTCCGTTTTTGAGAACTCGAAGCTCTACAATAGGATGTTCACAAGTGAGTTCTCTCCAAATAAAAAATATAAATCCAAAGAATGAAGTTAATGTTAAAGTGGTAATTACTTTACTCTCAAACCAGTCATCTTCATGGCCTCTTTCTAGAATATATTGTAAAGAACCTACTGTAATTGCTAATAAAAAAATACCTAGCCAATCTACTTCGCTTGCAGATTTTTTATCAGCATATTTAGGACTTCTCACAAATTGCAGCGTAAGTAAAGTCGCCACTATCCCAATTGGAATATTAATATAAAAAATAAATGGCCAACTATAATTATCTACGATATAACCTCCTAATGGTGGCCCCAAAGTAGGCCCTATGATTACTCCTAAACCATAAATTGCCTGCGCCATACTTCTCTTTTCGATAGGATAAGACTCTGTAATAATGGTTTGTGAAGTTACCAAAAGTGCACCACCACCTATACCTTGCATTAATCTAAAAAAGACCAATTCCCAAATATTGGTAGCATTACCACACATAAAAGAAAAAACGGTAAATATAATGACTGAAGCCGCAAAATAATTTCTTCTTCCGAACTGTTGAGACAACCAGCTCGTCATAGGCACAATAATCACATTACCAATAGCATACGCCGTAATTACCCAACCTACTTCTGAGAGTGTAGCTCCCAGATTTCCTTTCATTTCGTTTAGCGCTACGTTTACAATAGTGGTATCTACTATCTCTAGCAAAGCACAGAGAATAGCGGTGATGGTAATAATCACACGTCTGGCGCCATATTCTACTAATGAATCTTGCATAAAAAATTTAGTTCAATTTGTTTGATGTGGTTTGAATTGTTTGATGTGGTTTGATTTTGTTTGAAGTTGTTTGATCAAAATATTTTCATCTTCTGACTTCCGACTTCTAACTTCATTACTTAACTTCTACATCTACCAAAACATTCATCCCTGCTCTTAGCTTATTTGCGATTTCAGGTTTTAGGTTATTGAATGTAATTTTCACAGGCACTCTCTGTACTACTTTTACAAAGTTTCCACTAGCATTATCTGGAGGAAGTATAGAAAACGTAGAACCTGTAGCCGGAGCTATAGAACTTACTGTTCCTATAAATTCTTCATCAGGAAAAGCATCTATTTTAACTTCTACTTTTTGACCTTCTACCATTTTATCAAGTTGAGTTTCTTTAAAATTAGCAACCACCCATTTTTCATTATTTAAGACAATGCTAAATAGTTGCGCTCCAGCTTGTAAAAACTGACCAACTTGCACTGGTACTTTAGAAACAAAACCATCTTGTTTAGCCGTAATTACAGTGTAAGAAAGATTAAGTTTAGCATTTTGTACATCTACTTCTTTCTGTTTGATTACAGAACTGGCAACCCCTATTTGCTCAGAAGTAGCTTCAGATTGAGAAGTTACATAACCTGTCTGCTGTGACGCCTGATTCTTTTGTTCTACCAAAATTTGCAGTTGCTTATCTGCTACTTGTTTAGCTGCCAATACTTGCTCATATTGTTGTTGAGTAATTGAATGATCTTTCACCAAATTTTCATAACGTTTTAAATCTTGAGTAGTTTTCCAAACATTTACTTTTGCAGCTTCTATTTGTGCATTTGCCGTTCCGATAGCTGCATTAGAAGTATTAATGCTTTTATTGGCAGCAGCAGCGCCTGCTCTTGCGGTATTCAGATTACTTTTGGCAGTTCCTAGTGCTGCTTCGGCTTGCGCCAAAACTAATGCTTGGTCTCTATTATCTAAAATAATGAGAGTATCACCTTTTTTCACAAACTGATTGTCTTTTACCTTTACCTCTGCTACATAACCAGAAATTTTAGAAATTACCGGACTTACATTAGACGCAATCTGTGCATCGTCTGTTTCTTCGTGAGAATTGCTATAAGACCATTTTTTGAATCCATAAATTGCGCCTACAATAATTATAATTCCTAAAATAATCGCGAAAACTGGACTTTTTTTCTTTTTTGGTTGATTTATCGTTGTATTTTCCATTTTATATTGATGTTGTTTTTTTGAGTTTTACTCTTTTAAATGCTTTTTAGTTACTTTTTACTCTTCCGAAATAAAATTCCATCCACTGAAAGGAGTTAATTTTTTATTACAATTTTTATTTATTTTAAAATACCTGATGATTGCAATAGTTTTTTGTTCGCCAAAGTAGCATCAGCTTTTGCATTAATTACATTTACTTTAGCACCTACCAATGCTGCATCTGCATCTAATAAGTCTGTGATATTAGACAGACCATTATCATATTTATTTTTGGTAATTCTGTAATTTTCTGTAGCTTGCTCTAGCGCTCTTTCGTAAACTTCGATTTTCTTTTTTGCTAAAACTGAGTTTTGATAATCTTTATTAATTTCTAGTTTTATTTGGTCGTTTAACAGTTCATTATTAGCTTCCAATTGCTTTTCACGAGCTTGAGCTTTTAATAAAGATGAATTTTTTTTCCAAAGATTATCTAAATTATATTGTACGCCTACTCCTACATTTATAGCATTGGTTACCGTAAGTAAACCTGGTACATCTGCTGCAAAATAACCACCTGTAATAGCAATAGTTGGTAAATTTTCAGATTTTGCAGCTTTAGCACCTATAGATGCTGCTTTCCTTTGGTAGTCAAGCGCTTGTAAATCTTTTCTATTCTGTAAAGCTTGGTTTAGAAAATAAGTACTTGTTTGGTTTTCAAACATTTCATTGATGTAATTTTCATCAATTTTAAGAACCGTATTTTCTGGTAAACCCAATAATAAATCCATATTAATATTGGCAATACTATAATTATTATTGGCATCTAAAAGTTGAAGTTCTATGTTAGAAGTTTGCAACTGAGCTTTTAATCGGTCGTTTCTTGCCATCAAACCATTATTTTCTAGTTTTAAAAACGTTTCGTCTCTTTTTTTAGAAGCAGCAAGATTTTCTTCTAAAACTTTAATGATTTGTGATGCTTTAAATAAATTATTATAAGCCTGAGAAATATTATATGCGATTGCATTTTTATCATTCTCAGCACTTAATTTAGAAGCTTCTATCAGATATTCTGCTGATTGAATACCATATTTAATTCTACCGCCAGCATAAATAGGATAGCTTAGATTAGCCGAACCATACATTACATTGTTCACCTTTACATTAGATGCTGGTGAATCTCCTGTTTTAAGGTCAACATTCGGGCTAAAAAGATGCAAATAAGATGCTCCTAATTTTAAACCTGGAAGTTGATTGTTCTTTGCTTCTACCAATTGTGCGGCAGTTTCTTCTATTTTTGCGGCATCTAATTTTAGATTTTTACTGTTTTTAATGCCGAGTTCTACCGCTTCATCCAGAGAAATTGTTCTCGTTTCCTGCGCCGAAATTTGGGAAAAACCAATAGAAAAAAGTAAAATCCCAAAAATGTTTCTAATTTTTTTGTTCATAACCTAAAAGGTCTTTTAGTAGTGATGTTAAATTAATAGTAAGTTCTTTATAATGATTTTCATAAAACTCATCTGTATAATTACCAGAGAGCTCTTGGTACAAATTCATCCCTTGTTTAGAATAAAAAACAGTACCTATGATAACTGAATGAAGAAAAAATAAATCTGGTTTTTTGGTAAAAACACCATTTTCAAAACCTTCTTCTAATATTCTTTGGTAAATTTTGAGATAACCAATTTTAGACGTTCTCAAAAAACTAAGAATCTGCTCATTTCCTACACTTTCTGTAGTATGCACAGATTGTAAGATGGTATAAAACTCTGGTAATGTTTTTACTCTTCTGATATAATTTTCTATTATTCTGATAAGTTTTTCCCATTCATTAATCTCTTTATTTTCTAAAATTTCTGTGGCATAAGACTGTCCTTCTTTCATTCTTACTTTAAAAATTTCTTCGAAAAGTTTTTCTTTTGACCCGAAATAATAAGAAATCATAGATACATTTACCCCAGCACTTTTAGCAATATCTCTAGTAGAAGTAGCATCAAAACCTTTCTCTGCAAAGAGTTTCTCGGCAGTAAAAAGAATTTTTTGGTCTGTAGAATGTTCCAATGTTTTATTTTTTAACGTGGCAAAATTAAACAAACATTTAAATCAATCAAACGTTTGATTGATTTATTTCAACTATTGATTAATCTCAGTTTTGTCTATATATAAAAATCACTATATTTGAGAAACAAAAAAAACGAGAAAAAATGAAAAAATTAATTGTTGCAGTTGCAATCTCTGCCTTTACATTGAGCTTTGCTCAGGAAACTCCTAAAAAATCTTGCTGTTCTGACAAAGCAAAAAAAGAATGCTCTGCAAAAGATAAGAAAGCTTGTTCTGATAAAGACAAAAAGGCTTGCACTGATAAAGATAAGAAAGCTTGCAACGCCAAAGACAAAAAAGCATGTTGTGCAACTAAAAAAGCTGCTTAAAAATAAAAAAAACACCTAATCGGTGTTTTTTTTATGCACTTCTGTGGATATATCTTGTGAGTTTAATCCCTAAATCCGTCCAAACTATTTTAGCATTGGCATTTCTGTAAAGATGGAGATCTGCGGTAGAAATTTCTTCTAAAATATCTACAATGTTTGCTCCGTGAATAAAATTGGTAAAAGCTATCCAATTAAACCCGTTTTTACTTAATTTTTTATAGACTAAATTATCAGCATCATAATTTTGAAGTAAAGCCAATCTGAACATTTCTGAACAAAAATCTAGAAAACTTTTCTGCTTTTCTCTGTTCCAAGAGGATATATTTCTTCCCCAAAAAATAATATTTTTGAGCACTTCTGGTTTCTTTTTTGCCATAAAAGCATTTCTTACCCAATCTATAAAGAGACTTTCGAACTCATCTGCCGTTTCATCAGAATTTAGTAATTGTAACGCTGTATTGTAATTTCCTTGTGATTGATGGATGATTTCTCCCAATTTTTCATCAGAAATTTCAAATTTATTTCGGATGGTTTCAGCCAAACTTTCATCATCTATTCTAGGCACTTCTACCGCTTGACACCTAGATAAAATAGTAGGCAAAATAGTATCAATTTTCTCTGCCAAAAGAAGAATAATTGTCTTTTTAGGAGGCTCTTCTAAGAATTTCAAAAATTTATTAGCAGCCGTTACATTCATCTTATCTACTCTCCAAACAATTAAAATTTTGGTGCCTCCTTCGAAACTTTTTAAAGAAAATTTTTGGTTTAGAGAATCTACTTCATCAGCAGAAATAAGGAATTGCTTGTTTTGCGCATCTAGCAAATCATTCCAATCATTAATAGAAGCATAAGGATTTTCTAAAATCATTTTCCTAAAATCCTCAAAAAGTCTTTGGCTAAGAGAGTTGTTTTTTTCTGTAAAAACAGGAAAACTAAAATGTAAATCCAGATGATTAAGATGTTCTACTTTTTGGGCAGCGTTTTCGTTTTCTCTTTTAAGAATTTCTTTGGCATACGCCAATGCAAGAGGTAAAACACCAAAACCTTCTTCGCCAATGAAGAGCTGAGCATGGCTTACACGTTCTTTATGGATAGCATCTTTCAGAGTTGCTATTAATTTTTTTTGACCTACAATATCTTCCCAATTCATAATTCCAAAGATACGGTTTAGAAATAAAAGTTCAAAAAAGAAGTGAAAAAAGTAATTTAATAGACATTTAAGTAATATCTGTCGATATTTAACGCTTTTTAATAGAAAAATCACTTTCACGTTTCATTAATAATTAAGATATTTGCGCATTAATATTTATACATAATGAGAAAAAGAATTTTTCTTTTACCTTTAATAGCAATTGGATTCGGTTTACAAGCACAAAGTATAGGCAATTCACCTTACGCAGCTTTCGGGATAGGAGAAGTAAAATATGACAATTCTGTAGAAACCAGTGCAATGGGAGGCATTAATACCGCTTACATTTGGGATTTTAACAATAGTTTTAACTTTAAAAATCCCGCTGCAAACACCAATCTAGAATTAACTTCCATAAGAGTACAAGCTACCAACGAAAATCAGTTCTTCAAAACAGACTATAATAATATGGATGTTACCAAGCATTCTACTTATTTATCTAATATTTCAATCGCATTGCCTCTTTCTAAAAAATTAAAATTTGGTTTTGGATACCAGCCTTACAGCTCAAAAAGATATGATATTTTAACCAAAATAGAATTACCAGATGGTACTTTTAAAGGAAATCATTTCCAAGGACAAGGTACACTTAATACCATACAAGCTGCCCTTGGTTATAATATTACTCCGAGTTTTGCATTGGGTCTTAGAAGCAATTTTTATTTCGGCAAACTATCAGATGTAGAAGAATTGGCATATTCTAATGCTACTCTAATCAATGGTTTTGAGACTTCTACTAAGATTAAGAGCTTTAATTTTACACTAGGTTCTACCTATCAAAAGAAATTAAAAAATGATAGAAAATTAACTTTAGGAGCTACCTATAGTTTTGGTACTACCGGAGAATTAGAAACTACCTTTGTAAACAGTACCTATTATTATGCGTCAGACCAAAAAGATAATGTGACAGAACTGCAAAAGAAAACCAGTAAAGATAAAAATTTAATTCCTGTAGAAGCTTCATTAGGTGTTGGTTATGGTCATGATGGTAAATGGTTCTTGTCTTCTCAGTTAGATTACAAAAAAGGAACTACTACAGACTTTTTAGGCAATCCTTTTGTTTATAATAATTCTTACAGAGTTGCAGTAGGTGGTTGGTATTTACCAAATTATAACGATTTTAGAAACTATCTGAATAGAGTTGTTTATAGATATGGTGCTTTTTACGAAAAAGGAAACCTAGAAATAAATGGTAAAAACATCAACCAATATGGAGTTACCTTAGGTGCTACCCTTCCTTTCCAAAAATCTAATGTGGTGAATATGAGCGGAATAGATTTAGGAATAGAATTAGGAAGAAAAGGAACTTTACAAAATAATTTAATTCAACAAAATTTTGTTAATTTTAAAATCGGAATTAATTTCTCTGACAAATGGTTCAGAAAAAATGAATACTATTAATGTTTAAAAATAACACACATAAAATTTATAAAAATATAGTCGCCTTCTTAGGTTTGGCTATATTTTTTTCTTTGACCTCTTGCGAAGAAGATCTTACCAAAGTTAATCAAAACAAAAACAAGAATTTCCCTTCTAGAATTACCTATAATGCCAACATTACCAGAATGGACTCTGGTATGGTAAAAGTAAGATTTAAAGCACCTTTGCTAGAAGAATATGAATTTATAGACACTCCCTATGCAGAAGCAAGAAAAGGTCTATATCTAGAATTTTATGATTCTAAAAAACCGAAAGTTCCTGGCAGACTTTGGGCAAAATATGCGAAAATTATTGAGAAAAAACAATTTTACGAAGCTAGAGGAAACGTAAAAGTAATCAATAACGAAGGGCAAACCTTTGTGATGCAATCTATTTTTTGGGACAAAGCAAACCAAAAAATGTACACCAGAGATACTGTTTTTATCACTGATAAAGATGGCTCTACCTCTGTTTCTGCTGGTGGAATGAAGGCTAAAGACGATTTTTCCGAATATGTATTCTACAACAATTCTGGAGATTTTAATGTTAAGAAAATGCCTGAAGTAAAAAAATGACCAAAACTTCTTTTTTTGCCATTGGTCTTATGTCTGGAACCAGCTTAGATGGTTTAGATATTTGTTATGCAAAATTTGAAAAAAAAGAAAACTGGAATTTCCAAATCCTACACGCCGAAACCATAACATACCCTAAAATCTGGGAAGAAAAATTAAAAAATGCCATTCATCTTTCTGCGGAAGAAATAAGTGAACTTCACAGCAATTATGGTTTTTATTTGGGCGAAAAAGTAAATGAATTTATTACAAAATATCATATTAAAAATCTAGATTTAATCGCATCTCACGGGCATACCGTTTTTCATCAACCGCAAAAAAAATTTACCTTACAGATTGGTGATGGCAGAGCCATAAAATGGGTAACTAAAATCCCTGTAATTTATGATTTTCGTGTGCAAGATGTTTTTATGGGCGGTAATGGTGCTCCGCTAGTTCCCATCGGAGACGAGTTGCTTTTTCATCAGTTTGATGCTTGCCTTAACTTAGGCGGATTTTCTAATATTTCTTTGAAAATTAATGACCAAAGAATCGCGTTTGATATTTGTCCGGTAAATGTAGTTCTCAATTTTTTTGCTGAAAAATTAGGCAAAAACTATGATGAAAATGGAGATTTCGCCAAAAATGGAAACATAAATTTAGAAATTCTAGAGCAACTAAATGCTTTAGAGTATTATAAAAAATCACATCCAAAATCATTAGGAATTGAGTTTGTAAAAGCAGAAATTTTCCCTTTACTAAAAAATGAAACGCCTGAAAACATTCTCGCCACTTTTACCGAACATTGTGCGATACAAATTGCAAAAATCATTAATGAAAATCAATTAAAAAGTGTTTTAGTAACTGGTGGTGGAACTTTTAATTCTTATTTAATGGAAAAAATAGAATCCAAAACTTCCACAGAAATCATCATCCCAGAAAAAACAATTATTGATTATAAAGAAGCCCTTATTTTTGCACTAATGGGCGTTCTGAGGATGAACAATGAAATTAATGTACTCGCTTCTGCAACAGGATGTTCAGAGAATCATAGTTCGGGAATTATTGCATAAAAAAAGTTTCGGAAAATATCCGAAACTTATAGTTTTTACTTTGTAATTTGTACTTTGTACATTTTATAGTTGTTCAATTTTATCCGTTAAAGCATTGATAAAACTTTGCAGTGGTTTTTCTACCATCATTTTGATAAAAGGATTAAAATTTCCATCAAAAAGCAACTGAACTTCGGTTTGGTTCTCATTGATAGGATTGATATTTCCGGTAAGAGAAAAATCTAATGAAGAACTGGCAGATTTCAAAACCACTTTTTTATCTTCTTCTAATTCAGCTATTTTAAGCGCCACTTCTGGCATCCCTTTTAGTCCGAATTTAAAACCATCTTCTCTATGTTCAAAGCTTGTTAAACTATCTGGCATTAGGTTTTTATAATCTTCAGGTTTTTTTAGCATTTCAAAAAGTTCTTTTGAAGATTTATTTACTATTATTTTTCTTCCTTCTAAATTCATTTTTTATATTTTTGTAAAAATTAATTGTCCTACAAATGTATAAAGTTTTTATCAACGAAAAAAAATTAAGCATCAATAATTCTCCAACAACTGTTGAGAAGAACATAAGATTTGAAGGTTTCACCACTTTTGAAATCGCTTTTGATTTGCTAGAAAACACCTCTACACCAGAGATTAACATTTATGGTGAAAATGCACAAGAAATCTGGAAAGAATTTAGCTCTATGATGAAGATGATAGAAGCTGCTGGTGGTATCGTAATTAATAAAGATGAGAAAATCTTATTTATCTATAGATTAGGAAAATGGGATCTGCCCAAAGGAAAACTAGAACCCAATGAAAAACTAGACGAAGCTGCTCTAAGAGAAGTAGAAGAAGAAACTGGGCTGAAAGAATTGGTTTTAGAAAATTTTGTGAATACTACTTTCCACATTTATAAGGAGAAGAAAGACGGAAAAGAGATAAGAATATTAAAAGCAACTCATTGGTTTAAAATGAAATACATAGGAAATGAAACACCAAAACCACAAATAGAAGAAGGCATTACAAAAGTAGATTGGATTGCCGTAAATCATATCAAAAATGAGGTATTTCCTAATACGTTTAACAATATAAAATTGATTTTAAAAGAAGTTTTGGCGTTGTAAAAAACTCCTAAAATAGTACTAAAGCTCTATCTTTTTACAGATGGAGCTTTTTTATTTTGATTTTTTTTTGAGAAAAGCATTGTTTAATTAAATTATTTTATAATTTTATCCTAAACACTAAAGCCTTTTTGAATATGAGAACAATAAAACACATCCTCGACAGAAAATCTAGGACTCTAGCTACAATAGATGCCAATGAAACGGTTTTTGACGCATTAAAAATGATGGCAGAAAAAAACATAGGTTCTATAATTGTAATGAACGGTGAGCAATATATGGGGATAATTACCGAAAGAAACTATGCAAGACAAATTGTATTACAAGACCGAAGATCTAAGGATGTTTTGGTAAAGGAAATTATGAGAACAGATTTACCCAAATTCTCAGAATCAGACAAAGTAGAAAAATGTATGGAAGTGATGTCTCAACTCAATATTCGATATTTACCTGTTATCGAAAACGAAAAATTAGTAGGACTAATCTCTATGAAAGATATTTTAGACGAAATTCTCCTTCATCAAAAAGAAGTTATAGAAAATCTTACCAATTATATTTCAAACTAAAGAAAAAAATATACAAAACCTTCAATTTTTTGAAGGTTTAATTTTATAGGCTTCAGAAATAAAAAAACATTATCAAAATCAAAAAAAAACAAGCTCATTTTTCACTATAAAAAGTCAATTGAAATAAAAATTAAATAAAATTAATAAAAATAAGAACCTAAAATTGATAAATCTCATTTTCAAAATCACCGCAATTCATGTATTTTTGTAAATATCTAAAATAGAAAAGTTAACCAAAAATGTTCACATTATGTACAAATATGTTTCTGCAGAAGAAGCCCTCTCTATTATAAAAAGTAATCACAGAGTTTTTTTACATGGCAGCGCCTGTACACCCAATTATCTGATTACAGAATTGGCAAAACAAGCTGGTAGATTAAGAGATGTAGAGGTAGTTTCTATTACGGTACAAGGTGAAATAGAAATTGCAAAACCACAATATAAAGATAGTTTTTACATTAATTCTCTTTTTGTCTCTACACCTGTAAGAGAAGCTGTAAATAGCGACAGAGGAGATTATGTGCCTGTTTTTTTAAGTGAAATCCCAATGCTATTTAAGAAAAACATCCTTTCACTAGATGTAGCCATTGTACAAGTTTCGCCACCAGATCAGCACGGATATTGCTCATTAGGAACTTCTATAGATGTGGCCAGAAGTGCGGTAGATAATGCCAAAATGGTAATTGCGCAGGTTAATCCTAAAATGCCCAGAACTTTTGGAGATTCTATGATACATGTAGAACGAATCACCAAAATGGTTCTACACGAAACAGATCTTCTTACCATAGACTACAGTGCTAAAGTAACAGAAGACGAAACCAAAATCGGACAATACATTGCAGGTCTTATAGATGATAAATCTACCATACAAATGGGCGTAGGAACCATTCCAGATGCGGTTCTCAGTTCGCTTCACAATCATAAAAATCTAGGAATACACACCGAAATGATTTCAGACGGTGCAGTAGATTTAATTGCCAAAGATATTATAGACAATAAATTCAAAGGCATCAATAACAATAAGACCATTACTGCATTTTCTTTTGGAACTAAAAAATTGTATGATTATATAGATAACAATCCTTCTTTTGCGTTTATGGATGTTTCTTATGTAAACAACCCCATCATTATTGCTCAAAATAAAAATCTTATCGCCATTAATTCTGCGATAGAAGTAGATTTAACGGGACAAGTTTGTGCAGATTCTATAGGAACCTATCAATTTTCTGGAATTGGCGGTCAGATGGATTTTATAAGAGGAGCAGCACTTTCGGAAGGTGGGAAACCAATTATTGCACTTACCTCTAGAACCAAAAAAGGTATTCCTAGAATTGTGCCTTATCTAAAACAAGGAGCTGGCGTAGTAACAACCAGAGGTCATATTCATTATGTAGTAACAGAATATGGTGTAGCCTATCTCTATGGTAAAAATATGAGACAGAGAGCCCTTGCTTTAATAGAAATTGCCCATCCTGATGACAGAGAAATGCTAGATAAATTTTGCTACGAAAGATTCAAAGCGCATTATCATTAAAAAAACAGAAATCCTGAAATGAATTTTTTCGGGATTTTTTTTATACTTTTAATGATGAAATTCAAAACCATGAAAGAACAAGAAATCTTAATAGAATTTGCAAAAAAACACATCGAAATTTCTACAGAAGACGAAGAAAAAATCAAAAAATACTTCAAGGTAAGAAATGTAGAAAAAAACGAAATTTTACTAAATGCAGGTGAAGTTTGCAATCATCTTTATTTTGTAGTTCAAGGCATTCTGAGAACTTTTCATCTCAATGCCAATGGAACAGAGTTTACCAGACTCATCAGAAAAGAAAATCAATTCTGTACAGTTCTATTAAGTTTTTTAGAAAAAAAATCTTCTGTAGCAACTATACAGGCATTAGAAAAAGGAGTGCTTTTGGCAATAAGTTCTGAAGATTTCCGAACGCTAACCAAAGAATCCGAAATTGCCCAAAAAATGTACACCAAAACTCTAGAAGATTTTGAAAATTTCCACTTGAAAAGATTAGAATTTTTGACCTCTTACTCACCGAAAGAAAAAACAGAGATTTTTTTGAAAGAGTACCACGAATTAGAACCTAGATTAACAGATAAGGTAATTGCCTCTTACCTGCAAATAACACCTGAAACTTACTGCCGTTGTAAAAAAAGTTTAGAATCCTAAAAAATTCAATTTTTGATGCATATTTTTTTGTAATTTGGCTCTAGTAAAAATGTAGGTAAAAATGAAAAAGATCTTCGCAATAGCTATTCTGTTTTTTTGTGTAATTGATGCTGAAGCACAGCGTCTAGACAAAATTGTAGAGAGGATAGACAGAATAGAAAAAAACAAAAAATTTGATAATTCACTGCTCACTCTAGACCTTACTGGCAAAAAATTTGCGCTCATCAAAAACGTAAATAAAGTGGTTTATAAAAACATTTTAGATTTTTCTAATGATAACAAAGTTACCTTAATAGAACTTACTGATGATAAATTAACAGATGCTAAAACCTCTAAAATCTATACTGGTGATGCCCTTAAAAAAGAATTTTATGTCTCTGTAAGAGCAGATAAATTAGAAGGAAAAAACATAGATTTACCTTACACTTTTAATTTTGTTTTACAAAAAAGAGACGGCAATCTCTGCTTAGTCAACATTAGTAATAACGAAATCTGGCTAGATACTGATAGTGGTAAAAAATAATTTCCTAAACAATTAATGATTCGTTTCTAAAAATTCTAAGCAATCTTTCACTACAATTTCTAAAAATTCTGGCAATTCGTTTTCTGCCCAAGGTTCTTTAGCTCCAAAGGTATGATTAGCCCCTTCAATTAGCTTTAAGGTAGAATTTTTTGCCCAAATGTGGAGATTTTCCGCAGAAGAATAATCTACTGCTTCGTCTAAATTCCCGTGGATAATTAGAGTTCTGCCAGAAAATTTTTTCATAGAATTCTCTACATCAAAACGGCTTTTATTCTTCTCAAAATCTTCAAAAAACTGAAAATAATGCGGCATCATTTGTCTGGTTCTGGCGTTATTACTGAAATAAACGCCTTCTTTTTTCCAGTTGATGAAATCTTCACCTTTCGGGAAACGGTCTAGAGAATCTACGCTTGCTAAAGTTATTAAGTTTTTAATTTTGATATTTTCGGTGGCTTTAATAATGGCAATTCCGCCACCTCTAGAATGACCTATTAATGAGATATTCTCTGCATCTACTCTACCATCTTGAGAAAAATAATCTAGTACAAATTCTAAATCACTGAGTTCCTTAGAATAATTATTTTCTCCGAAACTTTCTAAATCAGCAAAATCCGAGGGTTTTTCTAAAGTAGTTCCGTTGTGAGAAAAATTAAATTTCACAAAGAAAAATCCATTTTCTGCAAATTTTTCTGCCATCAAATTCCACGCTCCCCAATCTTTATAACCTTTATAACCGTGACAAAAAATTACCAAAGGCAATTTTTCTTTATTATCAGGAACAAAAGTATCTGCCAAAAACGGTTTGGTTTCAGGATTTTCTAAAATAATATTTTTTTGAATGGTAAATTTCATCGGTTGATAATGATTTTTTCACAGTTAATAGTTCTAATCAATTGTTGTGCCGTTTATAACATTTGTTACAAACGATTGAAAAACAAACAACCACCGAAAATTCGGTGGTTGTTTTATAGCCCTGATGGAGCGGTATGTTTGAGCTCTCCCGAAAAAGCATTGGCTTTTGCAAGGGTTTTCGGGAAGCGAGTAGCGACAGCAGGAAATAGCTCCTAAAAAAAATCGCTACCATTTTAATTCCCTTTTTTGGGGGTTCTTACCAGATTTTGATTCTATCTGTAGGTGTTTTGTAATGCTTGTCTCCTTCTTTTACTTTGAAAGCATCATACCAAGTGTCTGTATTTTCTAGCGGACCAACTGCTCTGTACATTCCTGGAGAGTGAGAGTCTGTTTTTACCTGATTGATGAGATATTTCTCGGTAGATTTGGTTCTCCAAACGGTAGCCCAACTCATAAAGAATCTTTGTTCTTGGGTGTATCCGTCAATCTTACCAACTTTTCCTTTGTCTTTGAGATACATTTTAAGAGCATCAAAAGCAATGTTTACTCCGCCTAAATCTGCGATATTCTCTCCCATTGTGAAAGTTCCGTTTACGAAAGTTCCTTTTACAGGCTCGTATTTGCTGTATTGTTCGCCTAATCTTTTGGTTAGAGCTTCAAATTTTTCTCGGTCTTCTTTCGTCCACCAATTGTTAAGATTTCCATCTCCATCAAATCTAGAACCGCCATCATCAAAACCATGAGAAATTTCGTGACCGATTACCGCACCTATTCCACCGAAATTAACGGCAGGATCTGCTTTAAAATCAAAGAACGGAGGTTGAAGAATTGCCGCAGGGAATACAATCTCGTTATTAGAAGAACTGTAATATGCATTTACGGTTTGTGGTGTCATCCCCCATTTTGTTTTATCTACTTTTTTACCAATTTTTTCTAGATTTTTTTGGTAACCCCAAGCAGAAATATTTTGGGTGTTTTTATAATAAGTACCACCTTCTGCTGGTGACAGAAGTGTTAATTTAGAATAATCTTCCCACTGGTCTGGATAAGCAATTTTTACTTTGAATTTGCTTAATTTTTCTAGCGCTTTTGCTTTGGTATCTGCACTCATCCAAGAAAGATTGCTGATGTGCTGATGGTACGCTTTTTTAAGATAATCTACCAAAGTTACCATCTCTGCTTTAGCTTCTGCTGGGAAATATTTTTCTACATATAATTTACCAAAAGCTTCTCCTAAAACTCGGTTTACTACTTCTAGCCCTCTTTTGTCCATAGAACGTTGTTCTAGAGTTCCCTGAAGGTATTTTCCGTAGAAATCAAATCTTAAATCATCTAATCTTTTATCTAGAGAACCTGCATTACCAGAAAGCATGTTGTATTTCATATAATCTTTCAGTAATGATAAATTTTCTTGGTTGATAAAACCATCTAAAGCCTGATAATATTTAAGATCACCTAAAATTACTCTATCTGTATTTACGCCTACTTTTTGTAAATATTCTGGAAGGTTTACATTTTTTACTAAACCAGAAAGTTCTGCTACAGATTTTGGGTTGTATCTTTTATTAGCATCTCTACCTTCTTCGTTGGTTAATAAAGTTTTGGCAAATCTTTTTTCTAAATCTACAATTTTAGCAGCCGTTTCATCTGGGTTTTGATAGCCTAAAATCGCTAAAACCTTAGATACATATTTGGTGTATTCTGCAATGGTTTTGGTATTGGCTTCGTTCTCTTTTTGGTAGTAGTCTTTACCTATTCCTAAACTAGGCCCACCTAAATAAATGGCATTATCATTAGAAGCTTTTAGGTCTGACCCAACTCTCCAAGCGTACAAAGGATTATCACCGGTTAAGGTAGCTTGATTGATATAATTTTGAAAATCTGAAAGATTTTGGATAGCATCTATTTTTGCCAAATCTGCTTTTATTGGCTCTATTCCTTCTGCATTTCTTTTGTTCCAATCGATGTAGGTAGCGTATAAATCCTGAATTTTTTGACCTTCTGAACCTTTAGCATATTTCTCTGTCAAAATATTTTTAAGAATAGCTAAAGAGTTTTCGTCTGTTTTCTCACGAAGTTCATTGAAACTTCCCCAAGAACCTTTATCTGAAGGAATAACTGCGGTTTTTACCCAGTTTCCGTTCACATAATTAAAGAAATCATCTTGCGGACGTACACTGGTATCCATCAAATGCAGGTTTATTCCGTTTCCTTCTGCCTTTTTCTGAGCGTGGTAAGAATTAAAAGACAGCACTGCTGCTGTAGTTAAAATTAAAAAAGGTATTTTCTTCATAACCAAATAATTTTTTAGAATATCAAATTTAAAAATAATAAGTATTATGTTAATGAGTAGAAAAAAATAATAGATTGTTTCAATAGATAAAAAAAACCACCGAAAAAAAACGGTGGTTAAATAAAGTATGAAATTTATTATTTATTTTCTTGTGAATTTGGGATAATAGAAACACCATTTCTGCGAGCCAAAACATCTGAAAAATATTTCCTGCTATTATTAATCACCGCCAGCGTATCTTTATAAAAAGGGTCAGTTTTTACATTTGCTAATGCCACAATATAGTTTGCTAGAGTATTGTAATCAGCAGTCATTATTTTTCTTAGCGCTTTTACATCATAGGTTTCTTTTTGCGAAGTTTGATAAGAGCGATGCGCAAATAAATCATTAAAAGCGGTATTAGAAGCAGATAATTGTGTTATAAATTTACTAATTCCTAAAGCAGTGATATGAGCAGTATAGTCTGTAGATTGTAATTTAGTAACTAGAGTGTTTATTTTAATGGTTTCTTCTTCATACGCATTATTTTCTATCCCTTTGTATTGGTCTAGAACTATTTTAATAGCAGTGTAAGCATTTTTCTCGGTTTCATTTTTTGCATTTCTATAAGGTTTTATGCTGTCTTTCAAGGCTTGTATATCAGCATCTCTATTACGGTCTGCTTCGGCTATTTTTTTAGATTCTTCACTGGCACGTATTTGTTCTAATGCCTTGTTATAAGTAGTGATTTTGGATTGTAATGCATCAAACATTTTTTTGAAATCTGCGTCAAAAGCGATGTCTAAACTTGTTTTATCAAAATCTTCATAAAGACGGATGATAAATTGCCCAAACTCTGCATGGTGCAATCCTTGGGTGTAAAGCGGGGTTAGTTTTAGTTTTTCCATAAAGATGGTTTTTAGGTTTTAAATATTAAAAATGTTATTTTTTATTGTTTCTTATCTTCCCAAGTTGGGATTATTAGAATCATTTTTGGTTTTACTCATCCCAATTTGGGACGAAGCTAAATAAAACAGATTGTAGAAATCCCAAATTGGGAAATGTGGTTGTGATTTTGGTTGAGGATTTCCTAAATTGGGAAGGTGTAAACCTATTTTAGGCGGAGATTTTGTAAGGTCTTTTTCATAAAATGGTTTTAGTTTTATTGTTTTTTGTGTACAAGATAGCAGTGTATAGATGTTTACTGTCAATTAGTGTTCTATTTCTACAGCGTCTGTATTCTCAAAAAATCATCAAGACTTACATCTATGCTTTTACAAAATTTTAAAACCAATTTCATTTCTATTTTTTTGAGTCTCCCATTTTCTATTTTAGAGAGTTTGCTTTGGGAGATTTCTAAGAGATTGGCTAACTGCTCTTGCGATAGATTTTTTTCTTCTCTAAATTTTTTAATTTTGAATCCTATGTCTATGTTTTCCACGATATATATTAGTTTTGATGAAAACAAATTTAATAAATAGGCATTACATAATGGTATAAAAAAGGAAGGAAAACACGATTATTCCAAATTAGAATAATGATAAATTTTCAATATAAGGCAAAATCCCTCCCCATTTTATATATTAATTTCTCTTAAAAAAGACAATGTTAAGACTTTTGTCATAAAATATTGCTAGAAAACTTGTTCAAAATTTAATTTCAATTTAAAGAATATCATTTGCATTTTATTCCAAAAGGAATAGGTTATTAGGGTTTTTCTCTCCAAATTTGTCTCAGGTTTTTGCAAAAACAAAAGTGTATTAAAAAAATTATTAACTTTAAATTTCAAAACAAATGAAAAAATTAGAAATTTCGCAAATGGAGAATTTGCAAGGAGGAAATAAATGCTTTGAAGAATCTGTAGCTTCTACTGCAGGAATAATAGGTTTAGGCATAACTGCTTTTGGAGGGCCTTGGTGTCAAGCTGCCTATTTAGCATATATTTATGCTGCATGCTAATGTTTCATATTATTTTAATTATGAATATTTGTTGTAATGAAAAATAAAATTTATACAATAATCATTGGATTAATTATTGGTATTATAGTGATTTCAATAAATCATTTTAATTTAATTGAAAGCCATAATAAACATATTTATTTGTTAATTTCAGTTTTCTTTTTAGTCCCAATATTAAGATTTTTATTTCCTTTTCTTAATAAGTTAG
>ERZ650306.560-NODE-560-length-22464-cov-20.860636_pt1 | contig 22464 bp, 19 predicted proteins | sample MGYA00376242_ERZ650306 | MGnify/ENA primary metagenome ERZ650306 (study PRJEB26733, sample SAMN07839244) | wastewater metagenome | biome: urban; feature: wastewater treatment plant; material: waste water | place: USA: North Carolina | collected 2016-03-31 ... | reverse complement strand
AGTAGTGGTTAATGAAAACCGCACGGACTGGATTGTCACCAATGACACCACTCAGGATTCATCAGATGGCACACGATTGGTGTGTGCCATCCGCTGGAAGATTGAGCAGTTTCACCGAGAACTTAAACAACTCACTGGTATTGAAGCTAATCAGTGTCGTAAGGCTCGTATTCAGCGGAATCATATTTGTTGTTGTATGCTGGTTTGGCTGCAGTTAGCCAGACAGGCTAAACGGTTAAAACAATCTTTATATCAGGTTAAAAGGGGTTTACTCAGTGATTATTTGCGTGAGCAGTTACGCTCGCCTTCGGTCGTCTTTGCGTAAGTCCTAATTATAAAAAAAGGGGATGATAAACATTCCCTTTTTTATTTAACCCATACTATGGCATAGATGGGGTTAAAATCACGTCTGCCGCCACTGGCAAAGTTTGTGGAAAGTCTTTGTTGTAATGTAGTCCGCGCGATTCGTGGCGAAGTAGCGCCGAGCGGACAATCAGCTCAGAGACTAGCAGCAAATTACGCAATTCAATCAGATTTTTACTAACTACAAAGTTGGCGTAGTAATCATTTACTTCTTGTTTTAACAACAAAATGCGGTTGAGTGCGCGATGCAGGCGTTTGTCTGAGCGCACAATACCAACGTAGTGCCACATGCTTTGGCGCAGCTCATCCCAGTTTTGTAGCACGATGACCTCTTCGTCAGGGTCAGTCACATCTTGGCTGTCCCAATCAGGGATAGCAGGAATAGGGGGAACGCGATTTTCTGCAAACGCGGCGGCAATATGACGCGCCGCACTCATCCCGTACACAAAACATTCTAACAGCGAGTTACTCGCCATGCGATTGGCACCATGCAGACCGGTAAAGGACGTTTCGCCCATGGCATATAGATTAAACACGTCGGTTTGGGCGTTTTCATTGACCATCACCCCACCACAGGTGTAGTGAGCGGCGGGTACCACGGGAATTTTATCTTGGGTCATGTCAATGCCCAGCTCTAGTAGCCGCTCATATAGCATAGGGAAATGACCTTTGATAAAGGCTGGTTCTTGATGCGTAATATCTAACCAAACATGACGTATTCCTAAACGCTTCATCTCAAAGTCGATGGCGCGAGCCACGATATCACGCGGTGCCAGCTCACCCCGTTCATCGAAGCGAAGCATAAAACGCTCACCTTCTGGGTGTTCTTTGGTTGCTGGCAGGCGCAGGTAGGCACCTTCACCGCGCATGGCTTCGGTGATTAAAAACGAACGCGCTTCTGGATGATAGAGACAAGTAGGATGGAACTGATTAAATTCCAAATTTGCAACGCGGCAACCTGCCCGCCATGCCATCGCGATACCATCCCCCGTGGCAATATCGGGGTTGGAGGTATACAAATACGCTTTTGAGGCCCCGCCGCAGGCTAAGGCGATAAAGGGTGCAGTAAAAGTGATGACTTGATTGGTGGCCAAATCAAGCGCATATAGCCCCACGGCACGATTGGGCTCGGTAATCGGACTGTAGTTGTGTTTGCTAAGTTTATGGGTGGTGATGACATCAATGGCAGCGACATACTCAAACAGTTTGACATTCGGACATTGTTTGACACGTTTGGCTAACGTGGTAGAAATGGCTACCCCAGTGGCATCTGCCGCATGGATGATACGACGTTTCGTATGACCGCCTTCACGGGTCAGGTGCAAGGTTTCGTTTTCATCCAAGGTAAATTTGACACCTTGTTTGAGCAAAAACTCCACCGCTTCTCGGCTATGCTCTACTGTAAAACGCACCGCATCTTCATGACAAAGACCTGCCCCTGCAATCAAGGTATCATCGACATGCTCATCAACCGAATCATCATCCGATAGTACCGCTGCCACACCGCCTTGGGCATAAAAAGTGCTGGCTTCAGTGAGCTTGTCTTTTGCCAAAACCGCAATCGATAGATGGCTTGGCAAGGATAAAGCTAACGATAAACCTGCACCGCCACTGCCGACAATCACCACATCAAACGCGTGGCGATGGTTAGCCTGTGCTTGCGGCTGGAGAGTTTCTTTGATAGGGGAGTTTGACACATTAACGCTTGCTGTCATAACGCTGACGTCCTTCAAATTAATGAGTTAAAGAGCCAAAAAATCTAAGCAAGCGCTGAGCAAATTGGGTCACCGTGCTACATTTAAAAGGCTATTTTAAAAGCTATGGTTAAAAGGCTAAGTTTAAAAGCTATGTGAAAATAAAACTATCATATCAGCTTTTATAAATGATGGCGGATTTTTTCTATGGGTTGTTTAAGTAGCAATCCCATCCAAATCACCAATGGGTAAGGCTAAACAGGGTACGACGTAGGCAAATGCGCTCGTCTTTGTTTTGCCATCGCTGACAGACAATGGGGGGAAAATGCAAAGTCTGGCATTTTTGGATGAGTTAGATACAAAAAATTCGCCTAGCGGTTCATCCATTTTTTGCGATATGATGACAGTTTAAATTGTCATATCCATGATTGCCATTTATAATGGGCGCTTTTTTTTATACGTATTTGTCATGCAAATTATTGATTATTCAGTAAATTTAGGTAACGCTTTATATGGGTGGTAGCATGATTGGCAGTTGGCTAGGTCATCTTGGCGCGCTCATTGCCGTTTTGGTAATCCTATGGTCGTGCCTAAAAACCGTGCAACTCAAAACCCGAACAGATAACTTGCAAATCCTGCTGCAACTGGTCAGTTTCTACGCGCGCTATTGGTTTGTTTGGTTGTTGCTGTGGGCAAACGTGCAACTGCTGTATGACAACCAAGCCATCTACTGGCTGCTTATCGCGTTATCCTTGTTGTATATCTATATGAGCTGGGTTGAGCCCAATCGGCTGCGCGTTTCGCATTTTTCAATTAATTTGACCGCATCTGCGACCTATCAGCCTGCGACCGATATTTCACTGGCTGCGTCATTATCACAATCTATCAAACGACAACCTATCAAACGACGAGCTGCAAAAATTGCGGTGCTGAGTGATATCCACATTGGTATATTTTCTAACCCCCGTCAGTTAGCGCGTTTGGTGAAATGCCTTAATCGCTTGGATGTTGATGCGGTGCTGATTTTGGGTGATTGGTTATATCAAGCGACAACTTTGGATGCCCATCTAAGCCCATTTAAAACCCTGAACAAGCCTTGCTATACCGTCCTTAGTGATGCCGATACCCAGCAAGTTGTCAATGATGCGCAAAATAGCGAACCTGCTAGCAATATGCAATTAATGAACATCTTGCCAACCTTCGGTATTCAATTATTGCCTGAGCAAGGCTTGCGTATTGCCGGGATAAAAATCATAGGCATTCATAATGGCAGTACAATGGATTTACCGCGCGTGATTGAACAGCAGCGCAGCGCGGGGCAGCCTTTAGTGATTGCCACCCATGATATCAAGCAGTTAGAAGCCAATCCGCGAACGTTAAGTGACGCCAACAACGATACCTTGGTGATTGCGGGACAAACCCATGGTGGGCAGGTCAATATACCTATACTGACACCGCTGATGGTGAGAGCATTGACAGGCAATAAACTGGCGGCGGGGTTACGTCAACCCGATATACCCAAACAATCCAACCATCCTCACCAACCACTCAATGCGGCTAATAAACCCAGCAAACGCTATCAAGTATGGGTGAATACCGGGATTGGCATGACAGGGTTGCCGTTTCGTTTTAATTGCCCCCCTACCATTGATGTGCTAACCATCAGGGTTCAAACGGCTGATGCTTAACCCATACCATTCGCCACTGTAAGCCAGCGACTATAAACCAATTGCTGCCTTATTATCAGGTTAAGTGGGGTCTATAACCTGATTTGCTACAGCGGTGGAGAAACTTGCGTTTGCTATCAAAGCGCTTAAACTTCGCCCCAAATGTATGCTACACTAGACAAAAATTTTCAAAAAATTGTCGCAGCTGTTACATATTCTACTTAAGGTTTTGTCCAAGGTATTGTTATGACCCCCATTTTAGATAAACTACAAGGCTCTATGGTCGCGTTGATTACACCTATGCATAGCAATGGTGACGTCGATTGGCAATCATTGGCAAATCTCATTGATTGGCAAATCGAGCAAGGTACGGACGTACTGGTATCGGTTGGTACGACGGGTGAATCCGCAACCTTATCGATGCAAGAGCATGTGGACGTTATTGAATTTACCATGAAGCAAGTGGGTGGTCGTATTCCCGTCATCGCGGGTACAGGCGCTAACAATACAGTTGAAGCCATTGAGCTGACCCAGCACGCCAAACAAGCGGGGGCTGATGCCGCGCTGTTGGTTGTGCCCTACTACAACAAACCGACCCAAGAAGGGCTATACTTACACTATAAAGCCATTGCTGAAGCCGTGGACATTCCCCAAGTGCTATACAACGTACCCGGGCGCACTGTTGTTGATATGCAGCAAGCAACGGTCGAGCGCTTAGCGGACATCGAAAATATCATCGCGATTAAAGATGCGACCGGTGACGTGGCGCGTGGTGCCAAACTGATTGAAGCAGTAAAAGGCCGTATGATTGTATTGTCAGGAGATGATGAAAGCGCGCTTGCGCTGATGCGTCATGGGGCAAAAGGCAATATCTCAGTGACCGCTAATGTCGCGCCAAAAATCATGAGCCAAATTTTTGGCTTGGCACTCAAAGGTGAGTTTGAACAAGCCGAAGCATTAAACCAAAAAATAGCCCATTTACACCAAGATTTATTTATCGAGTCAAGTCCAATTCCTGCAAAATATGCCTTATACAAAATGGGGCATATTGAGCAAGGTATCCGTTTACCATTAACTTGGCTTACCCCAGAACACCAACAAGTGATGGATGAAGCACTTGCCAAAGCAGGTTTACTATGAAAAAAACACGCAGCGCCAACCACAATCGATTCAACGCCCAGCTAGCCCTAGCGATTATTGCCTCTGCTAGCATTGCTATGACAGGCTGTACTACTTTTAAACGTAAAGTTGGCGACAATTCTTTGGACTATACAAAGACCAAAAAACTTGAACCCATCCAATTACCGGCAGATGCACAAACGCTACCTTTTACCCCAGTTTATGCCGTGCCGCAATCGGGCGAAAATACGTTAAAAATCACGAAAGAAGGCAGTAAGCGTTTTGAGCTACCGCGTCCAATTAGTACCGTAAAATAAAGAGTGGCTGATAGCATCGATGATAGTTGGCAGCTTGTGTTGCTAACCGCGTATCAGCCAATCAATGCAACTGTCATAAATTAGCTACACTGAGCCAACCTTAGCCAATCTTAAACAGCCATTTGGGAATTACCATGCAAAAACTCGATTTACTTTATAAAGGCAAAGCAAAATCAGTCTTCGAAACTGACAATCCAGATTATCTGATTTTAGAATTTCGTGATGATACCTCTGCTTTCAACGGCGAGCGTATCGAACAGTTAGCGCGTAAAGGCAAAGTCAATAACCGCTTTAATGCCTTTATCATGCAAAAACTCAGCGAAGCCGGCATCGAAACCCATTTTGAACAGCAATTATCGGATGAAGAAGTGCTGGTGAAACGCCTAACAATGATTCCCGTCGAGTGTGTGGTACGTAATTATGCTGCAGGCAGCCTAGTACGTCGCTTAGGCTTACAAGAAGGTCAAGCGTTGACGCCACCTACCTTCGAATTGTTCTATAAAGATGACGGTCTGGGCGACCCAATGGTAAATGATTCGTTAGCGGTATCACTCGGCTGGGCAACGCAAGCACAACTGGATGAAATGAAAGCCTTAACCTTTAAAGTCAATGACGTGTTATCAAAAATGTTTGATGACGGTGGTTTGATGTTGGTGGATTTCAAGCTAGAATTTGGGGTATTCAAAGACCGTATCGTACTTGGCGATGAGTTCTCGCCCGATGGTTGCCGTGTCTGGGACAAACAAACCAAGAAAAAACTGGATAAAGACCGTTTCCGTCAAAGCCTAGGTGATGTGGTCGAAGGTTATGAAGAAGTTGCTCAGCGTATTGGCGTGTCTTTGGTTGATGAGTCAGGTCGATAAATCGGACGCATTCATCAATCTCGCTAATCGCTACAGCGAATCTAATTAAGTCCAATTAAATTTGGATGGCATGTGAAATAGATAAACATCTAAAACTGGGGCTTGCTCCAGTTTTGTGTTTTTAGGCTTAAATTTAGGTTTTTAGCGATAAAAATTATCCACCGGTAAGGTTATCAAAACAAGTGACCGAAAAGACTCACTTACTTGGGTTAATTTTATGACGCCTAATCATGGGTGTTGTATGACTGAGTCTATCAATCGCCCAATCCCAAAACAGTCATTACCCCATCGAGTCCTGCGACGGTTACCGCATAATCTGCTTGGTCGCGCACAATCGGTTTGGCGCGATAGGCAATACCGATATCGGCTAGCCCTAGCATTGGCAAGTCATTAGCGCCATCGCCGACAGCGACAGTCTCTGACAGCTTAATATCTAGACGCTGTGCCACGGCTTGCAAAATTTCGGCTTTACGCTTGCCATCTACAATCGCTGAGGTGATTTCACCTGTCACTAGATTATCGACGATATCTAGGTCATTGGCATAACTTTCATCCATGCCTAAGCTGTTTTTTACGTATTCGGCAAAATAGTTAAAGCCGCCTGAGACCAATACCACATAGTAACCATGATTTTTCAGTGCGCTAATCAAGCGTTTTGCCCCTGGGCTAAAGGTAATGTGATTGGCAATAATATCTTCAAGCACCTCACTTGATAACCCTTTAAGCAAAGCCACACGGCGAGTAAAGCTTTCGGCAAAATCAATTTCGCCGCGCATCGCAGATTCGGTAATCGTATCAACTTGCTCACCAATCCCGGCTTTTTTTGCCAATTCCACAATCACTTCTTGCTCAATCAACGTCGAATCCATATCGAACAACGCCAGTTTATGCGGGCGCACCAATGTTGCAAGGGGCATGACATTGATATCTACATGATAAAGGTTGTTGGCGGCGATTTGTTTGACACGGTGCGGTAAGTCGCTGATATCGGTATCCGATTCAAGCGTCACAATCCAGCGAATCGTCGTCACAGGGCTGGTTTGCTCAGCTTGGGCGAGCGTGTCATTGGCTTGCCAATCAAGTTCATTGACTAAGGTGTCTTGATGTAAGAGGCGAATGGCAGGATGAAGGCTTGCAAGGGTTTGGCTGATTTGGCTCAATAGCCCCAATTCAAACTTGGCAGCGCTTAGGGTAATCGCGTAACTATGGGGAAAATGCTGATTAAGTTGATACAAAAAATTCGTCGTCATGATAGTTTACCCCTTGTATGCCAAAAAAATAAACATGATAATGTAGCATTTAATCGCTCCTAAAGAAAGTTTAATCTACCCATGAATCATCTAGCCCCCCGTCAAGGCAAATTCGCTATTGTGCTACTTATTAGTTTTTGTTTACATTTTTTGATGCTGACTTTTAGTAGTGAAAAATCCCAATACGAGCAGCGTACCCAAAAGGGTGAAAAAATTGTTGAACAGTTAGCCAAAGAAGCCATGGTGGGCATCACGAGCCAAGATAGAATTAGCCTGAGCGTCTTGGCAAACCGCTACCAAGTTGATCAGGAAGTTGCCAAAATTGTCATCAGTGACCAAAACAACCAGCCGCTGGTGCAAACGGGACAAGCGCAAAACGAAGTAGGGCAAGTGATTGACAAGCCCATTATCCAAAATAACCAAGTTCTCGGTCACGCCACCATCACCATGAAAGCGGTCTCCAAAGGTGAGATTGTCAGTAGTCAATGGTTGTTTGTATTGGGGTCAGCAATTTTGCATGGGTTTTTATGGCTGATTTATGGCTATATGGCGTGTCCAACGCAGGAACAGCTTGCGCAATTGGGTGAAAAAGTCCAGCAGCATATCGCGCTTGCGCGTGGCAGCTTAGCATCCACCAACCCTGTATTGACAGCCGATGGTGAATTGCAGTTAGACGAAGACACCTTGTACAATAAAGCAGGGGATAGCAGCGCGACCGCGCAACCTGCCGCCACTGGCAAAACCATCAATGATTTTTTAAATCGAGAAAAATCAAAATCCGTTAACGACAATAACCAAGCCCAGCCCACAGCGACTGAAGCGACTGACAATCTGGCGCAAGAAAATACAGTAGACAGCCAAAAACAGCCTGAAATTGAATTACAAATTCATTTTTACGACCAGTATCATCTGCTAAAACGGGTGGCACCTGAAGTTGCAAAACCGTATTTTCAATTGTGTAATCAGCTATTGATGCGCGCATCAAACAGTTTATTTAACTCGTCAAACAATGTGTTAAATCGCTATATCAAAGACGTGTATATCAAAGATAACTCGCATTTTAATGCCAAAGGCGCGGTCATTCATCTCGCAGGTAAAGCCGAGCAATTGCCACTGGCAGCGGTGTTGTTGTCAAAATTGTTGATTATCCTCAACCAAGTGGTATACGAAAAACACCGGGAGCTATCGCGTTTTGCCTTGCCATTAACCATCGGTACCAGTATCAGTCATCAATTCGATGACGTACAAAAACTGATGGCAAACCACGCCAAAGAAGATGGTTTATTGCTCCTGTATCCGCTCGATTTGCTTAAAACTTTAGATGGTAAAGTGCAGTTTAAAAACCTGCAACATCCGACCACTATCACAGAGCGTGAGATGGTTTGGTACAACGGTTTATCAGAAACCTTGATGACTGAACTCATTGCCAAACGCGATGATATTTTGACCGCCACAGAAAAATAAAAGAATCATGACTATTTTTTCTTTCGCCACTTGACTTGACTGACAAAACCCATTATAAGGCTTTATGAAATTGCAAATTTATCGAATCGACCAGCGAAAGGAGCAATAAATGGCTGATCCAGATATTGATGATAGCTTTGAAGATGACAGTTTTGATGATGACGATGACGCGCGACTCGTGGATGACGACGCATCGGGTCGAAGTCGGGCAAGTAGTCTTGAAAAACGTCGTTTGATTGATAATTTATTGGAAGAAAAGCGTCTAGAGCGCTCACTCAAAGACAGTTTTGATGACGATCTCGATGACTTAGACGATGACGACGATTTTGACGATGATGAGTTGTAAGTCAAGCAAAAGGTTAATACACTAGGTATTAACCTTTCTTTTTTCAATCCGCTTTTTTGATAGCATACTAGGATAACCACCATGGATTTTGATGATTTAATCGATTTTTTAGACAGTGATGACAATGAATTTGGGCTATCGAGCATCGCCACACACGGCTTTTTAACCGCCTCTATTGTCGGCAAACCTTTAGACAATTGGCAAACCTATCTTTTTGAAGGGCATGAAAAACAAGTCAAGCCAGATGTGCTAGCAGCCATTGAACAGTGGCGTGATGAGCTGCAAGCCATGCTGCAAGATGAGCGTGAAATTGAGCTGCCTTTTGATGTCGAAGAGACTGACTATCTCGATATTGAAAATTCAGAAATTAGCGAATGGTCGGTAGGCTTTGTTGATGCCATGTATGCCAGCGATGACGAAGAAGATGATTGGTTTGATGATGACGACAGCGAAGAAGATGTGGCAATGCTGACGTTACCGATGATTTTGTTTAGTGGCATCGATGAAGACCAACCTGATATGCAAGAGCTACTCAAAGACCCAGAAACCATGAGTCAAATGGCACAAGCCATAGAAAAAAACATCGTTGAGTTGTTTTTGTTATTTCATACCAATGACTAAATGATGGGTTGTAACAAGCTAAGGGCGTATTAAATACGCCCTTTTTATTTACCGCATTATTTTTGCTCTAGTTGTGGTACGTCTGAGCCATGGGCATTGGATAACAAACCTGATTGGCTATATAACGCCAATTTAGCCCGGGTATCTGAAATATCGAGATTACGCATGGTCAGCTGACCGATACGATCCATTGGCGTGAACGCCGCATCTTCCACTTTTTCCATGGATAGACGTTCTGGTTGGTAGGTCAAGTTGTCGGATTTAGTATTTAAGATGGTATAGTCATTACCGCGGCGTAGCTCGATGGTGACTTCACCCGTGATAGCTTTGGCGACCCAGCGCTGGGCGGTTTCACGAAGCATCAAGGCTTGTGAGTCAAACCAGCGACCTTGGTACAACAAGCGACCTAGGCGTAAACCATTGATACGGTACTGCTCGATGGTGTCTTCGTTATGAATCCCAGTGACCAAACGCTCATAGGCAATGTGCAACAGCGCCATGGCAGGGGCTTCATAGATACCCCGTGATTTGGCTTCGATGATACGGTTCTCAATTTGGTCACTCATCCCAAGACCATGACGACCGCCGATTTCGTTGGCTTTTAAAATCAAATCCACTGGGCTATCAAAGGTTTCGTCATTGATTGCCACGGGCATGCCTTGTTCAAAGCGTACTGTCACCGTTTCTTTGTCGATTTTGACATTTTCATCCCAAAATGCCACACCCATAATCGGCTCAACAATGTGCATACTGGCATCCAAAAACTCCAAGTCTTTGGCTTCATGCGTTGCGCCGAGCATATTTGAGTCGGTTGAGTAGGCTTTTTCTTTGGACATTTTGTAGTCAAAGCCATTGTCGATTAAGAACTGTGACATCTCGCTACGACCGCCCAATTCATCAATGAAGGTTTGGTCAAGCCACGGTTTATAGATTTTAAGGGCAGGGTTGGTGAGTAAACCATAACGGTAAAAACGCTCAATATCATTGCCTTTATAAGTTGAGCCATCGCCCCAAATGTTGACATCATCTTCTTTCATGGCGGTGACTAGCATGGTGCCTGTGACCGCACGACCCAGTGGCGTGGTGTTAAAGTAGGGCATACCACCGGTGCTGACATGAAACGCACCACATTGAATTGCGGCAATACCTTCAAGCGCCAATTGCAAACGGCAATCAATCAAACGCGCTTTGACCGCACCGTATTGGTCGGCTTTTTTGGGGATGGCGTTGTAATCGTCTTCGTCAGGTTGACCTAAGTTCGCCGTATAAGCGTATGGCAGCGCGCCTTTTTGCTTCATCCAAAGTAGCGCAGCTGAGGTGTCAAGTCCGCCTGAAAACGCGATACCGACTTTTTGCCCAACGGGGACAGATTGTAAAATGGTGGCGTTATTGGTGGCATTGTTTGTGGTATCGTGGCTCATAACCTTTCCTATCAAGTGATCAAAAAATAATCTGTAAAATCAACCTATCGAATTATTGTAACATTTTTGTCAACGTGTTTTTCGCCATTTTTTGACAATTACCCATAATTTGTCACAATAAAAAAGCCAATCATTTGATTGGCTTTATCGGCTAAATAGCACTTATTGGTACAAAACTTCGACGATTTCGTACTCAACCTCACCGCTTGGGGTTTGGATTTTGGCTTCATCACCTTCTGATTTGCCAATCAGACCGCGCGCGATGGGCGAATTAATCGAGATTTTATTGGCTTTAAAATCCGCTTCGTCATCACCCACAATTTTATAGCGTTTTTGCTCTTCTGTATCGAGATTTTCAATCACTACCGTGACGCCAAACACCACGCGACCTTCTTGCGGTAGTTTGAGCGGATCGATGACTTCAGCCCCGCCCAATTTGGCTTCGATATCGCGAATACGAGCTTCACAAAATCCTTGCTGCTCACGGGCAGCATGGTACTCGGCATTTTCTTTTAAGTCGCCATGTTCGCGCGCTTCGGCAATCGCCGCGGTAATACGTGGACGGTCAACGGTTTTGAGCTGTTTGAGCTCTTCTTCTAAAGCCGCGTGACCTTGAGGCGTCATTGGATAACGTTGCATAGGGGATTCCTTTTGTCACAAATAGGGATTCAAACGGCAAGATTGCCAAAGTAATAAGTCAAAAAAAATGGTCATCAACGCTCGTGATTGACCACTAGCTATTTTGTATAGATGAAAAAAACCATGCTAGACAGGGCTACTGCCTAACAAGGTTCTAGTAAAAAATTTGCTGTGCTGCGTCAATCACCACAATAACCGTATTTTACTTGATAACGGCTTGTGATGCAAAGCATTCACTCAATTGACTGTATGAACCCTCACATTACCAAACTGAGCTGATGGTAACACCCACGGCTTTATTTTCATACCAAGGTAAAATAGTCGCATTGTCAAACGGTTGCGTCATCACCAAACCACTGACGACACCCAGCGCACAGCCAGCAACCACATCACGGGTATGGTGCTTGTCGGCATCCACACGTGACCAGCCCACATAGGCGGCAGGAATCATTGCCATCGAGCCATAGCGCCAGCCATAGCGTTGACCGATGAAAGTCGCGCCCGCGCAAGAATCACTAGCATGCCCTGACGGAAATGAGTAATCTTCGCCATTGGGACGTTCGCCCCACGCGGTGTCATTGGTGGCGTATTTGAGCGTATAGGTAGCCGCCAAATTGGTCGCCATGGTTTTGCCTAATTGATAGACGCCTTCTTGGTCATGTTTGGCAAGTGCCATACCTAAGCCTGCTACTGGGATAGCAATATGCAATATATCGCCCGCTTTTTCGCTATCGCTTTTGGCATATACCGTTGTCGTCGGCGCTAATACAGCAGCAAGCAGTATGACGTTAAAGGTCTTAGAAGGTTGTCTCATGGCATTCACACCCTGATTGTAGTTAGTGGTCAAAACATTGATAAACATGGCTATACTTAGGGCAAACCCAGTGTACACCCCAAACCTTAGGATTATCTTAGCCCATAAAAAAATACTGACAGCGCTGGCTATCAGTATTTTAGACTAGCGATGGTTATCCCTGTGTCTGTGTATGTAGCGATTGCAGCTTATACACATCAAATGGTAGCTGCACTTTATACGCTTGGGTAACTGCTGCCGCGGCATTTAAGGTGGTCACATTAAATACTTTATGCTGTAAGGCTGAGCGGCGAATTGAGAACGAGTCTTCATGCGCTTGTTTGCCTTCAGTGGTATTGACCACAATCGCAATCTCACCGTTTTTGATGGCATCGACGATATGTGGGCGACCTTCATTGACTTTGTTGATGCGCTCACAGGCGATACCGGCTTCAGTTAAGATTTTTTGTGTACCTGAGGTTGCCACGAGTTTAAAGCCATACTCGGCAAATTGTTTTGCCACTGGTACCAGATTGGCTTTGTCGCTTTCACGCACTGATAAGAACACTTTTTTAACTTCATTCTCCACTGGCAACCCGGGCAATCTATCATTACTGCCGATGATGGCTTTGTAGTAAGCCTCACCAAAGGTCTGACCTACGCCCATGACTTCACCCGTTGATTTCATTTCAGGGCTTAAAATGGGGTCAACGCCTGGGAATTTGGCAAAAGGGAAGACCGCTTCTTTGACCGCAAAAAATGTTGGAATCACCTCAGTGGTAAAGTTTTGTTCCACTAAGGTTGTGCCAGCCATACAGCGAGCAGCGACTTGCGCAAGTGAGGTGCCGATGCATTTTGATACGAAAGGCACCGTACGTGAGGCACGTGGATTGACTTCAAGAATATAAACCACACCATCTTTGACCGCGTATTGGACGTTCATCAAGCCCACCACACCCAGCTCTTTTGCCATCGCCACGGTTTGTTCGCGCATCACATCACAAATTTCTTGGCTAAGTGAATACGGGGGGATTGAACACGCTGAATCGCCTGAATGCACGCCCGCTTGTTCGATGTGCTGCATAATACCGCCAATCACCACGTTGGTGCCGTCAGAGATACAATCCACGTCCACTTCAATCGCATCATCCAAGAAGCGGTCAAGTAACACAGGGGCTTCATTGGACGCTTGTACGGCTTCACGCAAATAACGACGCAGTTCGTTTTCGTTGTAGACGATTTCCATCGCGCGACCGCCCAACACGTAAGAGGGACGGACAACTAGGGGATAGCCCACTTGCGTTGCTTTGACGATACCGTCTTCGGTACTGGTCGCCAAGGCGTTGGGTGGCTGAGTGAAGCCCAATTGCTGAATCATGTGTTGGAAACGTTCACGGTCTTCTGCACGGTCAATCGCATCTGGGCTGGTACCGATGATATGCACGCCTGCAGCTTCCAGTGCGCGCGCTAATTTTAATGGCGTTTGTCCACCGTACTGCACAATCACGCCTTCGGGTTTTTCGATGCGCACGATTTCAAGCACATCTTCTAACGTAATAGGCTCAAAGTACAGACGGTCAGAGGTGTCATAGTCAGTGGAAACCGTTTCAGGGTTACAGTTAACCATGATGGTCTCATAACCATCTTCACGCATTGCCAAGGCGGCGTGCACACAGCAATAGTCAAATTCAATACCTTGACCAATGCGGTTAGGACCGCCGCCGATGACCATGATTTTTTTGTTGTTGGTTGGATTGGCTTCACATTCGTCATCATAGCTTGAATACATGTAAGCGGTTGAAGTCGAAAATTCTGCGGCACAGGTATCCACGCGTTTGTACACAGGATACACGCCCAAATCCCAACGTTTTTTACGCAGTTGTTTTTGTGAAATACCCAGAAGCGTTGCCAAGCGTAAATCTGATAACCCTTTACGTTTGAATTGACGCAAGTTGTCGCTGTTCAAACCGCCAAAGCCCGTTTCTTTCACCAATTTTTCCGTTTTGACGATGTCTTCAATTTGCACTAAAAACCAAGGGTCAATGCGAGTAAACTCAAACACCTCATCTACGCTCATGCCAAAACGGAAGGCATCAGCAATATAGAAAATACGGTCAGGTGTAGGGGTTTTTAACTTAACTTTTAAGGTACTGCGAATGGTATCCTCGTCTTGATTGAAATCAAGATACTCATCAAAACCATTCACCCCAATCTCAAGACCGCGTAACGCTTTTTGCATCGACTCTTGGAAGTTACGACCAATCGCCATCACTTCACCCACCGATTTCATTTGGGTAGATAAAGTGCTGTCAGCTTGGGGGAATTTTTCAAAGTTAAAGCGCGGTACTTTGGTCACCACATAATCAATAGCGGGCTCAAAGCTAGCTGGGGTCAAGCCGCCTGTAATGTCATTGCTGAGTTCATCGAGCGTGTAACCGACCGCAAGTTTTGCTGCGATTTTGGCAATCGGGAACCCCGTGGCTTTAGATGCCAAGGCGGATGAACGGCTGACACGTGGGTTCATCTCGATGACGACCATACGACCGGTTTTTGGGTCAATACCAAATTGTACGTTTGAACCACCGGTCTCCACGCCAATCTCACGCAGCACCGCCAATGACGCGTTACGCATGATTTGGTATTCTTTATCCGTCAAAGTCTGAGCAGGTGCCACAGTGATAGAGTCGCCTGTATGCACACCCATAGGGTCAAAGTTTTCAATCGAACAGACGATGATGCAGTTGTCTTTTTTGTCACGGACAACTTCCATCTCGTACTCTTTCCAACCGATTAAGCTTTCATCAATCAATAGTTGGTGAGTGGGCGATAAGTCAAAACCACGCTCACAAATCTCGACAAATTCGTCACGGTTGTAAGCGATACCACCACCCGAACCCCCCATGGTAAACGACGGGCGAATGATGCAGGGAAAGCCGACTTTGGCTTGAATGGCGAAGGCTTGTTCCATGGTTTCAGCCACTTCGGCGCGTGGGCACTCTAAGCCGATTTTTTTCATCGCTTTATCAAATAAATTGCGGTCTTCGGCTTTTTCGATGGCGTCTTTGGTCGCGCCAATCAGCTCACAGCCATATTTTTCCAGTACGCCATGCTTGTCCAAGTCTAACGCACAGTTGAGCGCGGTTTGTCCGCCCATGGTTGGCAAGATGGCATCGGGGCGTTCTTTATCAATGATACGCTCTACCGTTTGCCAGGTGATAGGCTCGATGTAGGTGGCATCTGCCATGACGGGGTCTGTCATGATGGTGGCTGGATTTGAGTTAACTAGAATGACGCGGTAGCCTTCTTCACGTAAGGCTTTACAGGCTTGTGCGCCTGAATAGTCAAATTCACAGGCTTGTCCGATGACGATAGGACCTGCGCCAATGATAAGAATGGATTTGATGTCGGTACGTTTTGGCATAGCTTCTCTCTTACTAACAATTACTTAAAAGGCGGATTTGGCATTAATTTAATAACATTTTCAATTTTGTTAAAATCTTTTTGATTAACATTGACCAATTCTAAATTGCGAATTTTGGCGACAACATAATGAAATACATCAAAGTTCTGTTTATCGAGTCTGATACCTGTGTCCTTCGCTGAAAAATCCTGACTACGGCTAAAGTGAAAAATTCTAGCGGAAGGATTGGCTTCTTTATCAGTGATATTAAACTCGACAAAATCGTCTAAAATTTCTTGGGCTTCATCAATTGAAATACTTTTTACACCTCGTAATACTTCATAACGAATCAAAGGGGTAATGGCAATCGTGGCATTTTGAGCGATTAAGTCATTAAATTTTTGTTTTGCTTCAATATGATTAGGATTATCATCCTTCCCATCAATCACAGCGATTAAAATATTAGCATCCACTAAAACAGATTTTTGATTCATTTTTTCACCTATCTGTTTATCCTATTTATTTAATAAGGCTAATAATTTTTGTTTCGCTTTGGTTTGGTCAATGTGTTCCATGTTTTCACGTTTCAGTTGATTTAAATCGACATCAAACGCATCTTGTAATACATTTTCTAATAACCGAGTATTGGGTGAATTTATTTCTTGACTTCTTACCACACCATCAGCGTCACGTTTTAATAAATACGCTTCACCTTCAGCCAGTTGTGATAATACTAAGGGTGAATGAGTAGCGATATAAAAGGTGGTGTTAGGAAATAAATTTTTCAGCGTTGGCACGATTTTGGTTTGCCATTCGATGTGCAAATGGCTTTCGATTTCATCAATCAACACCACGCCTTTGACGTTTAACAAATCAAAATGTCCACCTGTAAATCCCGAATAAAAATTGATTATAGACTGAATGATTTTTACTACAGAAATAAACCCAGAACTTAACTCAGACAGTTCTTTTTTCTGATTATCAATTTTTAAATAAACTTGATTAGCATCATTAATTTGCAAAAAGTCTGAAGAAAATAAAGGGTCTATTTTATTTAGACATTGTAAAACTGTATCAAGCTCCGTCTTTTTAAGTTGGCTTTCAACTTGATAAGGATTGACCGACTTAGCTCTTTCAATAAACCAATTATGAACATCGACATCCATTCCTAGATATGACATTTCCCCATTAAAAATTGCCTCGTTTATGGTTTCTGATATCTCTGAACCGACAGTTGATTTTATTTTTATTGTATGAGCTTCGCTAGGCTTATTGAATAGCTGAGACCTTGCATTTGAACCCAAAAAAGCTAAAGCAGAATATTTCCATTCATTAAGTAAAAATAGTTCACCAAAAAGAAATTTCTTCTTAGCAGATTTTTTAAAACGGAAACTATCACCATAAGAAGAATTAATAGAGTTGTTATATTGAGATACAGAATAAAAAAACTCAACATTATCATTCCATTGTACATTCCTTGGATAAAAATTCTTAGTTCTTGCTAAAAAGTAAAAACATAAAGCCTCTAGTGTTTTGGTTTTGCCTACCCCGTTTGACCCAAAAAAAACAAAAACTCGCTTAGTATCGTCAAGATTTAGCTCAACGTCACCCACCCCTCTCAAGTCTTTGATATTAATTTTGGTCATATAAATCTCAAATTTTATCTTTAAAAAAGTGCAATTAATGCACTTTAAAATTAATCTTTCGCCTTTGCCATCATAGCTGCAAATTTATCAAACAATGGCGCACAGTCATGGGGTCCTGGGCTTGCCTCTGGATGTCCTTGAAAACTAAACGCAGGCTTATTAGTGAGCTCAATGCCTTGATTTGAGCCATCAAATAACGAACGATGCGTCACTTTCACATTGCTTGGCAGGGTGGCTTCATCCACCGCAAAACCGTGGTTTTGTGAGGTAATCATCACCGTACCTTGCTCGATATCTTGCACAGGATGGTTGGCACCATGGTGACCAAATTTCATTTTCAAGGTTTGCGCGCCGCTAGCCAGTGCCAATAGCTGATGACCTAGACAAATCCCAAACAGCGGAATATCAGTCTCGGTGATGATGTGTTTGATGGCATCAATGGCATAAGTACAAGGTTCAGGGTCGCCAGGACCATTGGATAAGAAAATACCGTCTGGGTTATGTTTGAGTACCTCGCTGATAGGCGTTTGGGCGGGCAAAACGGTGACATGACAGCCGCGGTCAACGAGCATGCGCAAGATGTTGGTTTTGACGCCAAAGTCATACGCCACGATGTTAAATTTTTGCTCGATGTCAGTGCCCAATTCTTTAAAGCGACCACAAGTTGGGCTCACTTCTGGACTCACCAATTGCCATGAGCCTTGCGTCCAGGTAAAACCTGCTTGGTCACAGCAGACTTTCGCCAAGTCCATGCCTTTGATACCGGCAAAGCTTTTGGCAAGTTCGATTGCTTTGGCTTCATCGAGCTGACCGTCGTTATCGGCGGTCATGATACAACCGTTTTGTGCGCCTTTTTCACGTAGTAGGCGAGTGAGTTTACGGGTGTCGATATCAGCGATGGCAACGGTATTATGGTTAATCAGATACTCATTGAGTGATTGGCTTGAGCGAAAGTTACTGGTTGCCATGGTCAAATCACGGATAATCAGTCCATTTGCCCACACTTTATGAATGCGACCTGACTCTGTATCTTCATCGTTGGTGCCAGTGTTACCGATATGCGGGTAGGTTAACGTGACGATTTGCTGGGCGTAGCTTGGGTCGGTCAAGATTTCTTGGTAACCTGTCATGGCGGTATTAAACACGACTTCACCAACGGTATGTCCGCTAGCACCGATGCTGCGACCATAAAAAACCGTACCATCTGCCAATGCCAAAATTGCTTTTGCGTAATTCGTGTTCACCTAGTGCCTCCGCTCGTATCCTGTGTTCTACCCCTGTGTGCGACGGTATATTATGCCTAGTCAATGCACATACCGTAAAAAGTATCGCCCACAAAAAAGCGAGAAGACATTGATTTTAAAGAAAATAGCTAACTGGTTTTAATGTGTTACCAGTCTGTGCCATTAACTTTATCATGCCAACTCGCTAAGGTTTGATTTTGCCTATTTTAACAGAACCTCACAAAAAAAGGTAGCCAAAATTTTTGTCGAAATCAGTCTAAAAAGTACGTAAACTTGGTTGAAACAAACCGACCACAAACCAAATCGTTTCAATAATCCAAATTATCAGTACATACAAGCGGATTTGCTCAGCGGTCCAATCTAGCGAAAACCAGCCAATTAGCCACCACGATTGCCAACCTTCTAGCCATTTTGCACCATTTCCCAGTAGCACCCAACCATAAAATATACTGCTTAGCAAAAACAGCAATAACCATTGCAGCACTGGCATTTTGCTTATTCCTTCAACATTTGCTTTATGGGTTTTACCCAATTGCCGCCACAAAGCGCGTAAGGATTTGTGCTAAACTGGTAAAAAATTCTGATAAGGTGCGCTTTAACCGCCCTTTAAAAAAGAGAACAATCATGAATATTCTTACCCCCCAAACTGTGGTGATTATCGGCGGCGGCAATGTTGGTTTATCCTTTGCGCTACTACTTGCTGACAAAGGCATCTCAAGTACGCTACTAGAAAAAGCCAATTATCCGACCATCAGCCCTGATGATGACTTAGACCGCGCGCAATTTGACAGCCGTAACATCGCGCTGTCACGCCGTACGGTACAAATTTATCGTGGTATCACCTTTAATGGCAAAGCGCTATGGGATGATTTACAAAGCCATGCCTGCCGCATTGATGAAGTTAGCATCAGTGAAGAAGGTAGTTTTGGTAAAGCCACCCTCAACAAACACGCTGAAGGGGTGGAAAGTTTTGGGCAAGTGATGGAAAACGCATGGCTTGGCAAAAAATTACTGCTCGCTGTGCAAAACAATCCGCTGATAACCTTGCTAGACGGTGCCACCTTGACCGATATACAACAGACGGCAACCGATGTCACCATTCGCTTTGACCAAGCTCACCAAGCTCGCCAAACTTTAACGGCTGATTTATTGGTCGCGTGCGATGGACAAAATTCCCCATCTCGCAAACTACTGGGCATTGGCGCAACTTCACACGATTATCACCAAGTAGGTGTCGTGGGCGTGGTCATGACGGACAAACCCCACCATCATCAAGCGATTGAACGCTTTAATAAAATGGGCGCAGTTGCCGTGTTGCCTTTGGTTGATGCGTTTGATATCGGTCAAGGGGATGGACGACAAGCCCAGCAAGGCTACCGCCGCTCTGTGGTGTGGGTGTGCCCAAAAGGCGAAGAACAGCGCTATTTGGACGACGACCAATACTTTCTTGACACCATTCAACAAGCCTTTGGCAGTCTAGCAGGCAGGTTTGTCAAAGCGGGTAAACGCGGCGCGTATCCACTGGTGAAAATATTGGCATATAGTCAAGTCAAAGGACGCTGCGTCATCATGGGCAATGCCGCCCACACCTTGCACCCTGTAGCAGGACAAGGCTTTAACCTATGTATGCGCGATGCTGATACGCTTGCCAAGATGCTGGCACAGCAAGTGATGCGCGGCGAAGATATTGGCGATAGTCGCATGCTACAAACTTATGCCAAACGCCGTAAAGCCGACCAAAAACGGGTAGAAATTTTCTGCGATACGGTGGTGTATGGCTTTATGCACCAAAATCCCTTGCTCAAAATTGCGCGTAATGTCGGACTTATTGCCTTTGATAAACTGCCATTTGTGAAGCCAGCTGTGGCTACCTTTGCGATGGGGCTGAAGAGTTGATGATTTAATGAATTTTTGTTCAAAGGATGTTTCACTAATATTAACCATGTGTTAGCATAAGGTAAAATTTGATTATTAGGGAAAAGCTTATGAAATGTCCAAAATGTGGTTCGGAAGATTGTCAAAGATTAGAAGTTGTTTTTGAAGGCGGTACACAAAATATTAACACAACAAGTCGTACAAGCGGTGCAGGTATTACTGGTGGTGCAAGTATGGGGGGAGCATTAGCTCATACCAAAACTACTGGTACCTCACAATCTACTTTAGCCCAAAAAGCTTCCCCACCGCAAAAACAAAAACTTGGTGTTTTTATAGTCATGATAATTGTAGGCTTTTTCATGTTAAGTGCAGTTAGCATAGTCTGGAAGATTTTAGGAGTTTTATTAATGATTGGTGCAGGGTATTTGATTTTTAAAGTTGTTACCTATAATAAAAATGAATATCCTAAAAAATACCAGTATTGGTTAAATGAATGGCTATGCCATAAATGCGGTACAATTTATCATCAAGAGTTTTGATAAACTCGTAACTTTTATGATTGAAAGCCGTGTTTTAACGAACACGGCTTTTTTGCTATAAACCCACCAATATCTAGCGTATAATTTTGCCATACCAATTTCAAAATTATACGCAAAAAATGAAAAATAACACCCTCATCATCGGCGGCGGTATTGTTGGCGCGACATTGGCATTAAAGCTTGCCCAAGCGCGCCATCCTGTCACCTTAATCGATGCTCGCCCAAAACTTTTAGCAGCCGATTGGCGCGACAAACTCACCGAGCGTGATGCTCGTGTCTATGCCCTAAGCGTTGCCAGTATCAACCTACTCAAAGAGGTCGGTGCATGGCAGCGTATCGAACAAAGCAAACGCAAAGCCGACTATACCCAAATGCAGGTATGGCAAACCAATGGCGTGGGCGAGCTGAATTTTGGTGATGCTCAAATACCGCAATTATTGGGTAGTATGGTCGAACCTTTTATCATCGAAAAAGCGCTGTATGACGGTTTTGACGATGAGCGGCTTGTCCATCAGGGTCAATCCTATTTGCGCCATATTGCAGGGCATAAGGTCACTGATATTGCGTGGCAAGGTGAAGATTTGGGGTATCAAGTTAGCTTAGATAATGGCACCACGCATCAAGGTAAGCTATTAATCGGTGCTGATGGGCGCGGCTCTATGGTACGCCAAGCGGCAGGGATTGGGTTAGATACTTTGGCGTATCAGCAAACCGCAATCTGCTGCGCCATCAAAACCGAGCAGCCACACAAGGCGACAGCCAGACAAGTGTTTTTGCCGACAGGGCCTTTGGCACTTTTACCGCTGGCAGATGTGACGGCTGACGATCAGGCAAATCCGCAACATTGGCAATCGGTGGTATGGACATTGCCGACCAATGCTGCCCTTGATTTACTCTCGCTGCCACCAAAAGAGCTTGCCAAAGAGCTCGCCTTTGCCAGTGGCTATGCCTTAGGCGATATCACTGAGATTGAGTCAATCGCCAGTTTTCCACTGGGTGCCCAACATGCCAAAAATTATGTCAAAGCTAACTTAGCGTTGATTGGCGATGCCGCACATGGGGTGCATCCTTTAGCGGGACAAGGCTTAAACTTGGGTATGCTCGATATCATCGCATTGAGCGATATTTTGCAGAAAGATTATCAGCGGTCAGGCAACAAGCTATGGGCAAGTTTTGCCACCTTACAGCGTTATGAGCGTCAAC